>APMI01002326.1_pt1 | contig 29592 bp, 30 predicted proteins | sample 667938 | NCBI WGS metagenome assembly APMI01 (sample SAMN01084076, study PRJNA167559) | wastewater metagenome | biome: Wastewater | place: Denmark: Ejby Moelle, Odense | collected 2011-11-28
GAGTAGTGATGACCATATTAGAGTATTCTTCTATAGCTGATTCTATACTTGTTGAAGACGAAAACATTCCATGCGACTCCCCATAGATAAAAAATAAGCAAGCCGACTCCTCTGAACATAGGAAAAATATACTTCATTGACTCAATCCTTTAATCATCTTCAACAATTTTAACCAATCTGAAGACCAAGAGTAAACAAACAGCAATGATGGCTACTGTACTCATGCCAGTGTAGAATCCAACTAAACAATATGTTTTAGGAGAAGTTGGTTTTGATTTTATTTCAGCTAAAGACTCAAGTCTATTTGTTTTTCGTTAGTCGAAATACACTAGCTTCTTGTATAGTTCGCTCATTTTATCTTGCAGGCTTTTGGTAAACTCAATTTATTTTTCTTAATTCCACTATTTAGATGTAATCTCGCTGCAGTTCACAGGCAATACTATGCTTTCAGGCTGCTTATATGAGTTTCTTGAATTATGTGCTGACTAATCAAATTTAGAGAGCGTAATGCGAGGAGGGTTGTTTTATCCATCTTTAGACCTCTTGACAGAACTGTTCATAGAGGTATACCTAATTCTGGCATCCTAGTCATCACCCTCCTGACTTTATTCCCAAACAACCACGCTGACATTCCTTTCAAGCAGGAAGGGCATTCCATAGTGCTCAACCATTTTCTTTATTTTATCATAGATCTCGTGATTAGTATTCAGAAACAGGTGTAGATATGCGACGTTTATGTAGATGAGTTTTATGATAACTTTTAGTTGCTGTCGTTGCTCACACTGTTCATGGGTGATATTGTTGAACACTGACAAATCTTTGAGTACTTTAGATAACTGGATGCAGCACAAGCTGACCTCATGCTTCTTGTACATATAAAAAGCACGATATTTGAACTTGCCTAACATATTCATCTGGAAAACGCACTGATATGCGTTCTCAAGTCGGTCTTGATCTGCATCTGATAACTCCTTATATATCACTTTCTCGCGGTTGCAGGTGAAGAGCTCCTCGTGATGCAGAGCATATATGCCGGCTACTACGCTGAGGGGTTTGTGGATGGCGATAAAGTTGATGTACACCTGATACCATTACATGATCATGTCCTGCTTGAACTGCTGATCCCAGTCAGATGGTAACATCCTGTTAATTAATATCTCTATCTTTAATATATAGTTATTATTTACAATGTCAGGCATGGAGGAACAATACAAAATAGGTATGGAGGTAGACCCATAGAACAACCGATACCCATACTGTATGGTTTGGACAGCTCTCCCTTGCATTACTTGTTGTCTACCCTGCATCGGTCACACCGGTATTTGCAAATCTGATGGCACCATATATGATTTCGTGGGACGAGGACCAATGCACTCTGGATAGCTTGCCTTCGGTGCTCCATTAAAGTATTTGGTTCTTGAGCATGATAAGTACAGTCCCGAAGAGTGGGACTAAGCAATCGCAAAGGCAAATAACGTGTTTTCCCAGACAGATCATAACTTAGTTACCAACAATTGCCATCATCACGTAGCAGAAGTCCTAAACAATCTGCAGTACAAAGGAAAGTCTAACTGGGGTCAGGTTGACATAGCAATTTTGGCAATAAAAGGCACACACGTGAGGTAAATACTTTATAATGTAGCTTGCTATCATACTGGGTCTATTTAGTATTTTTAATCATAGTTGGCATAATCTTATTCATTTGATAACATTCTAATCGATGATTTTACTACGTTATAATTTGCTCCAAATACATAATTTAGGATATTTTACGTTTTTTATTTAATAAATTCGATGTCAGTTTTCCTATATCTTAATATCATTAGCATTGTGAGTTATATTTTGCATATATAATTTGTTTTCTAACAAATGCCAGATGCTCCAGATATACTGAAACAGCCGCCAAACTTTCCCTCATCGCGACATGCTTCACACACTTTTTCGCACTCTCCCTCAGTCCCTCAAATATTAGCATACCTAATTGTGGCTAGTGAAATCATCGTGTACTTTGTATGCTTGCGTCAATTGTACGAGAACTATATTGTGCTTGGGCTGTATTGCGGATTCGGGCTAATCATGATAGTCTCAGGAGCTATCTGCTCGGGTACCAATCCCACCGACCAAGTAGTCTATCACTATAAATGGTCCAAACTAAATAAAAGTGTACTATTCGATACTGACTTCGCCCAGAATTGTTACTGCGAACACTGCGACAGCTTTTGTGCGAGTAAGAGCAAACACTGTAAAGTGTGTAATAGATGCACTGCCTACTTTGACCATCATTGTATCTGGATCAACAATTGTGTAGGTTCATTAAACTATCGATCCTTTATGCTTCTAATTTTGGTCACCTTTGCCCATCTTCTTATGTTCATCATAGCTGGAGCCCTGATGAGTATAAACGCTTCATGGAAATAGTAAGGCAATACCAAATACTCAATCCCAGTGTGGGTGATGATGGCTATACTCTCAGTGGCTATACTATTTCTCACACAGCTTATTATCTTGCATGTCTATCTGATAGTACGAGGCATCAGCACCTATTAATTTCTCATGGAGCGCAAACACGCGTAGAGACAGCGCGAACTTGAGCTGCAGTAATCTAGGAAATCAAGTGCTGCAAATCTGCCTATCTCCGAAAACTCAAACACTAAAATCAAAATAGCAGAAACCAACAGAGAATAGCCACAAACAAGTAAAAAGAGCAAATCCAGAACAAAATTGGTGCTGTAATAGAAGGTTGAATAAGAAGAATAGGAAATGCCTCAATTTCTGACTAACAATAAGAGCTTGAAGATGATCTTCGGCTCTAACGAAATCGAAGCACCCAAGAGATCACAGAAAAGGCTGAATCGTATTCAATGAATTCGATACCAATAACTCAATAATATTTTGTGTGATGTAATAATATCTTTCCATTTATTGCAATTAGTCAACTATATAGAATAGTAGCAATCATTTTAAGCATTTGACTGACGTAAGCAGTCCAGTAGCTGGATTTCAACGAAGAATTGACTCCAGACAAATCTGTTCGATTCGGTCAGCAGCGCATGCCATTAATAATTTTTCTTCATCATTCTTAAGTTCGATTGTTTCGTGTATTTTTTCACATTATCTTCTCATATGCTCCTCCCATTACTGCATTTAACTACTTGGTTCTCGGATTTTTCGCTCAAGTGTCTCTATTAGAGATCGGATGCTGCATTGATCTGATGCTTGAGTTAGTTGCTCCTAGACTTTTTAAATTCGTTTTTCAGCTTCTTCTAGACTCTCTGATGATCTCTTTCGCACTAGTCTCAACATTTTTTGTTTGTACAGTTTGAGTTCCTATTTATTTTGTCTCTGGATAAACTTTCTCTTTTGGAATTTTGCCTTGCAGATCCTGAAGTGCTCACAGACAAGTAACTTAGAGACTTCATTCAAAGATGATTAGCAATCATTTGAGGTGGTTTGGGACATTTTCTCCAACGATGGAAATATTTTATATAATTTTCGAAGTTTCCATATATCGAAATTCAGATCTAATTAACGTAAATATGTGAAAACAGTCGAACATACATATCACACTCTCAAGTACTGTGCAGTTGGCTTTGTTCTCATAATGCCTCCATCGCGTATTCTTGACTTAGCTGAAAAAAGTGATCGCATGATGCTGGTAGGAACAAAATCTTGCTTCTCGGACTCGCATTCGTTCTAAATTTGATTTGACTTAAACTATTTCAGTTTTTTGTTAATATTGTCCATATTAAAATTGGCATCCCATAGAAACTAATCATCTTATTAGCTTTTTCTAGTCTGAGTTCTAAATTATCCGATCCCATATTTAGTTAAGGCTATGTTTTCAAGATCATCAACTGATTTCTTTAATTTTCTAATCTAGCTTGTAGCCCCTTTCTTGAAAACTTACACAAATTTATAATTTTTCTAATGATTATCATGAAATAAGCTTGATTTTATTCTTGGTTGATTGTTTGTCATTGGTCTTTGCATGGAAATCTTTGATGACACTTTTGCACTCTGAATTGTCATCTTTTTTGGCTTCGCTGAGTATGTTCTTTAAAAAATTGCAAAATTATGTGCTGTTTTCGAATTATATGCATTCTGTTTATTATTTACTGACTGTTCAAAAGGGTGACTGTTTATTTTTTACTAGCTCCCTAGCATATCGCCGACTTTGAAAAATTTATTGATTTATATTGCTTAATTGAATTAGTCTGTATTGCGAAAGTTTGTTTGATTGCCAACAGAACAATTATCTGCACAAATCTGCATGATATTCTTTTTGCTAGTGCTAGATTTACTAAAGTTTGATTTGGTATGAGAGTGCGCGTTAGTGCTAACATAGTTATTTGATAAAGCTTTGCAAATTTCAATATACTGCTATTCAGTGGATTTCTTCACATTCTGATTAGCTAATTGTGCGACTGCTTTTGCTGAATCTTCGCAGGAGTTGATTTTAAGAATGTGTTGCATGCCTGATTCGTATATTCTAATTCTATGCAGAATAATCCAAGCAATATATCATGCACATTCATAATGAAATAGACTAATCAATGAGCATACGCTTGTACCTGTTAGCATTATAAATATTATAATTTTGAAGTAGAGAGAAGCTGCAAGCGCATGGAAGTGGAAAAGCATTTATTCCGAATCGCTGAACGTTCTAATAAAGCAGAAACCGCATAGTTATGCTGGACCATTATACATGTTGTTGCACTCATTTTTTGTCTACTCGCCTTCGCAACTTTCGTAGTGGGAGAAGTCCACATTAAACCTAATTTACACTCTCTTGAAAACTGCTTCAGCGAAAATTAATTTGTACTCAAGCAAGATGAAATCGGTCTGGTCTACTAGAGTTAACTTAAGTCAATTAACTAAGCTATCAAATTAAGTCAGTCAACAGACCCAAATAAAAAACATAGGTTTTGCTAGATTTACAAAAATTTAAACATGACCAACGTGACATAGGACAGTCAATTCTTAGTCACTGGACTGCATGCTCTATATAAGATGTAGAATAAATAAAAACAGCGTTTGAAATTCGATAATTTTACCATAATTTTTTATGAAAGACCCTACTTAAAATAGCAAATCTATGATGTCTCTGTTTTGCTTTCAAATGAAATCATTGCTTTAGCTGATAAGAAATAGTTAAGCAAGATCATTAACTCTAGTTAAGTCTATATCAAAAGTTCTTCCCTACGCACATACTACTCGACCAGTTTAGGATAAGCAGAGACATTCTTAAATAAAATGATTGGAATTGTACAGATTGTAGTTACATACGCTGTTTCTTCAATTGTCACTTCTATGTACATCTATGTCACAATAATCGCATCACCAGCTGTTATTCTTCTATTCCTTAGACTGACTCCTTACGGTAGAACCTAAGCTTTCCTGGAAGTCTTTAAGGCTTTTCCGTGGATAGGCATGCACAGTTTAATATTTAGGTCATCTAACAGGCCAATAGTACGATAGGCTTATATTGCGGTTTGCACATCTCTTATTTCTTACTTCTTTATCATGTACTTAGGCTACTACACTATCGTGCTAGAAATTACCAATATGTTCTTTGACCAGCCTATGGAAAGCGGAGTTGGAGAAATACTGTTCGGGTACTTCGCCATTATCTAGTTCGCTGCTTTGATATTCATGCGTACGAGACCCTTCTTGAAGTACTTCCCTGTCATCAACACGCTGTTGATTTTCTTCTTCATGCTCTACTGCAAATTTTCTCATCTTGGGTTCAAATCTGCAGCAGTGCTCAGCATGGAATTTTTTGGTATTTCGCTGTTTGCTTGGATGGTGCTCAAATTAGAGATTCCAGCTCAGAAATCGTGGAGAGCTGATCAATAATTTGTACCAAGTATGAAGCAACCTAGAGCAGGTCTTCTACCCACATTTAATTTAAACTGGATCAACGCTCTGCCTGATGAATGGACACTTCTCATGCCTCTCATGAGTAGAGAAAACTTCACTCCAAAATAATTGGCCTTTGTTTAGCAAAACTACGAACAACTTGGAGAGCATCTAAATGAGCATTGAGTCATTAATTATTTAAAATGTACTTTTGAAGACTAGTATAATGATTTTGTCATATTAAAATACTCATATTAGCATTATATTAATATCAAGCATGACGACCATCATCAATAACTTCAGGGTCTCAGAGCCTTTTTGCCTCATGCATGCATAGCATTGTCAGTTTATTTACCTTGAAGAGAACAAAGCCAAACTAGTCTGCCGAAAATGCTTAAATCTATATCAAGCCACACATGCCTAGTCGGGTAACAAAATAATACCCACTGATCAATTTCGATAATATATTAGTGGTGTAGTATCACATCAAGCAGCTAAACTTGCTCAGTGCGCGGTACCCAACATAAAGAAAATTATCGAAGATAAGAAAAAGCAGATTGAACAGAAGCAGTACCAAATATTGGATTCGATAATAAAAAGATTATCTAGTGAAAAATAAATTCTTTTCGAAGAACTAGCCGTAATAGAACGACACTACATGGGGCAACAGCTAAGCATTCAAGCCAATATCGAGCAGAGATAACAAATAATTAAATACTTGCAATAATTCTGTGTGGATGAATTGCTTCTGAAACTCAAGATTATGACATCCAGCTAGTTTGGACTTACTAGCTTTGTGGCCCAGCTCAAGTCATTGTAGGTTCACAACGGAGATGTAATTAACCGAAATGCTCAGACAATAATAAACTAAGTGACTAAATAAATAAGAAACAAATAAGAAAACCTTCTAATTGGCAAATTGGAATCACTGCTTTGCAATAGCGAAGATGAATGCTCAATAACATCATTAAAACTAGCATTTCCGAAGGCCAAGTGCTACTACAACAACCAGGTAACTGAGCGTCGAAACCAGAGTCAGTAAAACATCTCATTAAAGAGTCCACGCACATCAAGACAGCATAGCTATGCACAACTGCCCAAGCTCATCCTCAATTGATAGTTGTCTATTTTCTGTCCGAATTGACTATATTTACTCTATAATATATTTGATTATAATAATGTTCGGGCAAGGACAAGGTCACGGGCAGAGTGGCCAAGGTTTCGGAAATTTAACTGATGAAATACTAAAAGCATATATTGAGCAAGTCTTCAACAAGTACGACCTTGATAAAAATGGCACTCTAGATGAGCATGAACTCACATTCTTTTTCAATGACCTTTTCAAAGCACTAAACATTCCAAGCGAAATAAACAAGCAGCAAACAATAGAAGCAATTAAATCAATGGATCAGAATTCGGACGGCAACATAGACAAGAAATAATTATTCGATGCGTTTAAAATACTGATGACAAAAATGAACAACCCGCCACCACCTCCACCACACCCATACATTCACTCGTATCCTTATCAGCCAATGTACTCGTACCCGCCTCCACCAATGCCAACCCAGATGCCAAATCAGATGTACGGGCAGACTAATATACACCAAAACTATAACAGTATGCCGAATTACGGGTATCAGAAACAACCTAGTTTTCAAGAATAGACAATGTACAATAACGTACACAACCCATACGCTAACCAGGCTAATCAAAACAAACCAAATATTAATAATTCGGGAGTCAAAAAATCATATGGCGGAGGCTGGTCGTCTAAACTCAAATGAGCAAGTCTTACAGCTGATGGCTTATAATTTTATATACTTTATTTTGTATGTCTGTCCCATTTGAACTGCAATTATATAACTTACATTATTAATAAAGTGCTACTATCGGATGCCACCCAAAAAGAAATAAGAATAAATCGATTTGTCCACTCTACCAGATTGCAAGACACTCAACTTGTTCCTGTACTGCAAGGGCAAGCAAGAACGAGCTAAAAAAATACTCACTAAAATTGATGCCAAGTATGATAAGATGATTGCACATGTCAAGAGAAGCGCTGTTATGGATTTCGCAAAGTAAAAGGGTATCTACGTTGATCCTGAGTCTTTAACTGATAAGCAGAAAAAAGATCCCAAATTTATGGAAACCGTGTGCACCGAACTTACGCCTCAAGTTCTAGCCAAAGCAACCGATTTATATATTGGTAATCAAAATGTAAAAATTCGACTCTAGAAAAAAGCCTTATTATAGAAGCCTTAAACTGCTGAGATAGAAAAAAATAAAAAGATTGATTGCATCTATGTTTTTGATGACTTTCCAACATAAGTGAACGATTTCTAAGCTTTTTCTGCAGCTAACCAAGGGATTAAATTCGTAATTGTTTATAATCCAAAAATATCATGGCTCTCTGCACCAGAAGAGCCAGAACCCGCCTAAAATCCAGATGAGTAGCAAGAGCCTGATTAATAGTATGAACAATACAAAAAATTAAAAAGCGCATAGACTTTGAGTCCTGAGGATGTTGCTTATGAGAACAGCATTTAAGAGAAAATAAGATCGTTAAGAAACCAGCGAAAGAAATCATTGCCTACCTCACCATTTAGAAACACCGTAATCTAATAAGTGAGGGCTGTTATTGATCCATACAATGAATAAGCTAGTATCGATGCAGCGGTGGCCTCACTTTTTCCAACTTGCTAACAGCTTTTAGACCACTCTGCCTAGTTTACAACATGGATGAAAGATAAGCAAACTAACAAGCTGCCTTAAAGCCAGGATAAAGCTAGTGTCCTTAGTGCAGCTAAAGGCACTCGAAAAGAAGGTGGAAGCATGGATAACACGCTCTAAATACTAACCAAAATCATTTAGGGCATTAAACCTGGTAACTAAAAATAAGCAGCTCGATAATAAAAAATAGATTTCTCAAGCTTTGATTTTGATTCAGTTAACGCTAAAGAAAGTCCGAAAGTTCATGAAGGAAAGTCAAAACACAGCAGCATTTAGTTTTTAAACTACAACGAATACGGACTTGATGAGGAAAGAAATTTAAGCAAATCACTGTTGACGAGCATGAAATATCCTGGAATAGATCGATTTTTAATGCCAGATATTCCACTCAAGAGTGAGGGATTAAGAAAACTATACCGATCTTCGTTCGGCCAATTCTTACCCCAAAATCTAAGCTTGGAGTAATTTTAGAGAAAGAGCAATATTTTGTTTTGTGAGGCTGCTGCAAAATAGGTTGATGAAGAGAGAAACTTTGATTTTAGCAGTAAAACTTATGAGTAACATCATGATAAATAGTCATTGATGAGGTAATTAAATAAAGCCATGCTACTCGACGAGTCCACTGTCGCAATGAAGTACAATGAAAATAATGATAAACTGTACTTGTGCTTCCTCTATAAAAATCCAGCAAGAAGGATGACTAAAAAAGTTTGGGAGTGCAACTGGAAGGTGCTACCTAACCTTGAAAACTGGCTGAAATACTTCAAGGATAATGATACTAACCTCAGCAACAACAGCTACTATGATATTGACTACGAGCTCATCGGCAACATACAATAATAAGCCAACATATGGTCAATTAAGGATTCAGGAGTTATAGTCAGAAAGAAAGCAACATTAGCAGGTAAAATTAATGAATCTTTGTACTGTCTCACTGGATCAAACACTGGGGATTTGACCTTTGGGCTTAGGACTCATGGCAAGCAGGCTGAGTTCTATTCTAAAAATTAAATTGTTTCTATCTCATATCAAGAAACAACCAATTCTAATCGATCTATTTTTATGAGTTTCAAAGACAGCTCTGTGCTTGAGTTACAAAAAAGTGGTGATGTAATCGTCCGCAGACATAGTGAGAAACCTCGACTGATAACTCGTGAAGGCTATACTATAATATTCGAGCCAAGCAAAAACAACACAATTCTGCATCCAAATGGGTCAATTTCGCACACAAAAAAGTACGTTAATACGAGTGGACGAGGAGTTAACAATAATAAATTGCATTAAGTCCCAACTTTGAAGAGATTAACTGAACAAGGCCAGACTGTGACTAGGAGAGATGATGAGACTGTGATCGTGGAAGAACAAGATAAAAAATGGATCAGATTTTCAGACAAGACTCAATACCTGCACGAAGGCGATGACTTAATCATTGAAAGAGATGACTATCCTGTATTCAAATTACAACCTGCAGATACTGCTGTGGTCACTTACCATGGAGTAGAAGTGAGATCTGTCAAAAATTAAGACGGGTATGAGTATGTTGTCAAGTTTGCTAGAATGTATAGCAACAATGGTTCAGAGATCCACTTCAAGAATTAGATAGTTGAAGTTTATGATGGCAAAACTGAGGATCCTTATATCTGCTCAATTGGAGAGAAACCACATATCAGCAAATTTTGGGGAGAGTAATCTATTTCAGTATCATTTACCGGCAGTAAATACTTGCGGGGTAATAAATAAGTCGATCCTGAGGAAGATTAAGAGAATTACAATGAGTAAGATACTGCAAGAAGTGATTATCTTGAACCAAGGGTGTTTGTTATCAACAACGATAACACCGGCATATAATTGTTGTCTGAAGATCAACTCAATAAAGGATACTTTGCCGTTTTTGGTTAAAATTAAGGTGATGAATAGCATTTTTCAAACATTCATAAACGTAAATAGTTAAGAGAACGGATTCATCCTCACCTTGAATCTAAGCTAATTGTTCATGGAAATTTGCCTATTCCTTCGAACTCATAATTGAACAAGAAAGTCATTCAACATGTTCCAATTAAACTGGATGTTTTTAGTAACTCTAACCTTGATCAGAGGCATGATAGAGAAGATAAAACAAAAATTCAAGTTAGATCACTAGTGAAAAATCCTCCAATGACCAAATAAGATAGAGATTTGATTGCATAGATCAATCGTAGGAGAGTTGAACAGCAAAGCAAAACTGAAAGATAATAAAATTAATTTGGGCATCGGGCCAAAAATGATCCATCTATACTAGACAGGTATGAGAGCAAAAAGAAGACTATTGAATTCAGAAAATTAAAGTAAGGATAAGTCTTGACTGAAATGCTTAGAAATGAGGCTGTTAAACTTTACAATGAGGAGACAATAAATCGTACTAAAAAACAATAGAGTTTGCAGAAAGAAGCAGAATTAAGAAAACAGCTATCTCGCAAAAAAACTTATATCTCAAAGTATAGTTGGAAAGAGCCACCTCAAATTTAAGTTGATGAAAATCTAATGTATCTAAATGCTGAAGACCCATTTTATTTGAACTACTTTGATACAAAAGAGGGTAAAAAGGCTCTGAGTCAAATGCCTGACTGGGTATTTAGGCCAAAAGAGTCTAAAAAATCAAAATAATTAGATCCATAAATTAGATCTTAGTTGAATGCGACTTTGAATAAAACTAAAAAATAATAAGATCCAATGAACGCAACTCAACAAAAGCAGTCATCTAAAGGAGATCATGATCTTCAAGAACGGTACGATACAGTGGAGCCTGAACTTAGGCCTACACCTGCTGTTTATATTAAGCCAAGCGTTTTTACGAAACGATAAATCGATGAATAAAGATACGCTTTTGAAACTGAGAAGAAAGCCTACGAGTATCATGAAAGAAAACGAAAGGATTTCGATGTTTATGGCAGAGATAGACTCGACAAGCCAGAAGTTCCATCTCTAATGAGAACGCAACCAGTTAGTTAGCTTAATCAAAAATATCTGGTGACTGAAGCTCCAGTTGATAAAAAAGTTAAGATAAGCTCGATGAAAAATAAGTTAACAAGTTAGGCGAGCAACATGACAGAAATGAGAAAAGAAGGTCCTCATGCCAATTTAATCAGGACCATAGATAAAGGAAATGATTATAGCAAACTGCTTTAAAAAAGAACAATGATGGTACAGGCTGACCTTAACGATAGACTACAACGAGATATCTTAGTAATAATTTATTTATTTAGATAAACCCAATAGAAGCAAACTTTGGTGTTGTCAGATAAGGAGGAAATTATGAGCTAAAAATATAAATAAAAAATGAAGACGTCCTTTCTCAAAGAATTCAATTTAGAAAACCAAAATCAATATTCTGTAAAATTCAAATGAGCGAAATGGGTCCACTAGCGTTAGGCATGAAGCGCAAAATAAACGTAATACTAAAAGCAGCGCCCGAAATAATTGGAAAATTCACAGATGAGTTTGACATTGTGACGAAGCATTAAATCTATCATATCCCAATTACAGCCCAAATTTTATCTAAGAATCAGTTTGAATCGAGTGGAACAGTCTTATCTAAAACAATTCGATAATTTTAAGAAATAGGTAAAAAAAAGAGAGAATAATTGCCACCAATCAAAGGCTCACAACAATGATTCAAAGTGTCAATAAATTTTAAAACATAATAAGAATTATTGAAAATTTCATTATAATAGAAAAAGTTTGTTGTACATGCTTATTGTACTTGTCCAACACTTGCTCAAATTTATATTCTTTGTATTTTTATGAGCTTCCTATTTTGCTAGAGAAGGGTGAGGTTATGGTATCTTTTCGTTTACAGTGTAGCGCTCGCCCAATGGACGATGAACGTTTGTTTTCTTATAAATAGGGCAAATAATCTGGCTTAAGCACCTTTGTTTGCTATTATTTTAAGTAGTAAATTGTTTTTGAAACTATTTATTAATTTTTTTATTATTAACAACGCTAATCGTTTTTTATTTTTGATCTGTGACGCACTTGTTGGATACTTTTTATAGCATTATCTTATTTTTCTAATTATTTTACTGCGCAGTCTCATTATTTATTGCATTTTTTTTAATTTAATAGATAACTTAGTTATTACTGATTTAAGCTGCTTATAATTAAATGCTAGTGGCCTTAATAGCTTACATTAATTAATTAACAATTTTTGTGGAATCATGATTAAGAAACTAGGCCCACAGTTACTAAAGAGATAACTATTAATATCTCAGCTGTGGACTTTAAGGTGCAATAGTTTTTTGAGTCATGTTAATTTCATCATGCTAAGATAGTGTAATGAGTTCATACTTTTTACGATATTATGCTATTTATTCTTGGACGATCCCTATTTTATTTGAAATAAGATCAATGCTTTATGCAATGTGTTAACTCTATTTTTACATCTATTATTAGAACTCTTGGAAGCATTTTTTTCTGGGAATATTTAATCGATTATAAATAGAAGCAATATATTCCTCCAAAAACTATGGACTGTTTATAAAATGTAGATCAGTCTTTTTATTTTGCCTTGACCTTGTTATAGTAGATGTAGAACTGTTTGAATTGAAGACAAATTGACTTTTAGCAAAGTTGGGAATCCGTGTTAGATTTTTATAACTTTTCCTTATTATGTTTGTGTTCAAACGACATGAGATTCTCGCTACTTTTTCAATATCAATTTAGGAATGGTTATCACTTTATGAAATTTATGTAACACTAATATCTGATGGCCCATGAAAAGCTTATCTATTATAATCGGGAGTAAATATAAATTTGAGCATACTTATACTTCTCTTTACTTATTAATACTGATTCATAATATTTTCCTTGTTAAATTCAGGATCCCGCATAAGTTCGTATGTTTGATTCACTCGCTTAAGCAGTGTAAATCTAAATTCATCTTACTTTCTTTTAATATCTTTTGATAACTTATGAGCACTTTCTGAGCTTAGTGCACGTTCTTTTCGATATTATTCTACAGACTTTTTGAGAATCTCAATCGAACTTTTGATAGTGTCAATTTTCAACGTATAATTGTTCAAAAATTTTTAATGCATTTTTTCGATTGCATATTCAGTTTCTTCATCTGTTTTATTTTTGCTGACGCCTCTTTAAAGCTTCTTCCACTTACATAAACTCTGTTCACTATTTTAACCCTGTTGTTTTAACTTAGACCTGCACTTTACTTATTACGTTTCTTCTGTAAAAGTTTAGATCAGCTGTTTGAGAGTTTTATTAATATCATTCTGTTTAGCAATTTATTTGCTGACTTCGATTGCTTGGTTTTTGTATTACAATATTTTTTCTAGCTCTTTTTTCAAGAGATTGCTCCACTCCTGTGCTTTCGTTGACTATAAATCAGCTTTACTCTCACGTATAACTGGAATGAAACTATTCTTTTTATCACTATGCCTTAACTTTTTCAGCGGCATTAAGTTTTTGCATAAGCTGTGCTGCCCGTGCTAATTTAGCGAGCATTCCTAATGATATTGCTGTTTTAAAGCATAATTTATAAGGGGCTTCATCAAGAGAGGACCGCTACTCAAAGATTTGCTTTTTGTCTTCTGTAGAATTTCAGGGTGAATCATCCTTGGAAATATCAATAATAATCGAAGCTGAAATAATTAAATATATACTGTTTGATGCATATTAATTTTTTAAACCAAAACCATTTTTGAATATTAGTACACTGCATTATTGACCATTGGAAGAGTCTTATAAAGAGTATTTTGAATTATGTCGACGAACAAGTGTAACAGTACATAAAATTTATAAATTTTACTTTGCTTCATCAACCAAGATATAGTCCTGACTATCACTCCAACAATAAGACTGATTGATAAATCTTAATCCTAAACATAGCAAAGTTTTAGAAGAGTTAGCATTAGCATATAAGAAATTTTGATATAATAAAATAATTTGATTGACATTTTTGCAATTTAGACTCATGCAAGATTTTGAAATCTAGAATATTGGCAGCTAGGATGACTCTCAATATATAGCCAGAAGTAATAATGTGAAATGGCTCTGCATTTTGGTCATCTCCATCCACTCTAAGCAAATCCGTAAGGAGAACACAATTCAGATGACTACAGACTTACAGGACAAAATTGCGGCCTATGAACTCAACCAGAGTCTCTTCCACGACCGCTACATGGTGGAGATTTACAGTTATAACGCAGATTCGTAAAATTTTAAAGTAAATCACAAATTTTACAGCAGGTAACTACTTTTTAACATAGCACATTGTACTCAGTAAGACTCTCAATCATAGATTACGTTGAGAAAATAGAGATAATCAGTAAAATAGCGCATATTGTGGAGTACCTTCACTCACAGTCCATCTGTATTAGAAATCTCAATCCTCGTATGCTCAGTTTTACAAAATTCAAAAGTGAGATAAGTGTGAAGATGATATGGATGGACTCCAGCATAGAGCTGTCAAGTACCGACAGTCTTATCAGCAACAGTTTGGATATTAAATAGAGCTCACCCATTTACAAATATGTGGCCCCTTAAATAAAGGGCAAGAAGAACTATGGAATTAAGGCAGACGTTTGGAGTTTGGGAGTCATCTTCTATGAGTTGCTGTTCGGCAATACTTCTGACATAAAGTACCGGAAATAGCAAGTTTAAATATAATACCCCAAAAATACACCCAGATGGCTATATTAAATTTTATCCAAGTTTCTGGAGGAGGATGCTACCAAAAGATGCTCTATTAAAACTTGTCTCAACTATTTGAAGCCCCTGCGCTGCTGTGCGGAAACAGCTTCTAAATTGATACCAATCAAGGTGTCATTTTGATATGTATTAATATGTTTAATTTCCTATTCTCGCTTACACTATCATGCATTAACTTTTAGCTATCATAGAATTTCTATGATAAAAAATAATACAGATTAGGTTAGACCTACTGGGTTGTGAATCTATTAAGTTAACTCATTAATATTAAATATAGTAAATATCAAATGTCAAGAAAAATAATTACGAAGACTCTAAAGCAGCCGCTCGTTCACTTTAGCCGTAAGCTAAAATAGTTCGAGTACAAAGTGATCCCACCGCCTGAAGTCCCCCAGCATATAGTGCGGCCCCAATACGCAATAGACAAAGCCAATCCGGAGTTCGCCAAGTATGACGGGTAGCCCTTAATTCTCAAATAAGCATAAATAAAAAGTACTATCCCATTAATGAAGAAATAAGGAAGTCAGCTGCTATTGCCAGTGCCACTCTCAGAGCCACTGAGAAGTTCTTAATCGAAAAAGGCAAATAAAATATTGCATCAAACACTGATGGGACTTTGACTGCTGAAGACATTGATAGGTTTGTTTTTGATTTCATTGTCGCCCAAGGAGCTTACCCCACTCCAATAGGTTTCTTAGGATTCCCTAAGTCAGTCTGCGTCTCAATAAATTAATGTATTGTTCATGGTATTCCCTCGATGAGACCAATCTATTTGGGAGACAAAATTAATCTGGATGTAACTGTTTATTTCGACGGGTTTCATGGTGACACCAACTTAACAGTAATTTACGGAGGATTATAAAAAGCTCCAACTGCAGAAATTGCAAAAATTGTACCATTAACTCAGCAAGCCTTGTACAATGCGATTGGGGTATGCAGGCCTGGAGTTAAATTCAATGAAGTAGGTAAGACAATCCAAAAATTTGCGAGAGAAAAACAAATTCATATTTGTTAGCATTTTACAGGACATGGGGTCGGAAATTTGCTCCACATGCCCCCAATGGTGTACCATATCCGTAAGCATAAATTAATGAAGATATTCCTGATGAGCAGCACGTGATGAAGCCAGGTAATGTGTTCACCATTGAGCCAGTGATGTCAATAAACCAAAGCAGCACGGGACTACAGTTGTGGTCAGATGGTATGACAGTCATTTCTGAAAATAACCCTAATGCGCAATTTTAACACATGATTCTTATCAATGAGCAGGGATGTGAAGTATTAACTCAACGATAGGGTGAGAACATTCCTAACCTTAATCAAAACATCAAAAATCTTAAAGTTTATTGATTTGTATAGCTATAACTAATATATAATGATTTGTTGTATTCAGTATTATAAGAAAACATTATATTAGAGCGAATTGTATAATAAATAAATTAAGAGTTATAAAGTAATCAATAATCTTTAAGATTTTAAAAATTGACAGGATTACGAACTCCTTCCGCTATTTTGAATCTGTATTTTATTGGGTACTTTACCTTTTCGATCCTTGAATTAAAAATCCAATTGAGGCTGTATTTCCTCAGAAAAACTTATGTCAGAATTCGAAACTCTCTAGAGTAGTCATAGTCCATCCATAGTTTTCTCAGCTCAGATATTTTGTTTAGTGCTCGCTTTTTTATTCTCAACTCCTGATTTAGTTTATCGTATGTATATTTTGATTAGACAAATTTTAATATGCGTTGTGTTAGTTTCTTCTATTTTTTAATAAATTTAATTATTTGTTTTCCATAATTTTTAGGAATATTTTTAGTCTAGCTCATATCTAAACGTTTTGATCTCCGATTTTTACCATACTTCTTGGACTTCCTCTTCTTAGCGATTGAATTCCTCTTTTTGGTCTTTATTGTTTCTACTGAGGCAATTTTATCACTTTAAACAACATTTTAATGAAAATAAGGCTCTTCCTCTTGAAAGATTTCAATGTCTTCTTAAAAGTTTTCATAGTGGTTCGATTTCATTTAAAACTAATCTGGATTGTCTTATTAACTTTAGTCAGAAGAGTCAAGACCTGTATTTCTCTGATCGAACTCAAAATTGCTACTTTTATAATGTTTATTTGACAACTGAAGATTTCCCTTATTTTCCTTAATGATCTCAAAATAAGTGGGAAGACCCTCCTGAATAGCGATGTCGTAGTCTGGCTAGTCCACAGCATCGATCATCAAATTCTGAACCTATTCCTTCTTGTGCATGATTGTTAAATTATTATAAATCATATTTAGTGCCTAGATTTAAGTTAGTACTATGCTTCTATTCAAGCTCAGTTAAGTTTTACGCAGTTCATTACTACAGCTTTATTTCAGACACTTTTGGACAAATTTTATGCAGTAGAAACTTAAATATCTGATAATTTAATAATTTTTACCAATGAAATTTCAAACATACCCTGCCATCTTAGTCACAATGTGATATAAATTTGAGTTAGTTATTTATTCACAATTGCTACAACGATATCCGATAATTTTATCTTTGAATTTCGATCAAAAATCTTGACCTTTTATTTATTAATTTAAATAGGTGTAACAATTTAAACTTAAGCTAAAAAACAAAAAATTATAACTTGCTATTTATAAAACACAAAAATATAATATTTGCTATTCGATGCTTTTCATTCTCAAATTATTAATACATTAAAGAGTAAATCATTGCAATCAATAGTTCTGTGATTTGGTTATAACTTGAATTTGTATAGACAGCGACATGCAGATGTAAAAAAGTGAGGATGACTTTTACGGCATCAACAAGAAGCTGTACATGAAGTAAGCCTGTTTCTAGTTAGGAAAGACAAGTAAGAGCCAGCCTTTAAAAAGTACCCCTGCCCTAACTCAGTATCACCGATTATGTATTCCTGCCCGGCAACCCTGAGCTCAACGCGCCCAACGACGCCTATGAGACAGTGCAGATTCCCAAGCCCAATATCTTGGAATAGTCATTAAGAAAATAAGTGGAGTACATGATGCTTTCATAAACCTTCCTCAATCTGATCGTGTATGACTCCAAGGATCCGAGTCCCTACACTCGATAAATGGACTCGTCTGCATATGGGCTGGACATCCTACCCTACTATATTCCCAAAGACAAGTAGGATGTGACATTAGTTTTTTAATCTCGATTCGAATGCGGCAATCTGAGGAGAGTAATGCAGAAATCAGAGTACGAGTATAATTTAATTCTCCTGACAGACTATAATACAAATGGCCATACTCAATGGTACTACTTTTCAGTTGCAAATACCAGAAAAAACGTAGAGTATAGGTTCAATATCATAAATTTGCTAAAACCTGACAGTCTCTATAATGTTGGAATGAAACCTTTGATCTACTCATAGAAGAATGCTAAGCTCAAGAACTTAGGATGGCATCGTGACGGCAATGATATTTGTTATTATACAACAAACATGAAGCGCAAAACTATGGGATACTACAGCTGCCTCACGTTCACTCTCAAGTTTTAACGTAAATCGATCATAATTTAGATGATTTCGATTGTGTATATATTGCACACTGTTATCCATACACTTACACCCAGCTACAAAGGTTTTTAAGATCAATGGAGCAGGATCCTATAAAAAAGAACAGATTTCAAAGAAAATTCTTATGTCTTACCGAAGCCGGTAATAAGTACAAACAACTTTATTCAGTTGCGACTATCTGACTATTGGAGAGTACGGAAATAATTTAAAAGACAAAAAGGCAATTATACTTACTTCAAGAGTGCACCCAGGCGAGACTATGGCCTCTTATATCATAGAGTACATAATCTAATTTTTGTTGAGTAACCACCCGACAGCTAAGAACTTGAGAGACAATTTCGTATTTAAAATTGTTCCTATGCTCAACATCGATGGAGTCATCGTCGGTAACTATAGGTGCAACCTGTCTGGTGCTGATCTGAATAGGCAATGGATCGAACCTTCTAAGAAAGCACATCCCACCATTTATTTCACTAAGCTCCTTATTAAAAAGACAAAATAATAGCGAGAGCTTGGGTTTTGCTGTGACATTCACGGGCATAATAGAAAAAAGAATATCTTTATTTATGGATGCTCCGGAAAAGACCCATCGAAAAAGTAACAAATCTTCCCCATTCTTATGAAGAACAACTGTCCCGTATTCAGCTTCAAGGACTGCTGCTTCAATGTTCAGAAATAAAGAGAAGGTGCCGCACGAGTACAATATTAGATATTTAGATTGCTCTTTGGAAGGAATTAAATATCGTAAATTGTTTTACCCTCGAACTATCTTTTTGTGGGTCTGATTTTGGCAAGTACTAATATTACCATTTTAATATGAGCATTTACAAGGATTTAGCTCATGCGTTCTGTCAGTCGCTTTAATAATATTACGAACCTTCGCAAACTCGTTATAAAAAGGCCGCAGAGGAACTTGAAAATCTCTCAAGAAATCCTAAATTAGACTAAAATCAAAAGAAGTAAATGTTATTATATTTAAGGGACTCAAGTGACTCGGACTATTCAGGAGATGAAGACACTGAACAGAAGAAGAATAGTGTAGAGCCTAGAGAACCAAGATAAACGACAGCTTAAAAACAGGCAGTCCTCAAGAAGAAACCACCCGTAAGTATAAAAACAAAGAAGAAATGATTCCAAATAGATTTTCACATTAAATATTCAACGTTGTATATATTTATAATAATTGAGGGATGGCAAAACAAAAAATAATAACGTCAGCATCCTCAAATGCAACGAAAGGGATGCAGCCAATGAAGGAGCCCTAGAAGGTGATGTTAGCAATATCAACATCCACAATGACATTTTTTGATATCATCGTGACAATATTCTAGATAATAAATTCTATGCTCATGTACTTGCAAATTTATGCAGGACCTTCGGCTATATTCTGCTTGTTTTTCAAACAGTGTACGTGCTCAACTCGAAAGAGCCTAAATATATCAATTTAAGACACATTGCACTTAAGTGGTTGGTATGTATTTTCCTGCACCTCATAAAGCAAAACTTTAGTTTCAATCATGATATCAACAGTCAAATGACCGTCATCCTATTAGATCTACTCATTATTGCAGTGGCCTATCCATCACGTGCTTTGAAGGCAGTTCACTTAAAATATTTCGCGCATAAAGAGCAACAGCGGTATCAGTAGTCAGTATCTGATCCGAACCAATACGACATTACTTTCTCTAGTAAAGTTATAATTTCCATATCAGTATGGCTACTGACCCTATGTAAGCACATGGTTGCTCTGGTCATGCCTCAACACAGGAGACCTATTGAAGACGCACTGCGCAACTTGAATACAGTCTTCATTGAGCGCAAATGTTTTTGGAGCATTTACAATAATAACAATCAGCAAGGTGCTTTCGAAAAAGATAAGGCAACATTGCGTGATTACTTAGTCTCTGGCTCTACAGTCGCAAGTTCCACAAATCTAACTGGCTCTGGAACTAACTTTCTGCAAGGTGCCACACCACGATAGATGAGATCCCCGAAGGAAAGCAAAGATATTATTAAAGCTGATGGTGAAAAGTGTTCTAACCTCATCGCAAACGGTTTTAAACCCATAAAAAGAGTTACGATACGGTATACTATAAGCGAATCAAAACTTGAAGTTGTGGACCTTGATTTCGCCAAAACTTAGACATTTATCCTTGAAGAACTTACATAAAGAGAGGGCAATGTACTGTAGTTTTTAGTTCTTTCACCAGGACAAAAGTTTAATGAACCCATCTATATTAAGTTCCACAGTGCTCGTGAACTATCTAATTTCATGAGAGCAATCTAGGAAGCGGAGAAAGGATTTTGATAGCTTTTCAGCTTTGATAGATTTTAAATAGACCTATAAAATGCATTAATTATAAGATAAAGTAATATAAAGTAAGAGAAATGAGTAAACCATAGCATGACTACATGTTCAAAATAATCTTGATCGGGTCGTCAAGCGTCGGAAAATCAAACATCCTCCTCCGATTCACTCGCAACCAGTTTAACGAGAATCACCAGATGACAATGGGAGTCGAGTATGCAGCCAAAAACGTCACAGTGAATGGCAAGGTTTTAAGATTGCAGATCTGGGATACTATGGGGCAGTAACAGTACAAGTACATGCTTTGTTATTCAGGGCAATCATGAAAACGTTCTACAAGGGCACCTCGGCTGTTATACTCACCTACGATATTACCAGAGAGAAGACATACGCTGATCTCGATTACTGGTATAAGCAAATAAGTAGTTTACTATTTACGCAGAGTAGTTCAGCAAGAGCGAAGTCGTTATTATGCTTGTTGGTAACAAGTCAGACCTCGAAGAAAAGAGGTAGATCTCCAAGCAAAAGGGACTATAGTACGCTGAGAAAAATAAAATTGCTTTTTATGAAGTATCTGCTAAAGATGGCACCAATGTAGAACTTATTTTTACTAAAATTGCTTAAGGTATCTCAATATTAATGTAGAACTGTAAAAAATAATGGATGAAGCAGAGAAGCAGAAAAAACAGACGGTTGTCAGCTCACAAGCTGGTACAGATTAGAAGCCAAGCCAAAGTAAATCAAAAGTAGAGAAGCCAGAGGAACCAAACATTAAGTTGACAACTAAAGGACAAGCTAGCACGTAGCAAACTAAAAAATAGAAAAAGTGCTGCTGATTGTCATCGCATTGATATGTGTATTTTATATGCTGATTTGACTGTTTACTATATTTTCGTTTTAAATAATATAAGAATATGTCCCGAGTCAAAAATGATGTTCACTAAAGTCTAACCTCAATAATTCTATTTCTTCGTCTTTTCAAAACTTTCGAAATAGGAGAGCTGATTAAGATTTGTCAGTTACTTGAAGAAGAACCTTCACTCTATGACGATAAGATTTTCGCTCGGATGCTTGCTCAGTTCATTTTCCATGTGAATGAAGAAAATAAAAAAAATCACACTGAACATGAGCACTTGGCTCTCCTTATTACTGAGTCCCTCATCTACAACTTATTTAAGGTGAATAATAAAAACGGGGTGAACAGTTCTATCTACAGTAACTCCTTGATGATGTCATCTGCTTCACATATCAACGCAAACGATCAATCAGTTCACTCGATGCGACATTATGAAAGTATTGAAGATCATTTTACCACTAATTTTGTCGCATTTCTACAAGATTTTATACTAGATTAGGAACTCAAGAAAAAATTAAAGCAAATGGTAGATCGAGGAAGCAGAAAAGCAATAGAAGGAGTCAATCAAAATCAAAGATATATTGATATTTTGCTTGAAACTATTTAGTACATTTTAGGCAAGGAGAGTAAAACGGAAAAAAATAGTGAACTACAGTACCTAAAAGAAGCTGTTGGAAGTAAAACTACAGCCATAAGCTCACATTTTGAGAAAAAGAATTTGAAGGTTATCATTGCGTAAGTCAACAAAATTATATTCTCTAAAAAACTCAATAGAGTCGTTTTTATGTTAGAGCAAGCCGACGAAAAGGTATATTTTAGTCTACTTCACATTTACTTAGCTCAAATGACAGACGAAGAGGAAGGCAGAAAAGCCAAAGCTGGTAAATATTTTGCAGGTGTTACTTTCAGTGGAGAATAAATGCTTGTAAATTTGAACTGGGTATATGTTTCTTCAATTGCAAATAAAAATGAGCTGTTTGACATGCCAAAGAATCCACTTTTTAAGCTAATACAGTCCTACTTATTATGTTTCTTCATGCCTGTTTTCCGATCTTTTAGCGAAGTAGTTGGCAAGTGTTGTAAATATGATTTTGCAAACAATGTTTAGTTTTATAAAGTCTGCTAAACAACTATCAATAAAAATTTATCTGACTTCATCGAAGAGCTTCCTCAAGATCTGCTCTCTTATCTTAGACAGTTATACAAAATTATTATTAACTGTGAGGTTAAATCAGGTAAGAAATAAGGACTACAATCAATATCTACTACTGCTTTGAAGAGTGTTAAAAAGTTGCTTGTTTATTCTCTATTAACTCGACCAACATTAATTTAATCATATTTCGCTCAAGGTGTTGATCTCTAAAAATACGAAACTGCTTGCAATTTTATCATTAATCTATTTTTTAAGTCTTCTTTGAAAAGACAGCATCAAGGATCTAATGAAGAGCTTGAATTTCTTCAAAATATAACTAAATCAATTAGCAATCAACTTGACGAGAAGATAATTGGATTAGGTCAAGAATAACCCTATTTTGATGAGTATGATCGTTCTTTGTTGACTAAAAATTATTTCATAGAAGAGCCGATGCTCAATCATGATTATGAAATTTTATGGGACACCATCAAAAATATAGAATTCACTCCCAAAGACTTAAAAGATTTCGAGATGCACAAAAAGAATGAGTTGAATGACAAAGTGTAAAATGTCTTAAGCAGTCCAAACTAAGCACAAAGTTTTAATAACACAAATACCAACTTCTTTTCAGGAAATTTGAACACAAGCATACAGCAATAAAATTACTTTTCTCCTATGCATCGAGCCAAAAAAGACTCAATTGAACAAAATTAAAGTATCGATATTTTTCTGAACGGAGCAGAAGATATGCCTTTGCCCAGTAAAGAAGAGATTGATTTCTTAACATGGATGTCAGTTGGCGGTACAAGAGACTACCAAATAGAACCACGAGGCCGAGCAGCAAGCACTAACAAATTAAAAGAGTTAAAAAAGTTACCAGTTTTCTCTCGATAAAAAATTAGGGAAATATAAAGACTATACTAAAAATACGAAAGAATTATTTCTTGACTATACCTCGGAATAAAAACCATTTTAATTTTAAATAAATCATTTATCTGCGAACTAATTCTATACTTTTTCGGTTAATCCTTGTCCTTAAGCTTTTGTCTTTCCATTTTTCTACTTTTTTGAGATAAGTCTTCTTTTTTTGGTATTAACTCTTTTTAAGTCTTGTCTGTCAACATACAACTTTCCTTTCTTATTGCCAACTTAATCGTATTTAATATTTTTATTCTATTTCTTCTTCTTGGGTTTAGGAACGTGAGTTGCTTTTTTCCAGAGTTAACTATCGGCAAATGATGTTCTTCTAACAGTTAGTTCTGCGTTAGGACCGAGCTCCTAAATCACAATTTTTCCTTCATCTTCTAAAATATTTTTGCCTTCAATTTTTGTTTGATATGTTCTCATGAATATTCTCTTTTCTTCGACGATACTAAAACAGACCACAACATGCAAGATCTGATCAACATCAATTGTTTAGACTTTGTTATTTTCGTAGAAGAAATCAGTTAACAGATTTCTGATTTTAGTGCAATCTTAATTGGTTTCCCAAAGGTCTCCTTGGAAGATCAAGAAGGGTTTTATTTGATATGGGATTTCTGGATTGCTTGATATATCTTCTATTGATTGTAGTGAGTTGAGTCCGAACTCAACCATATCTAACATTTTCCAATCGAATGTTCTACCAATTATTATGTTATTTGGCCTCTTCTTCGAATTAGATCCAAACACGAATAAGCTCGCATCAGCTTTCTGACAGTATTTTTCAAGCTCCTCCTTATTATCGAATGGGTACAGCTCGTGATTACGAGAGTAGAATACAGATCTTTCTTTCCTTAGAGTACGCTGAATCATGACAATATTACGATATTTTTTAGGAAATTTTGAACGTCATTTGATGTCTTATTTCCCTTAATCAGTAAGGTTTTCTTTGAGCCTTCCAATAGTTTAGGCTCTCGTTTGCGCATACGTCTTACACTCTTTATTGACTTTGGCTCCTTTTTCATTGTTGATATAATAATATAATACTAATCGCACAAAGATGCATTCTGAAAATAATCAGTAAAAGTTGCTTTCCTTATCCGCTTACTCTTCAGTTTCGACAAATTTCTAAATAAGAGATCCTATTTAATCTTCCAAATCCGCAATTTTAGTCAAGTCTGTAGAATTGAGCTGCGAGATAGAATACTAAATATCCTCTGATTCAGTATTAAACTTCTTGAAGACCAGATCATTGATGTATGTTTCCAATAAGTCATACTTGGAAGCACTGTCTGCAGCTAACTCAATGCCTAACTCACTTGGGTTCAGCACATGTAAGTTCTTAATCTTAAATCTCAGGATCTACTCTAGCATCTGGAAGGTTTTCGGCTTCGTGTTGACAATACGGAAACTCAATAGTTGTTTTTACTATAACTACTTAATAAGTTCACTAAGTTATTCGCTTCCTTTTTCAGTGGTCATTTGCCATGCATCGTATGCATCCTTCCAAGTCACTCTGTCAATATTGAACCTGGCTAATATTGCTCCCAGGTGCTTTTCCTGAAGCTCTTATAGATCATATTGATATTTAGCAGTAAGTCTGGAATATTAGAGTAGGTCATTAAATTTAGCCCTTCGTTCTCTCCTAAAGATAACGGTAAGCGCTTTGATATCTTCATTAGCCAGCTCGTATTGCCCTCGAATTATTGCTTTGACCACTTTCGGAGTCAATTCTCTGTTTTATGCATCGTATAGTGATCTGCACTAATTGACAATCCTTGTGAACTTCTGGTCGTATGATTCAGGGCCTAGCTCAGACATTTAAGAGCTGTTGTTTGACTTTGATTTTTCACTATCGCTAGTCAAGCTGGCAACCTTGTTAGGAGTTTACTTTGATTATTCATGTTGAGTAAGTTTGCGATATAGCCAGTAAGAAAGCGCTCCAATAGCAATAACTCCAATGGAAACGCCTATTTTAAGTTTGTTCCTGTCCCAGTAATTCTACACCTTCATTAATTATAAACAGTTTATGAAAAATAAAGCTGGTAGACGAATAAACTATGAATATTTAATGATCTATTAATATTTTTAATTATTTATCAAGTCAGCGTTAGATATTGCTAATAATACGCATAAAATTATCTATTGTTGATGGTAAAGCTAGTAGTGAAGGAGTTGGATAGCACATCGACTACTCCCTGTGAAGATTTATCCACTATCGACTTAGATGGGCACCACGCAGAGCCTAGAACCATTACTAACCTTTTATAACAAATCCCAAGGCCTGCTGTGTGCAAGACTAGTAAAGCAGTTTACCAAGAGATCACAAGCCGCAAATGGTCTCCGAAAGAGACACTGTACTTCTATCGAATGCTAGAAGTTGTAGGCACTGACTTCAGCATGATGGCTAACTTACAGTCTCGGCGTAGCAAAAAATAGCTGCTCAATAAGTATAAAAAAGAAGAACGGTTGCATCCCCAGAAAGTGCACCGCATAATATCGTCCATACAGGGCTCTTAGCTATTTCTAAAGGTGGGCACCATCGCGCCTTTCGAGCCGTGAGATGGACGTCAACCAAATGCTTTTAATATCTGATTTCTATGTACATATATTGGACCATGTATATTAATATCAAAAAATGTACCAGCTAGGAATGAGCTTGGGCACTAGATGCTCGTTTCCTGCCAGCTACTCTATATTAAAGCATATTTACATTCCCCGAAGTCGAAGAAGTGTTCGATGCCCGTCAACTTCACGATTTTCTCATAGTTGGACTACTCGCGCAATTAGTCGTAGTATTCGTGCGCTAGTGTCTCAGCCGCGGTCAGTCTCTGCTTCGGAGAGTACAGCATAATTTGCCCAAGCAAATCGATCAGCAGTGTGTCTGCCTGAGGAAAAATCTATATTATAAAGTAAGTACACTCGCCCACTACTTCTTTTTTATCTTGGGAAATTTATAATCGTTTAAGTCGTACTCAGGATTCATGTCTATAACTTGGCTCTTCGTAGGAGTACCCATCACCTTGATGACCTCTATCAGATGATCAATACTGCTTTAGCCTATGAACAACGGAACATGGTTTAGAATTTCAAGGATAACGCACCCCATCGACCAGATATCAATCATGGAAGTGTAATGAGTTGCTCCGAAGATCAGCTCAGGAGCACGGTAGCACCTTGAACAGATGTAAGGCAAATTAGGTTCTCCCTGTTTTAACACTTTTGCCGAGCCGAAATCGCAGATTACAGCATTTTTGCCCTTGAGAAGAATATTGTGTGGTTTAATGTCTCTATGGCAAATTCCACGCGCGTGAATGTAAAGTAGACCCCGAAAAATCTGGAAAGTGATCAGCTTTATATCGAAGTTAGACATGCCTTTCTTCTAGTGCTGCTTGATGAAATAGTACAAATCGCAATCGTAGTGGGTCATGATAATATTTAAGTACTCCTTTCCTTCTTCATAGGTGATGTATGTTCCTAAAACTTTCATGACGAAATCGCTGCTTAGCATGTTCACCATCTAGATTTCCCTATTCTTGTACTTCTTGTCCTGCATGACTCTCTTAATGGCTACTATCTCTCCCGTTTGTTTGAGTCTACCTTTAAAAACCTGGCCAAACGTACCCTGTCCAATCACACCGATAATATCGACTTAATTCATGAACAAGCATGAAGAAGTAGAGTCAAAACTGCCCTAAGTCTTCAGGTTAAGTTTCTTAGTGGTACTGGACTGCTTTTTTATTTTGCCGTCAGGAATCTTTTTTATTGGTGATCTGAGCTTGTTACTAATTTTGTTCTTCTTTTCCTATTTGATCTCTGTGAAAATGCTTTTCTCCTTGCCTGCTTTCTAGTGTAAATTCGAATGTACTCTCTTGATGATCGGACCAGTTTCAGTCATCCCTTTCGATTTGTAAGGTGATTTAATTTTAGATGTCTTCTTTAAGCATAGCGTCGATGATTTGTGATTAGTGGTCAGCATTTTTATTTTAGGACTTACGCTACGAAATGGAAGCTTAAACTGCTTTTTTACTTTTTTCATTTATTCGCTGACTCCCTTTTAGCTGGTTTCGGTTATGACCCTGCGATTTAGATACTAATTCTATATATGAAAGTGCGGATACTCGCTTGTGATTATGCTAGTTGCCTCGAATGGTAGTGCCTTTCTCCGTAGGCAAATGCTTGATGCTCTTTTTTTCTCTGACTGACGCTTACATTTAAATATAAAAATGCTGTTCTAATTTCTAACACTTTAAATCTTTTAATAATACAATATGGTTAACATTCTTGACTATCCTAGCAAGTTTTGCTATAAATCAAAATATGTTAGTATTATATAGTAAGAGATGAGAGATGGAATGAAAATCAAGCAAGTAATCAAATTTGAAGTATTATTGCACTCATGTTGTCGAGGCCATGCTCCTGCTCTGGATTGACAGCGAGCTCTTCATTGAACAGGTTCTCAATAATTGAACGTAGTGTCGAATTTTTAGATTGCAAACTTTTTAGGAACCATTTTACCATTTATTAGTTGGACTTGGTTTCCCAAATACCATCGCATCCCATTATAATATGGCTAACTTACATCCTCGCGGTTTTTGTGACGTCAGGAAAAGGTGATATTATTTGATCAGAAGGCTTCAAATTAGGGTTGTTTTTGTATGTAAAATCTCCTAAAGCTCGACTCATGTTGAGATTGTTATTAATTCTGCCATCCTAATTGATTGTCCCTCCAGCTTTAAGTATTCTTTGTTTTTAGCTGTCTAATTGTGGCTTATGATCTTTACTGAAGACAATCAATTTGGACTTAGCGTTGTTGCCTCTTGAAATTCCTATGCCTCGACTGTCTCCTACGTTTGCTACATAAATATAGTCTTTTGTGAGAAGGCAGACATTTGCAGTCGTACCTGAAATTGTTTAACCGATGTAGTTCTCGGCGTTACCTTTTTCAACGTGTCTTTCTCGAATGGATGTGAGTTACTTCATTCCTGCCTTGCCCCGCATCAGCTCGTCTGTCTTCAGGAAGGATTCTGTCAAGGCTTCTTCGTATTTCTTAGCTTTGAAATTTTCGTTGTTCTTGAGAATTTCAGGGAAGTGCTTTAATGCAAACTCAGAACATTATGGACCTAAATAAACAATGGAATACCTCCGTGACCGTCGAAAATGCCAAAAAGACCCATGTCCTCATTTTAACAGAAAGGGTAGATGGCCAAAATGGAGTCTTCCATAAATTGGCGCCATCCGCACATGCCGCTTGTCACATAGGTTAGCTTTTTGTGTCTAAAAACTTATGTAAATTTAGTTTTCTCTGGTTTCTCTCTGATGTTACCCATATATTTATATTTAATCTATTATATCGCCAAATTTGCAATCCATTTTTGAATATAACGAGTGTCCCATTTTGCAATATAATTCAAGCTTTGTCAAATTATTGTTTTTACCTCTTACTTTCATAGATATCAGTGACAGACACGAAGATTAAAACTTTTATCAGTTTTGAAAATATGAAATAGTTTTTAATATAATCATTGTTAAATTAATATTTT
>APMI01007786.1_pt1 | contig 29560 bp, 26 predicted proteins | sample 667938 | NCBI WGS metagenome assembly APMI01 (sample SAMN01084076, study PRJNA167559) | wastewater metagenome | biome: Wastewater | place: Denmark: Ejby Moelle, Odense | collected 2011-11-28
GCTGGGCCTGGTTCGGCGCGAGCCTCTCCTTCCTCGGCCCCGGCTCGGCCTTCTGGACGCTGATCGTCGTCGAGACGCTGCAGTGGACGCCCTTCGCCTTCCTCCTGTTCTACATGGCCTATCAGGCGATCCCCCGCGAGATCATCGAGGCCTCGCAGATGGACGGCGCGCTCTATCGCCACCGGCTCTGGTATATCGAGCTGCCGCTGATGGCGCCGACCATCGTGGTGGCGCTGCTCATCCGCTTCATCGACGGCTTCCGCGTCTTCGACAATGTCTATGTGCTGACCGGCAGCGGCCCCGGCGGGTCCACCGCGTCGCTCTCCATCTATATCTACGAAGCCTTCTTCAAGCAGGGCGCCATCGGCAAGGCGGTCGCCGCCTCGGTCCTGCTGTTCATCGCCTCCTTCGCCGTGCTCTACGGCCTCAACGCCATCGCCGCCCGCCGCAAGGGAGCCGCCCGATGATCAATATCCTGCGCTGGATCGTCTTCGCCCTCGCGGCCTTCGCGATGAACTTCCCCATCCTCGTGACGCTGGTGACCTCCTTCAAGAGCGCGCGCGAGGTGACGTCCAATCCGGGCCTGTGGGTGCAGGCGCCGACGCTGGAGAACTACGTCGCGGTCTTCACCGTCTCCGACCGGCTGAACATCTTCCTCTATCTCCTCAACAGCCTCGCCGTCGCCGCGCTCGGCACGCTGCTCGCCGTGGCGCTGGCGCTGCCCGCCGCCTACGCCATCGCACGCGGCAAGGTGGGAGAGCGCACGCTGCTGCCGCTCATCGTCAATCTGCGCGCCGTGCCGCTCGTCATCTTCGCGATCCCGCTCTACATGATGTTCCAGTGGCTCTCGCTGCTCGACACGCGGCTCGGCCTCGGCCTGATCCTCACCATCGTCAACCTGCCGCTCGCCCTCGTCATCCTCGTCAACGCCATCCGCGACCTGCCCGTCGAACTCGACGAGGCGGCATTGATGGATGGAGCGACGCGCACGCAGATCCTCGTGCGGATCATCGCCCCGCTCTGCCGCCCGGCCATCGTGACGGGCGTGATCTTCGGCTTCATCACCGCCTGGAACGAATTCCTCTTCGGCCTGATGCTCACGACCTCCAAGGCCGTGCCGATCACCGTCGGCGCCTCGTTCTTCTTCGCCGCCAGCGGCGGCGGCGTGCAATGGGGCGTCGCCTCGGCGGTGATGATCGTCGGCGCCCTGCCGCCCATGCTGCTCGGCCTTCTCATGTACCGCCAGATCAGCGGCTCCATGACGGCGGGCGCGGTCAAGGGTTGAGTCAGTGCCTTAAATACCGAGCGCAGCCGTATTGTATGTGCGGATGACGCCGCGCACGGCCTCCAGCGCCAAGGCCCGCGCCGTCGCTTCCACGCGGCCGGATGCGACGGCTGGATAGAGGGCGCCGAGATACTGGCTGATCAGCGTTTCCGGCAGCCTGCGTCCCTCCAGCCGCGCGAACAGCGCGTCGACAAGCGCGGAAGCCGTGGGGTGCGGCCAGTAATAGCGGATGCGGTCGCTGTAGGAGAAATGGCGCTGCAGGCGCAGGTCCCTTTCCGCACCATGGTAATATTTCTCCCAGTTCTTCGGCTCCTCCAGCAACAGCCTTTCCATGCCGGGACGCAGGGTTTCCGGCGTTCCGTCGAGGAAGGACGCGATCTGGTCGAGGCTGTAGAGCGCTTCGCGCAGCGCGAAGGTAAGGCCCGGACCGACTTTCAGGATCGCAAAGCCGTCTTCCACCAGCGCGCGCAGGGCTTCGACAGGCTGATAGTCGGTCGAATGGGCTTCGAAGACGAATTGCGGCATGCGCTTCAGCACGCTGCTGAGGTCCCGGGCGGCCTCGCGGTCGTAGACCACGACATTCTCGTTGCCGAACTCCACACCCGGCTGCACCACGGCGCCGATGGCGCGGGCGAAGGCATCGTCGAGGCCGAGCGCGCCAAAGGCGCGCCGATGCACCTCGATGCTTTCCAGCGCGGCCTCCGGCGTCGTCAGTTCCAGATGGTCGAGCGCTTCCATGGCTCCGCCGGGGATCGGCACTTCCGTTCCGACGATATAGACCGGCAGGTCATAGCCGGATTCTGCCGCGGCCCGCTCGGCGACCGCCGCAAGGCGTGCGGCACGCTCGGCCGTGACGGCATCGGAAAGGGCGACCGGCTCGCCCGCACAACCCATCGAAGTGTCGAGGTGGATTTTCGTGAAGCCGGCGCGCACGAAGGCGTCCATCATCGCCTCGGAGCGCTGCATGGCCTCTTCGGCCGGCAAATGCTTCCATGGATTGGGGCCGAGATGGTCGCCGCCGAGGATGAGGCGCCGTGTGTCGAAGCCGACGCGCGCTGCGATTTCCTCGACGAAGCGGCGGAAATCGGCCGGCGTCATGCCGGTGTAACCGCCCTCCTGGTTCACCTGATTGCAGGTCGCCTCGATCAGGACGTCCGTATCGGCGGCGAGACCTTCGAGACAAGCCGCCTCGATGACCAGCGGATGGGCCGAACAAATGGAGGCGATGCCGCGCCGTTCGCCCGCCGCATAGCGGGCCGGAAGCGTGCCGAGGGTCTTGGTGCTGCTCATGGCGATACTCCATGCTTGGGCCTGCCCCGTATCGGCGACACGCCGCGAGGTCATGGCTGGAAAGGAACTGGGACAGGCGGGACGGTCAGGCCCCGTGGGCGGCGAGAAAAGTCTCGATCTCGGCCATGGTGGAGGTGCCCTCCATCGGCCCCTTCACACCAACGGCGCGCGCGCCGGTGGCATTGGCGATGACAAGCGCCCTTTCCGGCGCCATGCCGCGCAGCCAGCAGGTCACGAAGGCCGCGCCGAAACTGTCGCCGGCACCGGTCGGATCGATCTCCTCCACCTTGAAGGCAGGCGCGGAAACACCGCCCGATGCGTCGAAGTAGCTGGCGCCTTCCGATCCGCGCTTCACCACGACCGCCTTGACGCCGCGGGCGAGAAGCTCGGCAACGGCGGCCTTCTCCTCGCCTGCCTCCGTGAAGAGGAAGATTTCCGGTCCGCTCGGCATGAAGAGATCGGTGTTCTCCAGCGCATGGGCGAGCGCCTCGCGCATGCCCGGCAAATCCAGCATCTCCTTGCGGATATTGGGGTCGAAGGAGACCGTGCCGCCCTTCGCCTTGATGCGCCGGGTCGCCTCGTGGATGGCCGCGACGATGCCGTCGGAGAACAGCGCCGACCCCATGATGTGCAGGTGGTCCGCGGTCTCGACCAGCGCCTCGGCCTCTGCCGTCAGGCCGATGGCCGAGCAGGCGCTGTGCTTGATATTGAAGATGAAGTCGCGATTGCCATCCGGCCGGTAGCGCACGAAGGCGCTGCCGGTCGCCGCCGTGGGATGCACGGCAATGGCCGAGACATCGGCACCGTCATCCCGCAGCCGCTCGACATTGAGCACGCCGAAATCGTCATTGCCGACCGCACTCACGATGCCGCAGGGCTGGCCGAGCTTGGCGACCTGATCGATGAAGATCGCCGGGGCGCCGGAGGCGAAGGGGCCGACCAGCGGGATGGCGGAGCGGAAGCCGTTGCCGGTCTCGACCGCCATGATCTCGACGACGATCTCGCCGATGGTGATGATCTTCTTCATGCTCACGTGCGTACCGCCTTGCTGCGCACGTCGAGCCAGACGGCGATGAGGATGACGAGGCCCTTGACGATGAGCTGGTAGAAATAGGGCACCGACAGCATGTTCATGCCGTTGTTGATGACACCGATGATCAGCGCGCCGAGGATGGTGCCGACCATCGTGCCGACACCGCCGGCAAGCGAGGTACCCCCGAGCACGACCGCCGCGATGGCGTCGAGCTCGTAGCCCATGCCGGAATTGGTCTGCGCGGAGGAAAGACGCGAGGAAAGCAGGATGCCGCTGATCGCCGCCATCACGCCCGAGATCATGAAGACGATGATCTTGATGCGATCGACGCGGATGCCGGAATAGACCGCCGCCTCGCGGTTGCCGCCCGAGAGGTAAATCTGCCGGCCGAAAATCGTCTTCGACAGCACGATGTGGTTGACCGCGAAGAGCACGGCCATGATCCAGATGATGATCGGCAGGCCGAGGAAGCTCTCCGAGCCGATGGCAAGCCAGGCCTCGTTGTCGATCATGGCCGGCGCGCCGTTGGTCGGCAGGCTCACGACGCCGCGGAAGATGCCCATGGTCGCGACCGTGACGATGAAGGACGGCAGCATGAGCTTTGCCGATAGCGCACCGTTAAGGCCGCCCATGATGGCGCCCGCCGCCAGCGTCAGGACGACCGTCGGCACGAAGCCGAAGCCCATGGCGAAGGCCTGCGCCGCCACCATGCCGGCGACGGCAATGATCGAGCCGATGGAAAGGTCGATCTCACCGAGCAGGATGACATAGGTCATGCCGTAGGCCGCGACAGCGACCACCGCCACCTGCTGCATGATGTTCATGAAGTTGTTGAAGGCGAGGAAGCGCGGGCTCAGCACCGAGAAGACGATACACAGCACGGCGAGCGAGATGAGGATGCCGCCATACTGGCGCACCAGCGGCAACTTCAGGAACGACTGGCGGACCTCTGCATCCGCCACCTTTTTCTGCACATTCTGGACATTGCTCATGCGTGCATCCCCGCTGCATAGCTCATGACGGTTTCGGGTGTCAGGCCTTCGGCATCGAGCACGGCGGCCAGGTTCCGGTTGTGCATCACCACGACGCGATCGCTGAGGCCCAGCACCTCGGGCAGTTCCGAGGAGACCATCAGGATCGCCGCGCCTTCGGCGGCAAGTTCGCGGATGATGCGGTAGATCTCGAATTTCGCGCCGACGTCGACACCGCGTGTCGGCTCGTCGAGGATCAGCACACGCGGCCGGATCTGCAGCCACTTGGCGAGCACGATCTTCTGCTGGTTGCCGCCGCTGAGCGAGCCGGCGCTGGTATCGATCGAGGCGGTCTTGATGGCGAGGCGCAGCACTTCCGCCTTGGCGCTGGCGCGCTCGGCGGAACCGCGCATCAGGCCGAAGGGGCCGGCAAGCTGCTTCAGCGCCACCATGTTGACGTTGCGCTCGACGCTGTGCGGCAGCACGAGGCCCTCTTCCTTGCGGTTCTCCGTCACGAAGGCGATGCCGTGACGGATGGCTTCGGAGGGCGAGGAAAGCGTCAGCGGCTTGCCGTCGAGCAGTATCTGGCCTTCTTCCGGCCGCTCCATGCCGAAGAGCGCCTTCATGATGTCCGACCGGCCGGAGCCGATGAGGCCGAAGAGGCCGACGACCTCGCCGGGCTTCACGTCGATGGAGACATCGCGGAATTTTCCGGGCACGGTGAGGTTCCTCGTCACGAGGATCGGCGCCACCCTTTCATCCGGCTTCGGCGCGACCCGCGGCGGATAGATATCCTTCATCTCGCGGCCGACCATCAGCGCGATCAACTTGTCGATGCTGGTTTCGGTCTTCTCGGTGGTCGTGATATATTCCCCGTCGCGCATGACGGTGATGTCGTCGGAAAGCCGCATGATCTCTTCCATGCGGTGGGAGATGTAGATCAGCGCCTTGCCCTGCTTTTTCAGCCGCTCGATGATGGCGAACAGGATCTCGGCCTCGCTGTCGGAGAGCGAGGAGGTCGGCTCGTCGAGAATGACGATGTCGGCCGGCAGGCTGAGGCCCTTGGCAATTTCTACCAGCTGGCGCTGGGCGATGGAGAGGTCGCCGACCGTGGCGCGCACATTGACCGGAAGGCCGAGATCCCTGATCAGCGCCTCCGCCCTGGCCAGCAGCTCGCCGTCCCGGATGAAGCCGAAGCGGCTCGGTTCGTGGCTGGCAAAGATATTCTCGGCCACCGACAGATTGCGGCAGAGGCTGAGTTCCTGGAAGACGATGGAAATGCCGTGCGCGCGGGCATGCCGCGGGTTCTGCGGCTGATATTCCTTGCCGTCGAGGAAGATCTTGCCGGATGTCGGCGTATAGACGCCGGCAAGTATCTTCATCAGGGTGGACTTGCCCGCGCCGTTCTCGCCGAGCAACGTATGCACACGCCCGCGCCGGACTTTCAGGTTCATGCGCTTCAGCGCCTGCACGGCACCGAAGGATTTGGCGATATCGCGGATTTCCAGCACCGTCTCGGCACCTGGCGATGTCTGCCCGTGGATCGCTGCACTAGGTTCTGTCACGCACGCTCCTCCCCTGCCGCTCCGCATTTGCGGCCGGCCTGGCTACTGGCGAATGAAAAGGCATGAGCTGCTTCGAAAGCGGGGCGGCGGCACGGCCGCTTCGTCCCCGTAAACTGCGGCGGCGGCCGCTGGAGCACCTCGACAATTCCAAACGCAGCACGCTGCGCCTTGGCTGGAACTGCTCCAGGGCCGCCGTCTGGGAGGACCTTACTTGGTCTCGCCGTCCTTGGTCACGACGCCGGGAACGATCGGCTGCTTGGCGGCGACTTCCTCGCCCTTGATGACCTTGACGGCGGTTTCGACGGCCGTCTTACCCATCTGGTCCGGATACTGGGCGATGACGCCGACCATGACCGGATCGTTCTTCACGGCGTTGCGGGCTTCTTCCATGCCATCGAAGCCGATGAACTTGACCTGGGATTCGAGGCCGGCGGCCTTCACGGCGGAAGCGGCGGCAAGCGCGGCGTCGTCACCGAAACCGAAGATGCCGACGATATCCGGGTTGGCCTGCAGCATGTTCTGCGCGGCGGCCAGCGCTTCCGGGCGGGTGATGCCCGTCTGGATGGCGACGATCTTGATGTCCGGATGCTTTTCGAGGCCCTTCTTGAAGCCTTCGACGCGATCGACGACCGACTGGACCGTCGGGTAGTCGATGACCGCGACATTGCCCTTGCCGCCGATGGACTTGGCCATCAGCTCGGCAGCCTTCTCGCCGCCGGCGAAGTTGTCCGTACCGACGAAGGACGTGACGTCGGCGTCGACCGCCGGAACGTCGACGGTGATGACCTTGATGCCGGCCTTCTGCGCCTTGGCGATGGCAGCGCGCACGCCCTGGCTGTCGACCGGCGAGATGACGATGACGTCGACGCCCTTGGTGATGAAGTCCTCGACGTCGGCGAGCTGCTTGGAAAGGTCCTGGTTGGCGATGGCGATCTCGAGCGAAACCTTCTCCGCCTCGGCTTCCTTCTTCATCGCGTCAGCGAGCGAAATGTAGAACGGATGCTGCTGGGTCAGCAGCGAGGCGCCGATGCCTTCGGCGGATGCGATGCCTGCCATCATGGCGAGGGCGGCGCCGGAAAGAAGAATACGACCGAGCGTTTTGCGAAGCATGATTTCCTCCAATGACCGGCCTCCGCCGGTTCTGCGATGTCTCTGGTGAAGCCTTCCCGCCGGCTTGCGGCATGGCCGCCTGACCTCCCGAGCAGGACCTGTCCGCCCATATCGGGCACCCATCAAATGCCAGCTTGCATTATGCGCGTCAACTAAATTTTTTACACGTGCAAAATTTTATGACTGGCGCAAACGAGCGCAAAAGCTGTAAAAATACACTACACGCTTAGAAAAACACGGCATTTCCGATGGATGCAGGATGCGCCTGATTGTCACTGGCAAAAAATCGCTTTACGCATGCAAAGCGGAGATGAGGGCTCGGAAAGAACGATGAGCGAGGACAAGATCAGGACGATGGAGGAATTCGCCGCCGCGAGCGGCCTGTCACGCCCGACCGTGTCGAAGTATTTCGACAATCCGGAAAGCGTGAAGCCCTCCACCCGCGCCCGCATCGAGAAAGCGCTGAAAGACTACGACTACCGGCCCAACATCTTCGCCGTCAGCATGAACCGCAAGAAGCCGAAGAATATCGGCCTGATCGTCCCCCATATTTCCGACCCCTTCTATGCCGAGATCGTGCGGCAGGTCGAAATGCGCTGCCTTGCGGAAGGCTACTGGACGATCGTCCTGTCTTCTCACGGCGAGCGCAAGCTGGAGGCGCGCGCCATGCGCACCCTCCTTTCGCTCAACATCGCCGGCGTGCTGATGGCGCCGCTCGGCTTCGAGACGGACGCCCGGCTTCTAGAAAGCCTCGCCAATGCCATGCCGATCGTCTTTCTCGACAATCGCGTCGGCGACCAGCCCTTCGCGGGCACGGACAACCGGCAGAGCATCGACACCATCACCGAATATCTCTGCCGCACCGGCGAGCATCCGACCTTTCTGGAGATGCCGATGGTCAACCAGAATGCGCTGGAGCGCCGCAGCGCCTATGTCGCCGCGATGGAGCGGCTGGGGCTGGAGCCCATCGTGCTGCCGATGCCGGCGCGCAACTGGAGCTTCGAGCAGCTCGGCTACGAGGAAGCGGGACGCATCCTCGACAAGGGCGAATTCCCGACCCGCACGGTGCTCTGCGCCAATGACCGCCTCGCCTTCGGCGTGATCGCCGCCGCCTTCGAGCGGCGCCGGCGCGTCGGCCGCGAAAGCGACAGCGACCTGCGCGTCGCGGGCCATGACGACCATCCGCTGAGCCGTTTCACCTGCCCGTCGCTGACGACTGTCGCACAGGACTACCAGGGCATAGCCGCCGCCGGCATCGACATGCTCTTCGCAAGGATCGACGGCACGGCCACCCCGCCCGGCACGGAGGCCAAACATCTCGAAGCGCGCCTCATCATGCGCCATTCCGCGTAGTCTGGCCGGGGTTCGCCCTGCTCTTCCCGTATCGGGCAGGTCGCACCAATGCGCTGCATTCGGTTTCACAACGCTTCGGCTATGCCATCGTCAGGCTACCGACCATCAACATGGGAGCCGCATGAAGCACACATCCCGTTCGACCGGCCTTAATCCTTCGCCAGCCGGACACGATGCTGCGGAGCGATCGCGACCAATTCGGACGGAGCGGGCGGCGAAAAGACGTCCGGCGCGGTGCCCCCGTCGGAAACGAAACGGCGCCCGGCAAGGCTTGGCGCATCGACGACGCTGTCCGGGCCGGGTGGCGCAAGCACGCCGTCGTGGCTCGGAATGGCGTCGATCAGCCGGCGTGTATAGGGATGAGCGGGCGTTTCGAATATCTCCCGCCAGCCGCCCTCCTCCACGATCTGGCCGAAATACATGACAAGCAACCGGTCGCTCATGTGTTCCACCACGCTCAGATCGTGGCTGATCATCAGATAGGAAAGCCCGAATTTTTCCTGCAGGTCGAGCAGCAGGTTGATGATCTGCGCGCGGATCGACACGTCGAGCGCAGAGACCGGCTCATCCAGCACTACGATCTCCGGCTCGAGGATCAGGGCGCGTGCGATGCCGATACGCTGACGCTGGCCGCCGGAAAATTCATGCGGGTAGCGGCCCGCCTGCTCGGGCGTCAGGCCGACATTCTTCAGCATGGCCTCGATGCGGCCTTCGATTTCCGAGGCGGCCATGATGCCGTGCAGCTTCAGCGGGGCGGCAAGCGAGGTGCGCACGGATTGGCGCGGGTTGAGCGAGGCATAGGGATCCTGGAAAACCATCTGCACCGCCTTGGCACGCTGCATGCGCCCCGGAGCGCCGGGCCCGGCGAGCGGCTGGCCGCGATAGCGGATCGTGCCTTGCGTAGGTTCCTGAAGGCCGAGGATGGAGAGCGCCGTCGTGGATTTGCCACAACCGGATTCACCAACGATGGACAGGCATTCGCCTTTGGCAAGTTCGAAGCTGATGCCGTTGACGGCATGCAGCACGCGTTTGCCGGAACCGAGCAGGCCGCCACCGGCAATCGGGAATCGCACCTCCAGGTCGTTCACTTGTAGCAAGGGGGCGGTCATGGCTGGTTCCCTTCCGCGACACGCGGCGCGATAAAGCGCGTTTCCGTCAGCTTCGAGCGGTCGGCGATGATACTGTCGATATCGACGAGACGCTGGCGGCCGTGCTCGCGGCGGCGACCAAGACGCGGCAATGCACCGAGCAGGCCGCGCGTATATTCATGCCTGGGATCGGCGAAGAGCGCGCGCGTCTCGTTTTCCTCCACGAGACAACCCGAATACATCACCCCGACACGCTGGCAGGTGCCGGCGATGACGCCGAGATCGTGGCTGATGAAGAGGACGGCGGTGCCGCGCTCGGCGCAGAGTTCCTTGATCAGGCGCAGCACCTCGGCCTGAACCGTCACGTCGAGCGCGGTGGTCGGCTCGTCGGCGATCAGGAGATCGGGGTTGCAGGCGAGCGCCATGGCGATCATCACGCGCTGGCGAAGGCCGCCCGACATCTGGTGCGGATAGTTCTTCGCGCGGCGGTCGGGATTGGGCACGCGCACGCTGGCGAGCGCATCCACGGCCAGCTTCTGCGCCTCGTCCCAGCTCTTGCCCTGATGCAGCACGAACATTTCGGCGATCTGCCGGCCGACGGTCGAAAGCGGGTTCAGCGCCGTCATCGGCTCCTGGAAGATCATGGCGATGCGGTTGCCGCGAAGGCGGCGCATCTCGCGCTTCGGCAGGGCGAGGAGGTTCTGGTCCTTGAACAGTATTTCTCCGCCGGAAATGGCGAGCGGCTTCTTCAAAAGCCCCATGACGGCAAGCGAGGTCAGCGACTTGCCGGAGCCGCTTTCACCGACGAGCCCGTAGGCCTCGCCCGGCATGATCTGGAAGGAGACACCTTTGAGCAGTGGGCGGGACGCCGCGCCACCGGCAGCAACGCCAAGACGCAGATCCCTGATATCGAGCAGCGGCGCGGTCATGGCTTGCGTGTCCTCATATGCGGGTCGAGGCTGTCGCGCAGGCCGTCGCCCAGAAGGTTGAAGCCCAGCACGGACAGGAAGATGGCAAGGCCGGGGAAGAGCGCCACCCAGGGCGCAAGCTGGATGAGCTGGCGCGCATCCGTCAGCATAGACCCCCAGCTCGGGAACGGCGGCTGGATGCCGAGGCCGAGGAAGGAGAGCGCGGCTTCCGACAGCACGGCCGAGCCCATGCCGAGCGTCGCCATGACGAGGATCGGCCCCATCATGTTGGGCATGATCTGCGTGAACATGATGCGCAGGTCCCCGTAGCCGAGCGTCTGCGCCGCCTGCACGTAGCCCTGCGATTTCAGGGACAGCGTGGAGGAGCGGGCTATGCGGCAGGTCCAGCTCCAGTTGGTGAAGCCGAGCGCGATGAGAAGCGAGGGCAGGCCCGGGCCGAGCACCGCCATCACCGCGAGCGCGAAGATCAGCGAGGGAATGGCGAGCATGACATTGGTGAGGCCGTTAACGAGGTCGTCCCACCAGCCGCCCCAGTAACCGGCGGTCATGCCGAGCGTGACGCCGATGATCGAATTGATCACCTGCGAGACGATGCCGACCGTCAGCGATATCTGCGCGCCATAGAGGATGCGGGTGTAGATGTCGCGTCCCTGCCCGTCCGTGCCGAGCCAGAAGGTGACGTCCGGCGGCAGTTCGGAATTCATCAGGTCCGCGTCGAGCACCGGGTCGAAGGGCGCGATCCACGGGGCGAGGATGCCGGCGAGGATAACGAGCATCGTCAGCCCCGCGCCGAGCCAGAAATTGAAGCCGAGGCGCATCCCGTCACTCCTGCTTGATACGTGGGTCGATCGCGGCATAGACCAGATCGACGGCGGTGTTGATGACGAGGAACCACAGCACGATGACGAGGATCGTGCCCTGCACGACGGGGATGTCGCGCATCGCCGCGCTGTCGACGAGCAGCGAGCCGATGCCCGGCCAGGCGAAGAGCTTCTCGATGACGACGGCCTGGCCGATCAGCGAGCCGAACTGCAGGCCGACCGTGGTGACGATCAGCACCAGCGCGTTGCGCGCCACATGCCAGCGCACGACTTTTGCCTCGCTCATGCCCTTGGCATGGGCGGTGCGGATGAAATCGGCGTTCAGGACGTCGAGCACGCCCGCGCGCGTCGTTCGCGCCAGAAGCGCGAGCGGCGTCACGCCGAGGGTCACGGCGGGCAGGATGAGGTTCTGGAACGAGCCGTCGCCATAGCCGAAGCTGGGCAACCAGTTCAGTTGCAGGGCGAAGAGATACATCAGCAGCAGGCCGAGCCAGAATTGCGGCATGGAGAGGCCGGAAACGGCGCCGATCATCGTCACCGTATCGAGCAGCGAGCCGGGCCGCAGCGCCGCGAGGAAGCCGAGCGGCACGCCGATGACGAGGGCGAAGGCCATGGCGGCGACCGCCAGTTGCAGCGAGGCCAACATGCGGTCGTTGATGAGGTCGATCACCGGCTGGCGGGTGCGGAAGGACGTGCCGAGATCGAAATGCGCAAGGTCCACAACATAGCTCACGAACCGTCCCATCAGCGGCTTGTCGAGGCCGAATTCCTCGTTGAGGCGTGCGATCAACTGTGGGTCGGCGGCGCGCTTGCCGTCGGCGAAGAGGCTCGCCGCGAAGGTGCCGGGCACGACGGAGAAGATGACGAAGATGAGCAGCGCCACCACGATGACCGTGGGAATGACCTGCAGGATGCGGCGCAGGGTAAATCGAAGCATGAGCGGTTCCCTTCCGGTCGCCCTTCGGGCTTGGCAATCGATGCGCAGGCGGCGCCGTGACGCCGCCTGCGCACCTTTCAGGGCTTACTTGCGCGAGTCCGGCGCGCTCTCGTCGAGCCAGATCTCGTCATAGGGCTGCACCGCGAGTTCCGTCGCGTTCGGCACGAGGCCGTGCACCCAGGGCTGATAGGCCATGACCGCCTTGTTGTAGTTGAAGAACCAGACCGGTGCGTCGTCCTGCACGAGGTTGTTGGCCTGGCGCAGCAGCTCGGTCTGCTTGGCCGGATCACGCTCCTGCCGGGCCGCATCGTAGAGCTTGTCGAAGTCCGCGCTTGCATATTTCGTATAATTGCAGGCCGCCTGCGACGTCTTGGAGTAGAAGCAGCGCATGGTGTTCAGCGGATCGGGGCCGGTCAGGTTCGACAGGATATAGGCCTGGAAGTTGTCCGTCGTCACCGCCTCGATGAGCGCGGAGCTTTCCACCGGCTTCGGCTTGATGGTGATGCCAACCTTCTTCAGCATCGGCAGGATGGCCTCGACGATCGGCACGCCCCAGCTTTCGTTGGAAGTCGCGGTCACTTCGAATTCGAAGCCGTCGGGATAGCCGGCTTCCGCCAGCAGGGCCTTCGCCTTTTCCGGATTGTAGTCATAAGCGGCCTTGTTCTTGTCGAAGGCCGTCGAGGAGATCGGCAGCCAGCCCACCGCCGGATAGGCCTTGTTCTTGACGAGGCGCTCGATGATCAGCGGCGTGTTGATGGCGTGGTTGATCGCCTGACGGACCCGCTTGTCCTTGAACGGCTCGAAATTCGGGTTGAGGCCGATATGGCGGGTGAAGACCTCGGCAACCTCGAGCAGGTGATCCTTCAGCCCCTCTTCGCCCTGATAGGCCTGATACTGCGTCGGCCCGAGAATGGAGACGTCGATCTCCTTGTTGCGGAAGGCGACGTCGCGGGCGGCGTCCTCGCCCATCAGCACGATGTTGATGCGGTCGAGATAGGGCTTGCCCTCTTCATAGTACTTGTCGAACTTCTCGACGACGACCTGCGAGCCGGGCACATATTCCTTGAAGACGAAGGCGCCGAGGCCGATCGGCGTCTTGCCGAAGACGGATTCGTCCGCGACATTCGACGGATAGATGACCGTCGTGTTCTGCATCAGCGGGAAGCCGGGATTGATCGGCGCGGTGAGGGTAATTTCGAGCGTGTTGTCGTCGATCTTCTTCAGGCCGGAAATCTCGTCGGCCTTGCCGGCGATATAGTCGTCGGCGCCCTTGATGACGGCGATGACGCTTGCGCCCGCATAGGCGTTCTTGGGATTGGCGATGCGCTTGTAGCTGTAGATGATGTCGTCGGCCGTCAGCGGCTTGCCGTTGTGGAACACCGCGTTCTTGCGCAGATGGTAGGTATGGACGAGGCCGTCCTCGGAAACGTCTTCCGAATCTGCCAGTTCCAGCACCGGCTTGTTCTCGATGGAGTTCCAGCTATAGAGCGCGCGGTGGATGGCCTGCGTGATGAATTCTTCCTGCGTGTTCGCGCTTGCATGCACGTCGAGCGTCGCGAAGCTCGAACCGTAAGGCGCGGTGAAGACGAGCGTTCCGCCGTGGATTTCGCCCGCGGCCAGCGCGCCGGTGGCCACGCCAAGGCTGAGCATTGCGGCCAGTGTCAGTTTCTTCAGCATTTCCGTTCCCTCTCTCCTGCCGTTTCCGGCACCGTTTCGACTGGTCGTTCCGGAACCGTCGTCACTGACGGCGCCTGTTCCAGTCCCTGTTCACCTGCAGTGAATTTGAGCGCTCCGGCGGACACGCCGCCGTCGCATGAATGGCCCCCTCCTCAGGGTTCCGGTCGTTGTCTCGAAAACCGGGTTGCGGTCACCGGCGCGAGACGGGGTCGGTCGGCGTCATGCCGAGGCAATGCCGCTCCAGCACCTTCCCGGCAGCGAATACGCGCTCCTCCTGATAGAGCGAGCCCATGAGCTGGACGCCCATCGGCACGCCGTCCACCAGCCCGGTGGGCGCGGCCAGCGTCGGCAGGCCGAGCAGCGGCACCACATGCAGCGGCGACAGCTCCAACACCTCTTCGGGCGTCATCGTCACCGGGTTGTCATAGAGGCCGAGCGGCTGCGGTTTGCGCCAGGTCGTCGGCGTCAGCACAATGGGGTAGGTCTGCATGAAGGCGAGCCATTCGCGCAGGATGGTCGTGCGGCGGGCAAGCCCGGTGCGGAACGCCTCGAAATCGACGGTCGGCGTGGCGGCCAGCAGCGCCCGCGCCTCGTTGATCTCCTCCGGCGGCGCGGTGGCCTCGATCATCGGCAGGCTGTGGATGCGCAGCTCGTGGATGAGCAGCTTGTCGCGCAGCACCGAGGCCTCGGCGTAGTGCGGCGGCGCACATTCCTCGACCTCGTAGCCGGCATCGGCCAGCCAGCGCGCGGCCTGCCGAACGGCGGCCACGACTTCCGGATCGCTCTTGACGCCGGGAAGCTCGGCCAGAACCGCGACCCGGCACGGCTCGAACGCGGTCTTCTCCGGGATCGGCGCGAAGGACGACCAGGGATCGCGCGGATCGTGGCCGGACATGGCGTTCAGCGAGATGCGCAGGTCGTCGACGGAGCGGGCGAAGGGACCGTTGCAGACCGCGAGCTGCGACATGATCGCCGACTCGCTGGGCGCGGTGCTGCTGTAATGGGGAACGCGGCCGAAGGTCGGGCGCATGCCGAAAACGCCGCAGCAATAGGCGGGATAGCGGATGGAGCCGCCGCTGTCGTTACCATGCGCCAGAGGCACCATGCCGGTAGCGACGGATACGGCCGCGCCGCCGCTGGAGCCGCCGGGGCCGACATCGCGATCCCACGGATTGTAGGTGCGGCCGTACAGCTTGTTGTTGGTATAGAGTCCGAAGGACATGGCCGGCGTATTGGTGCGGCCGAGAATGACTGCACCCGCCTCGCGCCATTTCCGCACGAGCGGCGCATCGGCGGCCGGAATGCGCTCCAGGAACTGCGCCACGCCATTGGTGGTCGGCCGGCCGGCATAGTCGATATTGATCTTGATGGTGGCGGGAACGCCATGCAGCGGCCCGACGCTTTCGCCGCGGGCAAGCGCCGTGTCGGCGTCCTGCGCGCTGCGCCGCGCCTCGTCATAAAGCGGATCGACGATCGCATTCACCGCCGGATTGACGGCCTCGATGCGTTCGATGCAGCTTTCGACGCATTCCGCCGACGAGACCTGCCGCGCCTGGATAGCCGCCGCCATCTGCGTGGCCGTCCACGTCCAGAGTTCCCCACTCATAGTATTCCTCCTGGCCCCTCGGGACCGATCATTTCGTTTGCGCGCGCCTCACGGCAAATCACGCCCTGTCCCTTGCAGCGCCCGCCGCACATTCCTCAGCCAGCCAGGCGACCACCCTGTCCACGATCCGCTCGACCGGATCGACAGCAGCAACGACGACGCCGGCCTCGTCCTGTCCAAGCGGCTCCAGCGTGGCGAACTGGCTGGGCAGCAGACTCGCGGACATGAAATGCCCGTGGCGCGACGCCAGCCTGCTGCCGATGAGATCGGCGGTTCCGTCCAGATGCACGATGGGCATCGGGCCGATCGCAGCACGCAGGCGGTCGCGATAAGCCCGCTTCAATGCGGAACAGGCGACGACCACAGGCCCCGGCGACACAGCCACCGCATCGATGGCGGCTTCTGAAATCGCTTTCAGCCACGGCCAGCGATGCTCATCGCTCAACGGGCGCCCCGACGCCATGAGCGCGACATTGCCCTCCGGATGGTAATCGTCAGCCTCCACGAAGCTGCCGCTCAACCTTGCCGCAAGCTCTTGTGAAACCGATGTTTTCCCGGAGCCACTCACACCCATGACTAGAACATGGGTGAAGCACCGCCCATCCCGCCCGATCAGCGCCACGTCTTGCCTCGCATGAATTCATTTCCGTTCCACAAATGGAAGCGCTTACATTGAATGGCGCAGTTGCGAGATGTTGTCAATCCAAAATACTTTCAAGCGGCGCTCCATGGACTCTTGCCGAGAAATTGGACACACACTGAACGAACTGATTTGGGAAACCCGCATCGACAGGAGAAGAGCGTGGCAGAGCGCAACGCGACACTGGCGGATGTCGCGAGGCTGGCGGAGGTCAGCACGGCGACCGTATCGCGTGCGCTGAGCGCGCCCGACCTCGTATCGGCCGAACTGCGCGGCCGCATCCAGGAGGTCATCGAGCAACTCGGCTATGTCCCCAATCCCGCCGCGCGCGCGCTTGCCTCCGCCGCAACGAACGTGATCGGCGTTCTCATTCCGTCGGTCACCAACAACGTCTTTTCGGATGTGCTGCGCGGCATCTATTCCGTATTGCGCAACTCTTCCATGGATGTGCAGCTTGCCAACACCCACTATTCGCCGCTGCAGGAAGAGAAGCTGCTGAGGGTCTTCCTCAGCCAGCGCCCCGCCGGCTTGATCGTGACCGGCATCGACCAGTCTCCCGCGGCGCGCAGGCTGCTCGAGCGGGCCACCTGCCCCATCGTGCAGATCATGGAGATCGATGACAATCCCGTCGACATGATGATCGGGTTTTCGCATTGGGCCGGCGCCAGAGCCACAGCCACCCACCTGATCGAGCAGGGATACAGAAAAATCGCCTTTCTCGGCGCCCGCATGGATCCCCGGACCCAGCGACGTCTGGACGGCTTTTCCGACGCGCTGAAGGAAGCCGGAATCTACGAAGAGCGCCTCATCGTCACGACCCCGCAACCCTCGACCGTGGGGCTCGGCTGCACCCTGTTCAGCGAGCTGCTGTCGATAGCGCCCGATGTCGATGCCGTCTTCTGCAACAATGACGACCTTGCGCTCGGCGTCCTCTTCGAAAGCCAGCGCAGGCATATTGACGTGCCCAGCCAGCTCGGCATCTGCGGCTTCAACGATCTGGATATCATGAGTGTGACGAACCCGCCGATCAGCAGCGTGCGCACCTTCCGCCGCGAGATGGGCGAGCAGGCGGTGCAAATGCTTCTGGACGCGATCGCCGGAAAGCGGCCGGAGATCACCAAGGTCGATATCGGCTTCGACCTGATCAAGCGGAAAAGCTCACGCCGGCAGTAGCAGCCTTGTAGCATGCCCATGAGCGAAGCACGGATCATTGTGTGCCGCCTCGGCATTCACTCCGGCACAGCACGATAAATATCCCTCGCAGGACCGGATCGAAGCCCGTTCGGCAGAAAACCCACCCGCGCGAATGGGCCTCGCCGGTTCGAATATCGCGCCTACCCCCGAGCAACCTTGCCTTCGAGCAGGCGCACGGCGGCACAGGAGAGTGCCGCGACACCGAGGCGGATACAGGCCTCGTCGGGCTGGTAGTCGCCATGGTGGAGAAAATCGTTTCGCCCCTTCGCCTGCGAGCCGATACCGAGCTGGAAGGACGGCACTTTTTCGCCGACAAGCGAGAAGTCCTCGGCACCGAGGCTCGGCGCACGCTTCATGATCGCATCCTTGCCGAAATGTTCGGCAATAGCCGCCATCGTCGTCGAAACGACCCCATCGTCGTGATGAAGCGAAGGCAGGTTTCGCATATAGTTCACGCTGCATTTCACGCGCAGCAGATCCTCAAGCCCCCGGCACTGGCGATGGATCGCCTCGTCGATGGCAACGCGCACCGCCCGATCCTGGCACCGCACCGTGCCGATCAGCTTGCAGCTTTCGGGGATGACATTATACGCGTCGCCGCCATGAATGGCACCGATCGTCAGCACCGCCGGATGCATCGGATTGGTCTCGCGCGACACGATGGTCTGAAGCGCCAGAATGAGATGCGCCGAGGCCACGACCGGGTCCACCGCCTGGTCCGGATGGGCCGCGTGACCGGAGCGGCCGTGAACGGTGATCTCGAATTCATCACACGAGCCATTCGCATTGCCTTCGGTATAGCTGAACATGCCCGTCGGTTCGTCGGGATGGTTATGGAAGCCAAGAGCCATGTCCACGCCGTCCAGAATGCCGTCCTCGATCATCGCCTTCGCGCCGCTTTCCGGCGTCTCTTCCGCCGGCTGGAACATCAGCTTCACCGTGCCGGAGAGGCGCGGCGCAATTTCCTTCAGCACCGCCGCCACGCCGATCAGCGTCGAGGTATGAAGGTCATGGCCGCAGGCATGCATCCGCCCCTCGACGGTGCTGGCATAGGGCAAGCCGGTCTCCTCGAGGATCGGCAGTGCATCCATGTCCGCACGCAGCAGAAGCGTCGGGCCAGGCCGCCCGCCCTCGATGACGCCCATGACCCCCGTGCGGCCGACGCCGGCCTTGTGGTCGATACCAAGACGCGCAAGCTCCCGCGCCACCACACCCGCCGTGCGTTCGACATCGAAACCGATTTCGGGATGGGCGTGGATGTCGCGCCGGATCTCGATCAGATGCGCTTCCTCCCTCGCGGCCAGCTCGGCGATAAGGCGGTCGGTGTCGTTGATATGCGTGGACATGGAAAATGATCCTGCGGCTGTTTTCAAAAACGAAGCCCGGCATATGACAAATGCCGGGCTCCTGTCCTGTTCTTTTGCGGTCGATCAGTTGTTCGAGGGCGTCTGGTCGCTCTTGAACCACTTGATGCTGAGCGCCTTGATCGTGCCGTCGTCGATGGCGGCCTGGATGGCCTTGTCGAACTTCGCCTTCAGTTCGGTGTCGCCCTTGTGGAAGGCGGCAGCCGCGCCCTTGCCGAACACATCGCCGCGCACACCCGTGCCGACGATCTTCATGTCCTTAAATTCGGGCTTCTCCATATCGCCCATCAGGACCGGATAGGCCGCAAAGACCGCATCGACTCGTCCGGCCAGCAGGTCGAGATCGTGTTCCTCGGTGGAGGGGTATTCACGAACCTCGACGACATCCTTCAGGTACTTTTCCAGGAAGATCGAATTGCTGCTGCCGCTCTGCACGCCGATGATCTTGTCCTGAAGAAGCGGCTTCCACTTCTCGATGACTTCAGCGAATTTCTCCGGGTTGGAGCCGATGTTCACCGCCTCGCCCGTGCCCGGCAGATCGGCGAGAGGCGTTCCGGCCATGACGCCGAAGCCCATCAGGCCAAGCTGATAGGGAATGGAGAAATCGACCATCTTCTCCCGTTCCGGGGTAATCGACATGGCCGCCATGAGCACGTCGAACTTGCGCGCCAGCAGGGCGGGAATGGCGCCGTCCCAGTCCTGGGTGACGATCTTGCACTCCACTTTCATGCGCGCGCACAGATCCTTGGCGAGATCGATTTCATAACCGTCCAGCGTGCCGTCCGAGCGCGTCATGTTAAAGGGCGGGAAGGCACCCTCCGTCGCGATCGTCAACGTCTTTTCCTGCGCATTCGCAAGCGCCGCCGCCGACAGCGCCAATGCAAAAGCCGCAATCCCACTTACCCATTTCCGCATGATGTCCTCCTTTGAGAACTTACCTGGTTCCGATGTTTCTCTCTGCAGGGCCAGCCGGAACGCTCTTGGACGCTCCGCTTCCGGCCCCTGTGCCACTTCCCCGGACGATCGCCGTCCCGCCCAGATGCAAGCGTCCCTCTTGGCTGAAGTGCACATCCTCCTGAACTTCCAGCAGCGGCCCGGCCTTCGGATGTTTTCCGTCGTATCGGCATCCATGGCTCGTGCGCATGCAATGAAAGCGCTTTCATTGCATGCGCCGAAGGTCGTCAGATGTCAATCCATATTCCGCATCGATGGACGCGGCGCCGGACATATTCAGAACTGAAAGTAGCCGGGCGCCCGTGAAGCACACTCCCGCGGCCGATTTTTGGCGATGGACCCTATTGATCGCGGCGGTTCCAATCCTCGCGAGAACGCTTGCAACCGCTGCATTCAACGGGACAGGCCCGGCGCGTTCAGCCGGATTTCCAAAGCGCCCTTCTCCTGCCTCGCGCGCGGCGAAAGGCACCCACGGGGCGAAGATCAGGAATTGAAGACAGCGAACTCCGTGAAGGCCAGATCGCCCGGCAGAGGCGGGTTCGGGCCTTTGTAGTATTTCGGCCCGCTGCCGGCAAAATAGTGCCCGACAAGCCCCGCAACCGGGGCATTGGCGTCGACGAGGCCGAAGATCCGCCCCTTGCGCAGCAGATACCGTCCGAGCGCGCCCGCGCATCGGGCGAGTTCCTCATGGGAGCGGCAATAGATGACCTGGCTGCAGGGTATGCGCCCCTTCAGCACACGCCGCGCCTTGAAGATGAAGGGATAGGCCGCTCCATCCGACAGGCAGATCACCGCATCGCAGTCATAGGCGGCATGTTCCAGCAGGAGCGCGCGCTCGCGTTCCGGCAGGAGGTCGAGTTCCGGTGTATCGGGCCGCGCCTCCACCACCCGCATTCCCGGCTTTGCGCGGCTCAGGATCGGCAGGAAGGCCTGCTGGCCATCCGCGAACCGCCGGAACCGCAGCGCCTCGGTGACCTTCCGGGTCACGGGGGACGGGGTTACCGAGAGAAAGGTTACGTCCCGGCGAGCCAGGGCGGTCTTGATGAGCTTGACGGCGTAGGAGCGGAAATCCGTATCGACGGCCCAGCTCGACAGGTTGCAGCGGATGGCCGCACCATTCTCGTCGGGCTCAAGGACATAAAGCGTGAGCATGACGCCGACGATCCGGTCCCGATCAGCCAGCACATAGCCGTAACGCGGGAGGTCTTCCACGACGGGCCGCTCTGCCATCCGGGCAAGGGCGACTTCCCAATGCCGGCGCGGCCGCCCCGGAAATCCCCGGCAAAGACAATCGATGACCGCGGGAACGTCCGCCTTTGCGATCGGACGGCAGACAAGCCCCTCCGGCAGAACACCCAGTACAGCCATGGCGAATTCCCGATAATCACCTTATGAGAGTAATTTTAGTTTCTTCTATTATTGATTGAATTCGCTGCATTTCGGTTAATCCCGGCATTTGCCCGCAGCATCGTCCGGGATGCCGGGTTCACCCGAGTGCGTCTTCGTTGACGAGGGCCGCCGCTATCTCCGTGCGCGCAGGACGACGCCGAGGCGGCAGACGTGGCCGCTCCTCCTGCCGCGGGCCCATCGGGACCTCATCCTGCTCACGATTGATATCTTTCAGGATGCCATAGCCGAGCACCCCGATCACGCCGAGCGCAAGACCTGCGAACAGGCCGAACAGGGATGCCTGCGGCACGCTCGGCGGCCAGGAGCGCGTTCGGGGCACGACGGGCTCCGAAATGACACGGATATTGGTCGTGTCGAGCTGCTCACGCTCCGCCGTCAGCCGGGCGCGCGCCAGGAACGCCTCGTAGACGGCGCTGCGCGCGGTGGCTTCCCGCGTCAGTTCGCGCAGCTTCACCTCGGCGTCGTTCTCGGAAAACAGGTCGTTCGAAACGGAAGAGACTTCCTTTTCGAGTTCCTCGACGACCGTCTTCGCCTGCGCATATTCGTTCTCGGCCGCGCGTGTCAGGCGCAGCGTCTCGTTCTGGATTTCGCGCTCCAGTGTCTTCACATTGAGCTGCACGCCCTTGTAGCGCGGATGCCGCGTGCCGTAGATGACGGCATATTGATCCGCCTGCTGTTTGGCTGCCGCGAAATCCGCGCGCAACGACGCGAGCGTCGTCGATTGCATGACGGCAAAATCGCCGCTCCCGGACATTAGCTGCTTGTAGCGGGAATCGGCGGCGATCAGGCGTTCGCGCGCCTCGCGAAGCTGGGTATCGACCTGCGACATCGACCGGCTGCTCGATAATTCGCCCCGGCTGGCGCGCAGGCCGTTCTGCCGGCGGAAGGCCTCCACGGCCTCCTCCGCCTCCGTGACACTGGCCTTCAGTTCGACCAGCCGGCCGACCAGGGAAGCGGTGACACGCCCGGCGCCGTCGGAATCGGCAACGCTGAGCTCAGCGCGAAACTCCTCGATCAGCGCTTTCGATATCCGCACGCTCTTCTCGGCGGATTCGGACCAGACGGTGAGAATGATGACGAAGGAGCGTTCATCGCGGCGCGCGGAAACACGCCTGTCCAGCGCGTCGAGCGCGATCACCTCGGGCGGCGTGGCGGCGTCCGATCCCAGGCCGAAGCTGAAATTGATCAGGCTGAGCCAGGATTTCGGCACGAACTCACGGTCATGGGTAAGGTCGAGCTTTTCGACCACGCGCAGCAGCACGTTTCGCGACAGCAGGGTCTGCAACTTGCTGTCGACATTGAGCAGTTGCGTGTCGCGGTCCTCGTTGCGCCGGTAGAGATCGTCGTTGACGACCTGGAACCCGGCCGGGTCGATCAGGATCTCGCTTGTCACCGTATAGCTGCGCGTGGCGAGCAGACTGTAGTCCGCTCCGATCAGGAACCCCACCACTGCAACCGCAAGGATCCATCGATATTTCGCCTTCAGCCAGAAGAAGAGGCGCTTGAGATCGATCTGCAGATAGTTCGCAAGGCCCTGCTCCGCCCGGTTTTCCGGTCGGTAGGCCGTGTAGTCGCGGATGTCTGGTCTATCCTGCATGGCAGCTCGCACTCTTGTTATGCGTGCATTATTTTATCTCTTAAACTTAAGGATTAGTTAGGGCGCCTGTGAAATGTTAACGCTCGTGTTTAACGGTTCATTGCGAAACGGCAGGCCGTCCCTTCTGCCGGAACGAAGAGCTTCACGGTCGCTATCATGCTCCAAAGGGTGACGAGCCTCGCGCTCTATGTCCTGGTGATCCTGTCCATGTGGGTGCCGAGCGCGGAGCTGGCGCTACCGGGCTGGGCGGAACCGGCCCGCTACGGCGCATTCATAGCGCTCGCCTCCAGTGTGACGCTCGCGTCCTATATCCGCTTCGGCTCCCGCATTCCCGTCGGCATCGAAACCACGCTCCTTGCACTGTTCTTCTTCTTCTACGCGGCCTCGGCCTTCTGGGGCGCGCAGATCGCAGACAGCTATATCAAGAGCCTACTTGTCCTCACCGCGCTGATCACCTGCCTCAGCATCTCAAACATGCTGCCGCTGGACCGCTCCCTGACCATCATCTTCTATGGCGTCGCGACCTTCGTCCTCGTTTCCGTCTTGGTCGTGTTCGTGTGGCCCAAGATCGGCGTCGACCAGACCTGGGAACACAGCGGCAAGTGGCGGGGTCTTGCGGGTCAGAAGAACGGCCTTTCCACCTACGCGGCCTATGGCCTCGTCCTCGGCACAGGCCTGCCGCTCGCACTGCGACCGACGCCGGCCCGCACGATCGCCGCGCTTTGCCTGCGCATCGCCATCCTCGCCGTCTGCGCCGTGGCCGTCTACAAGTCCGGCTCGCGCGGCGGGCTGCTGCTGGCGGTGCTCGGGCTTTGCTCGATGGCGATCGCACGCATGCCGCGCAGCCTGCAGCGGGCCTCGCTGCTCGCCCTCGTCGCGCTATGCATTCCGCTGGTGTTTCTCGTGCTGACATCCATTTCCGTTGACGGCGACAAGCTGACCGTCATGGGCCTGACCGTCGACACCAACAGCCGCATGAAGCTCTGGCGGTTCGGCTTCGAACACCTGCAGGGGCGTGTGCTGACCGGCTTCGGCATGGACAGTTTCTGGACCAAGGACCGTCTCACCGCCTTCCAGGATATCTATGGCTGGGAGCTGGACAATTTTCACAACGGCTACATCACCCTGTTCATCGAAAGCGGCGTGATCGGCTTCACCCTGTTCGTCGGCGGTTTCCTGGCATTTTACCTGCTGGTGCTGATCTCCATCGGCACCCTCCACTCGACCGGCTCGATACTCGCCTTCGCCCTGCTCAACATGTTCGCCTTCGGAAACCTCATCGAAAATGAACTGGGGCGCTCGACCTCGCTCGGCATCTACACATTCCTCATCATCGCCTTCTCCCTCCGCACCCATCTGGCCAGCCGGCTGGCGCATATCCGACATCGCCCGGATGACTTGCAGGAGACGCGGACAGCGCCCGGATTGTGCAAAGTTTGAGTTGACCGCATTCGACGGCCAATGCGACACTTCACTCCGCATCAAGGCAGGAGGAAAAGCGATGGACGAACCAGAACGGTGGCGCCACATGGCAAAGGCGCCGCGGGACGGAACCCGCATCCTCGTCACGGTCCGCCCCTCCGAACAGGGAGCGGCGGAGGTCGACGTCGCCTATTGGTCGCATGGCGATCAGTTCGGCACGGAAGGCTGGCGCGCCTCCGATTCCTCTCCCGGCCGCATCATCGAATATACCGAGCCGGAGTTGAAATGCTGGATGCCGATGCCATCGGCCAACCTCAACCGCGCCGCCGCCCCCTCGCCCTGGGAAGGCGACGACGCCCAGCAGCTTGACGGCTCGGGAATCTGATACGCCCGCCCGCCGGGCAATCCCGCACCTAGCCAGTAGCCTTTGCCGCTTGCGGCCGCGATTGCCGTGACCAGGCCGAAGCACATTACCCCGGCTTGTGCACATGCTCCGGCTTGCCCTTGTGCGGCGTGGAGGCCAGTTCCTCCAGTTCCTTCTCGGTCATGGATTTCTCCATGCTCTTCGAGGCACCCTTGAGTTCGCTCTTCTTCATGTCACCGCGCTTTGCGGCGAGCGCTGCACCCGCAGCCTTCTGCTGCGCTTTCGACTTTGCCGGCATGAGAGCCTCCCTTGATGAAAGACGGGAAACCCGCCCGCGCGGCTGAGGTTCCACCGCCCTTGTTGCCGTCCGGCAACGTCAAATGCATTTCATCCGCAAATGCCCTTCAGCCGTACCGAGCACCAACGGGTGCAAGACGGGCGCCCTGTGCGCTGACAGGTTCGATCATGAACAGCCTGCCGCGTCGGCGGTCGGTCGGCGTTTCGAGGGCAGAATGAGAAACAGAACCGTCGATCACGTTGGAGCGCCGGCCGCCAGGGCAATCTTCGACATCAGATTTCGATAGGGAGACATCAATGAAAAACACCCGCTTCGTCGCGGCGCTGGCACTCGGCCTCTGCGCCTCCTCATCCTTTGCCGCAGACCCGGTGGATGAGGTGCCACAGCCGCCACAGGCGGTGGAAGAGACCGCCGCATACGACTGGGCCGGCTTCTATGCCGGTGTTCACGCCGGCGGCGCATGGGGCACGACAAGCGATCGCGCCTTCACCGATGCCGTTCCGCGGCTCGCGGTCCCCGGCAGCCTGCGCATCGGCACGTCGGGTTTTCTGGGCGGCGTGCAGGCTGGCTACAACTGGCAGAAGGATGCATTCGTGGCCGGTGTCGAGGCGGATCTGGGCTATCTCGGGCTCGATGGTTCGGGATCCTATGGCACGATCCGCCCGGACAACATGACCCGCCTGCACACCGATGGCGGCCCCTATACCACCCTGCGCGGCCGTGCGGGCCTTTCTTCAGACCGCTTCCTCTTCTTCGTGACCGGTGGCCTCTTCGCGGCCGATTTCAACTCCTACCTCACGAACGCCAACGGCACGGCGGCAACCGCCAGGACCGGGTGGAGCGCAGGCTGGGCCGCCGGCGCGGGCGCCGAGATGATCGTGACGGAGAAGGTGCGCCTCAAGCTGGACTATCTGCATTTCGACGCAGGATCGGACCGGCTGAAGAGCCAGTCCCCGGGCGGCATCGCCGCGCCGATCGATTTCGAACATGAGGTCCGGCACAAGGGAGACCTCGTGCGCATCGGCCTCAACTATCGGTTCTGAAACCACCTCGGCCGCGGCACTCGCGGCCGAGCGCCGATCTCCCGCACTGCCATGGCCGCCGGCGACACTCGCGGCCGAGCGCCGATCTCCCGCACTGCCATGGCCGCCGGCGACGCATCCACGAGATGGTTGCGTCGCCGGCCTACTGGATGCAAGCCTTGCCCACCGGCGTATCGGGATCGCAGGCGAGAATGTCCTGCAGTTCGAAAATATAGAAGCGCGGGCGCTCGCTGCAGTCGACGGTGGTGGATTTGCCCGTTCGCAAATTACGCACCGTAACGCCGGCAGCGCCGGCAGTTCCTTCGGCGGATTCGGCATCCGGCCAGCTTTCCGTGAACACGGTGTAGCTGAAGCCGGCAGACTTGAATCGGACGGATTGCGTATAGACGCCCCGGTGGCTGTAGACCGCGCCGACGAAGCGGCCGAGCGATCCCGCAGCCTCCTCGGGGAATTCGAGTTCCACGGTACCGTCCTCGCCGGTCGACGTCTGGGAACCAAACCGGTAGCGGAGCGCCGAAGGCGCACCACCCGGCTCGCCGGACGCGCACAGCTCGATGAACTTGCGACCGTCGGCAGCCTCGCAGGCGAAGATCGGTCGGTCATCCGCCCCGCAGGCCCGCGCTAGCCCACCCGAGAGCACAAGGCCTGCAAGCATGATCACCCCGAGCCCCGGGAAGCTTCGCAGCAACCGCGAAGATAGATGGACCATCGACAGCGTTCTCCTTCCGAACGGCACGGAAGGAATACCATGAGAGAACGCAACCGTCTTGCACCGGCTAGCGCAGCACTTGACCGCGGGACGGTTCACCAACGGCCTCCAAAGCGGCGGACGAACTCACCCCCGCTCCTTCACCGTCTCCATCGCCACATTGGTCGAGGTGTTGGCGACGTAAGGCAGGTTCGAGATGCGCTCGCCGAGCACGAGACGGTATTTCTTGATGTCGCGGGTGCGTATCTTCAGCAGATAGTCGAAACGGCCGGCGATCATGTGGCACTCCTCCACTTCCTTGATCTTCTTGACCGCCGCGTTGAAGCTGTTCAGCGCCTCCTCGTGGGTGTTGGTCAGCTTCACCTCGGCGAAGGCGATATGGTCGAGGTTCATCTTCGACGGGTTGAGGATCGCCTTAAAGCCCTGGATGAAGCCTTCCGCGATCAGGCGCTTGAAGCGGTTCTGGCAGGGCGTCTTGGAGAGGCCCACCTTTTCCGCCAGTTCCGCGACGGGGATGCGGCCGTTTTCCGTGAGTTCCTCGAGGATTTTCCGGTCGAAGGCATCCAACGACCCATCAACATGGGAAATATCGGGCAAATCACCCTCCATTCTTCAAAAAATAGACGCGATCAGCCTAATCGAAGACAATTTGAAGTCCATTTGTTTTTCAGCATCGTGATATTGTCCGCGCCAGTTTCCCGGATCGACCATGCAAGATCCGGCCGTCTTCGATGCGGCCGGCGCGCGCGGCGATCCGGCGTCAAGCACAGGGGGATGATGGTGCACGACAAGAGCTTCGATGATAGCATGCGGCCGGACCTTCTCAGCCACTACAAGCCGCTCGGCATAAGGGCGCTGGTTGCGGCCTGCAGCATCAAGGCGGAGCGGTCCGCGCGCGGTGAGCCGAGCATCCTGCTCCATCACGCGCCGGAGTTCCATGACGTCCCCGACTGGGACGAGCCGTCGATTGCCTTCATCCGCTGATTTCCTACCGAACCCCGCGTCTCATAGGTCCTTCCATGCAGAACCCCTTCGCCAATTTCGCCCCACCGATCCGTCCCCAGAGCGAGCTGCGCCAGGCCATCACCGCCGCCTATCGCCGGCCCGAAACCGAGTGCCTGCCGCCGCTCGTCGCCGCCGCGCGCGTGACCGAGACGCAGCGCTACGACATCCGCAGCACCGCCCGCACGCTGATCGAGGCGCTGCGCGCCAAGCACAAGGGCACCGGCGTCGAGGGTCTGGTGCAGGAATATTCGCTGTCGAGCCAGGAAGGCGTGGCGCTGATGTGCCTTGCCGAAGCGCTGCTGCGCATTCCGGACACCGACACACGCGACGCGCTGATCCGCGACAAGATCGCCGAGGGTGACTGGACCTCCCATATCGGCGGCGGCAAGTCGATGTTCGTCAATGCCGCGACCTGGGGCCTCGTCGTCACCGGCAAGCTCACCTCCACCGTCAACGATCGCGGCCTTTCCGCCGCGCTGACGCGTCTCATCGCGCGGGCCGGCGAGCCGGTCATCCGCCGCGGCGTCGACATGGCGATGCGCATGATGGGCGAGCAGTTCGTCACCGGCGAGACCATCGAGGAGGCGCTGAAGCGCTCCAGACCGCTCGAAGCCCGCGGCTTCCGCTATTCCTATGACATGCTGGGCGAGGCCGCGACGACGGCCGCCGACGCCGAGCGCTATTACCGCGACTACGAGAAGGCCATCCACGCCATCGGCAAGGCCTCGGACGGGCGCGGCATCTATGACGGCCCCGGCATCTCCATCAAGCTCTCGGCGCTGCATCCGCGTTATGTCCGCGCGCAGGCCGAACGCGTCATGGGCGAACTGCTGCCGAAGGTGAAGGCGCTCGCCGCCATCGCCAAGAGCTACGATATCGGCCTCAACATCGATGCTGAGGAAGCCGACCGGCTGGAGCTTTCGCTCGATCTGCTCGAAGGCCTCTGCTTCGACGAGAACCTCAAGGGCTGGAACGGTCTTGGCTTCGTGGTGCAGGCCTATGGCAAGCGCTGCCCCTTCGTGCTCGACTTCATCATCGACCTTGCCCGCCGCTCCGGCCGGCGCGTCATGGTGCGCCTCGTCAAGGGCGCCTATTGGGACGCCGAGATCAAGCGCGCCCAGCTCGACGGCCTCGAAGGCTTCCCGGTCTATACCCGCAAGATCTATACCGACGTCGCCTATGTCGCCTGCGCTCGCAAGCTGCTGGCCGCGCCGGATGCCGTCTTCCCGCAATTCGCCACGCACAATGCGCAGAGCCTTGCGACGATCTACCAGCTCGCCGGCCCCGATTTCTCCGTCGGCAAGTACGAGTTCCAGTGCCTGCACGGCATGGGCGAGCCGCTCTATGACGAGGTCGTCGGCAAGGAAAAGCTGGACCGGCCCTGCCGCATCTATGCGCCGGTCGGCACGCATGAAACGCTGCTGGCCTATCTCGTCCGCCGCCTTCTCGAAAACGGCGCGAACTCCTCCTTCGTCAACCGCATCTCCGACCCCAAGGTCTCGGTGGAATCGCTGATCGCCGATCCGGTCGATATCGTCGCCGCCATGCCCGTCGTCGGCGCGCAGCACGACCAGATCGCCCTGCCGGGCGGCCTCTTCGGCAAGAACCGCGAGAACTCCAAGGGCCTCGACCTCTCCAACGAGACGACCCTTGCCGAGCTTGCCGGCCAGCTCGCCGGCACCGCCGCAAAACAGTGGCACGCCGCCCCGCTTCTGGCGGACGGCTCCACCGTCGGCGAGACGAGCGACGTGCTCAACCCCGCCGACCATCGCGATACCGTCGGCAGCGTCACCGAGATCAAGGCGGAGCATGCCGAGCGCATCGTCGCCATGGCCGCCGACAGCGTCGCGGCCTGGGCCGCGACCTCGCCTGCCGAGCGCGCCGCCTGCCTCGAC
>APMI01001522.1_pt1 | contig 29552 bp, 32 predicted proteins | sample 667938 | NCBI WGS metagenome assembly APMI01 (sample SAMN01084076, study PRJNA167559) | wastewater metagenome | biome: Wastewater | place: Denmark: Ejby Moelle, Odense | collected 2011-11-28
ACGAATAGTTTTAATTTGCAGGGGATCAAATATGACTAAACGAAGTGCAAATATGGGCGGCCTTTTTCTACTGACGTTTGTGGCGGTGGTTGGCCTATATGCGACCAATCCAACGACCCAACATTTTCGCGAAGTAATGCGCGCGCAAAAACGCCTTATGACTGATGTGGCATCATATTTACCGATTTCGCGTGAAGATTATAAATTATTTTCGCGTTTTGATGTAAAATACGGTGTTGGAAGCAAAACTTGTTACGGTGCTGCGGGTTATATTTTTGTGTGCCCAAGCGCGAAAGAAGGATAGGAATTAATAATATTCCGTGAAATTTGGGGATTAATTATTCCTCAGACAGTGTCCCTTGCACTCCAAAATATTATCCCCCTTTAAATTCATCCCATTGCACATCTGAAATTCTTCTTGCCCCACTTATAAGCATCACAAGGCGTTCAAAACCCAATGCGACGCCTGATGTAGGTGGCATATGTTTTAGTGCCTCTAATAATTCTTCATCAATGGGATAGGATTTGCCATAAATTTCTTTTTGTTGGCGCATGGCATCCTCAAAGCGATAACGTTGTTCAATACTATCGATTAATTCGCCAAAACCATTGGCAATTTCAACGCCGCAAATATAAAGCTCAAACCGTTCAACTACGCGGGGGTCGTGTTGGCATTTCTGCGCCAATGCCCCCTCTGGCAATGGATATTCGCATAATATTGTTGGGGCATTAATGCCAAGATGGGGTTCAATTTTTGCCACTAAAATTTTGGTAAAAATATCGGACCAATTATCATTATCATCGACATTAACACCGGATAATAGTGACAGGCGCGCAAACTCATCGCGATTTGTTGTGCCATTTTCTGTAATGGTTGAAAGCATATCAACCCCCGCATATTTCAAAAATGCTTCTTGCAATGTTATGCGTTCGGTCGGTGTTGAAACCGGAATTGAAATTTGACCAAAGCGATAATTTTCAGCACCATTTGCAATTGCTGCATTCTTGCAAATTGCCAATGTGTCTTCAATAACTTTATTCCAATCCTCATTGGTGCGATACCATTCAAGCATGGTGAATTCGGGGGTATGAATTGGCGACAGATCGCGATTACGAAAAACGCGTGCAAATTCAAATATTCTTTCCATGCCGCCGGCAATAAGTTTTTTGCACGAAAATTCGGGTGATGTGGCGAAAAACATTTCTTGGTTTTGTAAATCGGGTGCTGTCCAAATGGTTGAAAGCCCCAACAGATGAACCTCATTACCGGGCGATGTTTGTAATTGGGCGGTTTCAACCTCATAAAAATCTTGGGAAATAAACCAATTGCGAATCGCGTTCTTGGCAATATTGCGGGCGTGTAAAAACGGTAATTTGTCTTGTAATTTATCTTTATTCCACTTTGTCATTCGCCCAAATCCGTCCAATTGCCACCAATCACACTAAAGCAATTGAAATATTGCTTATTTTAGCTTATGGCAGCGCATAATTCCACTTCCTCAATTAAAAAGAGATTTTTATGGTAAAAGTTATTGCTTCATCTATCCGCAAAGGCAACGTTATTGAGCATGAAGACGGCAAATTATATGTCGTTATGAATTCTCAGAATATTCACCCTGGTAAAGGCACCCCTGTTACACAGGTTGAGATGCGCCGTATTGTCGATGGTATCAAAATTACTGAACGTTACAAAACCACCGACAGCGTTGAAAAAGCATTCGTTGAAGAAATCAAATTCAACTATCTTTATGACGATGGTGACGATTTCGTATTCATGAACCCTGAAAACTACGAACAAATGAGCGTTCCAAAAGACGTTTTGGGCAATGATGCGGTTTATCTTCAAGAAAATATGGAAGTTTGGCTTACAATTTTCAACGAAGTTGCGCTTGCATGCACGCTTCCGACCCGCGTTGTTCTTGAAATCACCGACACTGAACCAACTGTTAAAGGTCAAACAGCGTCATCATCATATAAACCGGCAACACTTGAAAATGGTGTTCGCACTTTGGTTCCACCATATTTGACTGCTGGTACAAAAATCGTGGTTATGACTGAAGACGGCTCATACGTAGAGCGTGCAAAAGAACAATAATTATCTTTTGTGATGATTATTTAAAAAAAAGACCCCGCACACTCTGCGGGGTTTTTTATATTTAAACGAAGAGCAAAATTTGCCATGCAAATTTTTAAACTAAAAAGGGGGCGAAACCCGCCCCCATTTTCCCTGAAATATATTCGCCTAGTTTAATTTATTTCTTAGGCCTTCTAATTCTTGTTTAAGCCGCAGTTTTTGTAGCTTCATGGCTTTAAGCTGCGTATCATCGACTGAGGGGCTTTTAGTTTCTCTTTGAATCAAAGCATCAAGTTTTGAATGTTTATCAGTTAATTCGCGGATATGTGATTCTAAAGCCATTGAGTTTACCTCCTTATGATGACTAAACCCTAATCAAAGGGTTGCCCGCATGAAGTTGCGAGCATGAATAAGGAAACACGGTTTCATAAAACTGTCATATCACAAGATGTTACAAACCATGGTTAACCATGTATTAATGCCTTAAATATTTGCTGTATTGCAGGGATTAAATAAAATTATATCTTGTGTTTTTGCATTATCACGGCAAAAGGCTTTGGTAATTTAGGAAAAAAAGAAAAATGTTGGTTATTTTTGACTGTGATGGGGTTTTAATCGATAGCGAAGTAATTGCCGCAAAAATAGGCGCCGATTACGCAAATTCATTTGGCCATCCCATAACAGCCGAAGAATCGGCAACCCGTTTTTCTGGAAAACAATCGCGTATTGTATGGGAAACCATTTGCGAAGAACTTGGTATAGAGTTCAAAGAAGATGACTTTCGCCAAATGCAACACCTTGTCCATGAGGCATATAAAACTGAACTTAAAATAATCGATGGTATTGATGAAGTATTGCAAAGTCTTGGTAACAAGTTTTGTGTGGCGTCCACAACGCGCTTAGGTCAATTGAAAACCAATCTTATAAATGTTGGGCTTATCGACTTTTTTGGCGAAAATGTATTTTCGGCCTCACAGGTTGAAAGACCAAAACCGGCGCCTGATGTGTTCCTATTTGCCGCACATAATATGGGTTATGATCCGGAAGATTGTCTGGTTATCGAAGATTCCATTTCTGGTGTAATGGGTGCGCGTGCTGCAAATATGAAAGTTATCGGCTTTTTGGGTGGCGGTCACATTGCCCAAGGTCATGATGAAGCATTACGAAGTGTTGGCGCGATTGATACCTTCAAAAATATGCGCGATTTTTATGAAATCACGTCCAAATATTGTGATAAAATTATTCGACGATAAAAATAATCACATATTTCCTGCATTTTTTTACAGTAAAACTATAATAATTTGTGATTCTAACCTAAATATTATGGTTAATTCTCCCGCAATTTCACAATAAAGACCAAGAAAATTTTGGCATCAAATTTGCCCCTGCATCATTTATAATCACAATTCTTATAGTAAAAGAATCGTAAATATTAAGATTCCCCTAATAGGTGCAAAGGGTTGAAAACGCATTACTATAAGTGCTTTTAGGCATACGAAATTTACATTTACCTTTTATTAACGAATGGGTGTCGTATGTCTAAAAACAAATTTTTCTTTAGTGCATCAGCTTTAGGTATTGCACTTTTTGCTGCTTCAAATGCTCTTGCGGGTGATGGTTGCATGATGAATGTCGGCGCCCCTGCCCCTTGTGCCGGTGCAATGAAGGTTGTGCCTCAATTAACCGTTCAAAATGACGTTATTCCAATGCAAACCATGGCGGCAAATTTTGCGCCTTCATATGGTTACGCGGCAAATAACGGTTCATATACTTATTCAGAAACTTCTTCTGAAAGCGGCGGTGCGGTTACTTATGATTCTGGTTGGCAAGTAACTGGCGCAACACCTTTTGTACCTGCGCAAAACGCATCACAAGCATATGCATCTGCTTATAGCAATTCTGTTGCGGTTGTTGATGAAACAAATGTTACAGCGGTTGCGGCATCACACGGTTGCCATGCGGTTACCGAAGTTCAACAATTTCAACAAACTGGCATGTGCCAAGTAATTCCACTTTCAAATTATGAAGTGCAACCAATCCCATATACTGAACCATCAATCGAATTAAACGGTAATATGTTTAACGATGGCGTTGGCTATGGTGTAGATGGCGGCGGCGGCGGTGGTGGCGGCGGCATGGTTGTTGTAAACAATGGTGGCAGCCGTTTTGGCGGTATGGTTATCAATGGTGGTAACACTTATAATTACGATAACAGCGTTGATAATAGTGTTAACAACAGCAACAACACCACTAACAATACTACCAACAACAATAATGGCGGTACTTGGAACAATACAACCAACAACACCACCAATAACAACAATGGTGGTACTTGGAACAATAATGTTAACAACGGTACCTGGAACAACAACATTAATAATGGTGGATCATGGACCAATAACACCAACAATGGTGGAACTTGGAATGGCAATACCAACAACAATACAACCAATAACACCAATAACGGCGGTAGCTGGAATAACAATGGCAACATTTATAACGGCGGAAGCTGGACCAATAATGGTTGGATAAATAACGGTAGTTGGACAAATAACGGTTGGATTAACAACGGAAATTGGAACAATAATTCCAACAACAACAACAACAAAATTGGAACAATAATTCCAACAACAACAACAACAACAACAACAACAACAACAACAACAACAACAACAACAACAATGGCGGCGGCCATTGGGGTGGCCATGGCGGCTGGGGTGGCCATGGTGGTAACGGCGGCAATGGCGGCAATGGCGGCAATGGCGGCAACGGCGGTAACGGCGGTAATGGCGGCAACGGTGGACATGGTGGCTGGGGCGGCAACGGCGGCAACGGTGGTAACGGTGGTAACGGTGGCCATGGTGGCAACGGCGGCAACGGCGGACATGGTGGCTGGGGCGGTAACGGCGCCAGTGGAAATTTCCACCAAGTCAATTACGGCAATATTAATAGCCACGCCAATGTTAACGTAAATTATGGCGGACGTATCAATAATGACAGCACTGCAATGGGTAATTATGGCTCATATGCTGGTCACGGCGGTAGCTTCCGTCAAACCAACTATGGCAATATCAATAGCGTTGCCAATGTAAATGCTGGTCGTGCGGGTCACATCAACAACAGCAGCACCGCAATCGGTAATTATGGCTCTTATTCTGGTCGTGGTGGTTGGAACAATGGTGGCAGCAACGGTGGTTGCGGTGGCACAAGCGGTTGCGGCGGTACAATTGGCGGCAATGGCGGTTTCCATCAAACCAACTATGGCAACATCAATAGCGTTGCCAATGTAAATGCTGGTCGTGCGGGCCACATCAATAACAGCAGCTTTGCAGCGGGTAACTATGGTTCTTATTCATCTCGCGGTGGCTGGAACAAAGGTTCAAGCGCTGGCTGCGGTAGCTGCGGCACAAGTGTTGGTGGTGGCGTTGGTGGCTTCCGTCAAGCAAATTACGGCAATGTTTCAAGCTTTGCCAACGTAAATGCAGGACGCGCAGGAAGCATCAACAACTCATCATTTGCGGCCGGTAACATGGGTTCATTCCGTGGTGGCAAAGGTCACTAATAAATTACTCTAATAAAGAAATTATATTAGATTGAATATGTGAAGGGGCGGGGTTTTCCTGCCCCTTTCGCATTCTTATAAGTGCTTCTTGGGCAACGCTGGCGACAAGTTTTCCATCTTGTTTATAAATCAGACCGTGGTTCATGCCCCGCCCGCCACCGGACCATGGCGACGACTGCTCATATAAATGCCATTCATTCAGATTAATATCTTCATGAAACCAAAGAGCGTGATCAAGGCTAGCAACTTGAATACGCCCGTCATAAAATTTAATGCCATGCGGCAAAAGGCATGTCGATAACAACATTAAATCTGTTGTATAGGCAAGAATAGCGCGTTGTAAAATTTGATTATTGGTATCTTCTTTAGACAATGGTGCTGCAAGCCGGAACCAAAATGATTGCGCCGCTTCGGTTGATTGTGTGCCAACATATCGATCTTGATTAATCGGGCGAAATTCTATGGCGCGTGGTCGCAAAAGATGGCTTTTATAACGTTCTGGAATATTGCCCGTTAAGTCAGGGTGATTTTCGAACAATTGCGTATAAAGTGTGGTTTCGTTTTGTAATTCATCGGGTGACGCCACTTTTGGCATAGGTTTTTGATAATCCAAACCGTCTTCTGGGGTTTGAAATGAACATGCCATATTAAGAATGATTTTATCGCCATCCCCGCCATTTTGTGATGCCGCAATACGGCGAACAGAAAAACTCTTGCCATCGCGGTCACGCGAAACATTAAAATCAATCGCCAATTCTGGGCGACCTGGGCGGATAAAATAGGCATGAAGTGAATGCGGCATACGGCCATCATCAATGGTTTCACACGCGCTCAAAAGTGCTTGGGCAATAACTTGCCCACCAAATACCCGTGCCCAATCTTCTTGGTTTATTGGACCAGTAAAAATGTCTTCGCCATTTTTCTTTAATTTAAGCAAATCAAGAAGATTTTTAACGGCTTCTGCATTGGTTTTTGGTGTCATTTTGTGCCTTTATTGTGTCCCTGTTACCTATTTATTCCGATATTTGGATTTTTTGTACAATAAAACAAGTACCAAAAGATGAAATTTATCGACGGAATTTTTTTACGTAAACGTTAGAGTTAATATAAAGGGGCAGATGATGACTAAATTTTTACGACAAATCGCAACACCGTTAACCATTGGCGCATTCTTGCTAATGGCGGTTACAGGCGTTTTAATATTTTTCCACAAAGCAGTTGGCCTTAACAAGCCTGCGCATGAGTGGCTATCTTGGGCTTTTTTGCTTGGGGTCGGTCTTCATGTATTTATAAATTTCAAACCATTCCAAGTTTATCTTAAAAAGCCATTGGCGCTTGCCATTATTGGGGTATTTGCCGCAATTTTGACCGCTAGTTTCTTTTTGGGCGGCGAAAAAGAAGGCAAAGGTGGAAGACCACCTTTTGATGCTATCTCAAGCAAAATTCAGTCGGCACCGATTTCTCAAGTTGCACCGATTGTTGGCAAAACACCAGATCAGCTAGTTAGTGATTTGCGCGCAAAAGGCTTTAATGTAACCACAACAGAACAAACCTTGGCATCTGTTGCCGGCGGTAAAGAGAAAAGCACAGCCGTTTTAAATGCGGTTTTTGCATCTGAAAAAGGCAATGGTAAAGGTAAAGCCGGTGGCGATGATGATGGTGATGAAAAAGGCGAAAATCACCGCGATTAAAACATACAACCGAAGCATTTCGCTTGTGTTGACCCTGCCGCACCCTAAACCCCGTGTGGCAGGTTTTTTTTATTAAAGGTGCATTCTTCTTGATTTAAACAATAAATTATTGCAAGATTCAAAAAAACAAAATGCGTCTGATATGAAAAAAATTCTTTTAACTTCTTTTATTATTTTTGCTGGCGTTGGCCTTGGGGCATGCCAAACTATAAAAACAACTGGTGCGGTTGCACAGGTGGCATTAACGCCAACCAATGTTCAATCTGTAAATTGGAAAATTATATTACCGCCCCCACCCGATAATGAAACCGAAATTGGCAAAGTTATCGAAGCGCAAGGAAACCATAGCGGTGAGCGCTGGAACCAAGCGGAATTTGACAATAAGTTTGAGCCATTCGCAATGTATCAACAGGTTTTGGGCAAAGACTTTACTGCACAAAATAACCCTGAACTCGCGGCGGTTTTTACTTATGCGCTTAAATATCACCTTAAATTAAGTGGTGATGCGAAAAAAACCTATGACCGCGTTCGCCCATTATATTATGATAAAAAGAATGTGGTTTTCTGTGCCAAGGGTGATGAGCCTTATGGCTCATCTTATCCTTCTGGTCATTCGGCGTGGGGCTGGGAAACGGCAATGATTTTGGCACGTGTTTACCCAAATAAATCAGATGAAATTATTGCGCGTGGTCGTGAATATGGAGAAAGCCGTGTGGTATGTGGCGCGCATTACCCGTCTGATGTTAATTTAGGCCGTGTTACAGGTGATGTAATCTTTACACGCCTTCAAAATGACAAAGATTTCCGCGAATTAATGGCAAAAATTAAAATACAAAACTAATATTGTAAAAAGGCAAAATTGAATATGACTAAAATTGCGCTGGTTGATGATGATGACAATATTCGTACTTCACTGGAGATTTTATTCCAAAACGAAGGTTATGATGTAGTCACTTTTTGCGATGGTGCGGCCGCTTTGCCGGCTTTAACATCTTCGCCACCTGATATTGCAATTCTTGATATTAAAATGCCGCGTATGGATGGTGTAGAATTATTGCGTCGTTTACGCGAAACCTCTGATGTTCCGGTGATTTTCCTGACTTCAAAAGATGATGAAATTGATGAGGTGGTGGGGCTTTCGGTTGGCGCCGATGATTATATCACAAAGCCATTTTCGGCCCGCCTGTTAAGTGAGCGGGTAAAAGCGGTTTTGCGCCGCGCGCGCCTTGGCAATGTTATTGAAACCCCGACCCCGGGTAGTGATAAAAAGGTGGTTTCACGCGGCAATCTTACCCTTGATCCAAATCGTCATATTTGCGCATGGAAGGGTAAGCCGGTAAAACTAACGGTAACTGAATTTCTGCTGATTAATGCCTTGGCGCAGCGCCCAGGTTTTGTAAAAAGTCGTGATCAGCTTATGGATGCCGCCTATGACGAAAGCATCTATGTTGATGACCGCACAATCGACAGCCACGTAAAACGTATTCGCCGTAAATTCCGTGAAATTGACAATGAATTTGACAAAATTGAAACCCTTTATGGTGTCGGTTACAGATATATGGAGGGGTAATGCAATCGCCACCGCGAAATTCTTCCTCTCTTGACGCAAGTGGTGACGAAATCACCGCTAATGCGGATATTAAACAAGAGAAGAAGCAAAAGCGGAAGTTTTTCTCTGACTTTGTAACGGACCCCAAGAAAAGTCGGCGTGGCGGCATTGCGGGCGTAATTTTTATCGGCTCTTTTGCTGGTCTTGCGGTATTGGTACTTGGTTCACTTATTTTGAACGAGTTGCGGGCCGGTCTTACACAGGCACGTGCAGATACATTGCGTGCCCAAGGCATGACAATCGCCAGCGTTCTTGCCGAGGCTGCAGTTGGCGAAGATGATACAGGGCTTTATCTTGATGGCGAAAGCGCGCGTGTGGTGCTAAAGCGTCTTTTTCGTGAACCAGGTGGCAGGCTGAGGCTTTTTGATAAAAACCGCCAATTAATAACCGATTCTGATGTTTTATATGATGAAGTTTCGGTGCGTGAATTGCCACCACTTGATCAAAAAATTCCTGATTTCAAAAAAGCAACTAATGATGCGGTGGAAAAAGTGCGCATCCGCGCCCAAGGTTCGCAAAACGACCCCGCAATTGCATTGAATGATGAAATTGCCGCCGCTATACAGGGGAATATTGTTGCCCATGAACGCTTTGATGAAGAGGGGAAACGTGTGGTTTCCGTTTCAATTCCGGTTCAAAGGGTGAATTCAGTGGTGGGTGTTTTAACCCTCGAAAGTTCTGATGTTTCGGATATTATTGCCAATGAACGGCGCGCCCTTATCCCCTTTATTGTTGCTGCGGTTTTGGCTAACCTTTTGTCGGCATCAACACTTGCATGGGTGATTGCGCGCCCATTGCAGCAGCTTTCAAATGCTGCAGATGCCGTTAGTTCGGGGCGGTCTTCATTTATTACTGACAAGGAATTATTGGCGCGTCCCGATGAAATTGGCGAACTTGCCGAGGCGTTGTCCCGCATGACCAATAGCCTTCAAGACAAGATTGAGGCTAATGAAAGGTTTGCCGCCGACGTTGCCCATGAAATTAAAAACCCATTGGCAGCGGTGAAAAATGCGGCGGAATTGTTACGCGGCAATCTTAAACCCGAACAAAAAGAAAAATTGGAAAAAATCCTTTTGTCTGATTTAGGTCGCATCGATCGCCTTGTAACCGATATTTCCAATGCATCACGCCTTGATGCCGAACTTGCCCGTGAAAATCGTGAAACCCGCAATATGCGCCAAATGATTGAAAATCTTGTTGCCAATTATCAATCGGTTGCGCATGACAAAAACTTAAAAATAAGTGCGGTTTTTGAAAATGATACAGATTTGCTTTTTGCTAATATCCGCTACGAAGCGATTGAGCGGGTTTTGATTAATTTGCTTGATAACGCCATTAGCTTTTCTTCAGAAGGGGCAAGGGTAAGGGTGCTTGCACAAGTGAAAAAGAAAAAAATCCGTATTTTTGTTGAAGATGAAGGCCCGGGTATTCCAGAAGAGGCATTGTCCCGCGTTTTTGAACGTTTCTATACCCAAAGACCAAAAGAAATGGCGGCATTTGGCACGCATTCTGGCCTTGGTCTTGCGATTGCGCGGCAAATTGTGCAGAATCACAACGGTAAATTATGGGCGCAAAACCGTAAAGTTGGTGATGAAATAAAGGGTGCACGCTTTATTATGGAGCTTCCAGCAGCAAATGTACCAAAAGGGGCGGCATAATGAGCTCTTCTTATCCGCAGCAATTAGAGGCAATTACCAGCCGTAAAAATTTCCGACTTTTGGTCATGCTTCGATTGTTGGCGATTATTATTTATGGCGCTGTTTTCATGGTTGCCTATAATATCTTGTCGATATTTATCCCAATTCGCACTTTGATGATTGAATTGCAATTGATGATATTGATGCAATTTCTTGCGGTTATGCGATTAAAATCAAAAAATCCCATCAACGATGCCGAAACCTTTGTTTGGCTATTGCTTGATACGATTTTTTTGATTGTCGTAATGCTGCAAACCGGTGGGCCATCTAACCCATTTTTGCTTGCATTAATTATTCCAATTATTCTTGGCTCTTTGCTGTTATCAAAACGTTATGCTTGGTCAATTTATGTGGTTGGCATAATTGGGTTTTTATTTATCGAATTTGTTGAAAGCCCCTTTGTGGTTGGTAAATCTCGTCATACAGCCTTTTTTGAGGTGCAGGCACAGGGCATGATGCTTAGCTTTGCACTATCAAGCCTGATTTTGGTGTATTTTGTTACCAAGGCCATGCAGAATTTAAAAGAGCGCGACAAGGCAATTTTTGAATTACAGCAAAATGCCACCGAGCAACAAAATATTCTACGCCTTGGTCTTATGAGTGCGGGTGCCGCGCATGAACTTGGTGGCCCGCTTGCGACCATGTCAATAATTTTGAATGATTGGTTGGTTTTAAACCCACCATCAAAAAAGGCAGAACGGGACGAAGAGGTTAAAACCCTTCTGTCACAGCTTGAACGCGCGAAAAATATCCTAACCCGTATCCTTGCATCATCGGGGCAAATTCGTGGTCAAGGGGCGCGGCATGATGATTTTGGCAATTTTTTGGTTGGCATTTGCAAAGATTGGGAAAGCCATAATGGACAAAATGTCCAATTGTTGCATGAAATAAATTTTGAAAACATAAATGCCGCCTGTGATTTAATTCTTGAACAGGCAATTGTGACAATTCTTAATAATGCGAAAGATGCCAGTATTGAAAACAAGGCAAAACAAATCGCATTGCAGGCCTATTTGGATGATGAGAGTGTCATAATTAAAATTGAGGACTTTGGAAAAGGCGCGCCTGTTAATCTTATGGAAAAAATCCGAAAAGAAAATTATTCAACCAAAAATGAAAATGGTTTTGGCGTTGGTCTGTTTTTAGCACAAGGAACAATGAAGGCATTGGGCGGTGGTTTGCACCTTGATAATAAACCGAATAATGGCGGTGTTATCGTAACCATGCATTTTCCGTTAAAGGCAATTATGATATGAGGCGGATTTTAATCATTGATGATGATGTGCCATTGGCCGAAACGCTTGGAAAATCCTTCCAAAAGCGCGGCTTTAATGCGCGAACCGTAAACTCATATGAAGACGCAATTTTACTTGCCCAAAAAGAAAAGTTTGATAATGCGGTGGTTGACCTCCGCCTTAAAAACCGTTCTGGTCTTGAATGTGTAAAAGAATTATTGGATCTGCAACCCGAATTAAAAATCGTGGTTTTAACCGGTTATGCCAGCATTTCCACTGCGGTTGAGGCGATAAAACTTGGGGCCTGTCATTATCTTGCCAAACCAGCGAATAGTGATGAAATTATCAAAGCCTTTGAAAAAGGTGACGGCGATATTTCCGCGCCAATTACTGCCCGCCCAAGTTCGATAAAAAACCTTGAATGGGAAACAATCCAATCAACTTTGGAAGAGACCAATTATAATATATCGGAAACCGCACGCAGATTGGGGATGCACCGCCGTACGCTTGCCAGAAAGCTGCAAAAGCAACCAGTGAAATAAAAACCCGCTACCCCGCAATTATTGCGGGGATGGTTGGTTTAAATTTTATGCAATTGCCGCCGCAAGTTCATCAATGGTTTTGCGAATCATATCTTCGTCTTCACCCTCTGCCATAAGCCTTACCAATGGTTCTGTACCAGATGTGCGGACAACAAGACGCGCACCTTTTGCCGCCATATCTTGCTTGACTTGCTCAACCAATTTTGCATTTTTATCAACCAACAGAGGTGATTTACCGGTATAACGAATGTTTTTAAGAATTTGCGGCATTGGCGTGAAGCAATTTAAAACTTCGGACGCCTTTTTGTCTTGTTCAACCATTGCGCCAAGAACCAATAATGCCGAAATCAAACCATCACCAGTTGTCGCATAATCAAGGGCGACAACGTGCCCTGATTGTTCACCACCAAGATTTGAACCATGTTCACGCATTGCCATAACAACGTTACGATCACCAACATCAGTACGAATGAATTCTGCACCGCGTGATTTAATAAAATTCTCAAGACCCAAATTAGACATAACAGTGGTAACAACTGGCCCGCGCAAATTGCCCGATGCCAACATATTGCTTGCGATTGAGGCGATGATTTGATCGCCGTCAATTTCATTGCCTTTTTCGTCAATAATCGCGATACGGTCGGCGTCACCATCAAGGGCAATACCAAGGTCAGCACGGCGTTCAATTACTTTTTCACGCAATTGCGTTAAATTGGTTGAACCGCATCCATCATTAATGTTCATACCGTTCGGGTTTACGCCGATTTCAACTACTTCGGCACCCAATTCCCATAATGCCCAAGGGGCGGTTTTATAGGCCGCGCCATTCGCGCAATCGATAACAATGCGCAATCCATCAAGGCGAAGACCACGTGGCAAACATGCCTTAACAACTTCAACATATCGGCCGCGTGAATCTTCAAATGATTTCACAAGACCAATATCTTTTGGGCCTGCGCGTTTGATTTTTTCAGGTTCGGCAAGTAATGCCTCAATTTCCAATTCTTCTTTATCGCTTAGTTTAAAGCCATCAGAGCCAAATAATTTAATGCCATTATCAGCATATCCATTGTGTGATGCCGAAATCATAACGCCAAGTTCGGCACGTAAAGAACGGGTCAAAATACCAATTGCAGGCGTTGGGATTGGGCCAAGGATTTTAACATCCATACCAACCGCAGCAAAACCGGACACGAGTGCAAATTCAAGCATATAACCAGAGCGACGTGTGTCTTTACCGATAATTACCATATTTTGGCTGTTTGCCTTTTTGAAATACGTTCCCGCAGCCATCCCAAGATATAGTGCAGTTTCCGATGTCATCGGGTGCTTGTTTGCTTCACCACGAATACCATCTGTACCAAAAAAACGTTTTTTCATGTTAACTCCTGCGGGTTGTGCCGTCCCATAATTTCAATTTTGCCTATATAGACGAAAAAGATAAAAATATTACCAAAAAATATTTTCAATAAGTTACAGGATTTTTGCCGCAATTGCTTTGGCAAAATTTGCCGCACCCAAAAGACCATCATTGCCATCATATGGTAGATATAAATATGGCTCTATCATTTCCATTTCCATCAAAAGCCATTGTCCATCGGCATTTTGCACCATATCAACACGGGCGTAGCCAAGCTCATTATTGGGATCATAAGATTGCAGAATTTTTTTACCGGCTTCCATTGCTTCAGGTGGTGGGGTGATATTGGTTTCAACTGCGCCATATTTTGTTTGCGAACGGTAATCACCCGCCTTTGGGGTTTTCATAAGTGCGTGTGAAAATTCATTGCCAAAAAACAACATTGACAATTCACCAATTTCGGCAACTTTTGGCAAAAATGGCTGAATTAGTGACAAATCTGGCGGTAATAATTCGGCACTTGGCAAAATGTCACCTTTTTTCAGGCGAACTTGTCGCCATGCCCCGGCACCAATTATGGGTTTAATGATAATTTCATCACAGGAAAAATCATCAAAAGCGGCATAGATTTTTTCATGTTCTTTGACATCAACAATTTTGGTTGGTGGCACTGGCGCACCCGCTTTATAAAGGCGTTCAAGATATGATTTATTCATATTATCGCGCAGTACCCACAATGGATTAATAAGTCGGGTATTACTTTGTTCAATTGCCGCAATATAGTTTTTAAAAATGTCGGTTTTTTCAGGATATGACCACGAATTAATGGGGGTTATTGCTGCAAACTCACTAAAATCAATGGGCGCATCTTCCCAAAAAATTGGCACAAGTTCAATCGCATATTTTTGTAAAGCAGCGGCAAGAAGTGAAAATTGTTTTTTCACCATTGGTGCATAAAACTCTGTTGAATTTGTATCAAAATATTTATGCGTAACCATTAATGCGAATTTCAAATGGCAATCCCCAATTTTAGCCTGAATCTTTTAATGTGTATTTGTCACATTTTAATATTGCTTTTAATTGGTAAAATAAAGCTATAAGACTGTTGAGAATTCAACAATAGGAAAGTGACGAATGGAAATTAAATACGATGTTTGTGGCGTGGGTAACGCAATTGTTGACGTAATTGCCCCAGCAAGTGATGAATTTTTGCAAAAAAATTCAATTACAAAAGGTGCAATGACCCTTTTATTTGATGAGGGGCAGGTTGAAAAACTTTATGCAACAATGTCGGCTGGAAAAATGGTTTCTGGTGGCTCTGCGGCAAACACTATGGCTGGCATTGCGTCACTTGGCGGCAAAGCGGCATATATTGGCAAGGTTTCTTACGATACTTTGGGCTCTTTCTTTATCGAGGAGATTAACGAAATTGGTGTGGCTTTTAATACTGAACCACTAGAAGATGGTCCATCAACCGCACGTTGTTTGATTAATGTTACCCCAGATGGGCAGCGTTCAATGTGCACCTATCTTGGCTGCTCCCCACTTATGAGCGAAACCGATTTGGATGAGGCGAAAATTGGTGCTTCTAAAATCGTTTTCCTTGAAGGATATTTATTTGACCGCGAAGAAGCCAAATTGGCCTTTGTAAAGGCGGCAGAATTTGCAAAGAAATACAATCGTTTAACCGCACTTACATTGTCTGATATTTTCTGTGTTGAGCGTCACAAGGAATCATTCCGTAATTTGGTAAAAAACCATATTGATATTTTGTTTGCCAATGAAAATGAAATACTTGCCCTTTATGATACCGATGATTTTGAGGTGGCATTACAATATGCACGTGGCGATTGTGAAATGGTCTGCCTGACACGTTCGGAACATGGCTCGGTTCTGGCGCGTGGTGATGAATTGGTGCGGGTTCCGGCGATTCCAATTGAAAAAGTTGTCGATACAACGGGTGCCGGTGATTTATATGCCGCCGGTGTTTTATATGGTGTTGCATCGGGTCGCGAACTAGAAGCCTGTGGCAAGCTAGGATCTTTGTGTGCCTATGAGATTATTTCTCATTATGGACCACGCCCTGAACAAAGCCTTGCCAATATGGCAAAGCAGCGGGAATTATAAAAATATTCCCGCCTGATTAAAATGATGTCGCCTTTAATATGGCATAATTACGCCATATGAAGTGCAAAACATATTACGGTGGGAGATTTGAAATGAAAAACATTGTTATTCTTACTGGTGCTGGTATCTCTGCGGAATCTGGTCTTCAGACTTTTCGCGCTGCGGATGGGCTTTGGCATGGCCATAAAATTGACGATGTGGCAACGCCCGAAGCCTATGCCCGCGACCCCAATCTTGTTAATGAGTTTTACAATGCCCGTCGTCGCCAACTGTCCGAGGTGAAGCCAAATGAGGCACACCTAGCACTTGCGAAGCTTGTTAAAAATTGGCATCGCGGCGAAGTTTTAATTGTTACCCAGAATGTTGACGACCTACACGACCGTGCCGCCAAGGAATATGGCGTTCCTGGGCATCTTATCCACTTGCATGGTGAATTGTTAAAAGCACGTTGCACTAAAACCAATTTTCCAACCGAATGGCATGGGGATATTTTACCCGATACGGTTTCACCATTTGACAAAACCGCAACATTGCGTCCGCATATTGTATGGTTTGGCGAAATGCCGTTTGATATGGATGAAATTTACAAGGCGCTTTTGAAATCAAGCCTGTTTTTATCAATCGGAACATCGGGAAATGTTCACCCTGCTTCTAGCTTTGTTGAAATTGCAAAACGTTCTGGTGCGCATACTGTTGAATTCAATATTGAACCAAGTGTTGGCAATAGTTTGTTTGACGAAACCCGCATTGGTAAAGCCACAGAAACCGTTCCAGCATATGTTGATGAATTGTTAAGAAATGAATAAATTAACCATGTGTTAACCAAATTAACCGCTATATTTAAAAGATTTTTTCGGTTCATCATAGAAAATGGTGGTTAATTTGTACGCGGCGGCTATTAATATTATTCTAACAATTGTTTATATCGCACTTGGTGTTGGTATTGGCATGGTTGCCAGTATTTATTTTCAATACACAAATGCGGTTGCAATGTGCCTTGGTGGAATGTTCACGCTTGCCTGCGGTTTGTTGCATTCAGTGTTTTTGCCAAAAAAAATCCGCCTACCACGCCAATTCACCAATCAAGTAAATGGTGAGATTGAACAATTACGTCTTGAAAACGAAAAGACCCGCGCCGAATTTGAAGAGTTCAAAGAACAAATCCTTGAAGAAAGCCGTCAGCGCGAAGAAAAAATTGTCGATGAATTAAAAGACCTTGCCCATAGTATTGCCGCCTTTGCCGCACAAAAGCAGGCGCGTGTTGATAATATTACACCGCTAACAACACGCCCTAAGCGTACAGAGCGTTCATTGCTTGCGGCTGTTCAAGAGGCAATTGACGCAAGCCGTGTTGAAATTCATTTGCAGCCAATCGTAACCCTTCCGCAAAGACGGGTTTCCTTTTACGAATGCTTTACCCGCCTTCGTGACAGCACTGGTCAATTAATTATGCCTGGTGAGTTTTTAAAGGTTGCTGAAAATTCTGGCTTGGTTGCCGAAATCGACAATATGTTATTGTTAAAATGTGTCCAGCTTGCGCGACAAACCATTCGCCGTGACCGCCGCATTTCATTATTTTGCAATATTTCACCGACTTCATTGGGTGATGAAACCTTCTTTGCGCAATTTATTGATTATTTAAAACAAAACCGTGATTTGGTTGGCTCATTAATTTTTGAATTACCGCGCGACGCATTTGAAAGATTGGGTCTAACCGCTGAACGTAATATGGGTCGTTTATTTGACCTTGGTTATCGTTTTTCAATTGATCGCTGTGATTCAATTGATGTTGATTTGCGTAAACTTGAAAGAATGGGCGTGCGCTACGTTAAAATCGCTGGCAACAAATTGGTTCAACAATTGTTACGCGATGGGGTTCGCCCAATTACTGGCCTTGCGCGCGAATTTGAACCTCAAGATGTTGCATCATTATTTGCCCGTTATGGCGTTGATTTAATTGCCGACCGCGTAGAAGATGAGCGCGTAATTATCGAAGCATTGGAACTTGATTTAGGCTTTGCCCAAGGTAATCTTTTCGGTGCGCCGCGCCCATTGGGTGAAGTTATCGCGCCCGATACTGATGGTGATATTTTGCGTAAACGCGCATAAAAAAACCGGACATTTCATTTGAAATATCCGGTGTTTTTAAAACCCATATTTTGAATTATTCTTTTTTATCGCCTAATTTAAGGCTGGCAAGAATTGCAAACGGGCTATCGCCATCGTTGCGTTTAGGGCCAGATGAATAATCACGGCCGCCTTTTGGCTTGCCGCCGCCTTTGTTATCTTTGCGTTTTTTACCACCAAAGTTTTGATCAGGACGCTTAAATTCACGATTGCCACCCTCAGAAGTTTGTGGACGTGGTTTAAAGGTTTTTTGCGGTGGTTTAGGGCGTTTAAATTGCCATAATACCTTGCCTTCTTCATCGGTGCTTTTTACCCAACCCAATGTCTCAACAACTTTTTCGGCGATTTCATTGGATACACCAAGGAATGACACAACAGATTGTGGCATTGGAATTGCGCCCTTTGCCTCTTTTTGTGCCTCATATAAAACGTCCAAAACGCGGTCAAGAATATCAATACGAATTGAACGACCGGCAATATTACGGAAACCGATTAAATCGTATTCTTTTTCAGTGCGAGTTTCATCCGCTTCAAAAGAGGTAACACCAATTGGTGGCAAGAATGGTTTTTCAGATTTGGCACCATCGGATAAATAACCAAGAATTGCATTCAAACGAACTGCTTTTGGTTTTAGAAGTAGTGGGAAATAAACCGCAGAGCGACCAAATCTTATACCAAGTACGCGCAGGCTTTTACGAACTTCTTGTGATAATGCCGCAACCTCTTTTTCAACATAGGCGCGGTTTAAAATACCATGTGAATCAAGCAATTTTTGCGCAAGAACTTTTGCCTCATCACTTAGGACTGTATGAACAACAGGTGCAGCAGCGGCAGTTTCCGCTTCGGCAGGCGCTTCTGTGGTTTCTGCAACAGTTTCTGTTGTGGCGGCAACTTCGGCATTTGCCTCCGGCGCAACATGTTCAATTGCTGATTTTAAACGGAATAGAGGAAATAAATCAGTGTGAAGCATGTCTTCAAGCCAATTGCTAAGACGTTCTGTAACCACATCACGGGTTTCATCACGGTTTAGCTCTTCACGTGTGATTTCAAATTTTGGTTCAAGATGCGCGTTACCGGTGGTAACTTTTGCAATTGTTTCATCATTCCAGATGATTTCACCAAAGTCGCCCAAAATTAAAGTCTCTTTTGGCGCTTCGTTTGTGGATTCCGCATTGGCTTCTTTTGCATCTGTTTCAGAGGCAGCAGAAGATTCTATATCATTACTCGTTGCTTCTGCCGCGGGTTGAGATGCGGTTTCAGTAGTTTCGGGTTGCTGTTCCATCTGGGTTTCAGTGTTTTCTTCTTCGCTCAAACCAATTGCTCCACAAAAATGTGATTTATGGGTTAAAGGAATTTTATCATAGGTCAAGACAAACTACTAACAGAATCCGACTTTTTTACGTCATTAGGGCAGTAAATCTCATTAATTATGCGTGGTGAAATAAAATCACGCAATATTAAAGGCTTAAATGACAAAAATGGCGGCATTTTGCGCCGCCATTTATTTAAATTAAATTTTAGAGCTATTTTTTACAGGTCGCCGCAATTCTGGTTGCGGTGAAATTTATCGGAACCGGAACATTATAAATGCTTGCAGTTCCTTTTAATGTAAGTTTAGCCGGCTGGAAAACGCCATTAACATTAAGTTTGGTTACGCGTTTTTTGCGATCGGTCCAGGTGCCTTTAAAGGTTGCGCTTCCGTCTGGATTAAATTTCTTAACCGAATAAACGCAAACGCTATTGCGTTTACAAGGGTTATTATAAAACCGATCGATTTCGGCTTGTGACAAGCAATAATCATCGGAATCATTATAAATACCCGCGGCAACAGTCTTAAATTCCCAGCGCCCGGGAAGCGGGCGATTTGCCGCCTGCGCTTGTGCGTATGCCGCCGCACCAATGCCAAATAGACCAATGCCAATTGCCGCAAGTGATAGAATTTTAAAACCGTTATTTTTCATCTCAATCTCTTTTAATAGTTATTACTGAACTACATGGTTTAATTATACATATAAAATCTGAATGAAACATAACAAGTTTCATATATTTTATTTAAGTTTCAGTTGAATAACTTTTTATGCCACCATTTACTATAAATGGTTTTCCGCTTTATTAATTCGATTTTGAATTAATTGATAAATATTTTGCAGCATTTCATCATTAAAATCACCCCTTGTGATTATATCGGCACGGGTTTTAATGGGTTCAATAAATTTATTATAGGCACGGCGAACCCCATTATATTGTGAAAGTACCGATGCTTCATCGCGCCCGCGTTCGTTAATATCACGTGTAAGGCGGCGCGAAAGTCTTGTTTCATCTTCTAGTTCGATAAAAACCTTGAAATCAATTTTTTCGACAAGTGCATCATTACAAAAAAGGTGAAGCCCCTCTAATATAATGATATTTGCGGGGTGAATGGTTTGTAAACTATCGCCACGCCGATGGTGAACAAAATCATATTGCGGAATTTCAACACTTTGGCCACGTGCCAATTGCGCAAGGTTTGCCAATAATAAATCATGGTCACGAATTATTGGGTCATCGAATATCCCGTCGTAAAATTCAATGTCATTTAGGGTTTCACGATCGTGGTAATAATCATCTTCGGAAATTATACGCACCCCAAGCGCCGGACTGTTGTTGCATATTAGGGATGCAAGTTTTTTTGCAAAAGTGGTCTTGCCAGAACAAGATCCACCGCTTATGCCTATTAAGAAATTATTAACCATCTATAAAATTTAGCCGGTATGGAATTTGCGTCAATGATGAATATGCAAGAAGACAGTATTATTTCAGGACAAATTATCCTTATCGGAACCGTGGTTGCCGAAAATTATCACCCCAAGGTCGCAAAAGGGTGCAAATGCGCCATGATTAGCGTTGTGGATTGTGACAAGCTTGCCGAAACTGGCCATCTTTATGATTATATGCATGATGAGGGGTTAAATGCCGGCGCGCTTTTGGATGCCACATTGGGTCAATATGGTTGGATTGATATAAAGGTGCGCAATGCCTTGCCAATCGCCAATAAAGACGATGGTTGGGAGCCGGAGGTTGCCGCATTAATCAAGGCCGCCCGTAAAATTGGCGTGGCACATATGGTTTTTGAACCCGAAAATGAAAGACCATTGGTGGTTCATTAAAATAAAAGACAAACAAAAAAGCCGGAAAGTAATTTCCGGCTTTTTGCTTTTTTAAACCCTAAAAAACTTAGAATGGGTTGATGTGGCTTTTTGCAGAATATGCGGTATAGCCAACATTCGCACCAAGACGCAGACCAACACCAGTTCTAATTGGTGCAAGGGTCACACCTTCTGCTTGCTGATAGGTTGCGGCAACGCCGGCAATAAAGAATGCCGAACCTTCAACACCCGGATAACGGCGATAAATGCCATCTGGGTTGCCAAGGTTATAAACAAGTGTGAATACTTTTGATCCATTTGCGCCGGTATCAAAACCGATTGATGGGCCACGCCAGTAAACTTTGCGTTTTGTGCCATCTTTCATAATCAATTCGCCATGACCATATTTAAGGCCAACACCCAATGATGCGCTGCCTTCTTGGCCAACGATATAGCCCACAGGCTCACCTTGGTCTTTGAATACTTTTTCAACAACCTGTGCCAATGCACCCGAAGAAGTGCCAAAAAAGTCAACAGCGGCCTTTAAAACTTCATCTTTAGAATAGGTTGATGCATCGGTTGATGCTTGTGAAATCTGTGCCTCGGAAATTTCTTGTGCGGATGCTGGTGAACCAATCGCCAGAACAGCCAACATAGAACCTGCTAGCAGTGATAGGATAGTGATTGATTTTTTCATTATAAACTCCGGATAAATAAAGGTTATTCGCCCCTGTACGGATTATTTTGGATTAATATGGCTTAAATTAGGTTAACAAGATGATTAAATTTTCATAATGTTAATTAATTCCCGTCTTTCAATTGGTTTAATGCCAGTAACATTTGAGTTTTTATTAAAATAAGCTATGGGAAAGCATGACTAAACAACAAAATATCCGCAATTTTTCTATTGTTGCCCATATTGACCACGGCAAGTCCACGCTTTCTGACCGCCTTATCCAAATGACAGGTGGCTTGACCCAACGTGAAATGAAAGAACAAGTCCTTGATAATATGGATATTGAACGCGAACGCGGCATTACCATCAAGGCACAAACCGTCCGTCTTGATTATCACAAAGACGGCGAAGATTATGTTTTAAACCTTATCGACACCCCGGGGCACGTTGACTTTGCATACGAAGTTTCACGCTCTTTGGCGGCGTGCGAAGGTGCGCTTTTGGTGGTTGACGCTTCCCAAGGGGTAGAGGCGCAAACACTTGCCAACGTTTATCAGGCAATTGACGCCGATTTGGAAATTCTTCCGGTTTTAAATAAAATTGACCTTCCTGCCGCCGAGCCAGAGCGTATCAAGGCACAAATCGAAGAAGTAATCGGCATTGATGCCAGTGATGCAATCGAAATTTCGGCCAAAACCGGCATTGGCATGGACAAGGTGCTTGATGCAATTGTTGAACGCCTTCCTGCACCAAAAGAAGGTGATCCAACCCAACCGTTAAAAGCGCTTTTGATGGACGCTTATTATGACCCATATCTTGGGGTTGTGGTTTTGGTGCGCATTATCCAAGGCACACTTAAAAAAGGTATGCGGGTTAAAATGCTGCAAACTGGTGCAAGCTATGGCGTGGACAAGGTTGGTGTATTCAAACCAAAAATCACCGATATTGCCGAACTTGGTCCGGGTGAAATTGGCTTTTTAACCGCATCAATCAAAGAAGTTGCGGACGCATTGGTGGGCGATACAATTGTTGATGAAAAACTGCGTGATGCCGTGGCGTTACCTGGCTTTAAACCTGCGCAGCCTGTGGTTTTCTGCGGCCTGTTTCCGGTTGATGCCGCCTCATTCGAGGATTTACGCGCCGCAATGGGCAAACTTCGCCTTAATGATGCATCTTTTAGCTTTGAGATGGAAACATCTGCGGCACTTGGTTTTGGTTTCCGTTGCGGTTTCTTGGGCCTACTTCACCTTGAAATCATTCAAGAACGCCTAAGCCGTGAATTCAACCTTGATTTGATTGCCACCGCCCCAAGCGTGGTTTACCACATCAATCTTAAAAATGGCGAACAATTAGAGCTTCACAACCCCGCCGACATGCCCGATGTGATGTCAATTGAAACCATTGACGAGCCGTGGATTAAGGCAACCATCCTTACACCCGATGAATATTTGGGTTCAATCATCAAACTTTGCCAAGACAGACGCGGTAATCAGCTTGATATTTCCTATATTGGTACTCGCGCGATGGTGGTTTATGAATTGCCACTTAATGAAGTTGTGTTCGATTTTTATGATCGTCTTAAATCAATTTCCAAAGGCTATGCGTCATTTGACTATCAATTAATTGATTATCGCTCTGGCAATCTTGTAAAAATGCAGATTTTGGTAAATGATGAGCCTGTGGACGCCCTTTCAATGCTTGTTCATGCCGGTCGTGCCGAAGGGCGCGGGCGTGCAATGTGCGAAAAGCTAAAAGAACTTATTCCACAGCATTTGTTTAAAATCCCAATTCAGGCGGCACTTGGCGGGCGTATTATTGCGCGCGAAACCATCTCTGCGCTTCGTAAAGACGTAACCGCAAAATGTTATGGCGGCGATATTTCGCGTAAACGCAAACTTCTTGATAAACAAAAAGAAGGTAAAAAGAAAATGCGGCAGTTCGGGAAAGTCGAAATCCCGCAAGAGGCATTTATTGCTGCATTGAAAATGGACGAGAACTAATCAAAACCCCACCCTCGCCCTTCGGGCTCACTCAGGGTTTTGGGAACGGCACGAAAGAAATTTTTGAAAAACGCGGTTTCCAAAAATTTCTTACATACCAATTAAAAAAGCCCTGCATTGCAGGGCTTTGTTGTTTGTCGGTGTTATTAATACTATAATTTAAAAAATGCTTTTGGGGAACAAAACAACACTTTCTGACTTAGAATGTAAATATCCATTTGGCAGATTGCATATTTCTTCAATATCCTTAATTCCAATATGCAACTCATTTAAAAGTCGAGATAATGGCATAATTCCTTCATCTAATAATAGCTTTATTGATCTTTCCATAACTCTCGGCGTTTCAATCTCTAAAATATCGTCGAGAGGTTCACCTTTTCTCCATCCTCTGGAACTGTAATATTTCCACATTTGCGTTTGGTATGTATCGGATATAATTCCTAACGAGTTACATCTTACAATCATCGAAGCAATGGAGGTTTTCCATCTAGGTTTAAGGGCAGCAAAATTACTCAATGAAGGCGAGCTGATTTCTGAACCAAAACTATCGGCAGGCATCAAAAAAGCACTGGCAAACTGATGCGCCTGCATTTCAATTTCTTTGAAAGAAGCTGTATCTTTTAGGTTTTTTTCATTAATATTACTATGAAGTATTATGTGACCAAGTTCGTGAGCTGCATCAAATCTTGAACGTACACAAGAGTTTTTATCGCTTGCAATCATTACATACGGACGATTGTCAAGGCTGCTCCATTTTGAAACACCATCCATTGTAGATGAGCCCATGTAGATACTGCTGACTAAAATGCCATTATTTTCCATTGACAATAGTAAATCACTCACTGGGCCTAAGCCAAGTTGCCAAATCTTTCTGCATTCCAACGCAGCATTCTCAATAAGGTCATTGTCAATTTCTCTGAAATCTTTGATGTCTTTTTTAATTATGTTTAACTCAGGAAAGTCCAACCATTCTTGAAGTTTGAAAGAAATCTCTTCAAACCATTTCAATTTAGATTTTGTTGACTTACGAATTGTTTGAGTTGCACTGGCCATAGAGCGAAAAAAAATTGCCGTATCTCCAGTATTAACATCTTCTGATAAGAAGTATGAGATTGGCATATCAAATATTCTAGACACTTCATGTAACATTTCTGGTTCAGGGAATTGAGTTCCTTTTTCCCATCTGGAAATGGTGGATGTATCGCGATTTATTTTTTCACTTAGTGCAGTTTGTGTAATTCCTCTTGCTTCTCGTACTTGTAAAAGTCTCGAGCCACAAAAATTTGTGGTTCCTACACGCATTGTTCATCCCCCGACGAAAAATAAATTTATTTAAGCTTTGTGTCTTTAATTTTTGGAATCGCGCGGTCAATAATTTTTACTGCTTTAACCTTATTATCCGCTCTATTAGTTTCCAAATCATTATGCATGGCGGCTAGCTCTGCAATTGATTTACGGCATTTCCAGTATTTCATATCATCTGAGGGTATTCCTATGCCAATATAAGCAGGCGGCTCATTTATGGCGTTTTTCCTATGAGAAATAATAAGCATTGCGCACAAGTTTTTTGAATCTCTTTTAGGATAAACCTCAAATAGATTGAATTGAATGGGATTTAACCACTCATTAAATTGAGAATACGCTAATCTAAACTTACTAGGCCTAGGTGTGCCACAGTGCGGTTGCACGTTTGCCCTTAAAAGGTGAACGCCATTAGATTCAACAAAACTAAAACTACCACCTTTTGGAGATGTATGTTTAAAGCCTGCATTATGTCCAAACTCGGTTGAAGCTTTCCTAAAGGCTTCTTCATAAAGCCAATGCCTCATATGTCCTAGAACATCTATTTTTTCAGGGTCACAAAATTTGCTTGAACTATTCACGGCAACCCATGAAGCTGATGTAATTTCCTCTTCTAATCTTACAAGAAACTCACGACTAAAAGCATTTAATAAAATATCCAACGCAGTATACATATTTGCTCCCGTTATTGCGAAAACAGGAAAATATCATAAAAATATTGCGTTAACAAGTATATTTATTAAAATAATTGCGTTCATTGTTGCGAAATATACACTATGTCTGCATTAAGTGCATACTTCATAAGATAAAATATATTACAACCCACCAAATACCTTTTTCAACAAACTGCTGGTTTGTTTAAGTGGGTCTTTGCGGATTGATGCTTCTTCTTGAGCGATATAGTAAAACAAGCCATCCAATGCTTTGGAACAAGCAAAGTCAACAAATTGGCTGGTAAGATCGCCTTTGGCGCCGCTTGTGGTTTCAATATTGTTTTGCCCGCGCAAATTAGAAAGCCCGCCAAGCATCTGAATTTGTGAACCATATTTGGCATTAACATTCGCCAATGATTTCGCCGCACCCGATGAATTAACCGCCGTCAACATTGGTGGGCGGAATTCGGTCATTAATGCGGGTTTGGTTTTTGCCTTTAAAAATTCTGTTCCCGCAGTATCGCCACCGCGAATGATACCGGTAATATCTTCAAGCGTTACCGATTTAATAGTGTTTACAAAAATTGCCTTGGCCTTTGGGGCGGCGGTTTCGGCGGCACGGTTGATTTTTAATTGCAAATCGTCAAACTTGCTTGAAAGCCCAAGCGGCTGAAGATTTTTTTGAATTTGATTAAATGGTTTCGGCAATGGAATGCGAACTTTGCCATCCTGCCAATAGCCATCAAGTTTGCCAAGGCGTAAAACCGCCGCCGCAGCACCGTTTATCAATGCTTCTTTCATGCCGGAATTTGCGTCGGCCTCGGATACGCCAAGTGGTAAACCGCCCGTGCTTTGGGTGTTTGTTTTGGTAATAACGCCCAATATGGAATTTAAATCAACGTTTTGTGCGCGCGCCGTTTCAAACAAAAACAATGGAAACCCTGCGCCAATGCCCATAATTAGTTTGCGTTTATCAATTTCCATATCGCGCCCTCCTGCCCGAATTTATAAGAGGTTACGATTCTATCACTCTTTAGATGAACCTGAAATGAAAATATTTTACGTTGTTTCCATCAAATTACCAAAATAAAGATCATTGCGGACTTTTTTGGCAAATCGCGGTTCGGAAACTAATTTACGGTAAAATGGGGTTTTGGCGGCTTCCAGCATTTCTTTATCCCCGCGACTGTCACCATAGGCGGCCACAAGTTCATAATCAGGGAAATGTTTGCGGATTTCTTGCAATTTAATTTCGGCACGGCAATTTGGGCCCGCCATTTTTCCGGTTAATTTACCACCCACCACTTCAAGCCGTGTGGCAAGAACATGTTTAACACCCAAATCAACTGCCCAAAATTCGAGATAATCAGCCAATGATGCCGAAACCAATGCCACCTCATCACCGATATTTTTATGCCCACTTACGGCAGAAAGCCCATCTTTGCGGTAAATTATGGGATAGACTTTTTTTGCAAATTCTTGTGCTTTGGTGCGGTAATGTTCAAAATCATCACCTGCAAAAAACACTGTTAATAGGTGGTTTTTGGCGGTGTCGCGGCCAATAAGTTTTAAGCCATAAAGCAAAAATGTTGGTACAAGACGTATGAGGTTTAAAAAGAATTTTGTGCGCCCCGAATAATAACGCAAAAACAACATGAAACTATCGGTCCATGTTAATGTGCCGTCAACATCAAATGCCGCCAAAGTTTTCGAACCAAGCGTTTTCAAATTAACCCCCATTAAAGAGGTTTTTGTAGTGCAGTTTTTATTTTTTCAATAATATTTTTTGCACCCGCCGCATCATATGGTTCTGCCGTACCATTGCCCCAAACCGGTGCGGGCCAAACCGCATCACCATTTTTGCGCCCAATGACATGGATGTGAAGCTGTGACACCACATTGCCAATTGCACCAATATTAATTTTATCAATGCCACCAATGGATTTTATGGCTTTTGAAACTTCCATAGTTTCTTTGAAAACCGCATTCGCGGTGGCGTCATCCAAATCATGCCATTCAACCGCACCCGCAACCCGTGGGACAATGATGCACCAAAGGTAACGTGCATCATTCATCAAAAGCAATTTTGATTGCCCCAATTCACAGATTTCAAATGTATCCGCCATAAGGCGCGGGTGAAGTTCAAACATTAATTAAACCCCAATTTGCATAAACCGGCGCAAAGGAATTGCCACCCAATAATCCAAATCAAGCAAGACATCAGGAAGATAATCGCCGCTTTCGGTTTTTAATGGGAAGTGATCGCATGGTAAATCCTTGGTCGCAATAAGGCGAAGGCGCAACGCACCCCAACCACCGCCAATTTCCACCTTGTCCAACACTTCGGACCAAGCATAAATCGTATCACCTGCAAATAGCGGGTTTACGTGGCGTCCGGCATTAATTGCAATAATTTGCCCCGCATTTTCAAGACCGTTAAATGCAATTGCGCGCGCGGTTGAAATAACCACACCACCGTAAATAAGGCGCTTTCCAAAGCGTGATGCCTTCATGCCAAAGCCATCAAAATGCACCTTTGCAGTGTTTTGATAAAGACGGGTGGCAATTTGGTGTTCGGCTTCTTCAACGGTCATACCGTCTTTATGGTCAATTTTTTCGCCAATTTCATAATCTTCGTAGGAATATTTTGAACCCGATAAATCGCAATCCCATGCCTCTGGCTTTAATTCACATGGTGCAACAAGATCGGTTGGGGCAACAAATGGTGCAAGGTTTGGTAATTCGGCACGCGGCGCAGGGTGGTTTGCATCACGCTTATTCACCATCACCCAGCGGCAATATGATAAAACCTCTTTGCCAAATTGGTTAAAACCACGGGTGCGAACATAAACAACGCCGGTTTTACCATTGGAATTTTCTTTAACGCCAATAATTTCTGATTGTGAGTTTATGGTGTCGCCAGCTTTTACGGTGCGTAAAAATTTACATTCCGCATAGCCAAGATTGGCAACTGCATTCAACGAAATATCAGGAACCGATTTTCCGAAAACAATGTGGAACAATAAAAGAGAATCAACAGGCGCGACTTCAAAACCAACATCAAACGCAAATTTTTGTGATGAAAATTGCGCATAACGCGAACCTGTTAATGCAATATAAAGTGCGACGTCACCCTCTGTAATAGTGCGCGGTGTGGCGTGTTGTATTGATTGCCCAACCTTGAAATCTTCAAAAAAGTGACCTGAATTGGTTTTATTGCTCATATCCTCACCCATCAGTAATGCTTTTAAATGACATTTTGCATTGCACAAAATTTATAAAATTAAAAGTCAAAAAATCGTAAGACTTTTGGGGGTGTTAGATTTAGCGGGCAATAACCGCAATGATAAGAACGCGCCCACGTGAATTGCCAATTTCGGCACTAATTGCCCGTTGAAACAATGCGGCAATCAGGCTGGCATCGGGTACATTGCCAACCATATAATAATTGGCGATATAATATTGTAATGCATTTCGCCATTTTGATTGGATAAGTGGTTGCGATGCCAAAAGCCGCTGTTTTAATGCCGGATCAACCGTGTAAACAGTTGCGTCAACCTGCATGATACCTGTGGTTCGTGTGCCGTTCATTAACGAACCAGTGATTTGTGCCGTCCCGACATAATTACTTTCGCTTGGTTTATTCGCACCCGCAGCAAGAGTGACACCAGGAATAAGCCCCACGGCTGAAATGCTGATTTTCAATAAATTACGTCGATTTAACATGTTAGCACCAGATAAAACGCTGTTTTGTATAATTTATGCACCGCAA
>APMI01033344.1_pt1 | contig 29519 bp, 25 predicted proteins | sample 667938 | NCBI WGS metagenome assembly APMI01 (sample SAMN01084076, study PRJNA167559) | wastewater metagenome | biome: Wastewater | place: Denmark: Ejby Moelle, Odense | collected 2011-11-28
TTAAGATTGCTCATCCTCAAATTCTTTTCTCATGAATAATTCTTTAATATAAATACTTTAATACTAAAAATTTAAACAGTCCCCGCCAACATAGAGTAAGTTATCTGTTGAATTCCATCATAAAATAAAAATTATCGTATTTATATTTTATATGAGAATGAATGAACAATAAATTACTGAGATATCAATACCTGAGTGCCAAGAACGCAGCAACTCCAGCCCGTATCCACTCCTCTTCTGGTTTGTCTGTGGGCATTTCGAACATCATCACGAAGTTAGTTGAGTGACCTGTCGTCGAGAGAGTACCACGACGAGACACCACTTTGTACACTGGGCAGTTATATATGCCTGTCTATGGCACCTTGCGGTCAGCTTGCGGAAGCAATAACATCATGGGTAAGCCTATCATTAAAATATTAATTACTTGAATATAGCTATTTAGGTTTAGGGTCTTCGATTTGTTTCTTAGTTGGGTCCCAACGAGCACCTTACAAGAAAAGACCATGAATGTAGCAACCATCTTCTGGCTTCTACTTCACATCTTCTGGATGGATATCCAAATATTTGAACTCAAAGGAAAGCTTATCAATAGCGATAACATGCTTTCTTGCATAGTTTTGCAGTGTGCCTGTCAAGAAGGCTTGAGGGAAGAAGAAACCTGATATCCAGAAACATTTGGGTGTTCCATTATCAATCCAGTCCTTCAAAAAGTCAATTCTAGCATTAAGATCTTCAGTCCACGAAGCCAATGGTTTCATTGACAGGAAACCTTTTTCATCCCATAATTTAGGTACTTGGTTATCAAATAGAGAATTTGCGATTAACTCAAGCTACTCGCTCATGACAATGAGACCTTTCAATGCTTTTTTGACATTTATTAAATTTTACTTCATCACTGCTAACAATCTGTTATACCTTAAGACTTCCTGCACCAGCACAGTGTTCATCGATTATTCATAACTAGTTGGATATTGTTTTCCAATTTAATAAATGGGGAATATAGGTGGAGTCTTTGATTCCACAAAGTTTGCTATTTCAGTGATGACTTGTTATCTTGATTTTCCTGAGCCTGTACCAGTTTTTGGTTGTACGGATAAAATTGATTCTAACATCTCGAATGTCTCGTTTTGACTGTTTGTAATTTCAGCGTTCTCATGCAGCCCGAAGGCTTCAGGTGATGGGTTTAGAGGTAGTTTTTAAATATACTAGATGTATTGTTCGATACTATTTGCTTATGGCTGATGATAAACCCCTGATCGTGAGAAACCGTAACCAACTTTAAGAGTATTTTCACAGATGTAGACTTTAATAATGTTATTGATAAGCCTCACATCTTTATCGTCAGTGACTCTACCACCATAGTTGATTTCAGCACCTAAGAATTTCAACACCTTATATGGAATTTAATCGTACTCGTCCAGTAACATTCTTAGTTGTTTTCTACATACTATCAAATCTTCGTTGGTGAATTCATAAGGAATGTTCCAGCCAATGGGTCCAAATTTACGACGATCCTGCACAATAGCATGGAATAGACAGAAACCAAATAGTAATTTTTTAAATTAATCAACTTTCTTGCACTCATTTATTTATTTTTAGTCAATATTTTTGTAAGTACGAAGCAAATTATTACGCAAACCTTGAGGTGGCTCCAAAGTCATCTTAATACTGTTTTGTAAGATTGGAATAGAGAATGAAGCTGTTGGCATGGATGTTAGCCATAGACGGAAATCTTTATGCATGCCTTCATTTAAGGCTTCACATAACAATTCCAATTCAGGCATCCAACTGATTGATAAATGGCAGTTTTGTAGAAGCACCCAATAGCCTTTATTATATCCTTGCTCAACTAAAGCTTTAGCCTTCTTACCTTGACCCTGACCTAAAGAGATCGATTTGTATCGTTCGGTCATATTCATCTACTCTGCGAATTTTAAGAAATCAGCAACAGGGTCACTGCCTGAAGATAACACGAAAATTAAAGGTGTGACTATTGATGAGTCTCTATAACATTTTGAAAGATCGAAGGTAGGGGCGACAATGAATTTTTAACCCATAGTTGCTGAAACAAAATCTTGAATGCAAGGAATAACTTTGTCGGATCTAATAGCTTTAATTACAATAATTTTTTGGAATGGCGAAAGTATTTCATTGTAAGGAGCAGGCAGCACTTATCTATGAGGTGTAGAGCTATCAAATAGACGTTTCCAATCTTCATGATTTTTCATAAAATGTTCTTAAATTCCTTTGAAATGATGAAGTTGACCAGTTCCATAGAATTGACGATAGAAGTCGGGCCATTGATTTTATGGAATCCATGCAGTAGGATTAGGGGGCACTTGAATTTCACCAGCTGGGCCAGACAACAAATATCTCCATTCGTTGTTATCGATTTTATTATCTCCCTGCATAATTTTGATAGTTAAGACAAATGAAAACAGAAGTTTATGTCTTTCGAATAGAGATCTACACACATTTTCATAAAGAGAATAAGTGAAGTAGTTGTTCATATTTGCCAGTCTTTGTTCAAGAATAGTTGAAGCTTCACTATTTTAGACTGAAAGCACAAAAAGTCTCACAAACCATTGCAGAGAATACTGATACATAGGGTCAATTGTGGCAAAGTCCAAAATGCAGAAGAATAGCAGAGATGCTCTGAAAGCGACAGGACGATATCCCTCACGAGCCTCATCGATTTGTTGCTCAGTAATTTTTGATTACTCGACTCTTTTGTTAATTTATTGACTTGTCTTCTTCGAATTGGAAAGTTCATTTATCAAAGATTCATCTTTCAAAAACTCGTCAATATTTCCTTATGTGCTCGAGAGTGCTTTAAGAATTGAGTCTTCAATTTAAATGAGTGTCTTTTTATCTTGAGCATTCTTTCGCACGATATCTAGCTTTTTCTATTACATCTGAGGATTTTATAGTGCAACAATTTGAGCTAACATTTGCTACTCTAAACCTGATGGCGTAATAGCGAAGTTGATAACAGTGACTTTAACAAATATTTCGGGAGGATAATGGGGATTAGGAAGAGTCGTTGTCATGTAAAACTTGAAACTTTTGCTATAGTTGATAGTTTTTTATCCAATTGTAATTGAATAGGATGATCCTGTTTTGACAACTTTTTGTAGAAGTACTGGTTCTAATGATGGATCAAGATCTTTTCCTACACCTTCAAGCAGAACCCACTTACCAAACTGAATGGCAAGTTCGATAGTCCTCATTAAATTTGCTTAAGTAGTCTTTGCAACGTTAAGGCCTTCTTCGTGTTATGCTCCGAGATTTTTAATAAATTTGTTAGCCTGATTTTGTGGATCAATCATAAGAGGCCATCTTTTTGTTTTATCAATAATAACACCATTTTCAGTTGATGTGTCGTCTTTAGGTAATCCAGCAATATTCCAAGACTGAATGACCACTGGTACTCCTAAAAATTGCCTCATAGTAACTCCAACTTGATAATCGAGCCCAATTTCCTTAAGCTTACCTTACCACATTTTTTCCATTTTGGTTCGATATTTGGCAGTGAATGGGCCTGCGTATGCCACCATACCTGCTCCAATTGCACAGTTGCCTGCGATTAATTTAGCATCTTCAACTAATTTTTTAACATCTTTTGTCCAACGTAGCTGCTCATCTGATAGACCTGAAATCAACTTCTTTGCTCTCTATAACTTTACTTTACACATTTAAATTTCACTTGTTAACCTTTCTTTTTCTTTAATTTTCTGTGTAAATGTTTACTCTAAATTTTTAATTTTGGCGTTAACCATATTAAGAGCATCCATTTTCTACTTCAAAAATGCAGTCTTTTAAGCTAGAAGTTTTTGAGTAGCTTATAATTTTTACCTGAGAGGTCTTGTCTCATTGAAGACTTTGTTGAAATCATACATAGCCTTGACCCACAAGAATAAGAACTGAATAGCATAAGATGCAGTTTTAGCTCTCTATAAAGTAAACTCAGGGTCAATCATGATCTTTTCTTGCAATTTTTTAATCAATGCTGGATTAATGTTCTCCTTTTTGTATTCTATTAAGTCCTTCATTAAAGTTGTCACATCATTCAGCAAATATTTCTTAGCTGTTTCAAAGTAGTCTTCTTATTTCTTACCATCAACATTCTTTATTACAACTTGAGCTCCGTTAGCTTTAAGTCTATCTTGGAGTAATATCACAACACCACCTAACACAACACGGATCACACTTGGAGGATTAGCTAAAGCCTTAATTTAGTTCAAGTGATCTTTCTTCAGTTTCTTTACTTCTGCCAGTGTTATTTACAAAGAGTGATTAGCTTATGCTACAGATGCTTCTGCTTAGTCTGCTAGTTTAGTTGCTTCTGCCTTTTGTGCATTAGCAATCTTTTATTAGACTGATACCACTTTCTGCACTTCTTCTGCTTCAGCTTTATCAACTGTGAGTTTCTCCATCAATTTTTATGTTTATATTGAAGCTTTTTCGAGTTAAGGTTGCATCTTTGTTAGCTCTATTTGCATTTCTTACACGGCTTTGTTAGCATCAGCTAGCTTATCTAAACCATTTTGTAATCTTGATATTTGGAAAGAAGATTGTTCTCTCTTTTATTTAAGCACTCTTTTGTATGTATCAAGCAGTTCTAGATAAATAGTCGGAGTAACGTGATTTACTCTGTTTAGTTCTGCTTTGAACTTTACTGATTCAATTTCTACACTTTTATGAATAGTCTTAAAGACTTCAACAAATTGATCAAGTTTTCCTTCAAGTCCAAGCTCAATTTCAACGTCAGCAAGCTGTCCCTTACCAACACCAAGCAAAGCTTCTTCAGGCCATTCACTAAACCAATCGATAGTGGAACCATTGATCAAGCTAGGGAACATTCTCAACCGTGTAGCAAAGGCATCGCCGATAGGACTCATACAAATGACAATGTGAATATTTCTCTTTACTCTTGCCAAATACATCGAGAAGATGTTCATTTTATTGGGCTGTAGATTTTTCTTTACGCAGTCAGCCTTACAATTTGTGATAATGCTTTACATATCATTATCGCCATATAGATTAGCGACATCACCGCTGTTCAAAATATTGTTGATGTCTTCCAACATCTGCTCATTGATGATCTGAGTATCGACAAATAAGAAAGTTAATGGTTTGTTCTGAACACCAGCATTCAAGAGTATATCTTTAATGTCATCTCTCCAGTTTCTCATGCTATAATTCTTGATGACTTCAATCTGCCTAAGTGTGTAGCCCATGATGAAAGTCGCAAGCTTAGATAGTGATTGACGTCCACTACCACCAACACCCAAAAGCAGTGAGTTACCTTGAGGTTGACGAATAATTCTGCTGATTCTGGCTATATGCTCACAAGCATCCAAGAACATGACTAAGTTCATCGCTTTTTTCGAACCCATTTAAGCATTATACTCTTCAAGATATTCTTCTATTTTGGCGACCAGTTTCTGCAGATCCTAAACTTCAACATATGGTCTCGCATCGCCACCCTCTCTGCCTTGCATGAAGTCAGCAAAAACGATTCTCTTCGCTTCAAATTTTCTTCCTGTTTTGGGAGCTTCAACCTAATTTTGAGCTTTTGGAGCTTCACCTTCTGCTGCAGGAGGCACTGGAGCAGGACTGTTACTTTTACTCTAAAGCTATCTCCCAAATTCAACTGCAGCGTTGATGAAAATATTCTTGTCCTATGATGACACAAGTCGATCGTGATATACTCTCATATTCTCATGATACCACAGATGCACTAAATTTCGAGGAGTGGCAATATTTTTAGGATTGGCTGAACATATTCCTTGCACTACTTTCCAAATATCTCGCAAGTTGAAAGTGTAGTGCGATTTTGATGGAGTCGGTAGAAGTTCTTTTTTGACAAATTCAAAGACTTTAAGACAATACACACTCATTTAATTTGCTAAAGATCTTGTACTTTATGGGAACTTCTTCATATAGAAGGTAAGCAATGATCTAAAGATGTGGACAATGATATCATCGGATAACTCGGTATAAGCTAAAACATTGAAGTGTCTGATGACACGATTTGTAATAAAAGTACGACCTCCTCCAGGTGGACCCATTGTTGACAAAATCAATAAATCTTCTAAATTCATAACCAACAATGTCTTTCGATCGTACCATCCTTTATGATCTAGATACTGTCTAATGAGCTCAATAGGAGGTTGTGCTCCATAAGTCTCTTTCTTAGGCATATTAAGATCGTCAATAAAAATAATGCATTTCTTGCCAATGGGAGGACCATAGTAACCTTTTCTTCTCTTCTCCATCTTGGAGTCAATTGTGTCTTGGGTTTGGTTGGCACCTGTTTGAGCTGAAAAAGCAAGTGAAATATATTGATAAGTATCTGAAAGTCCTGAACTCAACAATTAACTGCAGTTAAGTGATTTACCCGTACCTGTTGGACCCAAGGTAAGAACGTGATAGTTATGTGTGAGTAATAGTTTCGTCAAATATCGATTTCTAGCTGAGTCTTTTGTTGGGATAGCGATTTCATGATACATCAACTTCTGATCTATTTAGAAATTCCTGAAAGATTATGTCCAATCAGCCCAGATCTGATCTTTCTATTTAAACTCATAGTCATATACTGTGCCTTATTAAGGGAATATTTTCATTAACTTCTTTGCATCAAGTTCTCTTAAGAATATGTTAAATTTATTTCTGCCCTATAAATTTGTTGTGCATCCAACTGACCAAACTAAAGCCCAATGGAATATTTTATCCAATGAGTTTTATAGAATCTGTAAATCATCTTCAGATATTTTTTTAATTTAAGTTTATTTGTAGTTTTCGAAGAAGCAGTCCAAAATTCTCATTAAAGACTGAGTTAAATTTCCATCTGAGGTTGTCACAAGTTATTTGCAATTAATTCGTAAAAATTCTAATGATTTAGCGACAAAATCATCGAAAAGTCCACGAAGTTTTCCCATAAATTTCTGTCGTTTCTTCATTTGTTCTGGCAGTAGTTTAATCCATGATGTTATAAGTGGGTCAACGCCAATTGAACCCGGTTCCATGTAAACCATGCCGCAACGAGAAACAGTAGCAGGAGAAGCAACAGCCAGATCTTCGACTTCAAACATCATAGTCATATGTGGGGTTAAAGTTAGAATTTGACCACTGTTTAGGCATAATTTTTTATTGTCATCCAGCACTGTGTTCATAGACTCGATCCACAAAGAGTCCACAGGTCCATCAAATATAATCCAATGTTTCTCAATTGATTGATCTCTCACACACTCTCTGACCATGTAAGCCAAAATACCATCAGCCCATTCATGAGTTTGTTAATTGAACTCACCATACAATTGACCCATCTTGATTGATTTAGGATTTAGAATATGAAGATGCACTTTTGCTTGTCCTTTCTTTTACAACGATGTCATGGCTGCACTTAGAACTTTCTCGCATGATGTTTTTCCACCTCCTGTTGGTCCGACTAACATTAAACCATGTCTCACTTGAATAGTGTCATACAACTGAATAACTTTTTCAATAAATGGTTTAACAGGTTATAAGTTACGTTTCAAAGTCCTTTCATGGATTGCACCAATTAATTCACCATGATCAATTTTTGGTCTTTCAACACCAGGGAACAAATCGGTGATGATATTTTCGAATAGAGGGAGATCATCCTGTAAAAACTTAGGCACGTTGACATCTCTTAAAGCTCTCAAGAGTAATTGATCTTCATTCATATCAGGAGTGGCAGCTTTGAGTAGACCAGCAGCATTAATGACACTTCTAACGGCTCTCATACCGTAGTCGTAGTGATCCTGAGACGAAAGTTGTTCCGATGACAGTTTGAATGTCGCCACCATCTTCTTAGCTAGATCTCTACCTTTAGTGAATCCAAATGAATATAACATAATTTATCCGATTAAAGCATAATCTGGCACCATCATTGCCACTGATCTAAACAATGCCTTCAAATTATCAGGAAGCTCAGTTCTGCCTGCGTAACCGGGGTTCATTGTAATAAATACTGAAAATGTTGGGAGCATACGAATGTGACTGCCTTCAAAATCGCATGAGGATGAACCTTTAGCTTTCTCGCCAAACAAAATAAGCAGCTGTTGAGCGATGACAGACAGCACTTAAATATTAATACGATTGAACTCGTCGAAGCAGCACCAGGCTCCTGCTGAGGCTAATCCTTTGAAGAATTTACCTATCATGATATAGTCCATAGAATCTGAACAGTTAAACACCACACATTGTTTCGCGAGAGCTTTAGCCAAATCTTTGGTAGATTATGTTTTCCCTGTACCTGCGGGTCCGGCAGGAGCACCTCCTAAGTTCAATTTCAAGGCTCCCATGAGAGTCATGTAACATTTGTCTGTGAGGGGCGTGATGACTAATCTGAGAGTATTTCCTAAGTATTCATAACCATATGGGAAATTTGTTTGGATGCATCGGACATAGCAATCATCATCAGCCCAGTAATACCTTAACTGACTAATCCACTCAAATGATCCAACATCGGTCACATTAGCAAGCACAAGTTTTTAGACCACATCCTTTGCATGCACATCGATGACAATCAAAGCATTAATAGTGACTTGTTGCTGTTTGGTCAAGGGCTGGCGCACAAGTTCGACCAAATCATTTAGTTGTGCTTGAGATAGCTCGAAATAATTTTTAACTTTATGGTCTCTAATCGACTATTCTACAAGGGTTGTCCACCAAACCTGTGATCCATTCAACACACATTGGCCTGGATGATTACAAGTCCATTTAGTTCTCTTAGTTTCAGCATATTTATCAACAGAGTTCTTGAGTTCCCATCTGACTGACTTTCTCATCATGTCTTCGACTTCGTTCATCCAATCTTCCACATTCTTCTCATTGGGGTTCACATTTTCTACAAAATTAACTTTCTCCTTTTCTGCTGAAAACATTGCGATAATGTGCTTCTTATAGTCAAACTAAATTGCATTGATGTTTTCAAAGACTTTCTTCAAGTGAGGCTGCACAGCTGTGGGTTCTTTAGTTTGGGATAAAATTTACAGTAAGTCATCATTTGACAAGAAATAGAATCTAGCGAATTTTTATCGCTTCTTTTCCAGATATTCGTTTAGTGATTTTTGAATCTGCTCAAGTTTTTCATTGGCCTATTTAAACTTATCCAAAAGCAATGGAGTGCAACATACAATTTTAACATTCCCATATTGTTTAGCAAGAGTCATATTTGACTTCCAAATGTTATCAACAGATCTAAACTTTTTACTTTCGGCAGGCAGCTGTTTAGAGATATCACCGGAGTCAAAAATAGGCTGAAGATACATCCACTGTCCTTGACATTTCATCCACTCTTCCATCACATCAGACACAGTTTTGAGCTCGCCATACCATTGCATAATCTAATTTTAGAAGGGTTTCTTAAAAGCACTGAACTGAATGACCTGTGTATTAACTATGTGCTAATCTAGAATGGCTTGAATATCGTCATATCCTCGAATAATAAAGGTGTTAGATTTGTAAGGTGTAAGATCGAAATTGATACCCTCCCAAATTTTCCACATCTCCTTAAGCATTGTTTCAATGTTAAACTATTTTGAAGCCTTCTCTCCGATTTCAACACAAGCGTCAACATGCTTCAATAATCCCATATCTAATATCTTGCGGAAAGTGAATGCTTCATCTTCAGGATGAATTTATTGTCCTGCGAGTTTTTGAACTTCGGCCCAATGTCGGTCCTTCATACCATCTTTTCTTAGCGCAACCATGAGTGGAAGATTAGGCTTGAATTTCTCCATTTAAGCTCTAACTTTCTCTCCGATGGCAACAATCTGATTCATGGCCTTATCCTTAAAATACCTATTGGCAGATACAATCGCTCTGACACTTTATTCAACAAATCTCTCCGCAGCATTAGCATCAATAGAGTTGAAGGAGTTGTCCATCCACTGATCGATATCAGAATACCATCTGTGCACAATTGTCCACAGTGTGTTATAAGGAGTGAATTCCTTAGTGACAGTCTGTAATCGAGAGTAATCGGTTGGGTCCATTCCGAATAACATTTATCTCGAGTTGAACTTACGAGACTGCTCTGTAAGCTGATTTAGTTTTTGCATCACATCTGAGCACATTACCATAATTGTTGCATGGTTTGATATTGCGTTGTTAGTGTGGAATGTTTGTATTGTTTTCTACGTACCTTGGAACAGTTTCTTGAATTACTATTGCTCTTGGTACATTTATTATTCATATTTCTTTTTCTCTCGATCTATTTTTTACAGTCTTTCAGCAACTAAGTCATAAATGTCTCTAGGCTTCTTGTAAATAACCCATCTGTTTTCAATCTCTTTTGGCTCAAATTTATACTTGTATTCTTCTAATAATGTATAAACATCTGCGTTCTTTAATATTTAAACTCTGATCTTTTATACTTACAGAGCTGCAGGCCCGTCAAGATAGTCTTTCAATTCACTTGCCTCTTCGATTGTATGAGTAACTTTCTTAATTTTGTTTTCGATTTATGCAAATAGTTGAAGTTGCTCAGCTGTCGATTTGGTTACTCTGTTCGCAATGACTTTCTATAGACCCATTGCGATTTTGCAGTATTTAGCAGTCAAGAAATCACAAATTTATTTAGTTTAGATTTAGAATACTCCCACCTGTATTTTCTCAATAATTTATCCTTTGATTTCTTTCTCTCGTTTTCTATTGAGCTCAATTTCGTCTTTAATTTACTTAATTTATTTGTTCTCGTCCTCTTCGATTTTCTTAAGTTCATTGACAACGTTAAGAAGCAAGAAATCTTTATACCTGGAATATTTTGATTGATATTCTGATAAAGGCTGAGTCATTAACTATAAATCTTTCTTAAACTGATTGAAGAGTTCCCAGATCCATAAATTTTAATCATCGATCAGCACTCCAGGACGAATTTAAATAGCACTAGGTCTCTAAGTTGGTAATACTGTAAGTTTAAGCTTTTATTTTATTATCTGATAGTTCTCATAGCGAGGGAGAAATCTTGACTACAAATCCATGATATTGTTGAGATCCAATAGTATCTTTGTAAAGTAAGAGTGAAATAACTCGGTAAATTCGTTAGGCGATAAAGTAAATGTAAATCCATCTTCATGTTAATTTATTTTAAGCATAATACAAAATAAAGGCACTGGCTTTTTCTAAATGTTAGTCATTGAAAACCTTCTCTGTTAGTATGTTAGCTCGCTTACGTCAACAGTAACAGCGTTGTAAATATTTTTAACCTCTCCTGCAGATTTGACTTGTATTTCGTCAGGTAGATACGCTGCTATCATTCTGTACAGTCCATAATAGTTTAACTTGAAGCATTAAATAAATGCATCTTTCATTAGATGCTGCACTAACTGCAACAATTTCCTAAATTTTTATTCGTTTATTATTGTGCATTTATTGTCTTTTGATAGTTTTAGTTCAGTTTTTATTATCTCATAAATTTTATTTGGAAAAACATCAATAACTTTACGTATTCCTTTATGGATATAATGCTATTGAGCGTGTTTAAAATCTTACAATTTAGTATAGCCTGTCACAAAATTAGTGTCAAAAAATTCAATTACTTTTAAGGACAAGCATTATTTTTTCACTGCATCGATGCAATTAATGACTTACTTACTACTATAGAGTGATGCGAGACCAAAAGCTTTGAACCTTTAATCAAAAGTCTTTGCATCAGTTTTGAGTACTTTACCTAAACTCAAAACAACTAATTCCTTTTCTCTTTTCAATTAAATCCTTCCAAACTCTTTGATTGTCTTTTTCTTTTTAAAATTGAGCTTAAGCTCTTTACTAAACATTTTCTGTGAGTCACCTCCATTTTACAACATGCTTTTGAATAGCACTTAATTCTGAAGTCGAACAAAATTATTATTAATTTCGTCCATTAAGGGATCTATCTGAGGCTTATTATATGGATAAGATATTTTATCCATAACCCCAATTTGAAGATGAGTCTACAGACTTGTGACGTCTTAAATTGGCATATTGTCAACATAATAGTTGAATCGAAGCAGAGCATCCATCATTCTTCTGAGCTCACAAGCTTTAACAATTTTAGTAAGCCATCTATCGACATTTTCCTCAAAGAAGAGCACTTGCCACCGATGATAGAATTTGTAGCCAGGATCTGCTTTTACCCAAAATCCTTTAAGACTCGTTAATTTTTCCTATCTATTACTCAAGCTGGGCTGTTATTGTTCATACTACTTTTTAACTTCTTCATCAAGTAGTACAACATCATCGAAAGAAAATTAAACTTTTGAGTTCGGGTCGAGTTCATCAATGCTTGGGTTGAGTCTCATGGCTGTCATTGTTTTATTTTTTTTTAATCGTTGCAGCCATTCTTCAGTCGAAATGTAGTCGTACTCCCCTGAACAGAATGGTTCCAGAGGCAGGTAAGAATTTTAAAGTAGTAAAGATTTTAAACCTATTTTTCTTTACTCAAGAAGCTCATCGAGGGATTTGTCATTCTTGAGCGCCTTTCTCGCTTTTAGTGGTTTAGGAGGGGATCGTGTTAGATCATAAGGCTGAAATGGCTGAAATAAATCAATGTTTACTTTGGAAGACTCCTTGACTGGGCTGCTTGGTTATAGACCTTTCTTTGCAAAATATTTTTCCTTTGCAAATAACTGTCCTCGCAATGGCTTTTTGATGGGTTCGCTTTGCTTCCCTGAGTCCATCAGCTGCGTTACAATTTAATTTACTTTGACTGGGCTGCTCTATTGAAGTGAGCTTGCCTATTAGATGCGCTTTTGACTTTTTGGGTCTGACATCCTTCGCGATAAATATATGATTTACTAAAGCAAAGAAGTTATATAATTAGCATACAATTAGAAGGATAACATTGAATTAATTTTCAACTTGATATTAAATTCTACTTATTGAATAATTGTAGATTTTGCTCATAGAGTATTACAGTGCATTGAGAATAATAGAATGGAAAGGCGATATATAATATAATCAAAACAGTGTTAAATTCAAAATGAGTAGCGATAAAACTCCCAAGATCCGAGTACTGGTGCGGAAGCGACCGCTTAGTAAAAAATAGCAACTGAAAGGATAAATCGATATTGTGTCCATCGAGGGCAATCAATCAGTGATCGTGCGATAACAAAAGTATGCGAATGTGCTAATGCAGGCTCAAGGTGGATTTAACTCCTTACATCGACTAGTACAAATTTAACTTCGATGGAGCTTACGATTAGCATGCCACCAATGAGCAAGTAATCAGCATTTCCTACCACAGATTTATTTCACCTCTATTCGACCACTAGTAGACTGCGCTTTCGATGGGGCACGTGTCTCCTGCTTCGCTTACGGACAGACAGGCAGTGGAAAAACTCATACGATGCTAGGCGATGGCGGACAGGTCAAAGGAATGTATTTGCTTGCAGCTTTCGATATATTCCAACAAATGTCCCAGCACGAAAAACTGTCAGTTTGGATATCTTTCTATGAAATATACTGTGGAAAATTGTACGATTTACTAAACGATCGTAATGTTCTTTTTGCTAGGTACTACAAATTATAACAAAGATAAGACGCAAAAAATAATGTAAATATAGTAGGTCTTTCTGAACGCAAAGTCACTAGCGTAGAGAACATCATGCAAGCGATATAGTTTGGGACAGGTGTTCGAGTCACAGCCCAAAATGGGACAAATGTTGACTCTTCGCGATCCCATGCAATTCTGCAGATTTCGCTGAAGAACGGAAATAAGGTACACGGCAAAATTTCATTTATTGATTTAGCTGGTAGTGAGCGAGCAGCAGACCATGCCGATCAGCTAGAGAAACAAACTAGAATAGACGGAGCATAGATAAATAAAAGTCTACTTGCTCTAAAATAATGCATTCGAGCCCTAGATCAAAACAAGCACCACACACCGTTTCGGGGTAGTAAGTTAACAATGGTTCTCAAAGACTCTTTTACGGGTTACTGTCGCACTGTAATGATCGGAAATATATCTCCGAACTCGACTAGTAGCTAGAATACGTTAAACACGCTCAAATACGCAGACAGGGTCAAGTAACTGAAAAGACCATATAAAGATATGCAGATGCTGCAAATGGATAATCTTGATCAGCTTTCTAGATAGCTAATGTTGCCTAGACAGTTAGTAAATCACAAAAAATATGTGGATCATAATGAGACAAAATAGGGAAATCATCTGCCTCTGCATCCTGTCAATCATCAGCGTTAGAACAAACAGCATGAATCAAATTTCAATATGGCTAATATGCACACGAAGAACCATGAATAGCCGTTGTTTACAAAAAATCCTAGGTATTCTCAGCAGCCAGCTTACTCTCAGCCTGAGTATGGCTCTCCGGGCAGGTCAAAGGAAAGACACTACTCTTCTAACTTGACTAATCAGTACATGGGAAATGAGGTCAATCATGCTCAAGGCTACAATATGGGACTCGTGCAACAGGAAGAACCTGACAATCGCTAAGATCAGAATTTCGAATCTTTGCGAAAGAAACACGAAAATTATATTCAGCTAGTGATCGACTAGGAGTAATAATTGATGAGCAGCCACTAAGAGCATATCAATACAACCATCGAATTGGTCAAGCACGAGATGTTCTTAATGAACTAGGCAGATAAAATTGGCAGCAACATCGACAAGTACCTAGATGATCTTGATTAAGTGCTCTAGAAATAACTTAATTCTATATACGAAGTCAGAGAGAGAGTGCATAAGCTGAAGCGTGACTTGCGAGAGTCCCATCGACTGGAAAAACTGTATATTGAGCAATCCAATCGCACATTTGGGGCCAATGAAGACATTCTTCTGGCTGACGATGAGGAGCACTAACACCTCTTTCATTGATTTTAATTTTTGTATACTGTCTTTCATTTTACTAAAAATACTTCTGCATTAATTATTTTAGCAATGCTGTATTGATAATGAATGAATAAGTATACTAAATTAAATAGTTATAATCTAATTCTTAAATTAGCACAAAATTATGCATTTGTCAAGCCCAAGCTAGAAAGTTATTGGAGCTCGCCCATAACGCTTGACCCACAAGAAACAGTCTAAACCAGCAGTTCACTTCGACTGTGTAACATACTCTAGTGTCAAAGTCATCGACAGCAAACTCAATAACATGATGAAAAGCAAACAAGCGAAAGAACGTAAGCATAGTCGGCAGCCCACTATTGATTCTAGTATTAGGAAGTTTCAGTTCGTGCCTGTGAATAGCATCGACAGACTCAGATCTATGCTTAGGGGTTCTTTGTAAACTGAACGAGAAGTGGCAGGTTCAGACAAAATAACAAGCTCGCCATTGTATAAAAAGTTGCTATAAGAGTTACAAAACATGAAGAAAAACTACAACTGCGAGATTCTGTCATTGAAGTCAGAAGTCAAAGATCTAGACTAGCAGATAGTGTCTGAGAAGCAAAATTTACTCTCGCTCATCAACAAGCGCAACAAAATGGAAAATGATGTTAAAAAGTACAACGATGAGCTTGTCGAATTGCAACAAAAGAACTATGAAATGTACTGGGACGTAGCTGCTAGGCTAAATCTAGAAAACTAGGCAAATGATGGCTATGAGGATCTAGTTGAATTGGGCGAACAAATGGGCTAGGTCTCGAGAGGTCTTACTTAAGAACAGCTAGATAAAGTGATGAAAAAGTGTCAAAAGATTCCAAAGAAGATTAAAAAATCTAAGAATGCAAGAAAAGAGTGCGAATCACAAGTCTAGTCTTGCTGTATTTGTTGCCAGAATATTGATGATAGCGATGAGATCTGCTGTCTACCATGTGGACATAATCATCATAGTTCATGTATTCGAGAATGGTTACTAATTAATAAAGTCTGCCCTCTTTGTAGATTGGAAGTGAGTGCCTGATTAATTATATTTATCTTATTTGTAAACTCTTTACAGTCAAATAAGTCTTCAAGCTAGTTACATTGTACAATATCATGAGTAGTTTGCGATCACAGGTCCACGATCTTGTTCTTAGGCTTCTGTTTTCCTCGTTCCTTGACTGCATTAGCAGCTGCTTCGACTGCACTCAATTTATTACCTTTCTTATTAGCATTAGCTTTCTCAGCTGCTTTCTTTTTCAACACTTATTCAATATTTACACTATATTTAATAATAATTTTACGTCTATGTTGTCGCTGACTCAGCAGGTTTCTATTGAGCTACTGGTTGAGCAGCAGGCTGTTGAGCAGCTTCTTTCTTTTATTACTTTTTCTCGCCTTCATTTCCTTATTATTTAGTTTTCTTCTTTTTCTTCTTTTTGGCCTCGCCTTATTATTTCTTAGCTCCTGTCAACTCAGCTAGAGCCTTTTCGATTTATTATTGCTATTTCTTTTTCAGTTCTTTCTTGGATAGCTTTTTCTGCTTTGGTTATTATTTCTCCTCTTCGGCTTTCTCTTCTGGTTTTTATTCAGCCTCTTTAGTATCGTTGATTTCAGCTTCAGTATCTCTAGATTACAGTGGAAGTTCTGCTTATTATTCAGACTGGTCATCATCCTCGACTGCGAATGGATTATCGATTGCGTTTAACTAGAATTTCTTTCGCTCGAGCTTTTCTGGCTTGAATCCGCCCTTCACTGTCTTAATGTTGTTATGGCCTCTCATTTTTCTAGGATCGAAAGGTGTTATCTTAGGCTCACGACCCTCCTTGTGTTACCTTTTTCCATTTTACTCTCTTTCATTTTTCTATGCAGTTTCAGTCTTTTATTAAGTTTTTTCATGCTGAGTACCATCTGCCTTAGGTTGCTTTTCGTCTTATGATTGTTATGAAGAGCTATCTTAACTTTCGTCTCCTGATATATCGTTCCACTTGCTTTTCACTAAGTTAGATTATGAAATACATTTGGTATCTTGCTCTGCTTTCTTGAGATCTTGCTCTTTGATGGTGTCGGCCATGAAAATATATTAAATTAATAATATCCATATATTGATCATTAGCATATCTAAATCTTTAATAACTATGACTCCGTCCTTAATAAGTAAACTAACAAAAAAATCAATTAACAAATTAGTGTGCTTTATAGAAAATTTCAAAATTATGTTACTCGACTCTAAATGGAATTTATATCTTTTGCTCCCATTTTTGGTTATTCTGATTTTTTATTACTTTTGGATAACTTCGATTGCAGAGGTAACAAATATTCAGAATATACAGCTTGATAAGTCGATAATTGTTTCCATAACTAGAAAGTGCTGCTATTTTTACACGACAATCGAATCTATTAAGGTAAATGCTATCCTAGATTTACTTTACTTTTGATGATCAGCCAATCTCCACCAATTTTAATACTATACTGGTTATGCTTTAACTGCAGCTATTTTCCTCGATCGTTATTGACTACTAACTGAATGCTCAATGTTTTATGATTGACTTTCAGAGTTGTGTGATGCTTTCTATACGCTCCCGCATAATAATTCGATTGCTCAAGATAGACAACGCTGTAGGAAGTAGTCACAAGCCCAGGGATACTATAAAATATGTTTAACAGATCTGTAAATATTTGTTACACTGTATTTTGTTTCTAGTTTTGGATCTTTATGTGCTTTACCAATAATGACAGAGATGTAAACGTATTATTGTTTTTAAGTGTCGGTGATTTCTGTGTAACCATTTGAATGTATTAAGCTGGTAAAAATGATTGAATTGATTATGGAGTTACTTATTTATCGATGATTAGCTTTAGTCTTAGCATGAGTTCAAAAATGTGTACAATAAATCCCTCAATTATGTTCGGCTTTATATTATAGTGACCATATTTTATATAAGTGGCCATCTATCCTGCTATGATTTTCACTCGATGAACATTAAAGGATTTATGTTAGTGCAAAAATAATCTTGTTTCTTCTTATATATTTTATTTTTCATTTGTAAGCATAGTTTTTTATTTCTCACTTATTTTCTTTTCATAAAGTGAAGGTTTCGAAAAAATAATTCCTTCATACTTTTCACTAAATTACTCTTGGACAAGATTTAGTTACTCAGTGTAGCTCTAATTCAACATTAAATGTAGCTATACATGTTGTTAAAACCACCACCGTTTTCCCACCAAACATTTGAACACTGTGACATTTTGTGTGATATTTTTGAGATACTCTTGCCTATCATAAAATTTAACTTCACCGATTTGACCAGTTTATAATTAACTTTGCCGATATATTCCAAAATCTTTAGCGTATGGTATCTGCAATATTGCACACACTCTACGGATCAATATTTACACAGTTTATTATTCATACTCAATAGACACGCCTAAGGCAACTGAATTAACTTTCAAAGAGATATTAGGCACCATTACATGAATAATATAGGCTTGGCGGAGTCGTTTCCTGATTTTTAGTATATTCCAATTTCCAATTGCACGCTGTAATTCTAATCCAAGCAAGCACAAATGTGGAAGTCGATGTTTTTGATCATGTAAAAATTGCATAAATGCACTATTCTGTAATAATTTTAGCTGCAAAGCTTAGTAGGCGTTTAACCAGAAATTAATGCATAATCGACTCTTTAATTTGTTCTTAAACTCATTTTTTGCATCGACTATTGTACTACCTTAATAGATTTATATGAAATCTTTGAAAGTAAATTTTGTTTATATCTCGATACATTGTTGACAATAGCACTCATTTGCTTGTTTGGATTCGTTATCCATCATATTTTTTTATTTCGAATAATTAACTGGATGCCGATAATGATGGTTTATTTGATCAATAGCCTCCCAAATACCCTCTACAATGCCAAGTTTACGGAACAGATATTCAGGATGCAGTCTTACTTGTTCTTCCCTGACCAATTTATTAAGTCTATTTTCTAATTCAGTAAATTTGTACTAGATGCTCTCTATTTACTGTGCACGTAAACCAGCGATAAAGCCATAACTTTAATTTGGATATATTGAAGTTAAGTCCACTCTTGTTACTTTATTTAGCTTGTAATGATTGAATATTTGATCGATATCTTGCATAGTAAGAAATAGATATTGACATAATTTTTAATTACTATTTATACTGTTCTGTTGACGCATCGAAACTCCATAATGCAGAGTCATCCGAAATATGTACCTTTATGGCTCGTTCAGACGACAACTCAAAGAAATGAACTCAAATGTTAAAGGCAGTTTCATTACACTAGGTTCATAAATATAAGTTTATACATTTTAAGTGCAGTCTTGCTGTAACATTTTTATTTTTTGATTAAATAAGTCAATCTTATTGTTCTCAAAAGTTAACATAAAGAATGAATCCGTACTGCACAACCCAATCTGATTTTTTAGCCAAAGTTTATCAGGAAACTCAAATACGAAAGTATCAGAATTAAGTATTTTTCCAAACAACCAATTAAATCCTGGCTAGTTGAAGCGCCCAGTCCCACAGAAGCAAGCTAAATTATTGCCTTATTTGCCATTTCTAATGAGATAGAGCATGCAGGAGTTGTTCCAGAACCCGACTCGACATGAGAAAAGCATGTCCACACTTACGATTTTGTTATTCTAATTCGCCTTCTATATCCAAAACATTGACCTCAGATTCTTGAGTAGCAGTTGAGTTCCTGCAGGTTCTACCATAGCTATTTAAGCATCATCACTGGGCTGAATTTGCAGTTTGTATAACAGCATATTCTTGTAGCTTTGTTACAATTTTACATATTATTTATACAGTATGCTATTGGGCGATAATACGTTAATGTAGTAAGCTAATAATCTACTATACTCTGAAAGTTGATTAAATGGAAGTAACAAGTAGTGCTGTAATGGCTTCTACATGCAGCAAAACATTTTATTAGTCTTTGTTTTATTTTTTGAGCAAATCATACTCACCTACTGAAGTAATTACTCGATACTTTTTATATACTTAGTGTAAATTATCACATAAGACAAAAAACTCTGAATGTAATTGAAAAGTTGCTATTATTTGCTTTACTTAATTTACTTATCGCTGATTTCTGTTTGGTGGAATGTTTAACTGAGATCACACAACTCATTGACAAATGATGTGTGCAGATCAATCATATTTTGAACTTCTCCGAACATTTCTGCTAGTTTCTACTTACTAATATTGAGCTAAATTTCGAACCAGACACTGACTCCAAACATGATAAACTTTAACTCCGAGATATACTTACGTTCTTGTTGCAAGAGTGTTTCGAGGAGTTGATTGGCGTTGCTGGATAGTGTCTACGAATAAACTGAACCGATGTTAGAGACCCGCGAGTAAGATGACACTATTTCAGTGATTTGTGCACGACTGTGTGGGATCTGCCACTATTATTACTACTCTTATCTCATAATTTATTATAAATACAACTCTTGTCGCACTCTCTACTGCCTGTCTCTCCTTTATATGATACTTTAGACAGTTAAAGTTAATAATTAGGTCATGTTTCAAAATTTTCACAAGTATTACAAAGTATTTCTCCATTAATGGGACGAAATTTGTAAATACTGTATATAATAAGATAATATAATCTATTATTGATCAAAGAAGGCTGTAACTATCGCTGAATCGATAAGTAGTAGTGTTGGATAAATACTTTGTTCCGTACAAGTTGGCGTACCCTGTTGTGTTACCTTTGAATCCCACAGTTCCATTTTAATCCGCGACTACATAGTCGAAACCGGGTAGTGTCTTGCTACCAGTATTAGTTTGTCTCCAGCTGATATAATATGCAAGCTGTGGTGCTGCAACAAGTCCAAAGAATTTAATAGCCACTTGTCTGCAACTGTTATCATCAGTGCATAATCTAAATTCATTGAGGTTAAAACCAGCACTTGTGTAGAGATCACGTAGGGGCTGACAACTGGCTGCCTGGTACGACAGGTTTATGTTAGTGGCGGCTAGTTTTATCCAGTTCAGCACCTGAGAGTGCATGTTTTATAGCTTAATCAGTATTTAAGTAAGGTCTGCCACTCTCTGGTTGAAGTATGATCTCTAGAACATTAAAGAGTTTGTTGTAGGGTTATCTGGGCTTGACATATTGGGCAGCATAAATGTAGGGTAGTCTTGAGTGCCTAAACATACCAAGCATGATGTCTCATTCAAGAATTTTCGTTAGTTCTGTTTTATCTGCTAAACAAGATTGATATAATTGTTGACCATTGTTGCAAGATCAGGTGACTTAAAATAAGAGAAGGGGTTGTAAGCGTCTGGGTAGATGCAGTTGAGGGCGTTAATTTGTAGGAATATACGTTGGAACTACTTGAAAACTGGGTATTTAATGTTCAATACCATAGTTTCATAGGCACCATTGAGGCTGCTCACCCACCTAGTGTAGCTGCCAGGTTCACAGCAAGATTGTAAATTTACTATGAAGTTAGCGCACATTTGTAGGCTTTGGAGGCTCTTGCTGCTATTAGAGATTGCAGTGATGGGCGTGCTATATGATTGCCCACATCCTTAGTCTGCAGCCAAGAATGTAGACCAGTACTTGAGATAGGAGTCAGCGCTGATCATGCTCTTAAAGCTATTGTATGCGCCGTTGAACAACATCTGATTGTGGTTGCATCTCACTCTTGGGTTAAAGCAAAGGGAGCCTTGCAAAACTAAGCATAGACAGATAGTTAATGTTAGAATTAATGGTTGATTGTAAATTAGTCTCATTGTTTGTTCAGAATGGAAGTTTGTTGTGATTTATGTTTATGAGAAGAATACTTAATTTAGCAAACTTATAATTAAATATCTGGATAATATAGTATTGCTAGCGTATATACTAGTAATAAAATACAATTGCAAATTTGATAGAAGAAAAAGTCTCAAACAAAAATGAAAAATAAAATTGAAAGTATCAAAATGATTTGATTCGTTTAAAGCTCTCTTGGAGTCCTAATCTTCGAATTAGTAAATTTGAGTTTGATCTTTACTAATCCTAGCCTCTAAGATAGATCTCGAATTATTCTTCGTTTTCAACTAAATTTCTAACAGGTCTTACTTGTTATGTCTCAACCATCTACAAACATTTTTAATTCAAGTGCTATTATTTTTTCATTACTCTTTCACTTGTGATAAAATTTGATTTATCATAAATCTTAATGCAGCCATTCGTGTGCATGATTCTTGTATTGGTGCGGCTGCTGGCATTTAGAATAGTGTCATATTGTCTAATCATGGGTTTCTCTATTAAGCTCAGATCATAGCCTTTTCTAAAGTAACAGTAGTTTATTTTGGTGGTAATTCTGGAAATTTAAAATTTAAGCGAGAATATTACATAATTTTTCTCCGTTTTCTGCGACCCTTATTCAGTTAGGCAATGAACTGTTTTATCGTAATTCACACTCATTTTGATAGCACGAGTCCAATTGCCCAATTCCTTACAGTCCCCAATCACATAATATTAACAATGTGATTATGTTTTTGGCACAATCAAATTGATGATAACTTTATTAGTATTCCAAGAATTTTAGCACATTACATTCTCAGAGTGCCGGCCAAGCTCCAGAACCCTGACTCCATGTTTTGATTACCATTATATGGGAGATGGCGCATGCTGATAATCCCAATCAGAGATAAAATATTTGTATTCGATCTTATTTTAGGCATTTTGGAGTGGGACTTGAATGAAACCAGTCCACATATGACCCTAAATTATGAAAATGCTTACCTCATTCCAGGAGAGTCGTATTGCTTTTTTCGTGTCCCAGCAACCCAGTTTCTAAATGTTGCCCGTCACATATAAAGCTTGTCCGTATTTTACTTATTTTTGGATAACAAAATGAATTTTCTGCTTACTTTCGGTTTGGACTTCAGCTCCCATGTGCACTAATGAAAAAGATATTATATTTATAAAATAGCATTAAAATGTTATGAATTTAAGTGAAACAACATATAACGCATTTATAGCTCTAAATCACCATAATTATAGGCTGATTTGAGGTCTTCTTTGACAATATCAAATTTATTGCCAAATTTTATAAAAATATTGCTGATGTTCTACTTTTAAACCATATAGAATTATAATATATGAATTGTTATATTGAACAAGCCAGTTATAATTTTCGTATTTATGCTGCTTTAAAACTTGTTGCATTTTTTTAGATGATTTTACTTATAAAGTTCCTTAAAAACGAAAATAACATCATTGAAAGCGTGAACAGTTGTTTCCGCAGTTTTGAACAAACTTGTAATCAGATCCTTAAATTTTTAATGAATGTCAAAAAGTAGAAACAAGTAGTAATGTTTTAATTTATATTACCTTTGAAAATATCAAAGGTGTCTATTTAATTAATTAACAAAGAGCTTTGCTTTATCAGTTCGTAAAACCTCTAGCCTTCTTCCAGAATTTACATGGATGAAGACTAGCTTCTTTAAAATAGGTAACGTATGAGAAAAGTATTAAAATCAGCATGAAGTAGTTGCTTTGCCAGACATCATATTCAATGCCCGGGACACTACCTCTTGACTTGGTCTTGCAAAGGGGTGTCTTGATCGCACGTATTCAATGGCCTAGTCAGCTGAAAAGTTTTAACTCAAGGCTAAAAAGATGGCTACAATTTGAGGAGACCGATGAATTCCTGCTGAACAATGCACATATACTATCTCACCTCTTTTAATGAGCTGGCATAACAATTAAATCGGTGCTCTGAACTTTTCTAGAAAATCTTTTCTATTGGCATCTTCAATTTAGAAATGGTAATGCTTGATGTTGTTTTTTTAAGACTTCTCAATCAGGTAGTCAAGATTAAGCATGTGAAGCTCAAAATCCTATTAAGTTTGAAGACTAAGTATAGCGGTGACTCCTTTTTGCTTCAATAATGCAAAGTCCTATGAGCTTTAAAGATAAGGGCCAAGCAAAATATTTTAACTAATGACTGAATAGTTGAGTTCTTGAAAACAGCTCTTGTCCAAAATTGAGATATTTCCATTGAGGGACAACACTTTCAAACACTTGGTATGATTGCTGGTCCGAGTTGAGAGGGAGTATTGTCTCGATGGCAATCGTTCCACTTCTGTCTCTGATTTATTTTTCCTAACATAACAGTAATTTATCTTAGACTTTCCCCGGAAAAGTTAAAAGGTGCAAGAATATAATATATATTTTATATCGTCCTTGCTCTCCATTAAATTGACCAAACTGCTATGGATCCTAGCTTTGGTGGGGTTGAGCTTTATGCCTTTTCTCCAGTTTCCCAATTCTGAGCAATCTCCGGCAATAAAATATTCGTGTTGTTGAAATTATTCTGAAACAATTAAATTGACAGTTATCCTGTCCATATTCCAAGAATTGTCACAAATTACGTGCTGACTGCTCGGCTGCAGCTCTACTACACGATTGGTCTAGCCTGCCTCCCAAATTATATTCTACTTTGAAGGTTTACTCCAATCGCAAATAGCATATCTGAACTAAATGGACCTTAAATTGAAATTGGTGGGTAGTTCGATGAATCCCGTCCAGTAGTGTTCCTGAATTACACATATAATTACTCTATTCCAAGAAAGTCTTAGAGATTTCGCAACTTCCCAGCTGCCTAATTGCTAAATTTCTCCAACTACATACAAAGCTTTGCCATAAGGGACTTCTTTTTGGATAAGGAAATGGATTTTTTGCTTAAAGGTGGAGTGTACCTCAGCTCCCATAGAATACAGTTAAAAGATATTATAATGGGTAATATAATGCAGCAAATTACTTAAAAGTGACGTCAATTTCTAGAAAACTGAATTTAGACCAACGATTTACAAATTTTATCGACTATGACGTCCAACCTATATCTGCTATCTCTATTTACAAGATTTTTCAGTTGCATCTGTCTAAATTACATTATAGGAATATATTTTCATTCATGTAATATTGATAGATATAAAACCTCCAAAGTAGCCAGTCCCTCATTTTATTACATTTTGGTTAATAAATCGACTAAAAACAAAGAAATGAGTTTAAATTAAAAGAATAGACGATCACTTGTAGTAATGCTAAAAATTTTTCCACACACTCTCCATATCATGGCAAATGCTAAACTGTAAAGTGCAAAACAGTTTAAATCGATGATCTAGTTTTAGGCTTAGCTCACTCAGATAACCCAGACATTATTGGCTTAATTTTTATTGCATGTAGGCTGCTTGGTGCTTTAATACGCTATATATCAACACAGGTACGTGATGTTTTTGCTAGGCGATGCTAAAGATATTTTGAATTATTCCAATTTTCGGGATTAATAGGCATCACGATTAGCTTGATCTTTGTCAGTACGCTTAGCAAAAGCTGACGATATTTATTATTCGAGTTTTAACTGTTATCGAAGAGTTTCAATATTGTCTTGCTCATAGCGATACAAGTGTCTAAGTTCAGATTGAATGATGCGGACTTGTGTTTTGAAGGAAGCAGCCCACTGTTTATGCATCATTTCCACTCGTTATATAGATTTTTATAACTGTGGACACTGGTATTCCGGTGTGAACTATTTGTTTACAGACTTAATCTTCTATTTAAAAATTTTGTGTAACTACTATATTTCATTCAGAGTGCTTGTGTTCTTTTCGAAACCCTATATTAAAGTGTCATATAGGCCCTTTATTTTACTGAAGTGCTATCTCATGAATTCGTTAAGTCCAATATTTTAGTTCACATATCTTCGGTTTTCACCAGACATTTTTAGTTAGAGTTCCCCGCTAGGTGAAAATAGTCCCTATAACGAGCGTGGACCACTTAATTTTTCGTATTATTTAAATATTTTTTTAAGTAAGTCAAGATCTTTGCAAAGTAAAAATTATTCCAAAAGTTTGCATTTTAACTATTTTTTCATTAACAAACTATTTAAAAATGACTCTAAAAACAAAATTTGTTTCTTTATGGTAGCCGGTTCAGTCTCAGATAACCTTGAGCATCGCTATAGATGAGGAATTTGTGTAGTAGGAAAAAATTTTATAAGCAAATCTCTTAAACTTTCGAAATCTTTGAGTCTTCTCTTAACCTCCACATTATTAGGATTGACTGTCACAAAATATAGTACATATTTAGGCACAAATACATTTGGATTGATAATTTAGTGTCCGCTTATAACAACATCTTCGTTGCCTTGAAGTCTGGACTTGTTAATAAGTTTCTTGCAAACGATTTTCTTGTTGAAGCTTTCAGAGTTCGTTTGGCTTACACTCAATGGGTTGCTCTGTGGATCATAGGAATGAGAAAATGGAGGTGGCGATACGGATGAAGGTGGTGGCAAATTATTACCTGATGTACTGTTGTATGACGGATATCCTTGATTTGCTGTCTTATTCTATGTTCGATTTGGCGATTAGTTACGATGCACTTACAGCTTTGGTTGGGGTTGAGATATCGGCTTTGTATTCGAAGGTTGTACAATAGGAATTACTGCTGGTTTGAATCCCACAATGAAACTATCATTGCCCTGCTGCAGTCTTTTTGCTACGTCTGTTGGCACACTCATAAAATTCGAATTTCCTTGATTAGATTGCTGTTTTGTCTCTACTTTTGCTGGGGGTGGGGCAAATATATTGGCGTTATTTATTGGAGCTGGTTTAGTTGTGGAAGGCATACCCATACCCTCTAAGAAGTCTAGGTCAAATAGATTCAGTTCGAACTTCGCTTACTCCTTTTTAGCAGGTACAGGTTGAGTAGGTAAGGTATTGACCCAATCATCAAATTCATCAAGTCCAACATGAGAGTTTGACTGCTACGTAGACGATACCTTCTGTACGATAGGTTGATGCTTGCTGCTAATAAAATCGTCAACAATGCGGGTCAGCTACTCTAAACTCCATTGATCAATGTCAACACTGCCGATGGAAGACTCGCAGTAGTCCATGAACTCGTTGGGATCATAATTGTCGTCTATGATTTTCTAACGTAAATATTGCTGTTTCTTTTATCGAAGGGCTTACATTGTTTCAGCTAAAGTAATTATTGTGTCTTTGAGATCAAGATTAATTAAAATATAATAGGCCGGGAACGATTAAGATATTTATATGCTATACTGCATTTAACAAAATGATAATGACAGCATTACTCATATAATATTGTATATTAATTTGCGCCTTGGATTTTTATATATTTAGTTTATTTTATACAAAAATGATGCCCGAGTAAGACGAAAACAATAGAGGAAGTATCCTAAACATGATGGAATAATAATAACCAGCTACAGCAATCGACTACTCACACATCACAAAGCATCCGTACTTGAATAAAGTATTCTGCTGGATATGTATGATATTGCTTAATTATAGAGGCTGGAAATACCGCTGAAGTGAAAAGATTCTTCGATACTTTTCCACATCTTCTTAATAATTTCAACTCACCAAACAAATGGAATCCGTTTTTGTACGCAGTTCGATACGGCAATTTTGAGCTCATTGAGTACTTTAACGAGAAAAAAATGAGCCCAATAACGAGTGGAATACTGAACTCGTACTCTGTTGTGCATACAGCTGTTTACTCTGGTTAAGCTGCCGTTCTTGAATACGTTCTCAACAATATGAATGTCTCTGTAAATCCAAATGGATGTTAAATTTCACCACTCAAAGTTGCCATGAAAGCTAATAACCCGAAAATGGTTGAGCTCTTAGTTGCGAAAGGAGCTTTTTATGTTTTTGGAGATGTTTATAACAACCTATGTCAAAAGCAGAATGCAGACGAGCAAAACAAGTATTGGACTCTGCAGACAAATAAATAAATTCATCCTTCAATGGTCGTGGAGGAGGGTATCATTCGAGATTGTCCTATAAAATAAACTCTAAAATATGCGCGAGTGAAATCAATAATGGCTATGAAAGTGCTTTCAGAGAAGACGATGAAAAATATGTAAGTACCTCCAAAATTCTTAAATTTAGCAACCATTCTAGCCAAAGACGAATACTTGAACTTGCTGCTTAAGATGGCAGTTAATAAGGGATAATCGGTTTTAAACACAAAAGCTAATACTGGAAATAGCGGATAGGCAGCAGAACAAATTGGATGATTATTGATTGTAAATACACTAAATTTCATTTTTATAACAATCTAAGATAAATAACAAACAGTTTAATTAGTATCTTCAGTTTTGGTGTGCTTCATGTTCTTTAATTTATTTTTTCTATTTAGAATCTCTATTTTATTCAACAAAATGTTCTCCTTCGACAACTTTATTTTAAGCATGTCCATGAATTTAATTTTAGTGTAAATCTTCTTTTTTCAAATCAGCATTTTAAGGCTTAACAGCAGCATCTCCATCGACTGATACATTGGACTAAGCTTTTTACTCCTCCTATTTTTCGAGCTCTTTAACAACTTTATGGGCTGCTTAAGCTTATTTTTTCATTTGATTCTCTAATTATAGAGCATCATTAGGTACTTCATCGATAGGCTCCGCTTTCTGATTAATTTATTTGACTTCAGGTAATATTTATACATCTACCGGAACTGATTACATCTTTTTCAAAACTTCAGATTGAGGTACTTCTGTTATTATTGATTAGAAGACTTATCCACTTTGCTCTTAAGGTTAAGGTTCAGATCGAGTTGATTGATTCAAATTTACTACTGCAACAGGCTCAGGCTCATGTATTTTCGTTGGAACCGACTATTTTTTCTTTTATTTGGATGCTTAAACATGATGAGCTGCAAGATTTGAGTGTCTAATCGCAGTTCGTCCAACATTATTTGTTGTCACGTGCCTTACTGGAGCAACTACTTCAGGTTATCTTTTTCTATAAAGTTCGTTTATTTTTTATATTGTCATTGACTCCGGATCTATTGCAGCTACATCAATTGCTTTTTCGTAAATTTTCTACAACCTCACCATTTCTTATTTGAATTCTGAATCTTTGACTTTCAGACCTTCACTGATTTTAAAGAAATTCTAAATTTTGATACATTTACCTCATTTGGGCATCCCCATTCCTCTTTGAACCCTTTGGCTTTGAAAAATTCAATTTTCTTATCGTATATATTGAGATCTCTGATTGCTTTTTTGAAATTTGTATCATCGTTAGCATCAAATGACGGATTATCCTTTTTCTCTTGTTTAAGCTTGCTGACGAGTGCAACAATAATCATTTTGCTCATCTATTCGTAAATGTCTCTAATTTCGTGCTTAGTCTTTGCGTTGGCGGCCTAAATTATATAAAGCTTACTCTTTTGTCAACCGTAAAGTCGGGCAGGTGACCTTGCACTGACTTTTCCATCATGTCAAGTATCTCTTAAACATTCTTCTTTATCTTTGCGTCGCTACTATATCTGCTAAGTGATTTCTCAAATGTTGATTTCTACACGTTGTATTTACTTAGTATTAAATTTTGCTTTTGCTCATAAATTTAAACTAACTTTGACCTAAAAAATTATGTCAATTCTTAAATTTTATTGACTTCAGACTTTTTTAATTTGTCTAGATTTGTTTTACATCCCTCGGCATAATTAATTGCAACAATAAGCACTTGATGTTTTATTTCTTGAGTCAGTTTGCGAGTCATGTCTAAAGACAAGACGTGTTAAGTGTATCTATTGAAAGCCAGATACCCTACACCGATGAGTCCTCCAAATAACAGAAGTTTTTGAAGTTGAGAGTCCATTAAATTACAATTAAT
>APMI01004465.1_pt1 | contig 29501 bp, 25 predicted proteins | sample 667938 | NCBI WGS metagenome assembly APMI01 (sample SAMN01084076, study PRJNA167559) | wastewater metagenome | biome: Wastewater | place: Denmark: Ejby Moelle, Odense | collected 2011-11-28
AAGCACTTAAAGGAGAAAATGTAGAACGCCCGCCGGTATGGATGATGCGCCAGGCAGGCCGTTATCTTCCCGATTATATAAAACTGCGCGAGAAATACGACTTCTTTACACGCGTGGAAACACCTGAGCTGGCTTGCGAGATAACCCTGCAACCTGTGGACCAGGTGGGTGTGGATGCTGCTATTATCTTTTCGGATATACTGGTAATACCACAGGCGATGGGCATGAAAGTGCTTATGGAAGAAGGCAAAGGCCCACTGTTGCCAACAACCGTAAAAACGCAACAAGATATAGACAACTTGTTTACCGACGATGTGGAAAACAGGCTGGGATATGTGATGAATGCATTGTCGCTGACGAAGAAAGAGTTGAACAACCGCGTTCCCCTAATAGGTTTTGCAGGTGCACCATGGACACTGCTTTGCTATATGGTGGAAGGCAAGGGCAGTAAGACATTTGATAAAGCAAAACAGTTTTGCTTTACTCAGCCCGAACTTGCACACCAGTTATTACAGAAGATAACCGACGTAACCATACAGTACCTGAAAGCACAGGTAAAAGCAGGCGCCGATACGGTACAGGTATTTGATAGCTGGAGCGGTATGCTGAGCCCCGCAGATTTCAAAACATTCGCACAACCCTATCTATTGCAGATAGCCGATGCGGTGAGCACTGATGCGCCAGTGATATTATTCCCTAAGGGAAGCTGGTATGCCTTACCTGAATTGAGCAAAAGCAGTGCATCAGGCCTGGGCATCGATTGGTCGCTGACGCCAAAGATGGCCAGGGAGATGACAGACAACAGCATCACCCTGCAAGGCAACTTCGATCCTTCTAAATTACTTTCCCCGATCCCTGAAATAAAGAAAGAAGTGCACAAAATGATAGACGGATTTGGAACACAGCGCTACATCGCTAACCTGGGCCACGGCATTTTACCCAATGTACCTGTAGATCACGCAAAGGCATTTGTGGATGCAGTGAAAGAATACAATAACGTAACGGTTGCATAATGAATATGAAAGAACAATTCGCAGCGTATATACATAGTTTGCAGGACAGCATTTGCGCAGGCCTGGAAACGGTCGATGGCAAAGCGAAGTTTGTAGAAGATAAATGGGAGCGCCCTGAAGGCGGTGGTGGCAAGACACGTGTGATAAGCGGTGGTGCTGTTTTTGAAAAAGGCGGTGTGAACACCTCGGTGGTATATGGTGCTTTGCCTGCAGCTATGCAGCAGGCATTTGGCGTGGGCGAAAGTAATTTCTACGCTTGCGGGCTTTCATTGGTTATTCATCCACTTAACCCGCACGTGCCTACTGTCCATGCCAACTGGCGCTACTTTGAACTGTACGATAATGAAGGCAAAAAAATTGACAGCTGGTTTGGTGGCGGCTCTGACCTTACGCCCTACTATTTGGCAGAGGAAGACGGAAAGCATTTCCATAGCACTCTGAAAAATGCAATGGATGCATTTGGCGAAGACCTATATCCAAAATACAAACAACACTGCGACGAGTACTTTATCAATAAGCACAGGAACAACGAAGCCCGCGGGATAGGTGGTGTGTTTTACGATTACCTTCGCCCTACCGATGATAGTGATGCAGAAAGACTATTTGCTTTTCAACAGGCGAATGGAAATGTTTTCCTGCAGGCATATGTGCCGATAGTGGAAAAGAGAAAGGATACACCCTATACTGAAAAAGAGGTAGAATGGCAGGAAATAAGAAGGGGGCGCTACGTGGAGTTTAACCTCGTACACGACAGGGGTACGCTCTTTGGCCTGAAGACGAACGGAAGGACGGAGAGTATACTCATGAGCCTGCCGCCAAGGGCAAGGTGGGAATATAACTACCAACCCGGAGCAGGCAGCAAAGAAGCCGAGCTACTTGAATACTTAAAACCGAGAAACTGGGTTTAGGCCCTTTAAATACCGCATTATGCAATTAATAAGAAGAAACCGGATTCTCAGGCAATCGCCTGCTATCCGCGCGATGGTAGCTGAAACCATCATTAAGCCGGGCGACTTCATCGCACCGCTGTTCATTACAGAGGGCACAGGCATTAAAGAGGAAATACCCTCAATGCTCAACTACTACCGTATGAGCCTTGATAAAACGGTGGAAGAAGTAAAAGAACTCCGGGGTCTCGGAATAAAAAGCGTGCTGTTGTTCGTGAAATGCAAAGACGAACTGAAAGACAATAAAGGAACCGAAGCCCTGAACAAGAACGGCCTGATGCAGCGCAGTATAAAAGCTATTAAAGACGCTTGTCCGGATATCGTAGTGATGACCGATGTGGCACTTGATCCCTTCTCATCCTACGGGCATGACGGCATTGTAGAAAACAATGAAATAGTAAATGATGCGACAGTAGAAGTACTGGCCAAAATGAGTGTAAGCCATGCAAAAGCAGGTGCCGATTTTGTAGCTCCCAGCGATATGATGGACGGCCGCATACTGGCTATACGCGAAGCACTGGAAGAGAACGGTTTTACCAAAACCGGTATCATGAGCTACAGCGCCAAATATGCTTCCTGCTTTTACGGCCCCTTCCGCGATGCTCTGGATAGCGCACCGGGCTTTGGCGATAAAAAAACTTACCAGATGGATTTCGCCAATCGCCGCGAAGCAATAAGGGAAACGCAAATGGACGTGGAAGAAGGTGCTGATATAGTTATGGTAAAACCTGCCATGGCTTATCTCGACATAATCCGCGAGGTAAAAGACTCGGTGGATGTACCCGTAAGTGCCTACCATGTAAGCGGCGAGTATGCTATGATAAAAGCAGCTGCCAAAATGGGCTGGCTGAATGAAGAGAAAGCTGTAATAGAATCGCTCACCAGCATCAAACGTGCCGGTGCCGACCTCATAGCTACTTATTTTGCAAAAGACGCGGCCAAACTGATTGGCTAGAAAAATATTTTTAGATGACCAGTACTACTACCAAAAGCAAAGAATTATTTGAAAGGGCGCAACAGTCCATACCCGGCGGTGTGAACTCCCCCGTGCGTGCATTTAAGGGCGTGGGCGGAACTCCTATCTTCATGGAACGCGCTAAAGGTGCATACATGTATGATGCCGATGGCAAGCAATATATAGACTACATCAACTCATGGGGCCCGATGATATTAGGCCATGCTTATGAGCCCGTAGTAAATGCGATACGTGAAAAAGTATTAGGCTCCACTTCATTCGGTGCGCCCACCGAATTGGAAATTGAAATGGCCGAGCTGATAAAAAGCATGGCACCGAATGTAGACCTTGTCCGCATGGTGAACAGCGGCACGGAAGCCTGCATGAGTGCTGTACGTTTAGCACGTGGCTATACAGGCCGTAATAAATTCATCAAGTTCGAAGGCTGCTATCATGGTCATGCAGATGCTTTCCTTGTTAAGGCAGGCAGCGGCGTAGCTACATTTAATATACAAACAGTACCGGGGGTACCCGCAGGTGTATCCGGCGACACGCTTACCGCAGCTTACAACGACCTGGAAGCGGTGAATAAATTAGTAGCCGAAAACAAAGGCGAGATAGCAGCGATCATCATCGAGCCTGTAGCGGGCAATATGGGCTGCATACTACCCCAACCCGGTTTCCTTGAAGGCTTGAGGGCTATCTGCGATAAAGAAGGCATAGTATTCATCTTTGATGAAGTAATGACCGGTTTCCGGCTTGCCGCAGGTGGCGCACAGGAGCGGCTGGGCATTAATGCTGATCTCGTTACATACGGCAAAGTAATAGGCGGAGGTATGCCCGTTGGTGCATTTGGCGGCAAAAGAGAGATCATGCAGTACATAGCCCCATTGGGCAACGTATACCAGGCAGGCACCCTGAGCGGCAACCCTATAGCCATGATAGCGGGGTACACCATGCTGACGGAGTTAAAGAAGAACCCCTCTATCTACACTGAACTCGACAAAAAAACAGAATACCTGAAAAACGGCTTGGATAAAGTGCTGAAAGCTGCAAATACACCTTTTGTCATCAACCAGCTCGGTTCGATGATCAGCGTTCACTTTAGCGACAAACCTGTTACAGATTTCGCATCGGCAGGCTCGGCGAATAATGCATTATTCAATAAGTTCTTCCATGCCATGCTCAACAGGGGCATATACCTGGCACCATCAGCATTCGAGACATGGTTCCTGTGTAATGCACTGAGCACTGCAGATCTGGATAAGACAATTAGTGCAGCTGAGGAATCGTTGAAAGAAATATTATAGTTCCATCAGAACTTAAAGAAGAAAGCCCCGGCTATATGGCCGGGGCTTTCTTTTTGGTTAGGCGGTGCTTTTTTATTTTCCAAATTTCTTCTTCAGCAAGCTTAGCGCGTCATCAATGCTCACTTCTTTCTGCGGCTCTGCGGCTTTGGGCTGTTCTCTTTTTTGATATTGCTGTGGCCTTTCCTTCCTTGCAGGCGCTTCCTGCGTCTGCTTAATAGAAAGAGCGATACGCTTGCGGTGTGCATCCACTTCCAGCACTTTTACTGTTACATGCTGGTTTAGTTTCAGTGCCTCATTAGGGTCCGTAATATAAGTATGCGATATCTCCGACACGTGCACCAGCCCGTCCTGCTTCACACCTATATCCACAAAGGCACCAAAGCGGGTAATATTCGTAACCACACCCGGCACTATCATGCCCACATGCACATCATCTAAGCTATAAATATTGGCAAACTCAAACTGCTGCACTTCACTACGCGGATCAAGGCCCGGCTTCTTCAACTCATTCACAATATCTTTTACCGTGTGCTCCCCTATTGTATCTGTGATGTACTTTTTAGGGTCTATCTGTTTGAGCAGTTCCTGGTTGCCTATCAGCGCTTTCACATCTGCACCAATGTCTTTAGCCATTTGCTTTACCACATCATATGCTTCAGGGTGCACCGCGCTGGCATCGAGCGGGTTCTCACCATCCTTTATCCTCAAAAAGCCCGCACATTGTTCAAAAGCCTTATTCCCAAGCCTCGGCACCTTAGCCAGTTGCTTCCTGTTCTCAAAGCGGCCTATCTCGCTGCGATACTTCACTATATTATCTGCTATCGATGGACCAATACCACTCACATAGCTCAGCAAATGTTTACTCGCCGTATTCAGGTTCACACCCACATTATTTACACAGCTCACCACTGTCTGGTCGAGGCGCTCTTTCAGTCGCACCTGGTTCACATCATGTTGGTACTGTCCTACCCCTATGCTCTTGGGATCTATCTTCACCAGCTCTGCCAACGGGTCCATCAACCTGCGACCGATGCTCACCGCACCGCGTATGGTCAGGTCTTCATCCGGGAATTCTTCCCTGGCTATCTCCGATGCCGAATATATAGATGCTCCGTCCTCATTCACCAAAAATATCGGCAGCTTCAGGTCCAGCTTCTTAATGAACTGTTCCGTCTCCCGTCCTGCGGTTCCATCACCTATTGCAAAACACTCTGTACCATATTGCTTCACCAGGCTGCGTATCTTATGTTCAGAGTCTATCAGCCTTCCGGGTTCATGTATGTATATCAGGTCGGTCTTCTTCAGTTCTCCCTTTTCATCAAGGCATACCACCTTGCAACCCGTCCTGTAACCGGGATCAATAGCCAGTATCTTCTTACTCCCCAATGGTGAGCTCAACAATAACTGCCTCAAATTCTCAGCAAACACATTGATCGCCTCTTCATCGCCCTTATTCTTCAGCGCCATCCTGAATTCGCTTTCAAGGCTTGGCTGCAACAATCTCCTGTACGCATCTTTACCGGCCTTCCTAACCTGCTCCGCAGCTTCGTTATGCGCTTTTACATATTGATTGTCAATGATGGCCAGCGCATCTTCCTCCACAGGTGCTATCACCATACGCAGCACACCTTCCATAAAGCCCCGCATAATAGCCAGTATCCTATGCGAGGGTATCTTCGATATAGGTTCTGAAAAATCGTAGTAGTCTTTATATTTGACACCCTCCGTTTCCTTGTCCGACAACACCTTACTCTGCATGGTCGCAGTAGTCTCAAACAAGCGGCGCATCTTAGCACGCACTTCCGCATCTTCATTCACCATCTCGGCAATGATATCCCTTGCCCCCTGCAACGCATCATCAGCCGATTTTACATTCTCGGTTACATACGCCGCTGCTTCAGTAGCCAATACAATATTCCCCTGCTCCAGTATCAATAATGCCAGTGGCTCCAAACCATTTTCCCTTGCGGTCTGTGCTTTTGTCTTACGTTTCGGTTTGTAAGGCAGGTATATATCCTCCAGTGCAGCAAGAGTGGTAGCAGCATTTATCTTTTCCTGCAAGGCTTCCGTCATTTTACCCTGCTCGCTAATCGTCTTCTCTATAAATGCCTTGCGCTCCGAAAATTCTTTCTGGAACTTCGCTTCATCCTGTATGTTCTGTATCTGTACTTCATCCAGCGCTCCTGTTTTATCCTTGCGATAACGTGCTATAAATGGTATGGTTGCACCCTCATCCAGTAGCTGCAACACAGCTGTTACATCCTGCGTCCTTAAATTCAGCTTACTGGCTACACTTTGATTAAATTCCTGCATATATGTTTCTCCTAAAGACTGCGAATGTAAACCACGATTCATTAGTTCCGCTCCATTTCCTGATATTTTTTATCTTTCAAAATGTAATGCTGTTATATGGACTTGCGTGATGAAATACTAAAAGAACATTCCAAAGCACAAACCACTAAGATAGTGGCCTGGGTTGGCAGCGATAAAAAACGATTTAACGAATTACTACAGCTATTTCTCAACGACGAGTACCGCGTGGTGCAGCGCAGCGCATGGATGATCAGCCTGCTTGCAGAAAAACATCCTAAGCTGATAGAGCCACATCTCACAGCCATAGTAAACAAGATGAACGCGCCCGGGGTTCACGTAGCGGTAAAAAGAAACGTCGCCCGCATATTGCAGTTCATATCTATACCCGAAGAACTCCATGGTCTTGTAATGAACACGTGTTTCGAATTGTTAGGCGATCCCAAAGAAACCATCGGCGTACGTGTTTTCTCCATGACGATCCTTGCAAATCTCGCAAAAATATACCCCGATATAAAACAGGAACTAAAAGCTATCGTAAATGACGTACTGGAGCACGAGGCCAGCGCAGGCTTTAAAGCAAGGGCAAAAAACCTAAAGCTATTCTAGCTTACTTCACTGCAGTATCCAGCCAGCCCACTATAAAGGCTAATGCCATTGGTGAAAAAGTTTCTTCCAGTTCTCCATACTCCTCCACCGTACATTTTGTACAGGTCTGGAACAGGTGATTAAGGCCCTTCAATTCTTTTGTCACCACTACTTTGCTTTTGCCCTGGCTCAGGCCTATGCGCAGGCCTGCAAGATTGGGCCGTGATACTACTTGTATATCCCTGTCGCCATTTAGCGCCAATACTTTACAGTTCATACGCACAAGGTTAGGCTTCGGGTCGTAAGACAAGAAATACCGGTACCACTTGTTAGCATAAGTACCTACAGCGGCATCAATAAATTCTTCTTTACTCTCTTCATCGTGTATACCGGTTGTGGCCACAACCGATGCTGTATCCGTTTGCTTCACCCAGTCGTTTATATGTTGTGCCAGCGCCTTATGTGCTATTGCACTGTCTTTACTATAGATAATGTCACGTACAATATTGCTGTAAAGCATCTTGTATTTATCTATTGCAGGCTGCGGTATTCCAAGGCTCGCCATGTAGGCCGAATTCTGTTCTTCCATCAATATGCTCGATCGTACACCCGGCGCAGCCAGGAATACCACGAAGTCTACATCGTTTCTTTCTGCAGCTATTATTTGTGCTATGCAGCCACCTTCACTATGTCCCATCAGCCCCATGCGTTTCCTGTTCACTTCAGGTACTTTCTGCAGGTAGTCGAAGCTCACCATCGCATCTTTCGCAAAATCCATAGAGGTAGCACTGTCCAGGCTGCCGGTTGTTTTACCCATGCCCCGGTCATCCACGCGCATTACTATATAACCGGCATTGGTGAGGTAATCAGCTATCACTGCGAAGGGTTTATGCCCCATTATCTCCTCGTCCCTGTTCTGCTGTCCCGATCCTGTCAGCATCAATATAGCAGGAAAAGGGCCCTTACCATTTGGCGTGGTTATCGTAGCTCCGTATTGTATGCTCCTGTCTTTATTAAAGTAGATAACATCTTCGCTCTTATAGTTAAAGGGTGGCTTTGGGTTTTGCGGCCTTTCGGATCTTGGCACGGGCAACACATCGGGCGTTTCGTCCACTTTCTTCAGTTCCATTGGCAGCGAGTGCCCGGATTGCGACCACATACCCGATAGTGTAACAGGATCAACCAGCTTACCTGCAAACAAGCCATGGATATTCTCCATCGCTATCATCAGGCTGTCGCCCACTGCTGTTGCGCTGGTACAGGGCACATCCTTTGCACTCTGGTCAGGGCTGTCCATAGTGGCCTTCAGTTTGCCGTCCAGTGTATCCTTCACATGAAATACTATCCTTAGCTCTCTGCCTACATTTAATTTCCCCAGCCAGTTGCCGGCAAAATTATTCTGCGCGCCTGCATTTGCAGCACACAAAGAACAGATCAATATTACAAGAAGGTACTTTTTCATAATTGCAGGCTAAACTTATAAATATTTATTGGTTTTCTACTTCTTCATTAGCTATCGAAGGATCTTTTTGCTCCTTCCTGTATAAAGTGAAGGAGTAGCCTATGGGAATCACCACAAGAATGCTCATTATGATCATCATCACAACAGCGCTCGTCTCCATCGGGAGGAAGAAGGATAGTAACGCAACAACTAGCCCGCCTGCAAACCATAATTTGCCTGTTAGCTGGTGTGTTTTTCTCCAGTTATAATCGCTGTGTAAGGTCCATGGTAAACGCAAGCCTACAAAGTAGTTAGGTTTAACATTGTGCATCAGGTTGCCCAGGAATGCGAACAATAAACCCATAAGCGGGAACATCAACTTCCCTGCATCAATGTTATCACCCAGGCTCATCCGTATGGTGACGAAACCTATGGCTGTCATAAACAACACAAGGCCCGAGGCGATCTTGCTAAACACCGGCGATAAAGGTTTCCCTGCCCTCTTTGGGTCTATCCTGTGCAGGTTCAGCAACAGGAAGTAGGTGCCAATTGAGATCAACGATACTAAGCCCTCCACCAAAAAGAAGGTGAGCCTGCTGCTGTAATCGTCCGGCTTCATATTCGCGCCAAAGTGTGTAGGCACTACTGCCGGTATGCGTGTCCAGATAATAGCCAGGTATAACAATGGCAACATACTGATGCCGATGAAGATCAAATGTCTGGCCAGCGGTTTCTTATTCATAAAACATTGTTTAGCTACCTCGATTTCAATTGTATCACCCACTTCAATATCTCATCCACTACCGATGTATTGAGCGAATAAGTAATGAATTGCCCCTGTTTCAAAGACTCCACCAGTCCCGCCTGCTTCAGCAGGTCCAGGTGATGCGAGATGCTTGGCTTGCTTATATTAAAATGATCGGCTATTTCCCCGGCTGTCAGGTCTTTTTCCTTCAAAAGTTCCAGTATCTCCCGCCTCGTTGCATCGTTCAGTGCTTTGAAAAGTATATTCACCTACAATTAAATATTTAGACAAATGTTTAAATACTATTTCAAATAAACAAGGGCCCGGCAAAAATAAATTTTGCCGGGCCCCATTCCTTCAAATATTATTAAGCTACGCTTTCCTTGGTCCCCACATATTCCAGTGCCTTCTTTACCATGTTTTTCGACCCTATATATATAGGCACACGCTGGTGCAGTTCGGCAGGCACTATATCCAATACGCTGCCATAGCCGGTATCGGCCATGCCCCCCGCTGCCTCTACCAGAAAGGCCATCGGGTTGCACTCGTACTGCAGGCGCAGCTTGCCTTTAGGCGAGCTCTTATCTGCAGGATACATAAATATGCCGCCTTTTATCAGCGTGCGGTGCAGGTCGGCCACCATTGATCCAATATAGCGGTGCGAGTATGGGCGTCCTTCCTCCTTTTTGCTTTCCATGCAGTAGTCCAGGTAGGCTTTCATTCCATCGTCGAATTTCGAGGTATTACCCTGATTTATCGAGTATATCTTACCATTCTCAGGGCATTTTATATCCGGGTGCGACAAGCAAAATTCACCTATCGACGGCTCCAGTGTAAAGCCGTTCACGCTCAGCTTGGTAGCATATACCATCATCGTGCTCGATCCGTATATCACGTATCCCGCAGCCATTAGTTGCCTGCCGGGCTGCAAAAAGTCTACTTCTGTACATACACTACCCAGGTCGGTCACACGGCGGTATATGGAAAATATAGTACCTATGGGTGCATTCACATCAATGTTCGATGAGCCGTCCAGCGGGTCGAACAGTACCACATATTTTGAGTTGACAGAGAAATCATCGTCATAGCATACATGGTCATCGTTCTCTTCCGATGCCACACCCGCGCAGTCTGCACTATTCTTCAGTATGCTTATCAGGGTATCATTGGCAAATACATCCAGCTTCATCTGCTCTTCGCCCTGCACATTGGTTGCACCGTGTTTGCCCAGTATATCTACCAGCCCGGCTTTAAGCACCTGCTTATTAATGATCTTACAGGCCAGGCCTATATCGCGCAGCAGTGCCGACAGCTCACCTGTTGCCTGTGGAAATTGCCTTGTCTCCTGGATAGTGAATTCATCCAGCGTTATCAACTTACGTGGGGATATCATTATTAATTTATTGGATATTTAATGCAAAAATAAGAAGAATGAGGCAAATACTATTTTATCATTAAGAAATGATTGCAATACTGCCGGTATACAAATACAGAATGTCCTATATTCATATTACAAATTCACCGCGCCTTGCTAAAAATTACCTTTTACTTATTCGTTGTTATTTGTCTTTGCTCATGCTCGGCACTCAACAAAACAGCCAAATACAAATTAAATGACGGCATTTACCGCATTTATGCCATCAGGGCCGAGCGCGCTTACGTCAGTATCGAGGGCGATTCGGCTGTGGTCGTACCGATAACTGGCAAAAGAGATGGCCACTACACCTTCGACACCAGCCAAACCGAAGTATATACCAGTACTATAAAATCTGCCGGGGGCGATGAGATCATCCGCAACTTCTACCATCCCTCTTTCGATGTAGATGTACTGGCCATTCCTTTCAAATACCGCCCCTCTATTAAGGGCTTCCCCAACCAGCTCGATGTGAACTATAGCGGCGCGCTATACCTTGGCTACCGTACCGATAAATACCAGCTTAATTACGAGCGCAATCCACTTGATGTGTACACCCGCAGTGTCAATCACTTCGGCCTCAGTGCAGGCCTTATAGTGGGCCTGGGCGCTACCGATATGAACCAATGGGTAACCTTGAATAACATTAATATCGAGTACGAAGGCCTGATATTTATGAAGGGTTTGGCAATAACCGCTGCCCTGCAAAACCTTACATTTGGCGTAGCGCTGGGCACAGATAATTTACTGGACAAGAACCACATCTACTGGATCTATCAAAACAAGCCATGGATAGGCCTGACGGTGGGATTAAATATTAACTGATGGAGGGATTCAATATAAGGGTATATGGCATTTGGGTACAAAATGGTAATATACTGGTAAACGAGGAACTGATAAGAGGCAATAAAGTGATAAAGCTCCCCGGTGGCGGCTTGCAGCTTGGCGAGGGCACTATCGATTGCCTGAAACGCGAGTGGCAGGAAGAATTGGGCCTGGATATAGAGGTATTAGAGCATTTTTATACCACCGATTTTAACCAGCCTTCCGCATTCGATAATTCACAGGTGATAAGTATATATTACTTCGTCTCAGCTCAAAAACCCGCCCTGATAGTGAATACGGAAGCCAATGAGCGCACATATTGGACGGATCTGAAAGATATTTCTGCCAATACCTTTACCTTGCCTATAGACAAGATAGTTGGCTACATGCTGGCCAATATCTATAACAATACCTAAATATAGAAAAAGCTTAACAGGCTATTGATAAGTACAGTATATAAGGCCTTACCTTTGCTACCCTGTCCGGTTTTCCCGGCCAACATTCGTTATTTTCAAGACATAGCTAACAGATGAAATTACTCCTACAATATCTAAGCAGGTATAAAGGCCTTATAGTGGTAGCCCTTGTGCTGGCAGCCATAAATCAAATATTCTCCCTGCTCGATCCGCTGATAGGCGGTAAGCTGCTTGATGGATATGTCAATCACCCCCACACTACCGGCAAAGGCCTCGGGGGCGTAAGCCGCAGCCTGGGCGAATACCTTAGTGGTGCGCTCACTCTTATTGGCTTACTCATCGGTGTGGCAATGGTGTCTCGCATCGCGAAAGCCTTCCAGGATTACGCGGTCAATGTGATAATACAAAAATTTGGCGCCCGCATCTATACCGATGGCTTGCGCCATGCCCTGCAGCTGCCCTACCAGGATTTTGAGGACCAGCGCAGTGGTGAAACGCTTTCGGTATTGCAAAAAGTGCGCCTCGATTGCGAAAAGTTCATGAGCTCATTTGTCAATGTACTCTTCACCATCTTCATAGGCCTCGTATTTGTATTGATATATGCCTTCAGCCTCAACCCCTGGCTGGTACCTGTTTATTTGATAGGTGCCACAGGCCTCGCGCTGCTTACCAGCGGGCTCAGCAAGCGTATCAAGGGCGTACAAAAAGCCATCACCAGCGAGACCAATGCACTTGCGGGTTCTACTACCGAATCGCTCAGGAATATCGAGCTGGTAAAAAGCCTTGGCCTCACCGGCCAGGAGATTCGCCGCCTCAACACCACAACTATTAAGATACTCAAGCTGGAACTGAAGAAAGTGCGTAGCATTCGTACCATATCTTTTATACAAGGCACCTGTGTCAATTTCCTCAGGCAGTGCATAGTGCTCTCATTACTGTACTTCATCTTCGGTGGTTCCATTACCCCCGGCCAGTACCTGACTTTAATGTTCTATTCCTTCTTCATCTTCGGCCCTATGCAGGAAATAGGCAGTGTACTTATTGCCTACCGCGAAGCGGAAGCATCGCTCAACAACCTGCAGGAACTGATGAAGAAACCCGTAGAATACAAAGCCGAAAATCCGGAAGCTATTAATACCATAGCACGCCTGCGTTTCGATGAGGTTACCTTTCAGCACAATTCGGCGATGCGCCCTGCGCTCGAGAATATCTCTTTCGATATGAAGGTGGGCGAAACAGTAGCCTTTGTAGGCCCATCAGGCTCGGGCAAAACCACCATGGTTAAATTATTGGTTGGCCTCTACCATCCCAATAAAGGACATATATATTACAACGAGCACAGCGAAAAGAATATCGACTTCGATGAGCTGCGCAGGCAAATAGGTTTGGTAACACAGGATACGCAACTATTCTCCGGCACCATAAAAGAGAACCTGATGTTCGTGAACCCAAGCGCAACAGACCAGGACGTAAAAGAAGCACTGGATAAAGCAGCATGTGGCAACCTGCTGGAGCGTGCCGAGCATGGCATCGACACCATGATTGGCGAAGGTGGATTGAAGCTCTCCGGCGGCGAGCGCCAGCGTCTCTCCATAGCCCGCGCACTGCTGCGCAAGCCGCACCTGATGATATTCGATGAAGCCACTTCGGCACTCGATTCACTGACCGAAGAAGAAATATCCACCACCATACGTGACATTACCGACCTGCGCCAGCACATCACTATTATGATAGCGCATCGCCTCTCCACCATCATGCACGCCGACAGGATATATGTGCTGGAGAAAGGCCATGTAATAGAAACAGGTACACACCAGGCACTGCTCGATGAAAAAGGCCTTTATTATGCCATGTGGCGCCAGCAGATAGGCGAACGCAAAGACCCCCGCCGACTAGCAACAAACGGAAAGGCATTAGTATAAAAAACTTCAACTGGTTTAAGTTTAGCTACAGCGTAACTTAAATCAGTCAATAGAACGAAGGACTGAGTCCGGCAGCATATATTCAGTTGCTAAATTGAACAACACCGGTTTAAGTTTAGCGACATCGTAAATAATCAGTCTCTATCCCACCCTATTCGAGCCTTTAAGTTGCTCTATTTCCTTTTGCAGGTGCGCAAGGGTAGCCTGTATGTTCAATAGTATTTCCTTCTCTTGCTTATCACCTACCTGCTCTTTGATCGTTTCTTCCTGCATTTCTACCACGTCTTCCTGTATCTCGTCCACATCTTTTTGTATCTCGTCTATATCCTCCCCTATTTCCTCTATGTCCTCGCCCAGTTCCTCTATATCCTCGCCCAGCTCTTCCAGGTCCTCCTGTATTATCTCTATATTCTGGTTATTTGTATTAATAGACATCTGGATAAATATCGACAGGTATATGGCCTCCAGCGAAACGATGGTAGTAAGTACCAAAAGCATCCTTTCAAAGCTCACTATCCCGAGGGCCGGCAGGAGAAAGGAAACAATGAACAATACAGTATGCAGTAGCACAGAGCTGGTAGACCCTACCCATTTTGTGACGCTGTTCGCGCCCTTCTCTATTAGTCGTTCTTCGCGTTCCTTCATTCCAATTATTGCTCTTTAGGCGATAAAGATAATCCTCTTTCCGGTTTAAGTTTAGCGATAAAAAATGTGGATATCATTATTTGGATTCGCCTTATTAACGAGTGTATATTGCGGGGTTGGCTAACCACTCCTCGTCATTGCAAGGAGTGGTTAGCCATACGCTTGGCTACGACGAAGCAATCTACCGACGAAGATTTTGTTGTAGCTAACTGTTAGTTCTTTGACATATTGTAAACTCCGTCATCCTGAGTCCCGATAACTATCGGTCCGAAGGAACTGCCGGGCCATATTTTTTGCCGATGATCTATTCCTAACAGGAAACTATTAGGTAAGAATAGGAAATAACGAAAAATAATTATTTCTACGCATATGGCAATACAGGAAAGCATTTCCAGCGATTGTCATGAAAAAAGAGGAAATAACTATTTCCTGCTGGAAAAGAGAAATAATTAAATTTTATTATTTATCAACCGGAACTAAATTGGCAAAAACAGGAAGTAGATCGGAAGTGCTATCCACATCCCTTTTCCGCTGTAACTAGTTGACTGTGACTCACTAAGGACGGAGATATCCACACAAACCAGTTCCGGTTTTAAAAATCACACAAATCGGAAATTGAGAATGTATCCGGGCAATCCCTTAATCCTTTAAATCCTGGTTCTGACAACTAAAGCACTATATCCTGCAGCAAATCACTCTTCTCCGGGTAGTCAGTATTGAAATGCAGTCCCCTGCTCTCCTTCCGGAAGTGAGCACTCTTCACGATCAGGAAGCCTATGGTGATTAGGTTACGCAGTTCGGATAATTGCGGCGAAACGGTAGTTGTCTTATACAGCTCTTCCGTTTCATCATGTAGCAAATCGAGTCGGTTCATGGCGCGGCCCAGGCGCACATCATTCCGCACAATGCCCACGTAGTCGCTCATTATTTGCTGCAGCTCTTTCAGGCTCTGTGTTATAAGGATCATTTCTTTCGGCTCGGTAGTGCCACCTGCATTCCAGTCAGGCACCTCATCGCGAAAGGAGATATCATTGATCTTGGCCGCAGCATCCTCGCAACAGCGATGTGCGAACACCAAGGCCTCCAGCAGCGAGTTAGATGCAAGCCTGTTGGCACCATGCAGTCCTGTGCTGGAGCATTCGCCGCAAGCGTAAAGGTTGGTGATGGAAGAACGTCCATGTTCATCGGTCTTGATACCACCGCAGCAGTAATGCGCAGCAGGTGCCACCGGTATCATCTTGCTGAACACATCGATGCCCGCGCTTTTGCAGCGTGCATAAATATTAGGGAAGTGTGCTTTGAATTTTTCATGGTCCATGTGGCGGCAGTCCAGGTACACGTGCTCGGTACCTGCGCGCTTCATCTCGCTGTCTATGGCGCGGGCTACAACATCGCGCGGTGCAAGATCGGCACGGGCGTCGTAGCGTGTCATAAATGCCTCGCCGTCTTTGTTCCTCAATATGCCGCCATCACCGCGCACCGCCTCTGTTATCAGGAAGTTCGGGCTCACACCTATCTCGTACAAAGCCGTGGGATGGAACTGTATGAACTCCATGTTCTCTATCCTCGCCTTGGCACGATAGGCCATAGCAATACCATCGCCGGTGGCTATACGCGGGTTGGTAGTGGTCCTGTACACCTGCCCCACTCCACCCGATGCCATCAGCGTCACCTTGGCCAGTATCTTCTCTATCCTGTTGTTGTTCAGGTTAAGTGCATACACTCCATAGCATTCTATATCCGGTGTCGACTTTGTAACAAGATAACCAAGATGATGCTGCGTAATCACATCGACAACAAACCAGTGATTGTGTATCTCTATGTTAGGAAATCGCTTTACTTCTTCCACCAGCGCACGCTCTATCTCCATCCCCGTTACGTCTTTGTGGTGCAGTATCCTGTTTTCGGAGTGGCCACCTTCTTTGCCGCGCATATAGTCGCCACCGGGCTCTTTATCAAACTGCGCGCCCCAGTCTATTATCTCGTTTACTCTTAGCGGGCCTTCCTTCACTACAGCCTCTACTATCTTCGGGTCACAGAGACCATCACCGGCAATGAGCGTGTCTTCTATATGCTTCTCAAAGCTGTCGCGCTCCAAGTCGTTCACCACTGCAATGCCGCCCTGCGCGTACTTTGTATTGGTCTCGTCGGTATTAACTTTGGTGAGTATCGTGATCGTCTTATCGGGAAAACGTTTAGCTGTCTTTACCGCGAATGTTAAACCCGCGATACCCGAACCGATAACAAGGAAGTCTGTCTTTAGCATGGTGTTAAATGTAAGGCGGCTCGCTATTGATAAATATCTTTCCGGTTGCCAACATCACGGATATCCACCAATAGTATTACATCATCGACGGAATAAATGGCGCGATAATCGCCAATCCTGATTCGCCAAAGGTTAGCATATCCCTTTAGCTTCTTACAACCATGGGGACGCGGATTTTCTTCTAAAGATTTAAGTACCGGGATGATCTTCGCTATGACTTTTGAAGGCAGATTGTATAAATCCTTCTCCGCTGTTTTAGATAATACAACCTGGTACCGCTTCATTTTATTTTACCTGCTTTCTTAAGTCCTTTTATAACTTTATCAAGAGGTACTTTTTCTTCATGTTCGCGAGACTCAGCTATAATACCGTCAAGTAGATCTTCTATGCCTTCATCATAATGTTCCAGCAGCTTCAGGTCAATAACAACAGCCTTTTTCCGGTTGTGTTCATCTGTTATATAACTAACGCCTTTCATACACGATCAATTTATTACAAATTTAGGCTTTTCGGCGTATATCATTAGAAAGTAGAAGTAATACCTAATTTAATACCGCTGAAGGCTGGCTCATAACGGCATACACCACCTGTACAGTTGATACCGTCCACCTGCTTCACATAAGCCAGCGTAATGCGGTGTGGCCCTGTGCTGTAAGCGGTAAATACATTGTAGTAATGGTTGGCCTGGTGCCCCGCTGTTGGCTCAATGTTGTACATATCAGACAACGCGAAGGAGAACTTAGGCGCTATATCAAACTCCAGCAACCCGTACACCCATGAGCCGTAGTCTTGTTTGGTAGCCATATACTGGGCCTCAAGACGGATAGAATGCTTTTCAGTGAACTTGTATGTCAGTTCCGCGAACGGGGTGATAGCGGTGATGATCGGCACACCGGGTTTCACCTGGTACAGCTCCTGGTTGTAGCGCATGTATTGCACACCACCTTCAATGATCCATGATTTAAGGCCGCGGTATTCCCCTTCAAAATAACCTTCGCGATAAAGCTCCTGGTTGGTGAGCGAGTTGATGTAAGTGCCTGTCAAGGTAAAGGTCAGATCTTCGCTGGGGGCTATCAGCACATCAGCACCATATGCCTGTTCAGACAGGTCTTGTGATGCAGGTGTGTACCTTGATATAAGGCGTTGCGGGCGTATCCTTGCTACAACAGGCTGCCAGTTAATGACACCGCGTATCAGTACTTCGTTAGGCGAGGTGCGCATTACAAAGTTATCGGTGCGCTTGCCGGTAAGGTTCACAGCAATGCCTTTATGAGCCCAGCCGATAGTTGTGTATTCAACATTGCCCGGCCTGTCTTCAAGCAGTCCGCTCAGCCCTACTATAGCTTCGTGTGTTTTATACGAGCCTTCTGCATACCAGGAGAAATCACCTACAATAAGTGTGTTATAAGCTGTGAAAGCGTAAGTGTTGTATTGGGGTTCAAAGCGTGTAGCAAGGTCCTGGCTATTGATGGTTGATACTACTGCGTCCATGGAGTTCTGGTCCATAGTACGGTTCAGCACACCCACACCGGGCAGCAGGTGCACTTTGGTACCCACATTAAAATCACCCTCTGCACTGAATGCCTTGATGATCGGGTTGTAACGGCTGAAGTTGGCAACGTTCTTCTGTTGGCCCGTTAAGCCCTTCACTGTGATATTATCCGTCAGCTTGTATTTCAGCTCCAGGCCCACAAGGGAATTATCTATCAACAATCCCCTGTCCTCATAAGCACGAAAGAGGATACCACTGCCTATCTGGTCGTATATATTACCAACGGTCACGGTCAGGCCCTTGTATTCCTTACTAAGGCTCCATGCACCCAATCCAAAACCACTCATCGCCTGCGTAGGATTGTAGAGGTTGGAGTTATGGAAGGCATCGGCGCGCACAAAGGCAGTAAAACCCTTATAGTTGTATCTCACGCTCAGCCAGGCTTCGCCACCACTCAGGTAGTTATCGTACAAAGGATTGTTGGCCGCCCCTATAGCTGTATCGCGTTGGAAAAAATTTGCATTCAACTGTAAGTCGCCTGAAAGCGTACCTTGTGCGTATATTTTTACTGAAAACAGTACCAGTAAAAATAAAAGAACTATTTTTCTCATTAAGAGTGTTAAAGTTTTAAAATTTTTCCGAAATTAGAACCTTTAGCAAAAATTGGCAAGGTTTTCGATTATATTATACAAACAAATAGATATGAGAAAAATTATCACTGCTGTGGCAGTTCTCTTAATGACAACTGCGGCGCAGGCCCAGACCGAATTACCGGATACACAGATAAAAGATGTGAACACCGGCAAAAAGGTCGCATTCAACCAGACTTTCGATAAAGGTAAGGTAACTATGGTAAGTTTTTGGGCTACCTGGTGCATCCCATGCAAAAAAGAGATAAAGAACATCCAGAAGAAACTGCCTGACTGGAAGAAAGAGGTAGATTTCAATTACGAGACCGTTTCAATAGACGAGTCACGTGCGGAAGGGCTGGTGCGCAGCTACGCCAAATCGCAGGGATGGGAATTCCCTTTTTACATAGATGCCAACTCAGACCTTAAAAGGTCGCTCAACTTCCAGTCGGTACCATATACGATCATTATCGACAAGGCAGGTAAAATAGCCTATATGCACTCCGGATATGAAGAAGGTGGTGAAGAGGAAGTTTTTGCCAAAGTGAAAGAACTCAGCAAGTAATTAAAAAAAAGCATAGCGGGCGTACAGGCTTAACAGCTTGTACGCTTTTTTTATTTAGTTGAGCTGGATCTTTTCTGCTTCTTTCTTTATGGTAAGCTCCCAACGCCATGCAGTATCCATCATCTGGTGCAGGTCGTACTGAGGGGTCCAGCCCAGCAGTTCATGAGCACGGTCGTTATTAGCATATACTGCTACAACATCGCCCGGCCTGCGTGGACCTATCTTATAATTCAGTTTTTGTCCTGATGCTTTTTCAAATGCCTCTATTAGTTCCAACACCGTAACGCCATTACCTGTGCCAAGATTAAAGACCTCGCATTTATCAGCATTCCTGCCTTCCATGGTGAACTGCAAGGCTTTGGTATGCGCGTTGGCTATGTCCATCACATGCACGTAGTCCCGCACGCAAGAGCCATCGCGGGTAGGATAATCACTGCCGAACACCTGCATCTCGCCGCGCTTGCCTATGGCTGTTTGCGTGATCATGGGGACGAGGTTCTCGGGCTTTTCCTGCAGCTCGCCTATCAATGCCGACGGATGAGCGCCAACCGGATTAAAGTACCTGAGCAATGTTACATTGAACTTCCTGTTCTGCTTTGCAAAGTCCCTGCATATAGCTTCTCCCATTTGCTTGGTGCGCGCATAAGGTGATTCAGGTTCCTGCAAGGGCGCGGTCTCCATAACGGGCAGTTCCTTAGGATTGCCATACACGGAGCAGGAAGAAGAAAATACGAACTGGTTGATGTGATGCTCCTGTGCGCATTGCAACACATTGACCAGTGAATTGATATTGTTCCTGAAATATTTTAGAGGTTCCTGAACAGATTCAGGTACTGATTTGAATGCTGCAAAATGAATAATGCCTGTGATACCGGGGTTTTCAATAAACAATGCTTCAGTATCGTCCATGTCACAAAGATTAACTTTGTAGTTCTTTATGCTGCGGCCTGTTATCAGCTCGGCACCCTTTATCATACGCACCGAGCCGCGCGACAAGTCATCGACAGATATTACTTCAAAACCATTTTCAATAAGGTCTATAATTGTGTGCGCACCTATATATCCGCAGCCGCCAGTAACAAGGATCTTCTTCATCAGCAGTGTTTGTACTGCAAATATACCGCATCTATTTTACCTGCTGCAATTCTACCAGCCTTTTATATAAACCATCGTGATTTATTAACTGAAAGTGGGTACCCCTTTCGGCTATCTGCCCCTTGTCGAGCACTATGATCTCATCCGCATGCTGCACAGTGGAGAGGCGGTGGGCTATGACGATACAGGTACGGTTCTTCATCAGGTTATTGATAGCATCCTGTACCATACGCTCGCTTTCGGTGTCGAGCGAGGAGGTAGCTTCGTCTAAGATAAGTATTGGCGGGTTTTTGAGGACGGCCCTTGCAATGGTGATCCTTTGGCGCTCACCACCGCTTAGCCTTGCACCACGATCACCTGCAACTGTTTGATAACCATCCTTCTTCTGCATGATGAAGTTATGTGCATTGGCTACTTTTGCGGCGTCTTCCACATCCTGCTGTGTAGCACCGCCCGTGCCCAGTATTATGTTATTGTAAATAGTATCGTTGAACAATATAGGGTCCTGGCTAACCACGCCCATCAACCTGCGAAGATCGTTGAGCTTGTAGTCCTTTATATTGATGCCATCTACCAGCAATTCCCCGGTTGTAACATCGTGAAAACGGGGGATAAGATCAACCAGGGTAGACTTACCGGCACCTGATGCACCTACCAATGCAATGGTCTTACCTTTGGGTATCACTATATTGATGCCATCCAGTATTTTCTTATCGCCATAGGCAAAGTGCACATTCCTTAGTTCTATGCTGTCGTTGAAGCTGCTTATTGGTTCTGGGTTTGGTATCTCCTGTATAGTGTTCTCGACATTTAGTAAGTGCTCGATACGATCGAGTGCCGCGGCGCCCTTCTGGGCATTGTTGTAAGCCGAAGAAATATTTTTGAAGGGCGTGATGACCTGGTAGAAGAGTGAAATGTACCAAATGAACACAGGCCCGGTCATAGCGGTATGGCCGGAGAATATAAGATTACCACCATAGAGCAATATGATACACACTACAATGATACCCATGGTTTCAGAAAGTGGTGAGCCCAGTTCTTTGCGTGCCGCAATGCGATTGCGCACATGAAACAAAGTATTGTTCACTTCCATGAACCGAAGGTGCTGATGCTTCTCTGCATTGAATGCCTTTATCACACGCATACCTACGAGGGTCTCGTCTATAATGCCAAGCATAGTGCCGAGGTACTGCTGTGCAAGGTTAGACGGACGTTTGAGTGACTTACCAATCTTTCCTATCACCAGGCCCGCGATGGGGAGGAATAAAAGAAGAAACAAGGTAAGCTGCGGGCTTATCACCACCATGGTTACCAATGTAATAATAATGGTGAGCGGGTCACGAATAAAAATCTCCAGCACACTCAGGATAGACGTTTCCAGTTCGTTGATGTCGTTTGTCATACGCGACATCAGGTCACCTTTGCGCTCTTCAGTGAAAAAGCCAATGGGTAGTGAGAGTGTCTTTGTAAAAAGCTCATTGCGTATGCGGCGGAGTACCGAATTGCGCAAAGGGTTAAGAATGTAAACCGCCAAATAAACAAATAGATTCTTTAGTACGGTAGCGATAACAACAATTACAGCGGTATAAACCAATGCGGTCATTTTGCCATGCTGCACGCTGAAGTCGTAAATAAAGGTGTTTACCTGCTGCAGCAATCCTGTTGCCGTTGTTGCAGGCTTAGTATCCGTGAACAATAATTGCAGCACCGGCACCAGCATACCGAATGAGAACAAAGCAAAGAGTATACCCAGCAAGCTGAATAGAAAATACAGCAATACCTGGCTTTTGTATTCAGCCAGGTAATGCCGGTATTTAAGGAGTCTTTTCATCTATGCTATTCGATTGTGTATGACATGTTTCCGTCCTTCTCGTCTTTGAGCAGAACGCCTGCCTCGGCCAGTTTATTGCGTATCTGGTCGGATGTTGCAAAGTCTTTGCGGGCACGTGCCTCTTTGCGCATCTCAATGAGCAAGGCCATTACCTGGTCGAGCTTATCGTTGTCCTGCTGTTGCAAAGCCTGCATGCCTAATACTTCCTCAAGATAGATCCTGAAGGTATCCAGCATCAGCTTAAGGGTATCAGCCGATAGCGCATCAGCAGCTACCTGTCCACCTTTTATGCCATTCACAACGGGTGCGATCTCAAAGAGATTTGCAATAACTTTCGCGGTGTTGAAATCATCATCCATGAATTCGCCGCATTCCCTGCACCAGGTTCTTACCTGCTCATCAAGGGCCGCATCTTTCGCCCCTGCATTACCCGAAGCTTGTAACTTCTGTAACACTTCATATGCTTCCCAGAGGCGGCGGAATGCTTTCTCCGATGCCTGCAGTGCTTCATTCGAAAAATCGAGCGTGCTGCGGTAGTGTGTTTGCAGAATGTAAAACCTTACCACCATTGGATGGTAAGCCTGTTGTAAAATAGGGTGATTACCGCTGAACAGTTCCGTGAGCTTAATTACATTATTATAGCTCTTGCCCATCTTCTTACCGTTGATAGTGATCATATTGTTATGCATCCAGTAACGTACAGGTGCATGACCATGGACAATGGTTGACTGCGCTATCTCGCTTTCATGATGCGGGAAGAGCAGATCCATACCACCGCCGTGGATATCAAAGGTCTCGCCGAGGTATTTGCTGCTCATGGCAGAGCACTCGATATGCCAGCCCGGAAAACCCTCGCCCCATGGGCTTGTCCAGCGCATGATGTGTTCGGGCGGTGCGCTCTTCCATAAAGCAAAGTCTACTTTATTGCGCTTTTCATCCTGGCCTTCAAGGTCGCGTGTTGTTTCCAACAGATCGTCCAGTATGCGGCCGGATAATTTTCCGTAGGGGTATTTCTCCGCGTATTTTTTTACATCAAAATATACAGAGCCGTTCACCTCGTAAGCATAACCTTTCTCTATGATCGTTTTGATCATGTTGATCTGCTCTATGATATGCCCCGTGGCAGTCGGTTCAATGCTTGGGTCCTGGCAATTGAAGCTATGCATGCCCCAATGATATAGGTTGGTATATTTCTGCACCAGTTCCATGGGTTCCAGCCTTTCCAACTGCGCTTTCTTCGCTACTTTGTCTTCGGCTTCACGGCCTTCTTCTTCGAAGTGGCCCGCGTCGGTAATGTTGCGCACATAACGTACCTTATAACCTAAGTGCTTCAGGTAACGGTTCACTACATCGAAAGTAATGTAAGGCCTGGCGTGGCCAAGGTGAGATTCGCCGGATACCGTGGGACCGCAAACGTACAAGCCTACATGGCCCGGAGTTATGGGTTCAAATTTCTCTTTCTGACGAGTATAAGAATTATAAAAATGCAAATCTGACATTGCTAAAAATTGAGTGTAAAAGTATGTTATTAATGATTTAATCGGGCAAAATGAGCTCAGCCCAAGACCGGGTGGCCTTATTTAGGAGCAGCAACAACAGGAAGTGAGGATGTATGCTTTATTTCTCATGTTTATTCCTTGTAGTGCAATTATCAACCTTGCACAGGCTGCAAGATACAAATTAATTTAAAAGTGTCCTAAAACGGGGTATTTGTTCAGAAAGTGTCCTTGCACACTATTTCATAAGCTCAAAATTTACGATAACCGGATTATGGTCGGAGGCGTAGATAGTTGGCGACCTGTAGCCGATGGCACGCAGTATTGCGGGATCATAGAACATGTGGTCTATACGCAAGGTGAATAGCAGCTGGTTGTAGGTGCGGCCAAAGCCCCTGCCCTTGTCTAAGAATGCATCGTTGAGCTTTCCCCTGATAGTGGTGTAAGTGTAAGAAGCGGGCAGGTCGTTAAAATCGCCGGTGACAAAAACAGGATAAGGACTTGCTTTGATCATTGCCGCAACTGAATCGGCCTCTTCGGCACGTATGGCAAAAGCGCGGTTGAACTTCCAAATGAAAGAGCGAGAGCGTTTTATCTCGGCTATACCGGGTGTTCTCTCTTTTACCTCGTGCAGGTAGGCGCGGTCGTAGTCATTTATATTAAAGGACAAGAGGTGCAGGAAGAACATGCGCATTGTTTTGCCTTCCAATTGTACATCGGCCTGCTGCACGATGATCCAATCGCCAAGATGATGCACCCGGTAGTTAAGCAGCGGATATTTTGAAAAGATGGCTGTTCCCAGCACTACGTGGATGCCCAAAGTATTGTCTACATCGAAATGGTATTCTTTAAAGCCGCCACTTTCCAATATCTTTTTCTCATTGTCTTTTGTGCTGCTATCGCGGTACATATAATATTCGGGCAAGGAAAGTATATCGGGCTGCTGTTCTTTGATGGTGTTTATTACCTGGTCTTTGTCTTTTTTCCCCGATCCCGTTTTGCTGTAAAGGCCCATGCCATGTATGTTCCAATGCATTATTTTAATGGTGCCCTTGTGCTGCGCCATATCATTGGGATCGTTGAAATAATTGAAAGCGAAGACCGTAGCTATAAGCCTGTAACATACTACCAGCGTAACTACGGAAATAAGCGCGCGAAGTTTTTTACGCGACAATAACCAGAGGATTACAAATATGAAATTGGTAATAACCGCAAAAACGGTAGTGAGGGAAAATATGGCTATGAAACGATAATGTGCGGGGTTTACTACAGGGGCAAGACGGCAGCAGCCAAGCCATAGAGCGGCACCGAGGTTGAAAATAATAAGGGTGTGGCTTATCAGTCGGTTAAGTATGCCGGGCTTATTTTCCACCGTAACTGTCAGTTTTCTTTGCTGGCTTTCATTAATATCTCTTTCTCCTCGTTGCTGAGCGAGCTATAACCATGGCGGTTTATTTTGTCGAGGATATCATCGATGCGCTTCTGAGACACTTCGCCATGTGCATGGACATGATCGAGCACCTGCCTGCGCTTTTTTGATCTTGAACCACTAACCGCCATTTCATTCGGTGTCACTGCACCTTCCATTTTGGTGAAGATATTATACATCCATGCACCGGGCCTGTAACCGCGCTGCAGGATCTTTATATATGCAAAACCCGTTAGCGCCCCGCCGGCCAACAATAGCAACAAGGGGACGTGTAAACCAGCACCTAAAAGCATAAGCGCTGCAAAGACACAAGCTATCAGCCATAAGGGAATACTAAAGGTGGGGCCAAGGAATAACCTGTACTTAGGAGCAATAGTAATAGAAGCCGCTGCCATTGCCGTTAAGCCTGCAGGACAACCATACACATATGCGCCTTTAGGAACGGCCATACCCGGTATGAGCTGCGAGAGGAGATAGAAGATGCCGCCAATAAGCAAAGCGTAGATGAAAAGAGGGATCACCTGCCTGTAGCCTACCAGTGATTGCACTACGCTACCGAAACAGTATAGCCATACCATATTGCTGAGCAAGACCCAAAAACTATCGTGCACCCAGCCATATGTAAGAAGTGTCCACCATTTATGCGCATAAAGTGTAAGTGAAGGCATGGTAGCATTGCCCAGCATGTAATTGCTTACATCGGCACGGGGCACACCTACCAGCCACAGCACCACCTCGGTAAAGTGGTATAACACGTATGTGACGCCGCAGGCTATGATAAGCTGCAGCACTGCATTGTCATTATACGCGTGCAGAAAAGCTGATGGTGTCCGTTTATATACCTTGCTCATTAATCCTAAATTTATCAATAATAATCGTTCCTGTTCCGCTTCTTCCAGATCCTTAACAATATGAAAGCAAAGAGCATACCGCCAAGGTGCGCAAAGTGCGCCACATTATCGCCGGCCGTGTTCTTTATACCTGAGTACAATTCTATTATAGCATAGCCTGCTACAAACCATTTGGCCTTAACAGGTACAATAGCGAATAAGAGCAGTACAGAGTCGGGGAACATATAACCGAAAGCGAACAATACACCAAACACCGCGCCCGATGCACCTACTGTAGCCTCATCGAAAACGCCGGGATGGAAGATCATATTTTTATCCACGATGCCGTGCAGGTAACCATTTAAAGCAGTCTTTGATAACTCCGCGCAGTTGCTGCAATAAGGGTTACTGATCCAGTAGTCGCGCAGGCCTGTAAGCCCTGTTGTAGGAAAGTTTACATGCTGCTGAATGAATAAATTGAAGTGATCGGGTGTGGGACTTGTTTGATATACAGAGAATGCGTGCTCCAGGGTTTGGAACTGGTACCCTATAACAGCCAGGTGACAGAGTGCTGCGCCAAGGCCGCATACCATATAGAAAATAAAGAAGCGCTTAGGCCCCCAGACATTTTCCAGTATACTACCTAACATCCACAATGCGAACATGTTGAAAAATATGTGCATCACCGTGGCGTTAACATCGTTGTAACTGCCATGCATGAACATGTGCGTGACCAGCTGCCACCAATGGAAATAATGAGAACCCCAGTAATGCAGGCCCAACCAATCGGCAAGATCAATATGCAAAGCAGTACCCAGCACGTATTGTGCTACTACCATAATGACATTGATGATGATTATGTTTTTTACTACAGTTGGTAATACCTGGAAACGGCCCGGCCTGAAATCAGTCATATAATCGATTCAAAGTTCAAAGTTAATGCATTGCATCCTGCTAATGTTGCAGCCATTCAAATATCAAAATAACAAAAAATAAGAAGATGAGCGCCGCTTATTCCGGGTGCCGGTTCAATAATTGGATAACCCCTTCCTTTTGCAGGATACGGTAGCCTATACGATCGTTAGATATGCCGGGCTTTAATTCGTATGTAAACTCAAAATCACCGTTTTCGGCCATATGGGTAACGAAATAGGCAAAAAGTATCTCTTTGCGCTCGCTGAAATGCTGGGCAACCTCGTACAGATGCGTAGAAAGTATCATGAGATGGTGTGGGCGCTGCAGCAGGCCCTCTACTACTGCTTTCGTACACTCGTAGGCATCGTGCACATTCGTGCCTTTGAAGAGTTCATCCATAAGTACAAGGTGCGGGGCATCCTGCACCAGCTTTTGGGCTGTGTGTTTCATACGCTGCACCTCGGCAAAAAAGTAGCTTTCACCGCGCAGTATATCGTCCTCCACCTGCATATTAGTGATGATACCTTGCAGGAAACTGATATGCATAGAACCGGCGGGTACACCCATGCCGATGTGCGCCAGTAAGGCGCCAACACCCAGGGCGCGCATGAAGGTGGTCTTGCCCGACATATTGGCCCCGGTAAGGAGCAGGAAATTGCGATTGTCGCTAAAGTCTATATCGTAAGATACGGGCTGCTCCAGCAAAGGGTGGTATAGTGCTGTGGCCTTGAAAGTAACCGGTAATGTCGGCTGCAGATCGGGGAATACCCATTTGTTGTTTATCGTAGCCTTTGCCATAGACTGCCATGCATCGAGACGGGCATAGTGGTCCATAAGGCGATAGACCATACTTTTCATTTCGCGGCGGGCGCGGTAGCTCAGGCTTGCCAGTTCAGCATAAGGAGTCTGCCTGGTTACCTTTGCTATGTCTGCAGTAAGCCTGTGTTGCAGTTCACTTTGTATGCTTTCCAGTTCGTGCTTCAATAAGAGTGGAAGTTGCTCCTGCTTCAGTATATCGACAAGCTCTGTACAGCCCCGCAAAAAATCAGATAGATGAGATAAGGAAAACTGGGTGAAAAAATACTCGTTTCGGTTTAGCAGCTTCTGGAAAAAGGCGCCCATTGTGCGCGTAATGCCCGAGGGCGGGGCGGTAACATTATCAGCCGACTCAAAGAACTTCTCCAGCATCACGAGGGTGCCGTTCGAAATGATGGCCGGCCATAGCTCCAGGTTCTGCGACCAAAATTTTATGGTGTCCTGCAGGTTCTTTAGTTGCTGAAAATCAGCAGGCGGGTTCCAGATAATGTTTTGCAGGTAGTCGCGGCCCATTTGGGTAGTGGTACGGTCTATCAAGCCGAAGACCCCGCCGCCCGCATCGGCAGTAAAAACAGAAAGGTCTTTGAGGGTGATCTTGTCGTTTTGCATTACCTGTCGAATAACAATCTTTGCCCGCGGACGCTATCATTGATTTTGCCGTCCTCGTATACTATCTCACCATTCACAAAAGTATAACGTACCGTAGCGGGCAATATTTCATTTTCCAGCGGCGACCAGCCGCACTTGTATAAAATATTTTCTCGTGTAACAGTAGTAAACGTATCCAGGTCGACCAATACGAGATCAGCATGATAGCCTTCGCGTATATAACCCCTGTCTTTTATTTGAAAACATTGGGCAGGTGCATGGCACATTTTCTCCACTACCTTCTCAAGACTCAATTTTCCTTCTTTTACATACTTCAGCATCAATAATAATGAATGCTGCACTAAAGGCAGGCCTGCAGGGGCCTGTGCGTAAGGCTGCTGTTTCTCATCCCATGTATGAGGGGCATGATCGGTAGCTATGATGTCCAGCCGGTCGTCGAGGAGGGCTTCCCACAGGGCGGCTTTATTTTCGGGTGCTTTGATGGCAGGGTTACACTTTATCAGGTTGCCCAGGCGCGGGTAATCATCGGCAGTGAAATGCAGGTGATGCACACATACTTCGGATGTGATGCGCTTTTCGGTCAAAGGGAACATGTTGGTGAATAGCTGCAATTCCATAGCTGTAGAGATGTGGAATATATGCAGGCGGGTATCGTATTTCTTAGCCAGTTGCACGGCAGAAAAAGAGCTGGCGAAGCAGGCTTCTGCGTCACGTATCAGCGGGTGGAAGGATGCATCATCAGCATCGGGATATTTCAGCTTATTTGCCGCAATTATTCTTTCGTCTTCGCAATGGGTGGCTATCAGGAGTTCAGATTCAGAGAACAATTTGTTAAGTGTCACGTAGTTATCCACCAGCATATTGCCGGTGCTGGAGCCCATAAATATCTTTATTGCTGCTACATCCCTTTTCTTTTCATTGGTGCGCAGTACCTCATCGGCATTGTCGTTAGATACGCCCATCATAAAGGAGTAGTTAGCTACCGATGTTGCTGCGG
>APMI01000761.1_pt1 | contig 29495 bp, 28 predicted proteins | sample 667938 | NCBI WGS metagenome assembly APMI01 (sample SAMN01084076, study PRJNA167559) | wastewater metagenome | biome: Wastewater | place: Denmark: Ejby Moelle, Odense | collected 2011-11-28
TCCCACAACATGGCCCAGCCTCTCTACAGCTCAAACAGCTACTACGGCAGGTTTAACAGGTTTAGCAGCCTCTTCATTATACGACTGGAGAGTAACTACCAACTGTTCATCCGGAACCAGCACTGCTACAGCCGCACAGTTTACTACTACTTCGCCACCAGCCTGTACAGCACCAACCGGCTTAACATCTACGCCAGGCTCTACCACTGCTGCCCTTAGCTGGACTGCAGTAAGCGGCGCCGTTAGTTATGCGGTAGATTATAAATTGAATACATCAGCCACCTGGACCAGTTTCTCAACTGCTCAAACAACTACCACTGCCAGCCTTACCGGTTTGACAGCGGCCTCACTGTACGACTGGAGGGTAACTACCAACTGCTCTGCCAATACCAGTACAGCAACTGCGGCCCAGTTCACTACTACTGCTGCATCTGCCTGCGGAACTGCTTTTGAGCCCAATGAAACACTGGCTACGGCAGCAGCGATCAGCTCTGGTGTAACCAACTCTGCAGCGATCACTACCACTACTGATATTGACTATTTCAAGATCACCACCACCGGTACCAATAATATTGTATACAATTTGGTTGGACCATCAGGCGTTGATTATGATTTAACGATTTATAACAGTGCAGGTACACAAATTGGTTCAGGTGCAGGTTCTACTGCAACCGAAACCGTTAGTTTAACCAGCCAGGCTGCAGGTACTTATTACATTAAAGTGTTTGGTTACAGCGGTGCCAACAGCGCTACCTGCTACACCATCAAAGCTACCGCTACGGCTGCAGGTGCAAGTTGCGCAAGCACTTACGATGTAACTACCAATGGAACTACTGCAGGTGCTGCTGTAGTGCCTTTCAACACCAATGTTACAGGGTTGATCAGTCCGAGTGCCGATGTTGATAATTACAAATTCACCATCACTACAGCAGGTACTATCACACTAACACTCACAACACTGCCTGGTGACTATGATCTGAAATTGCTGAACAGTGCAGGTACACAGGTGGGTATTTCACAGAACGGAAGCACTACCAGCGAGTCAATTGCTTACACGGCTGCTGCAGGCGTTTACTATGCACAGGTGTATGGTTACAATGGTGCCAACAGTGCCACTTCCTGCTATACATTGAAAGTTACCTTAGGTACTGCTACCAAAGCAGGCGAGAATGGCCCTTTGTACAGCAGCAAAAAAGTGTTGAGTGTATATCCAAATCCTGTACAGGATAAACTGAACATTAACCTTACGGGTTATGAAGGTGCTTCTGAGATAAGGGTTTATGATGTTAACGGAAGGCAGGTAGCTGCACAGCGTTCTGCATCTGTAAATACACAAATTGATATTGCCAGGCTTGGAAAAGGTATGTACTTAGTAAAAGTATTTACTGCAAACGGTGAAGTATTGAATCCAAAAGTTGTAAAGCAATAATTGCTGAATAGCTGAAATAGATTTTTGAACGGGCGGCCGAAGGCCGCCCGTTTTTTTTGCATAGTGTAAAAGATAAAAAATGAATAGGCTGATCCCGAAATTACCAATACACGGTTTGCGATGGGCAGTGTGGCTTTTATCAGGATGGTTGTTTGGCAGTAGTCGAATGAGGTCAGTTATGATCGATCTTCCGGAATACCTGTGAAATGATTTCAAGTGCCGGGTCAGTTAAAGAAGAAGTCGCTTTTAAAATAGCTACCAGTGCCGCCACTTCCTGAGCACTTACCGGGCAGCCGATGATAGAAGATCTGTCATCGGCTTTCTTTAAAAAACTGTCTTTTAGAAGTTTTCCTTCTTTATCCAGCACTACCCAAAAGGGAATGCCTTTATCAAAGGCTCCGTATTGTTTCAACAGCTCTTCTGCCCCTTTGTTTTCCATTGCTTTCTTTGCTGGTGATTCATAAACAGTGAGGTGAACGACCAGGTAATTGTCATCAAAGAGTTTTTTGCAGGAAGGGTTATTGATGGCGCTGTCCATTTTATGGCACCAGCCACACCAGCTTGCATGAAAAATAAGAAAGATGTTTTTCTTTTCGGCGCTTGCTTTTTTGTAAGCCGCATTCAATACTTCCCTTGCGGACGGTGCTGGTGGTTGTGCAAAGCCCGGCATCATAAAAAGAAGCAGTAAGATAATTCCAATGCACTTTTTCAAACGGTAAAAGTTTAGCCGTAATTAATTAAACCGAACCTAAGGGCTATGGTAAATAAATCGACATTTCTGCCTGGTATTGTTGTGCAATGGCCCGGGCTTCCGCTGCAAAATTTTCTTTTTCGCCTGCGTAAATGATGGCCCGGCTGGCATTCACGAGCAAACCGCAATCTTTGTTCATGCCGTGTTTGCTCACTTCGTCCAAACTACCACCCTGGAAACCAACACCGGGCACCAGTAAAAAATGATTGGGAATGATCTGTCGTATCCTTCCCAGTTCGCTAGCCTGCGTAGCGCCTGTTACAAACATCAGGTTGTCTTCTGTACCCCACCTGCTAACGGTGCTGATCACTTTTTCGTACAGGTGTTCATCGCCATTCATGGGTTGCATTTCAAAATCTGCAGCGCCCTTGTTGCTTGTTAACCCGAGCACAATGGCCCATTTATTTTCAAATTCCAAAAAAGGCCGTACACTATCTTCACCCATATAAGGCGCTACCGTGATGGCATCAAAATTCATTGTTTCAAAAAAGGCCTTCGCATATTGATAAGAAGTATTGCCAATATCCCCCCGCTTGGCATCGGCGATGGTAAAATGTTGTGCAGGAATATAGTCAACTGTTTTTTGCATCGCTTCCCAGCCTTTTAAGCCCATGGCCTCATAAAAAGCGGTATTGATCTTATAACCTATGCACAGATCTTTGGTAGCATCAATGATCGCTTTATTGAATTCAAATACCGCATCGGGATGAGACTGTAAATGGGCCGGAATTTTTGTGAGATCAGTATCTAAACCAACGAGCAGGTAAGATCTTTTCTGTTGTATCTGTTCAACGAGTTGCTTCCTTGTCATGCCGCAAAGGTAAAAATCATTGCGTTAACCTGCGTTGCATTTCTTCTGCGATCATCATTGAATTGTCATCTCCTCTTTTCTTCAATTGGTCAATGATGTTTTTTTGCGATGCCGCATCCCTGTTCTGGCTTAGTTTAAAAACATTGTCGAGGGTTTCTACTTCAATGCTAAAGCCCACGATGGCCTTCATCATGTGATCAATATAATCCTGCGGCAAATGATCAAAAGCACCCGGCGATTGCGTGCCTTCAAATTTATCTGATACCATTTTTACGGCTTCCCTTGTGCCGGCTTCATCCATAAACATCATCCTCCCTTTAGCATGAACGGTTATATAATTCCAGGTGGATCCCACCTGTGGATCGCTGTACCAGCTTGCACTGATAAAACAATGAGGCCCGGTAAACAGTACCAGCACCTGGTTGTTTTTTTCAAAGGCAAGGTGATGGTCGGTCTTTCGCATCAGGTGGCCCTGCAATATTATTTTATCACCGGTTATTTTTATTTCCAATGGAATTTGAGTGGCTACAGGATAATCTTCTCCACTACCCGTAATAATGGCAAACGGGTTTGCTTTCATAAAAGCAATTACCTTTTCCTGGTCCTGTTCTGTGTAGTGCGAAAATTTGTACATCTTCTTTTAAGACAATATTTTTTTGATTAAAGTCCGCAATGTTTTTCCGCAGGAAAAAGTATTGCGGACTTGGTTTAAAAGGTCGCTTATCCGTCGATCAATGCCAGCATTCTTTTTTCAGCTTCTTCCTGGTTGTCTTCAACACCGGGCATTGCCATCACCTGTTGCATAATGGCTTCCTGTTTTATACTGTTCCTCAATGCATCGCTGTAGCGTATGTGAGGGCTGAAAGTAACCTGCGAATAGGCCGGCGTCCATTTGTCGGGATGTTTTTTACTAAAAGCAGCTTCCACTTTTTTCTGCAATAAAAATTTTGGATCAGCTACTTTATCCCTCATTTCCACAAAATTATTCAACGCCAGTTCGGCAATGGCATCTGCATCGGGCTTACGCAAGGTTTGATATTCGGCCAGTATCTTTTCCCAGTCTTCGTCATGTTTGCCGATCAATGAATTTAACACGCTGCAATCTTCAAACCCGCAATTCATTCCCTGTCCGAAGAAAGGAACGATCGCATGTGCAGCATCACCGATCAATGCAAACCTGTCTTCCCTTACCCATGGAAAACATTTCACTGTAACCAGTGATGAAGTGGGATTGGTAAAGAAATCATCGCCCAGCGCCGGCATTATTTCATACACATCTTTAAAAGTGGACTTGAAAAAATCCTCCAGTTTTTCTTTTGTATCCATGCTGGCAAAAGAGGTAGCTCCTTCAAAAGGAAAAAATAAGGTGCAGGTAAAACTGCCATCGGTATTGGGCAAAGCGATCAGCATGTAATTGCCTCTCGGCCAAATATGCAATGCATTCTTTTCCATTAAAAATCCACCATTACTGGCCGGGGGAATGTTGAGCTCTTTATAACCAAAGTCAATATAATACTGCTGGTATTGAAAGCGGTCATGCTGCAGTTGGTGTGCTAACCTTGCTGCAGAAAATGCGCCATCACTGCCAAATAGCAGTTGAAAGTTAAACGTCAACCTTCCAGCGTTGGACTGGTCTTCAAAGCTGATCTCATTTTTCTTCCAGTCGATCGATTCACATTTTTGATTAAAGAAAATAGTCACTCCATGTTCTTCTGCAAGATCCATCAGCTTTTTATTCAGCTCTCCTCTCGAAACAGAATTGATGAACTGGCCTTCTTTTCCATAGGCCTGGTAAGCATTGCTTCCATCGGTATTGTGTAAAAAACGGCCATGCATCGGGATGGAAATTTTCCTGATCTCCTCCATGATGCCTACTTCTTCCAGTGCTTTGATGCCCCTGTCGCTCAATGCAAGATTGATGGATTTGCCGGCACTGATGGCGGCTGTACGCATGTCTGGTCTCCGTTCATATATTTTCACCTGGTATCCACGTTTGGATAAATAGATGGACAGCAATGAACCTACAAGGCCGGCACCGATAATGGTTACTTCTTTTTTCATGAACAGCGGTTATATGGATTTGAAATTACTGCAGCATATTTTTTATGATCTCTCCAAAAGTGAACACCTCTGTAAATGTGTTGTACAATGGAACGGGTGCCACTCTTATCACATTCGGTTCTCTCCAGTCGGCCAATACGCCATGCTGTTTCAATGCTTCAAAAATTGCTTTGCCTTTTTGCAGCATCAGCATACTAACCTGGCAACCCTTTGCTGAAGCAGGGGTAATCACTTCGATCACTTTTTCTGTTGCGTTGGCATTGATCTCATTTAAAATGAACAGCAGGTAATCGCTCAGCAACTTTCCTTTTGCAATCAAACTATCCATGCCTGCTTTGTCAAAAATATCGATCGATGCCTTGTGTGCGGCCATGGACAATACCGGTGCATTGCTCACCTGCCAGCCTTCGGCCGTGGGTATGGCCTGGAAACCTTTTTCCATTTTGAAACGGGTTTCTTTGGTATGCCCCCACCATCCTGCAAAGCGGGGCAACGCTGCATTGGCGATGTGTTTTTGATGAATGAAAACGCCCGATACGCCACCAGGACCGCTGTTCAAATATTTGTAACTGCACCAGCAGGCGAAGTCTGCATTCCAGTCATGTAATTTCAATTCCACATTGCCGGCAGCATGTGCCAGGTCAAAGCCACAGTAAGCCCCAACTGCATGAGCTGCTGTTGTGATACTGGCCATATCAAACACCTGGCCGCTGTAATAATTGACACCACCAAATAAAACCAGCGCAACGGCTTCACCCGCCTGCTCAATGGCCGCAACAATGTCTTCTGTTCTGATGGCATATTCGCCTGCTCTTGGTTCCAGTTCAATGATTGCATCCGAAGGGTCGTATCCGTGAAACTTCACCTGCGATTCCATTGCATACTGATCAGAAGGAAAAGCCTTCGCTTCGCAAATGATCTTATACCGTTCTTTTGTTGGTTGATAAAAACTCACCATCAGCAAATGAAGATTTACAGTGAGTTGATTCATTACCACTACTTCATCCGGCAATGCACCAACGATTTTGGCCACCTGTTGCGGAAATATTTCATGGTAGGGCAGCCAGGGTTTTCTGGCATGAAAATGTCCTTCTACTCCAAAGTTGGCCCAGTCTTCCAGTTCATTCAATACATAATCCTGGGTAGTTTTAGGCTGAAGCCCCAATGAGTTGCCGGTGAAATAAATGCTTTCTTTTCCGTTGATCAACGGGATGTAGAACTGGCTCCTGAAATGTTTCAGTGAATCATTTTCATCCAGCATATTGGCGAAGGCCAGTGTATTTTCAAATGTCATATTAATGAATGGTTGCAATTACTTTTAATTCGATGGCGATAGGAGTGGGCAGGCTTTTTACTTCAACTGTTGTTCTGCATGCCTGTACATCCGTAAAATATTCTCCGTAAATTTTATTGTAGGCCGCAAAGTCAGTTTTCATATTGGTCAGGAAAACAGTTACATCCACAATTTTGTTCCAACTGCTGCCGCTTGCTTCCAGTACAGCTTTTACATTGGCAAAACATTGATGTGTTTCCGCTTCAATATCATATTTCAAAATATTCCCGGCTTTATCCAGTTCCAAACCAGGTATTGAATTGTCTGCAGCATTCCTGCTTCCGATGCCCGACAGAAATAAAAGATCACCAACTTTCCTGGCATGTGGATAGGCGCCCAGTGGTTTGGCGGCATTGGGTGTATGGATCGTATCCTGTTGACTGTTTGTTGCTGGCATGTTGAGCCTTGTTTATATTTATTCAAAATGAGGATGATATATCCTTCAAGAAAATTATTACTGTATTTCGAGGTTGTGCAAGCCTGTTGTTGGACCAACGATAAACAAAGAGAACGGGAAACGGTTTAACGGGAAACGAGTAACATCTACTAAAACTGCACACACACATTCTTCGCTTCCGTAAAAAATTTTAGCGCTTCCCACCCGCCTTCTCTTCCAACGCCACTGTTCTTCATTCCTCCAAAGGGGGTCCGCAGATCCCTCAGTAACCAGCAATTTACCCACACAATTCCTGACTGTACCTGCGCCGCCATGCGATTGGCTTTACTGATATCCTGTGTCCATATAGATGTCGCCAATCCATAGCTGGTTGCGTTGGCCATTTGCAGTGCTTCGGCTTCTGTTTCAAAAGGCTGGATGGTAACCACCGGACCAAAGATCTCTTCCTGGTTGGTTTTACAGTGCTGGTCCAATCCTTCAATAATGGCAGGCTCAATAAAATATCCATTGGCGCATCTTCCTTCCAGTTTCACGGCATTGCCCCCGCACAGGACAGTGCCGCCTTCTTCCCTGGCAATGGCAATACACCGCAGGATCTTTTCAAAATGCACTTTGCTTACAATGGCACCCTGCTTTGAATCTTCGTTGAGCGGATCGCCCACCAACTGCTTCTTCGTGATATCGATAAAGTGTTTTTTAAATTCTTCGTAGGCTGTTCTTTCAATTAATATCCTGCTGCCACACAAACAAATTTGTCCCTGGTTGCCAAAAGAAGAGCGGATGATCTCTTTGAACAACTTATTCCAGTCGCAGTCTGCAAAAATGATCGTTGGATTTTTGCCGCCGAGTTCGAGTGATAATTTTTTGAACATCGGGGCTGCAATGGAAGCGATGCGTTCACCAGCCCTGGTACTTCCGGTAAAGGAAATGGCTTTGATGGCAGGATGCTTTACCATCAGTTCTCCGCAACTGCTTCCATCGCCATGCACAATATTCAATACACCAGCGGGCAACCCGGCTTCCTTGCAGATCTTTCCCAAAAGGAAGGCGGTAACAGGCGTTACTTCACTTGGCTTTGCAATTACACAATTGCCTGCTGCCAGTGCCGGGGCAATCTTCCAGGTAAAAAGATAAAGGGGCAGGTTCCATGGAGAGATACAGCCAACTATGCCTAGCGGTTGGCGCAGGGTGTAGTTGATGGCATTTTTGTCGGTTGTTGCATGGCTTTCACTTGCGAAGTGCATGATGCCGGTGGCAAAAAATCGAAAATTGTCTGATGCCCGCCTGATATCCACTTCTTTGCTCAACCAAAGCGGCTTACCGTTGTCGTTAGTTTCTGCAAGCGCCAGTTCGGCGGCGTGTTCGTCAATCAAATCTGCGATCCTGTTTAGGACACGGAATTTATTTTCTGCAGAGGCAATGCTCCATTCCGGCAAAGCTTGTTGTGCGGCTGATACGGCCAGTTCAATGTCTTTTTTGTTGCTGTTGGGCGTTTGGTAGTATACTTCACCGGTAGCAGGGTTGATGCCGTCTATGAATGCTCCACTCAGCGGGCCGATGAAATTGCCGCCGATATAATTTTCGAGGTGATATGGGATGCTTAAATTCATGATTAAAGTTTAAATGTTTAAAGTTGAAAGTTTCCGGTTGGTGGTCTGCACCAGGTTTTAACTTTTAACTTTAAGCCTATCACTACATTGATCCTGTTCGTCCGCCATCCACCGGGATGTTGACGCCGGTGATGTAGGAAGCTGCCGGCGAAGCCAAAAACGCAACCAGGTTGGCAATTTCTGCAGCTTCGGCAAACCGCTTCATCGGAATTTCTTTTTTCATGGCTTCTTCAATGGCATCAATGCTGGAGTCTTTTTTTGCAGCATTGTTTTCTATAATGCTCTTTAAACGTTGGGTGGCCGTTGCCCCGGGTAATACATTATTGACAGTGATATTAAATGGTGCCAGTTCGTTCGCCATTGTTTTACTCCAGCTTGCCACTGCTCCCCGGATGGTATTGGAAACGCCTAAATTGGGTAAAGGGATCTTTACAGAAGTAGAAATGATATTGATGATCCTCCCGTAACCAGTTTCTTTCATAGCCGGTATCACTGCTTTGGTAAGGATCTGATTGCAGATGAGGTGCCTGTTAAAAGTATCAATGAATGCTTCTTCTGTAGCTTCTGTAATTGGTCCGCCCGCCGGGCCGCCTGTATTGTTTACCAGTACCTGCACTTTATTGCCGGCAACGAAATTCCCGATCTCCTTTTTTACAGTGTCAACATCGTCAAAGTTGGCTACCAGGTAACGATGCGGCTGATCATAAGAATGATTGAGTTGGGCCAGGGCTTCAATGAGTCTTGCTTCATTTCTCGCCATTAAAACACAGGTAGCGCCGAGTTTAGAAAGTTCGATGGCCGAAGCCAGGCCAATGCCCTGTGTACTGCCACAAACAACTGCTGTCTTTTCCCGGAGTGATAAATTCATAGAGGGCCTTTTTTTGAAAATCAAACTTAGTCAAATTGTTGTAATTTTCGTTTTTACCTTACAGCCATTACATTTATCATCATTTTAAACTGAATGCCATGCCAGTAGCCGCTCCTTTTAATTTAAAAAAGTGGATCGATGAACACCGGGACCTGTTAAAACCCCCTGTAGGAAACCAATGCATTTATAAAGACGCAGAAAATTTCATTGTGATGGTGGTGGGCGGCCCCAATGCCCGGAAAGATTATCATTACAATGAAAGCGAGGAATTGTATTACCAGGTAGAAGGAAATATTGTACTGAAGATCATTGATGATGGTATGCAAAAAGATATCCCGATCAATGAAGGGGACCTGTTTTTATTGCCGCCTAAAACACCGCATTCACCACAGCGTGGGCCCAATACGGTTGGCCTGGTAATAGAAAAAATACGGGAAACAGAGGAAGATGGTTTTTTGTGGTATTGTGAAAATTGTGGCAATAAATTGTATGAAGAGTATAAAGTGATCACAGACATCGTAACGCAGTTGCCACCGGTGATGGATGCTTTTTACAAAGACGAACAAAAAAGAACCTGTACTAAATGTGGTGCCGTGATGGCTCCGCCGGTAAGGAAGGGATAAAAACTATTTCCCGTTATACCGTTTTCCGTTGATCTAACATCAGGTTTATATATTACTAAAGGCAGCATTTATTTTGCTTGTTTCAATAACGGGAAACGAGTAACCAGCAACGATTCTAAAAGTAACATGAAGATCGACATTCACACCCATATCATCCCTGCTGCAATGCCGAACTGGGTACAAAAGTTTGGCTATGGCGAATTCATCCATTTGGAACACCGCAACTGCAGGGCCTGTATGATGAAAGGCGATCAACTGTTTCGGGAGGTGGATGCCAATTGTTTTGATGCTGGGGTGAGAATAAAAGAAATGGACGATACAGAGGTAACCGTGCAGGTACTGTCTACCATCCCGGTATTGTTCAATTACTGGGCAAAGCCAGCAGATGGATTGGAGACGGCCCGTTTTTTCAATGATCATATTGCAGATACCGTAGCAAAAGACCCTGCCCGTTTTATTGGTATCGGTACCGTGCCTTTACAGGATGTTGAACTGGCCATCAAAGAAATGGAGCGTTGCATTACTGAATTAAAAATGCCGGGACTGGAGATCGGCAGCAATATCAATGGCGAGAACCTGTCTGCAAAGAAATTTTTTCCTTTTTATAAGCGGGCCGAAGAACTGGGCTGCGCCTTGTTCATTCATCCCTGGGAAATGATGGGCGAGCAGCAGATGCAGCAGTACTGGCTGCCCTGGCTGGTTGGTATGCCGGCCGAAACTTCCCGGGCAATTTGTTCAATGATATTTGGCGGGGTGCTGGAGTCATTCCCGGCGCTACGGGTTGCTTTTGCACATGGCGGTGGAAGTTTTCCGCTTACCATCGGGAGGATTGAACATGGATTCAATGTTCGCCCGGACCTGGTAGCGATACACAACACGGTTAATCCAAGAGATTATATTGGCAAATTCTGGATCGACAGCCTGGTGCATGACCGGGCAGCTATGCGTTACATTGTTGATGTAATGGGAGCAGATCATATTTGTTTGGGGAGCGATTATCCCTTCCCGTTAGGGGAGGCCGTGCCGGGAAAGTTGATCATCGAAATGGGCTTTGAAAAGGAGCTGAAAGAAAAATTATTATTTTTAAATGCCAGGAACTGGCTGGGGATTTAATTTGTAACACTTATAACAATTGCACTCATGAAACCATGGCGTTTGATCTTGTTGATTCTTTTGTCGGTATTCAGTATCGCCAGGCTTGCTTCCACCTGCAATAAAAGGGCTGCGCAGAAAGAAGCCCGGGAAAAGATGGCGGCGTTCTCTTCTATCCGCAATGCGGTAGAAAGAGAGCACAGTGATATTTTCAGGTTTGATAAAACTGATAAGGATAGCCTGCAATGGATGAGAACACAAACCCGGTCTTTTAACCGGGTGCTTGATTCCGGCATCAAGTATTACCAGGACAACTACCGCTATGACGAAGAGCGTTACAAGAAATACCTGGAAGTACTTTTTGAATACAAGAAACTCCTCTACGCCTACCAGGGCTGGATAAAATTTAATACAGAGCATCCTTTTACAGACAAAACGAGAAAGGAACACGAGTATAAATATACTGAGTATCGCAGTAGTGTGCAGTCTGCGTTAAGGGAAATGCAGCAGAAACAGATGTGGGTAAATTTCGATCTGTAAACTGCAATGCGGTCCATCTTTTCACAACAGGTTGGGGTAGTCGCTGATGATGCCGTCCACATCCATTGCTTTTAGTTTGTCGATGCTGGCTTTGTCATTCACCGTCCATGGTATCACTTTGATTTGTTGCCGGTGGCATTTTTCGATGAGTGCTGCTGTGATGAGTGAATGATCCGGGCTGTATACCGTTGGTACAAAGCCGAGTTCTTTCAACTGTTCTTCCAGCGAACGTTTATCATAGTCTTCAATGAGCAGTACCGTTGGGATCGCTGGATAATGCTGGTGGAGATATTGCAATGTTCTTGGATCGAAAGACTGTATCATCACCGATTCTTCCATGTTCTTTTCTTTGATCACTTTCATGAGCAGTTCTACGAATGCGGCTGGCGCCGGATGATACACATTGTCAGTGACTGCATGTGTTTTTGTCTCGATGTTGAAAAATGGAAACGGTCTTCTTCTTGTCATCATGTCGTTTTTCACCGCATCAAATACTTCGGCCAGGCTTGGTTTGTAAGCTGCTATCCGCTGCTGCCGGGCAAAGCGGGGATGCGGTTTCAATCCTACATCATACCGTTTTGTTTCTGCAAATGACATGTTGAAGATGTTGTAATCTTTCTCGTCGCTGGCATCAATAAAACTGCCATCGGGTTTGGTCGTGATCTCGTGGTTGAAAAATGGTTCATGCGATAAAATGGCCACGCTGTCTTTTGTAAAAACAATGTCCATTTCGAGGGTGGTAACACCCAGGTCGAGTGCGTGCAGCATCGCCGGGATGCTGTTTTCAGGCATCAGGCCGCGGCAGCCGCGGTGCCCCTGTTTGTCGAACGCACTCTCTACCAGGGGAGTATTTTGGGGTTGATGTGTATCAGCCATTTTTTTATTGGAAGAACAGGAAGTAAAAATTACAACAGCAAATGCAAGCAAAAAGCGGTTCATAAATTACAGCGTGTTTTAGTGAGTGATGGTAGGTAGCTTTTGTTTGCAAGAGGATAAAAGTTAATAAACCGGTCTTAACTACCCGGTCTGACCTTCGGTGCCGACCGGGAACGAACGGCTGCCTCAATCGGGTCTCACCTGCGGTGCGGACCGGGGAAACATCCGTGCTGCCCTAAACTGGTCGGTACCGCAGGTCAGACCAGTTACTAAAACATACAACACATTACACAACCACTTCCTGCACCATTGTGGGCGCTATATTGGCGTTTCGCATGGCGATGCCTCTTGCTGCATTGCCTGCAAATTCAATAAATGCTTTTTTGGTGATCTCGTCATTGCCGGCCATGATGGGTACGCCGGCATCGCCGCCCTCCCGGATGCTCTGTACAATTGGTATTTGTCCAAGGAAAGGAATGTCAAATTCATCGCACAGGTTCTTGCCGCCATCTTTTCCAAAAATGTAATACTTGTTGTCGGGTAGTTCAGCGGGAGTGAAGTAACTCATATTCTCTACCAGCCCGATCACCGGCACTTTTAATTGTGCCTGGCCGAACATGGCAATGCCTTTTTTGGCATCTGCCAGCGCTACCAGTTGTGGCGTGGTAACAACGATCACGCCGGTTACCGGTACGGTTTGTACAATTGTTAAATGAATGTCGCCGGTACCCGGTGGCATATCAATGATCAGGTAATCCAGTTCGCCCCAATCCACATCGGTCACAAACTGCCGGATGGCACTGCTCACCATGGGGCCACGCCAAACCACTGCCTGCTTTTCATCTACCAGCAAACCGATGCTCATCATCTTAATGCCAAATTTTTCTATGGGAACGATCATGCCCTTACCGCTGCCATCGTCTTTCATCAACGGCCTTTCGCCCCTAACGCCAAACATAATGTGCTGACTGGGGCCGTAAATATCTGCATCCATCAACCCTACTTTAGCGCCGCCCTGTGCCAATGCCAGCGCCAGGTTGGCCGATACGGTACTTTTACCCACACCACCTTTTCCGCTCACCACGGTAATGATATTTCTTACGCCGGTCAGCAGGGTTTGTGCATCCTTGCGGTTGCTGCTGGTATTGCTGGTAAAGTTCACCGTTACCTTCGCCTCTTTGTTCACCAGTATTTTAATGGCATTGATGCAGGCATTCATGATCATGTCTTTCAGCGGGCAGGCAGGAGTAGTGAGCACTACCGTGAACGATACATTGTTGCCGTCAATAGCAATGTCTTTCACCATATTCAGTGTTACAAGGTCTTTTCCCAGGTCTGGTTCCTGCACGTTGCCAAGGGCTTTAAGGATGTCTTCGTTGGTCATTGGTTCAATTATTTGTTAAAAACAATAGTATTGCCGCAAAATTAACCTTCTGCAACCTTACTTTGTTTATCATTTACAGAAATGATGTTATTTTTGGAACCAACACAGGATCATTTATCAGCATCGTTGTGTCACTCACTTGTACACAATACCTTTGGGCGGCACAATTAAAACCAGTCAGCACGGCAAGTGCAGCGCATGAACAAATTTTTACGATACATTTTATTTTTTATTGTTATTCTTCCCTGCGCTGTCAAAGCACAGTTTGCCAGTTTTAAAGATTCTGTGGTACAGTTATACGGCGTGGTAATGACGGCAGACAGCCTCCAGGCCCTTCAATCGGTTAGCGTGGTGGTAAAGGGACGCAACCAGGGAACCATCACCAGCGCCCAGGGAGTATTCAGCATTGTGGTGCTGAAGGGGGATGTGGTGGAATTTACCAGTGTGGGCTTTAAACCCAAGGCCGTCACCATTCCCAAAACATTAGAAGGCAACCAGTTCAGCATGATACAGTTGATGGTAACGGATACGGTGTACCTGGCAGCAACCATCATTAAGCCAAGGCCCAGCAGGGAGCAGTTTGAAAGGGATTTTGTAAACACCAATATCCCGGCCGATAACCTGGAGATCGCCCGGCAGAACAATTCTGAAAATACCCGTAAAATACTGATGGCCACCTTACCGAAAGACGGCAGGGAAGCAGCCAGTTCTTATCTGACCAAACAGGCCGCCAAAAATTATTACAACGGCCAGGTGCCTCCGCAAAATATCTTCAATCCCTTCGCCTGGGCAGAGTTTATCAAGGCCTGGAAGCGGGGCGATTTCAAAAGCAAATAAGGTCGTGAATGGAGAATCGTGAATGGTCAATGGGTGCATCATTGACCAGGGCCTTCCCGTATGTAGCTGTCTGATGGCTCAACGGAAAGGTTCAATATCAAAAACTCAATGGTCAATTTTTTTACTATAACGCATCTGAACTTCTGATAGAAAATGCAAGCTCCGTATCCTAATCTTCCCATTCACTATTCGCTATTCACCTCATTACGTCAAATGATTTACTTTTGCCTTTTATAGCATCTTTCACTCCAAAGTATCGTAGTATGTTGTTTTTTTTAAACGGTTTCATGGGTTGCGGCAAGTCCCATTGGGGTAAAATATGGGCGGCTCATCACCAGCTTGATTTTATTGATTTAGATGAAGTGATACAGATGGAAGAAGGCGCTTCCATCGTTGACATTTTTGAAACCAAAGGCGAAACCTATTTCCGCACACTGGAAGCCCGCAAACTGAGGGACATGCAGTCGGTAAAATCTGCGGTCATAGCCTGCGGTGGTGGAGCACCGTGTTTTAATGATAACATGGCCTGGATGAATGAACAGGGCGTTACAGTATATCTTTCTGCTACACCTGATGAAATTTTGCGCCGGCTGATCAAGGGCCAGCAGCAACGGCCGCTGATAAAAAAACTCAGCCAGGCCGAATTGCTTTTTTTTATCGAACAAAAATTAAAAGAGCGGGAACCTTTTTACCGCCAGGCCAGCATTATCCTGGATAGCGCCAATGTTACCGAACATAGCTTTGAAGAAAAGATACTTTCCCATAAATAACATTACCATGCATAAAAACTTTTTGATCACTGCCGCTGTACTGGGTGCATTGTCTGTAATACTGGGGGCCTTTGCCGCACACAAGCTCAAAGAAATTTTTGAACCGGCTGTATTGCAGGTGTTTGAAACGGCGGTACGGTACCAGGTGTATCATTGTTTTGCATTGCTGGCAGTGGGTATGCTGTACAAAGAATTTCCGCAGAAGCAATTGATATGGGCCGGCAACCTTTTTATCGCAGGTATCCTGTTATTCAGCGGATCATTGTATGTATTGTGTGCAGTAAAGCAACTGCAATGGCCTGCATTGTGGGTAGGCGCCATTACTCCTTTTGGCGGCGGCTGTTTTATTGCCGGCTGGATGATGATCGCCATGGGCATATCCAAAAAAACTACAGCGCAATAGTATAGTGCAGGGTTACCAGGGTGCCGTTCTTATTTTCGATGCTAAAGTCGATGTTCATTTCTTCCATCCGCTTTCTCATATTTTTTAATCCATTTCCAAAGCGGCGGATCTTTTCAAGGTCAATGCCAATGCCATTGTCCTGTATGTACAACGAAAGTCCATCAGGCACTCTTGTTAGTGTAATGGTTACATCCGTTGCCTTTGCATGTTTTAAAATATTGTTGAGGGATTCTTTCACCACTAAAAAAACATTTTTCCTGATGGCCCCGCTCACCTCCACATTGGGCAGGCCTTCCATGATATTGATGCGGCACCGAACGCCGGTATTTTCAAAATATTCCTGTGAATAACTGCGTATGTAGGCGATCATATTTTCCAGTGAATCATTGCTGTTGCTCATTGCCCAGATGATGGTGTTCATACTGTTGAGCAGTTCATTGGCAGAGTGCGATATTTTTTCGATCTCCGGCATGCTGTTCTTTTCGGGCTTACTTTTAGCCAGTTCGCTGTATAGCCGGATGGCAGTGATGCCTGCACCCAATTCGTCGTGCATATCTGCGCTGATGCGGTTCCGCTCCTTTTGCCGGGCGTTGAGGATGGCGAGTTTGGTCTCGAAGATTTGTTTTTCCGCTTCCAGTTTCAGGGCCTCCTGTTCCTTGATCTTTTCTATCAATTCGATCCTGTTTTTATAGGCAAGTCCTAAAATAAAGAACATCAGTTCGAATACGATTCCCAGTTCATAATAAAAAAGAGAATTAAGCAGGATGCTGCCTTTTCGGGGGAATGCCAGCATGTAAAAGGATACGATTGAAAAGCCGATGAGCATGGCGTTGCCGATGGCGAGGTAATTCAGCAGCTTGTTCTTTCGGGTGAAGGCGGTTACGATATACACGATGCCCATTGCAAGGGCGGTCACTTTCATGATGTTTTCCAGTGACTGCTGCAGCCAAAACTGGTCCGTTAAAAAATGAACAAAGGAATAGGCTACCAGCAACATCGCTAATGCCCATTCTTCGTAAATGAACATCTTATTCAGCAGCGGGAAATTCCTTTTGGTTTCAAGAAATTTTCTTGTGAAGGCTATGTAAAAAATGGTGCCGGTAGCCAGCAGGGCAAAAGCCATGTAACTGCTGAAAAAGCTGGTGATCACACCTGCTTTTTTTTCAAAGAGGGTACTGAAAAAGATCAGCAGGAACATGCAGGTTACATAACAACCATTGAGGGCGAATTCTATTCGTTTGCTCAGAATATAATTGGCCATGGAAAAGATGAACATCATCAGTAAGATTCCACTGATCAGGTAACCGGCCATCTGCATGGGCGCATTGCGGTAGTACAATATCTTTTTATATTTATCCAGGTAACTGCGGCTGATGAGTTGTGGCGTGAGGTAAGTGAAAACAGACTTAGTGAACCGGAGTTCGGCAATATAAGTTTGCCTGGCACCTGCCGGAACCGCCAGCGGCTGGTAACCGGACATTTTACTTTGGTCTTCCAGTTGCCGTAGTTCACCATCCGGCATCAACTCATACAGCTTGATGCTGCTGAACGAAATGCCGGGGCTAAAGAACAAACTGTCTGGTTTATCAGACGAATTTAAAAGCGGTATTTTCAGGTACACCCTTTTAGTAATCCAGCTTTCTGGGATATGTGTTTTGATGTGATAGGATGAAAGCGGCTGCCAATTTTTGCCGGGTACAGTTGTCACCGGAATATTGTTGCTGCTGTCTATTAGCAACAGGCAATCTTTCAGCAGCAATGAATCATCCAGCAGCGCCACATCAGTAACAGTGTCCTCCGGCTTTGATTGTGCAATAGCACTTACCGATACAAAAAGTACCACAAGCAGGATGAATATATGCCGGCGTATTTTCACAATGTCAAACCTACCTTTTTTTTATCATATCTTTTATACGTGCCTGAACAACGCCCTTCTTCCAGCACAGCAGACCTTAAAGTGCAGGCCTTTTGGAGCAAATGTTTGCAGGCAAAGGCGGGTAGAAAATATAATTGGCAGCGCATTGTTTGGTATCGGTATTATTTATCTTTGTCCCGATGGCAAAGAAAGTGAAACCGGCAAAAACAGCAGCAACAAACGCCGGTGCATTAAAACAGGAAAAAGAACCCACTATAGAAGTGAAGCAATTGCTCCAGGATGAACGTACGCACAAAATAACCGGTGCAGTGCTTATTTTGATCGCATTGCTGCTTTTTATTGCTTTTACCTCCTATCTTTTTACCTGGGACGAAGACCAGGCAGAAGTATTCAGGGCTGGCAGCAATTTGTTTTGGGGTACCGATGTAAAAGTGAATAACCTGCTGGGTACACTGGGTGCATTTTTGTCGCACTTTTTTATTTACAAAGGGTTTGGCGTGGCATCCTTTCTTATCTGTAGTTTCTTTTTTATTGTGGGGGTGAATTTGTTTTTTGGAAAAAAAATATTTTCTGTTGCCAGGAATGTTAAATACCTCATTACCGGGCTGGTGGTATTGAGTGTTGCTTTTGCGGTAGTGTTCAGTGGTAAAGAATTCCCGTGGGGCGGCGCTGTAGGTAAATTTGTAAAGAACTGGATGTACCAGGTAATTGGCCAGGTAGGCACATTGGGTGTACTGGCAGTTGCAGTATTGAGTTATATCATCTGGAGGTTCAACCCGGTATTTAAGTTGCCATCCAAACAGGCACTCACGGAAATGAATACCCCGGTAGAAGCAGCGGAAGAAACCGAATCAATAGCAGAAGAAGAAGAACCAGTGATCCTTAGTGAAATAACCGGTAATAAGTTAACCGGCAATGCAGCCATGGTGCCGCCGCCGATGGAAGAGATACCGGCTTCGCATGACCTGCAGATCATCGAAAGGGAACCGCCTGTTATTGTAACGCCGCCTGTTGTTGCAGAACCCGTTGTGCCGGTAGTGGTAAAGCCGGTTTCAAGGCCAAAGGAAGACACGGTGCCGCTGGAACTGGAGATCAAAACAGCACCGCCGAAAGAAGAGGAAGAGGTAAAACCAACAGGTGCTGCACAGCGCCAGGGCCTCGATACAAAATACGACCCGGTACTTGACCTCCGGGATTATGTCTATCCCTCCATTGATTTGCTCGAAGCACATGGCACAGATAAAATTGTACAGGATGCTGCCGAACTGCAGGCCAACAAAGACCAGATCATTAACACGCTCAAAAATTACGACATCAGCATACAGCGGATCTCTGCTACAGTAGGCCCTACCGTTACCCTGTACGAGATCATCCCCGCTGCTGGGGTACGCATCTCAAGGATCAAAAACCTGGAAGATGATATCGCCCTGAGCCTTGCAGCGCTTGGTATCCGCATCATTGCCCCCATACCCGGTAAAGGCACCATTGGTATTGAAGTGCCCAATGCCAAAAAGACGATCGTGAGTATGCGGACGCTCTTATCTTCCGATAAATTCATTAATAATAATTTTTCGTTGCCGATAGCGCTTGGTAAAAAGATCGATAATGAAAACTTCATCGTTGACCTGGCCAGTATGCCGCACCTGTTGATGGCCGGCGCAACCGGCCAGGGTAAATCAGTTGGTTTGAATGCCATACTTGTATCATTGCTCTATAAAAAACATCCATCACAGTTGAAGTTTGTACTGGTAGATCCCAAGAAGGTGGAGTTGAGTATCTATAAAACCATTGAGCGGCATTTTTTGGCAAAACTTCCGGGTGAAGAAGATGCGATCATCACCGATACCAAAAAAGTAGTACACACGCTGAATGCGCTTTGTATTGAAATGGACAACCGCTACGATCTGTTAAAGGAAGCCGGTTGCCGCAACATCAGGGAGTACAACGAGAAATTTGCTGCCCGTAAACTGAACCCGGAAAAGGGACACCAGTTTTTGCCATTCATTGTACTGGTAGTGGATGAATTTGCCGACCTGATCATGACGGCGGGTAAAGAAGTGGAAATGCCTATTGCAAGGCTGGCACAATTGGCAAGGGCAGTGGGGGTGCATCTGATCATCGCTACGCAAAGGCCCAGTGTTAATATCATTACCGGTACCATCAAAGCCAACTTCCCGGCACGTATCGCATTTAAAGTAAGCAGCAAGATCGATAGCCGTACCATCCTGGATGCAGGCGGTGCCGAACAGTTGATCGGTAAAGGTGATATGCTGGTGAGTTATAATGGCGACCTGGTGCGTTTGCAATGTGCTTTTGTTGATACACCTGAAGTGGACAGGGTAAATGAATTCATCGGTAAGCAACGGGGCTATGCACAGGCATTTTTACTGCCGGAATACGTGGATGAAAAAGAAATGGAAAAAGGTGATTTTGATGTGAATGATAAAGATCCCCTGTTTGAAGATGCCGCAAAATTGATTGTAGCCAGCCAGAGCGGAAGCACATCTTTACTGCAGCGAAAAATGAAACTGGGATATAACCGTGCCGGCCGTTTAATGGACCAGTTAGAATCTGCAGGCGTTGTGGGCCCTAACCAGGGAAGTAAGGTAAGGGATGTACTGATCAAAACAGACGCAGAATTGCAGCAGTTTTTGAATAGCCATTTTTAAGGGAATAGTTTCCCGTTTATGGTTGACCGTTAGCCGTTGCCCGATTTTAATGCCGGCTGAATGCTGCTTCGCAAGTGCTGGAAATTGGTCTGGTAAACGGGTAAGAGGAAACCGAATTCTATTACTCGAATACTTTTTCCATCTGCATACTCCTTGATCCTTTCACCAGTATCGTGGCACCTGTTAAATACTGTTGTTTCAGCCATTCGCCCGCTGCTATTGAGTTTTTGAAGTTGATATACGGATGATCGATCTTATCAAAATCCCCGCCTACCAACACCACAGCTTTCCATTGGTATTTACCCAGCAGGTCAATGATGGCCTGGTGTTCCTCCAAACTGCTGTCGCCCATTTCCATCATACCTCCCAGCAGTAATATCTTGTTATCGCCTTCCATTCCTGCAATATTTTCAATGGCCAGTTTCATGCTTGATGGGTTGGCATTGTAAGCATCTAAAATAATTTTGTTACCCCCTCTTTCTATCAACTGGCTTCGGCTGTTGGAAGGAATATAACTTTCAAGTGATGCTTTTATTTTTTCATCCGGCACATTAAAATATTTGCCCACCGCTACTGCTGCCAGTACATTGGGAAGATTGTAAGCGCCAACCAACTGTGTTGCAATACGGGAGATACCGGTTCCCTTCAGCATGGTTACCTCCAGCATTTCTTTACTGCTGTCTGCAATTCCTGCTATTGATGCCTCTGCTGTGCCGTAAGTGATCACATGGTTGATTCCCCTGCTCATTTCTACCAGGTAATCGTAGTCGTTCATCAAAAATGCGGTGCCGTTATTGGCCCTGAGGTAATCGAACAGTTCGCCCTTTCCCTTTCGTACCCCTTCAATGCCGCCGAATCCTTCCAGGTGTGCTTTGCCGCAGTTGGTGATAAGGCCATGCGTGGGTAAGGTGTACGAACAATAACTTTCGATTTCTTTCTGATGATTGGCGCCCATTTCTATCACAGCCATTTCAGCATCCATGCCTACGGACAAGATGGTAAGCGGTATGCCAATATGGTTATTGAGATTGCCCCGGGTTGTATAAACAGTATAGGTGCTGTTCAATACCTCGTGAACCAATTCCTTGGTAGTTGTTTTGCCATTGCTGCCGGTAATGGCGATAAAAGGAATGTCGAACTGGCTGCGATGGTACCTGGCGAGTTGTTGCAATGTTTGTAATACGTCTTCCGTTGGTATCAGCCTGTTATCGTTGAAGCCTGTGGGTTCATCTGTAATCACATAGGCAGCACCGCTATCCAACGCCTGCCTGGCAAAAAGATTGCCGTTAAAGTTGGGGCCTTTCAATGCGAAAAAAAGGTCACCCGGTTTTAATTTCCTGGTATCAGTTTGTATGGAAGGGTGCTGTAAAAAAATATCGTATAGGTCTGGTAGCTGCATGTTTCAAAAGTAGCGAAGAATTGGAAAGAATAAAACAGGCTAATAAAAAATCCCGGCTGCCTGCGGCAACCGGGATCATTAAAAATTCTGCACTTTAAAAGGTGGAGTATTAATTAGTTTTTTTTGTTTTTCTTACTACCGGAGTTACTGTTTTTTTAACAGTAGTAGCAGGTTTTGCCGGAGCAGCAACTGCGTCTTTCACATCGTCTTTTTTAATTTCAACAGGTGCTACCGGAGTTGCAGCTTTATCTTTGTCAAATTGATCAGCAGCTACTACTTCACCGGTAAAGGTGATAGATTTCATTTCATCAACACCAGCAAATTTTACAGTCAGGTGTTTTTCAAAATGACCCATTGCAGCAGCATTGTAAGTAGCATCGATCACACCTGATTTACCTGGTGCAATTGGCTCTTTGGTATAGTTGGCAATGGTGCAACCGCAGGTTGGGTTTGCCTGTTCGATGATCAATGGTGCTTTACCAATGTTAACCACTGTAAAGGTTCCTTTTTGTGGTACACCCTGTTTGATCTTTCCAAAATCGATGGTTTCATTTGTAAATTTCGCAACATCAGCTACTTTGGTTTGAGCAAAGGCAGTAGCGCTTAAAGCAAATACGGCTGCAGACAGTAAGATTCTTTTCATGTTATTCGTAGTTTTTATTTGTTTTATAAATGAGTGATGGTTTCGGCTTATTCTTCTTTCAAACTTTTGAGATCCTTGTTTTCAGGAGCGGAACTTACAGGCGTTTTCCAAACCTCACCTTTAATCGTAATTTGTTTGGTCTGGCTTCCGTTATAGGTAATGGTAATTGATTTTGTGAATGGGCCTTCCGCCGCCGCATTGTATCCTACAACGATCCTGGTTTTTTCACCCGGTGCCTGCACCTTGTTCCTTTCCCATTCCGGTGTAGTACAACCGCAACTGGCCTGCACATTTGAAATACTTAGCGAATCCTTTCCAATATTTTCAACGGCAAATACGTACGTAACCGGCTTTCCCTGTGGTATTTTTCCAAAATCATGGGAGGTTTCGGGTAATCCCAACACTTCGGGTACGGCCGGGGCCGACTTGGGAGGCAGGGCAGAGGTTTCCACAACCTGTGCTTTTGAAATAAAACTTATCAAAATAAGTGATAAGATCGTTACTATTTTCTTCATGTAAAGCCTCTATTTTCAATTATTGTTCCAAAGATACAAAAACGATTAAAACCCCGTCAAATTGTAGATTCATTTACAAATTATTTACAATCATCAGCAGTAATATTTTACATTTGTTCAATGGAAATGTCATACAGCAACGAAGCCGCCATGCTTGAAAAATTAAGTTTTGAAAATTTCAGGAATGAAGTGCTGAAAGATTACCGGGTGGCCTGCGAAAGCAGGGAAACAAGTTTACTCGGCCGCAAGGAAGTACTTACCGGTAAGGCTAAGTTTGGCATCTTCGGTGATGGAAAGGAAGTGGCGCAGGTGGCAGTTGCAAAATTTTTCCGGGCAGGCGATATCCGGGCTGGGTACTACCGGGATCAAACCTTTATGATGGCTGCGGGCATCGCCAATGCAGAACAATATTTTTCTCAATTATTTTCAGATCCCGATATCAACAACGATCCTTTTAGTGCAGGCCGCCAGATGAATGCCCATTTTGCCACAAAAAATGTGGATGCGGATGGCGACTGGCTGGCATTGGCAAAAATGAAGAACAGCAGCAGTGATATGGCACCCACTGCAGGCCAGATGCCCCGTGCATTGGGGCTTGCCCTGGCTTCAAAACTATTCCGGCAGGTGGAAGCTTTCCGCCAGCACAGCCATTTAAGCGACAATGGAAATGAGATCTGTTTTTGTACCATCGGCGATGCCTCTACCAGTGAAGGACATTTTTGGGAAGTAGTAAATGCTGCTGGTGTATTGCAGGTGCCGCTGGCAATTTTTGTATGGGATGATGGTTATGGGATTTCTGTACCCAAGCAATACCAAACTACCAAGGGATCTATTTCCGAAGCATTGAAAGGAATGCAGAAGCAGGACGGTACCAACGGGCTCGATATCTACAAATTAAAAGGTTGGGATTATGCCGGCATGTGCGAAGTGTTTGAACCTGCTATCCAGAAAATAAGAGATACACATACCCCTGCTATTTTCCATATTGAAGAGATCACCCAGCCGCAGGGGCATTCTACTTCGGGCAGTCATGAACGTTATAAAAAGCCGGAAAGACTTGCCTGGGAAAAAGAGTGGGACTGCATCAGGCAAATGAGGGAATGGATTCTGGAAAATGCACTGGCAGAAGAACATGAGTTGAATGATATTGAGATGCGGGCCAAATTGTATGTAAAAGAAAGCAAGCAAAACGCCTGGGAAAAATTCCTGGCACCTGTGCAGCAACAGATCGTTGAAGCAGTTCCGCTGATTGAACAACTGGCGCAAAGTCTGGATGCTGGCCCTGCTGCGGCTATAAAAACCATCGCTTCCGAACTGGCTTCCAACAAAGAACCCGTTCGGCGGGAGGTGATGAAAGCATTGGCTACCGCACTGGACCTGGCCAATGGTCATGCCGCTGCCAAACCGCTCAATGATTATTATACCGCCCTGGCAAAACAAAATGCCGGCCTGTATAACTCGCATTTGTACAATGAAGGTCCAAAGTCGGCGCTGAACGTTACCGAGATCAAAGCATGGTATGAAGATGATGCCAAAACAATGAATGGCTACGAAGTATTGAACCGGTATTTTGATGAACTGTTTGCGAGCAATAACAAAGTGGCGGCTTTTGGTGAAGATGTTGGGTTTATTGGTGATGTGAACCAGGGCTTTGCCGGGCTGCAGTCTAAATATGGCGCAGACAGGATATCAGATACCGGCATCCGTGAATTATCTATCATGGGCCAGGGGATTGGTCTGGCACTGCGTGGATTACGGCCCATTGCCGAAATTCAATACCTCGATTATTTGTTATATGGTTTGCAACCGCTGAGCGATGATGCTGCTACCACGCATTTCAGAACTGCCGGCGGGCAAAGTTGCCCGCTCATCGTACGCACCCGGGGGCACCGGCTGGAGGGCATCTGGCACAGCGGCTCTCCCATGGGCATGATCATCAATTCGCTCCGGGGCATGTATGTTTGTGTGCCACGCAATATGGTGCAGGCAGCAGGCATGTACAATACTTTGCTGCAGGGCAATGACCCGGCCATTATGATCGAGTGCCTCAATGGCTACCGGCTTAAAGAAAAACTTCCTTCCAATTTACTGGCCTATACGGTACCGTTAGGTGTGCCGGAAGTGATCAAAGAAGGCACCGATATCAGCATCGTATCTTATGGCTCTACACTCAGGATCATTGCAGATGCCGTGGAATCATTGGAAAAAATGGGTACCAGTTGCGAAGTGATCGATGTACAAACCTTACTACCTTTTGATCTTCATCATTCCATACTGGCATCACTCAAAAAAACCAATCGCATTGTATTTGTAGATGAAGATGTGCCCGGGGGAGCCGCCGCTTACATGTTCAATAAGGTGATGGAAGAGCAGGGAGGTTACCGCTATCTTGACGTGGCACCAAGAACCATTACCGGCAAGCCGCATCGTCCGTCTTATGCCAGTGATGGTGATTATTTCAGTAAACCCAATGTGGAGGATATCATCCGGGTGATCAGGGAAATGATGGCCGAGTAGCGCCAGCACCATTATTTTTGTTTGTACATCTTAGCCAGCATGTTCAACACCGGCTTTCTTCATATCATCGATATTCTTGGCACATTCTCTTTTGCCGTGTCCGGGGCATTTTTTGCCATGGAAAAAAAGCTTGACCCTTTTGGTGTGCTTATCATTTCTTTTGTAACAGCCATCGGTGGCGGTACATTGCGTGATGTACTGATCGGCAGCCTGCCGGTGGGCTGGTTAAGAAACGAAACTGCCACCATCACCATTTTTATCGCTTATATCGGCTCGATGTTTTTTGAATCAAAACTCAGGAATTTAACCACCACACTTTTCCTGTTTGATGCACTGGGCCTTGGTTTATTTACCATCATTGGTATTGAAAAAGCGATCGATCAGCATTTCAGCATTGGTGTGTGCATTGCGCTGGGTACCATCACGGCCAGCTTTGGCGGCGTGATCAGGGATGTATTGCTGAACAATGTGCCGCTCGTTTTTCGCAAAGAGATCTATGCACTGGCAAGTATCATTGGCGGGCTGCTTTACTTTGGGTTCAGGAAAATAGAAGTTGATGCAGACCTCTCCAAGATCACCTGTATCCTGCTGATCTTTATAATAAGATTACTGGCCGTAAAGTATAAACTGGGCCTGCCTGCTTTTTATGCAAAAAATAAAACTGCTGTATGAATTTAACACTTTACCAGGTGGATGCTTTCACCGATAAATTATTCGGTGGTAACCCTGCTGCTGTTATCCCGCTGGAACGCTGGATCGATGATGGTTTGATGCAGCAACTGGCACTGGAAAACAATTTAAGCGAAACGGTTTTCTTTGTGCCTTCGGCGAACCCGGCTGCCCACTTTGATATCCGTTGGTTTACACCGGCTGTCGAGATCAATTTATGCGGTCATGCCACCCTGGCCAGCGCCTTTGTATTGTACAATATACTGGGCTTTAAAAAAGAGCAGTTGGTATTCCATTCCAAAAGCGGGCTGCTTACGGTAACAAGATCGGAGGAAATCTTTACCATGGATTTTCCCAGTTGGAAACCGGAAAGACTAAATGAATATGATGATGAAATACTGGCATCGATACTCGGCAATAAAGCCATCGTTGGTGTATACAGGTACAGGGATGTATTGATCGAATTAGAGGATGAAGCTGCTGTTAAAAATTGCCAGCCTGATCTCACGCTGATGAAAAAGCATTTTGACAAAATGATCATAACGGCGCCTGGTACCTCAGTTGATTTTGTATCGAGGTTTTTTGCACCGGGTGCAGGGGTAGATGAAGACCCGGTAACCGGATCGGCTCATTCGCAGCTCATTCCTTTTTGGAGCGAAAAGCTGATGAAGAAAAAATTACATGCGCTGCAATTGTCGCAACGGGGAGGAGAACTTTGGTGTGAGCAACTCAGCGATGAGCGGGTTAGCATGAGCGGCCAATGTGTGTATTACATGAAAGGAACCATCAGCTTGCCGCATCTATACAGCTGACAGGGCCACAATGTCTTTCTCCTCCAGGATCGATTTGTGATATCCTTTTCCTGCAGCATTGATCATGGCAAGGCCGACCTGTTTTAGCGTTACTACAGTGGTAAACAATCTTATCACCGGTATCAGCCACCCGGCGTATTTATAAAAGCCCAACGTATTTTTTAAGCCTTTCGTGGGTTCAATGATGCCTGGCCTGAAATTGTACACCGCTTTAAATGGAAGCTTTGCAAGATCATTTTCTGTTTTACCCTTCACCCTCGCCCACATGATCTTCCCTTTCTCACTGCTGTCAGTATGTGCGCCGGATACATAACAGAAACACATACTGCTATTCTGCCTGCTGAGCGTTTCTGCAACATGCATGGTAAGCGTATAGGTCAACCGGTAATAGGCTGCTTCTTTCATACCAACAGAAGATACGCCCAGGCAAAAAAAGCAGGCGTCATAACCGGTGAGTTGTTCTTCAATGGCACTAAGATTGAAGAAATCGGCATGAATGATCTCCTGCAGTTTCGGGTGAATGATACCGCAGGGTTTCCTGTTGATCACCAGTACTTTTGCTACATCGGTGTGCAATAAACATTCATGCAAAACGCCTTCGCCTACCATGCCGGTAGCGCCGGTTACAATTACTTTCAGTTGTTTGTTCATGGTAACAATATTAATGCGAAGGTAGGTATCATGGCCTGCAAAGCGTTGCTATTACAGCCGCATGCTGCGGATACTGGGCCGTGAGATCTTTTTCAACGGCCATTTCAAAATCATTGAAATCAAAACCCGGTGCTACGGTGCAACCAACAAAGCAATACTTGCTTTCCGCAGCGGGCCTGCTGGCAAACCAGCAATGTGCAGGCACTACATATTGAAATTGCTGGCCGGTCAAAAAATCGTTGCCCAGTTTTATTATTTGCAGGTGACCATCCGGGTGCAACACGAAAATTTCCAAAGAATCGCCACTGTAAAAATGCCAGCATTCATCGCTTCGGATGCGGTGAAAGGCTGAAAAATTCCCCTGCTCCAGTAAAAAATAAATGGCGGTTGAAAAATTCCTGTCGCCGTTGAATGATTCAGGTAAAGCATCCGCCGGTATGGTTCCTGCGCTTCTGTAGGTTTCTTTGTACCACCCTCCCTCGGGGTGTGGCTGCATCTCAAATTGCCGGATCAGTTCTTGTATCATCAGGTTGTTGTTTTGAAATAGAAAGTAAAACAGTTTTTTATAGGGAGATTGTCAGCGCCTGTAAATACTGATCAATATATTGTTGTTTCATTTTTCGGCGGTATTGCATCACAAATCGTGGATGCGGCACTGCAATGATCTTATCGAACCAGCCGTATTTTTCATTCAGCAAACAAAGCCACTTGTAATTTTTATCTTCACCAATACAAATGCAGTAATCTCTATTAAAGCCAACCGATAACTGTTGTTGAAGGCTGTTTACGATAAATGGCGTAACGGCTTCCATCAATTTTTTATCATCATAATAATTGATGTTTTTTCCGTTTTGAACAAAACCGAGTGGTGACATGGCACCGATAAACCAGTCCCCGTAAAACCGTGTTGCGCCGCCGTATTGTTCAATTACTTCATAAATGAATTCGGCTGATAGTTCAGAAGAAATTTTGAAAGGGTGCTGAATACCGCAGTTCTCCTGCAGTTGTTTGGGTCCCGTAAAATTAATGCCGGTAATGCCTGCGCCAAACCTGCCGGGGTTAATGCCCAGCAGCATTCTCCTGGTATTGTTGTCGGAGTAAAATTTTTTAAAGAAACGCTTTGTGATGTCCTGTACTTCCTTATCCTGTTGTGGAAACAATATGCCGATACCTGCCGGCAATGGCGGTGGTTGCAGGGTAAGGTAAAACCGGGTAAGTTTGGTTGCTAAGCTCATTTTGCAAATTCTCAGGAGTGATGGTGTACGGTTCGTTCAATATTGCGGTCTGGGATGATCCACATCAAAGAAACCGTAGTGAATACAAGGCAGGACAGCGAGGGTTTTACAAAGGCCAAAGCGATGGAAGCCGTATAAAATACCACCGACCAGGTTCCTTTCCACGTTTGTTTTTTTAACACTTTCAGCATGACTTCATTTTTTGCTTCGTGCCGGGTGATCGTCATCAGCAAAATATAATAGGCGATGCCGCACAGGTCGGCCAGCACTGCGTAAATGATCACCGGGTTTCTTTCAAAATTGGATTCGCCCATCCAGGCAGTTGCAAAGGGGATGAGTGACAGCCAGAAGAGCAGGTGAAGGTTGGCCCAGAGAATGCTGCTGTTCACTCCTTTAATGGTATGTATCAAATGATGATGATTGCCCCAGTAGATGCCTAAAAAAATAAAACTTAACACGTAACTGAGGAACACGGGTACCAGGTGTTTGATACTTTCCCATTCCGTGCTGTGCGGTACTTTTAGTTCCAGCACCATAATGGTGATAATGATGGCGATCACGCCGTCGCTGAATGCTTCAAGCCTTGTTTTGGTCATATTGCAATATAAACAACAATTGTTCTGTATTTTTAAACCCAGACCAACAAAATGTTACTTATCAATCGCAGAAAATTTTTAACCACCGCTGCTGTACTTACTGCAGGTGCAGCCACTAACGCTATGTC
>APMI01024137.1_pt1 | contig 29391 bp, 23 predicted proteins | sample 667938 | NCBI WGS metagenome assembly APMI01 (sample SAMN01084076, study PRJNA167559) | wastewater metagenome | biome: Wastewater | place: Denmark: Ejby Moelle, Odense | collected 2011-11-28
ACACCCCCGGTGGCGACCAGCCCCACATATACAGACACTATACCCGCAGACGGAGATGTGATAAGCGTAGTGCTTACCAGCAATGATCCCTGCGCCGCCCCTATAACCGATACAGACACGGTTCACATAGCGTTCATCAATACATCGAACTCCCTTGCGGGCAACTACGTGTTCCCCGAGAGCAGGGTGGTGAATGTGAACGGATTTATGGATGTGCGCTATTATACGGACTGCGACCTGATGGCGAGCATCAACCCTACGGGTGCCAACCCCATAAACGGGAACACGACCGTAACGGTGACAAAGGACCTGGTGGTAAATAGCTATAACGGCCAGCCATATGTGCAAAGACATTTTGATATAACACCGGCGAACAATGCGGGCACTGCTACCGCTACTATAATGCTATATGCATACCAGAGCGAATTTGACGCATACAATGTAGCTGCAACCGCTGCCGGCATGCCACTGCTGCCTACCGGCGCAATAAATAATGGTAATGTACGGGTAACGCAATTCCACGGCACAGGTACGGCACCCGGAAACTACACAGGCAGCGAGGAATTGATAATACCTGCTGTAAACTGGGATGCTACGAATAACTGGTGGGTGATGGTACTGCCTGTAACAGGCTTTAGCGGTTTCTACATACACACTGCATACGGATTTGCGCCACTGGATATTGCCATAAGCAATATAAGCGCGCAAAACGAAGCTGCACGCAACAGGGTGGACTGGACAAGTGCTACAGAAACAAGCGGTGGCCTGTATACCATACAGCGCAGCGCCGATGGCAGGAACTTTACTGATATAGGTACCGCATCTGCAAAGGGAGTAGCCGCTGCATATACCTGGTGGGATGAGCAGCCATTCAATGGCATTAACTACTACCGTGTAAAAATGGATGAGCCGGGCGGCAAGAGCAACTATACCAAAGTGGTGGATGCGACCGTAAAGAATGGCAACAGCCTCAACATAACTGCATCGCCCAACCCTGTACGTAACAGCGTAAGCATAACCATATACGGCACACAAACAGGCAATAGCTACATCAGCCTTACCGACCTGACAGGCAAGGAACTGAAGCGTGTGCCATTAAGTGGAGCCACTGAATCAATAGACCTCAGCGGGCTGGCACAAGGCATTTATATGCTGAAGTATACGGACGATGCAAGGACCGAGACGATGAAGATCGTAAAAGAATAAATAGTCGATAGTCCATAGTAGAAAGGTGCGGGAAGAAAGTAGGACTGAAGAGAAAAAGGAGTGCTACGGCACTCCTTTTTTTATGAATGCTTGCGGCGAACGAGAAACAGGGGTAAATTGCACCTTATTTACCGCAGGTTATCCACCCGCAATCCACCGCGCCGATTTTTCCTATTTATATTTGTACGGATTCAATTATCTTAACGCCCAACCGGCTACCTCAAAAGCATAATAAAGTATTGAAACTCACATACAAAATACATTGGTTGTCTTTTCTGATCTTAGTCTTACTATGCTATAGCACTCCCGTCCCGGCACAAAAAAAGAAGCAGCCGGAAAAAAAACAGGCCGAAAAAAAGAAATCCGAAAAGCACGCAAAGCCCCTGGGCCCCGAAAAGCCTGGGGAAAAGAAAGTGGCAGACAAAAAGCATCCCGAAGAAAAGCAGGCTGATAAAAGGACAGCGGAGGCAAAACAGCCGGAGAAAAAAACAGTTGATGAACGTCCTACAAGCGTGTGCAATTGCGTAATGATGAAGATACAGGCGCAGGATACCCTGGGCGATGATGCTTATATAACCTACACTTTTACTGTTAAGAACCGTTGCAAAGAACCTGTATGGGTCAACTCAGGCCGTTTTGGCTTTTTTGTAAACAATTTTAGTGGCGGCAGGCCGCGCGTAATACGCGATCTGCTCTTTGTAAAAAGGGCAATTTACCCCGCTTTTGTATTAATTAAGCCCGGTGACAATTTTGACTTTAAATTTGCAGATAATCCCTTTGATGAGTACCAGCTGAAAAGAGGCAACAGGTATTGGTTCAGGTTCACCTACAACAATACTACGATCAGGCAACCGTCGGGAAAGCATTTAAACTACCTCTGTAAGAAAGAACTGCAGCGGCTGGTGTACATAAGATAGAAAAAAAATAAAAAAACAGTATATGGCGCTAATTGCCCCCTCGATGCTCTCGGCCGATTTTTTGAAGCTGGAACAGGAAATTGAAATGGTGAATAACAGCGAGGCCGATTGGTTTCACCTGGATGTGATGGACGGGCGTTTTGTGCCCAACATTAGTTACGGTATGCCCATCATAGCCCAGATGAAAAAGGCGGCGAAAAAGACCTTTGATGTGCACCTGATGATAGAAGAACCGGAGCGCTACCTGGAAGACTTTAAAAAGGCGGGTGCCGATTATCTTACCGTGCACTACGAAACAGGTTACCATATACACCGCACGCTTACCAGCATCAAGGCGCTGGGTATGAAGGCGGGTTTGTCCATTAACCCGCATACACCTGTGGAGATGATACAGGATATAATAGGGGAGATAGACCTGCTGCTGGTAATGAGCATTAACCCCGGCTTTGGTGGCCAGAAGTTCCTGCCGCTTACGTATAACAAAATAAGGCAGGCTAAGGAGATCATCACAAAGGCCGGCGGCAGCACACTAATAGAGATAGATGGCGGTGTAACATTGGAGAATGCCGGCAGCATTATAGAGGCCGGTGCCGATGTACTGGTGGCAGGCAATACAGTCTTTGCATCAGCCAACCCTACCGAAACCATAGCGAAGCTGAAGGCAATAGGAAAATAAATGTAACTTATCCCCGTTTTAGTGATTGTGTATATGCTTCGTAAATTATCGGCCCTCGCTGTATTGATGTTTTGTTGTTCATTTTTTGCTGCTGCGCAAACTGTAAAAGTGGGCGGCATTGTAAAAGATGGGCAAGGGAAACCTATTGATGTAGTTAATGTATCGGTACTCAATTCAAATCTTGGTACTAATACCAACAGGGACGGCCGATACCTGCTCGAAGTACCGGCTGATACACAGCTGATGATCATCTACTCTTACACCGGTTACCAAACAGAGCGCCGGCGTATCAATACGAGGAAAGGCCAGTATGAGCTGATGCCGGATATTACACTAAAGACTGATGCGAATACACTGAAGGAAGTAGTAGTAAGTGATATAAACAGGGGAGAAGCGGGCAGCACCACCATAGACATATCGAAGGCAAACATCATGGTGTCGCCAACAGGTGGTATAGAAGCGATAATAAAGACACTGGTGGGCAGTAATAATGAGCTTACCTCGCAATACAATGTGCGTGGGGGCAATTATGATGAGAACCTGGTGTATGTGAACGATTTTGAGATATACCGCCCATTCCTCGTCCGCTCGGGCCAGCAGGAAGGGCTCAGTTTCGTGAACCCTGATCTTGCATCGGGCGTGAACTTCTCGGTGGGTGGTTTCCAGGCCAAGTATGGTGATAAAATGAGCAGTGTGCTGGATGTGACCTACAAGCACCCGAAGCAATTTGGCGGCTCCGTAATGGCCAGCCTGCTAGGCGCCAGCCTGCACCTTGAGGGCGCATCTAAAAACGAAAAGCTTACTTACCTGATAGGCGCAAGGGAAAAGTCCAACCAGTACCTTTTGCAGTCGCAGCCTACAAAAGGGGTGTACAATCCGTCCTTTACAGATGTACAGGCTTTGGTCAATTACCGCTTCAGTAAAAAGTGGGAAATGGAAGTGATAGGCAACTATGCACGCAATCGCTTTAGCCTTATACCTGAAGAGTCTACCAGCAGCTTTGGCCTGGTCAATAAAGCTTACCAGCTGCGTGTATTTTTCGACGGTAGCGAGGTAGACCAGTTCGATTCGCGTTTTGCGGGTATATCCACCACTTACAGACCTGATGATAAGCTGAAGCTCAAATTCCTGGCATCGGGTTTTCAAACCAATGAATACGAAACCTATGATATAGGTGGTGAGTACCTGCTGGGTGAACTGGAAACGGATCTTGGCAAGGAGAGCTTCGGGCAAATAAAGACCTACCTGGGCACCGGCCTGATAGAAACCCATGCCCGGAATTACCTGGAGGTGAATGTGAGCAACCTCGCACATCGCGGTTCGTATGATGCAAAAAAGCACTTCCTGCAATGGGGTGTGGACGCGAACGTGACAAGCATCAGCGACAAGCTACATGAATGGGAACGCCGTGACTCATCGGGCTTTACACAGCCATATGATACAACACAGCTGAGGATGATGAATTTTTACAACTCATCGGCCAATTTCAATTATACGGTGCTGAGCGGTTTTGTGCAGGACAACCTTCGCTTTAACGACTCGCTTCATCTTACCATGTCGGTTGGTGCAAGGTTCAATTATGATTTCCTGAACAAGGAGTTCATAGTAAGTCCGCGACTACAGATGGCATACAAACCAGAGTGGAAGAATGATGTGGTGTTCAGGTTTGCTACAGGCTTGTATGCACAACCTCCCTTCTATCGCGAGATGCGCGACCTGCAAGGCAATCTTAACACAGGCTTGCAGGCGCAGAAATCATACCACGTACTGCTGGGTACGGACTATAATTTCAAAGCTGCCAACCGCCCCTTTAAGCTGACAACAGAGCTGTACTACAAATACCTTTGGGACCTTGTGCCCTATATTTTTGATAATGTGCGCATTCGCTATCATGGTCAAAATGAGGCTACGGGTTATGCATATGGTGGTGAGCTGCGCCTGTATGGTGATATAGTAAAAGGCGCGACATCGTGGATAAGCATAGGCGTGATGAAGACAGCGGAATATCTCAGGGATTCTAATTACAAGACAGTGACCGGTGGCGATAGTGGTATAAACCCCGGTTTTATACCACGCCCTTCCGATCAGCGCTTTATGATAGGTATGTACTTTGAAGATTACATACCACGCCACAATAGCTACAAGGTGCACATCAACGCGATGTATGCTACAGGCCTGCCACTGGGGCCGCCAAGCGCCCCACGCTATGCAGATACACTGCGCCTGCCCGATTACAAGCGTGTGGACATAGGCTTCTCGGCACTGCTACTGAATGGTGCGCGCAAGGAGCGCCCTTATCACAGTTTCTTTAAAAATATAAAGAGCATCTGGGCAAGCCTCGAGGTCTTTAACCTCTTAGGCATACAGAATACATTATCCTATACATGGATACAGGATCAGAGCAGCGGCAAAACATTTGCGGTGCCCAACAGGCTCACTTCGAGGCTGATTAACGTCAAATTGATGTTCGATTTTTAGATAACAGAAATTTCCATTTCTTTCAAAGCCTTTACTGTGGCTGTGCTAGCTATTATGTGTAAAAAAACATTGAAAAACTTTTTGTGAAAAAGGCTATATTCTTATCTTTGCGCTCCGTTAAGGAGGTACAGCCTTCTAAAATTGGTAAGATTTCGTAGCTCAGTTGGTAGAGCATCCCGCTTTTCGCGGGAGGGTCTTGGGTTCGAGAGGTTAAGTTGATAATAGTTCTTTAAAATATTGATTTCGTAGCTCAGTTGGTAGAGCAATACACTTTTAATGTATGGGTCTTGGGTTCGAGTCCCAACGGAATCACAAAAAGCCTCGCGAAAGCGGGGCTTTTTTGTTTTTATGGAATGCCTCGTGTATGTCATATATTAGCCAAGGTGGACAAGTACTACGTCGGTGCTTGTACCGACCTGCAACGTAGATTGTACGAGCACAACATAGGGCACTCAAAATTCACGTCAACGGGTGAGCCATGGGAAGTGAAGTACACGGAAGAATATGACACGCTACAAGAGGCTAAGAGACGAGAATTGGAGATCAAGAAGAAGAAGTCGCGAAAAAAATATATTGAGTCATTGATCTCGTAGCTCTGCTGGTAGAGCATCCTGCTTTTCGCGGGATGCTCTTGGGTTCGAGTCCCAATGGGATCACCATATGGGACAAGTCAAAATTCAAACGACTTGTCCCATTTTTTTTTGGCTTTAATTCCCTATCTATCAAGGATATAATGTTGATGATTTCGTTCAATCTTTTGGTTCGATGTTGGCAACCGTCGAATACGATATTTTCAGGGAACATCGAACCAACTATCTTTCTTTTAAGTTCTACCGTACCTTCTTTGTACAAAGTATCAAGCTGAGCGATATTGCTAAAAGCCTTATCCCACAATGGTTCTACCGTTGTTTGAAAACTTACAGCAGCTTTCAATTTCGCTTCCAGACGATTGATCTTCTCCTCACATTCAGATTTGATTGCCCGATAATCATCCCCTTCTATATCGCCGCACAAAAGCAGTTCTCTTGCCTTTACAATACGGCTATTCACTTCCTGCAATTGCAGCTTCAAATCTTTCTGTTCGTCTCTCTCTCCACGCTCTTTTGATTTGTACGTTGATGTGATTACGTCTTTGCATGTTTCAAGTCTTGAAAGAGGCCATACATATTTCCTGATTTCCTCAACCATTTTGTCATTTGCCTCTTTTGCCTTGTAACGAACTCCACAAGCAGAACTGCAATGATAATAATGGTAGTATTGCGTTCTTCCCTTTGATGCGCTGCCAGTAAGCATCCTTCCGCATTTTGGACAGATTAGAAAGCCTCTCAACGGAATATTATCGTCTGCCGTAACCTTTGTTCCTAAAATCCGCTTGCGTCCATCCAATACATCCTGAACGTCATAATACAGAGTTTCAGAAATTAACGGCTCATGCTGTCCTTTTACCAACATGCTTTCTTCTTCCTTGTACTTTGGTATAAATATTAATCCGCAGTAGATCGGATTTCTTATGGCAACCCAAAAGTTATTCTTACTGCATTTCAAGCCTTTTTCTTTCGCTGTTTTCCATACCTGTTCCGTGTTAAGCTGACTATGGGAAAGTTCCTCAAACGCCCATTTCATTATGTCCCCCTGAATATCCTTCGGAGCAATATATTTCTTGCCATTCTCAGTAACCTTATTCGCATATCCAATAGGAGCGGTTCCCATCCAGCGCCCTTCTTTTTTAGCACGGCGCATACCATGAAACACATTTAATGCCCTACGGTCATTCTCTACTTCAGGTGCTGCGAGGTAGAACGCCAGCATCATTTTATTTTCTGGAATAGATAGGTCAAGCGGTTGTTCAACTGCCTGCGGCTCGATACCCAAACGCCGAAGGGTGCTGATCATCTGGTAAGCATCCCCTGCGTTACGGCTGAACCTATCCCATTTTGTAAACAGAATAAGGTCAGTATGTCCCTTGTGCTTACGCAGGTCGCCTAATAATCCAGTCCAAGCTGGTCGTTTGAACGTCTTTGCAGAGTGGTCTTCCAGTATCACTTTCCTGACCCGGATATTGTTTATTTCGCAGTATTTCCGCAAACGTTCCTCCTGGTCACGTTGCGAATAGCCCTTATCGGCCTGTTCGTCCGTACTTACTCGTACATAAAGGTCTGCTATTTTCATACTATATAAATTAAGTGTGGTACAATGTAAAGGTACAAAGAAAAAATCAAATTGAACAACATTTAATAGAATTATCACGTCAAGATTTACTAAATTTGCCACATCTTTGTTTAATAGAAAGCGACACGGTTTAATAGGGGGCATACCCTTTTCAATAAAAACGAAATATGGCAACACCACGCGAACGTTTAGTCGAATCATTGAAGTTTCTGAAAGAATTGCAGGATAATGGGATTGTCGGTATTCACACCGATGAAATACCCAATCGGAAATACAGAGAGATACTACTTAAAAACGGCTTTATGCGGGAAGTTACAAAGGGATGGTATATACCTACTGACCCTATGGAAAAAGCAGGAGAAACAACTTCCTGGTACAGTTCTTATTGGAACTTCATAGTCAAATTCCTGAATTACAAATTTGGGGAAGAATGGTGCTTGTCGGCAGACCAGTCCCTACTTATCCATGCAGGAAACAGTGCTGTACCGCAACAGCTAATGTTACGTTCGCCACACGGCAATAATAACCCTACACCCTTACCGCATAACACCTCTTTATTCAATTTAAAAGCAAATATTCCTCCTGGGGATCAAACCATTATTATAAACGGCATTCGGATGTACAATCTGCAGGCTGCATTGGTTTATAGCTCTCCAAGTATTTATACAAGAAATGCGATTGATGCCCGCACAGCTCTTGCATTGATAAGGGATGCTTCGGAAGTATTACCCATTCTACTGGAGAATGGGCATACAATTTTTGCAGGCAGGTTAGCGGGTGCTTTTAGAAATATAAACAGGGACAAGATCGCCGATCAGATTGTTGACACCCTTAAACAAGCCGATTACGATATACGGGAAGAAGATCCTTTTGAAACCAAACTAAGCCTTAGCTTGTCCTTCCGTGAACGCTCACCCTATGCCAACCGGATCAGGCTCATGTGGGAGCAGATGCGTGAGATTGTTATTGCCAGCTTTCCCAAAGCTCCAGGCATACCCGATGATCTGCAAGCCTACTTAAAGGATGTTGACGACATCTACATTACGGACGCATACAATTCGCTTTCCATAGAGCGATATCGTGTAACCCCGGAACTGATCGAAAGGGTAAGCAGCGGCCAGTGGAACAGCAAGGAGAACGAAGAAGACCGGAAACAAAGGGATGCGATGGCAGCCAGAGGCTACTACCAAGCCTTCCTGCAGGTGAAAGATACCATCACAGCTATACTGAAGGGTGCAAATGCAGGAAAGCAGGTTGACAAGGATCATTCAAAATGGTACAGGCAACTGTTTGACCCAAGTGTAGCCGCAGGACTTTTAAAAGCCGTAGATCTTGCAGGGTATCGAAACCACCAAGTGTACATTGGCAATTCCAAGCATGTCCCTTTGAATGTGGATGCTATGAGGGATGCTATGCCTGTACTTTTTGAGTTACTGGAGGAAGAATCTGAACCATCGGTGAGAGCAGTATTAGGGCATTTTATCTTCGTTTTTATCCATCCATACATGGACGGCAATGGAAGGATAGGACGTTTTCTGATGAATGCTATGCTGGCTTCGGGAGGTTACCCGTGGACAATAATACCAGTTGAAAGAAGGGATGAGTATATGCAGGCTTTGGAGCAGGCAAGCGTAGGACAGGACATTACTTTGTTTGCTTCTTTTCTCGGTTATTTGGTTAATGAGCGATTACATGGGAAGATAGTGGCAAAGTTGCCTGACGCGAAATAATAACACTATATTCTATTCCGTAATTCAGCAACGGCATGTTTACGGTTCAGATGAACACTTTCAGCCTGATAAATTTGGTCGCTCTTTCCAACAACTTCCTGTGGATATTTCCTGCGGGTGGTCAACAAACTGATTGCTGCGCTCACCCTGATGCGATGGAGCTTTACACCGTCGTATATCAGGTTATCAGGGAACATTGTACTTACAATTTTCCTTTTCTGTATGACAGTTCCGTTTTGGAACAGAACATCTAAATGTGAGACTTTGGAAATCGGAAGATCCCAAAGCAATTCCATACTGTCTGAAAAGTAATTAGAGGCTTTCAGCTTTGCTTCAATATCAGCTATTCGTTCGCTGGCCTCTGTCTTAATAGTACGATAGTCTTCCCCTTCAATTTCCTCACGAAGTAAAAGTTCACGAGCTTTTGAGAGGCGATGCTTTATCTGGTCAAGTTGTGACATCATGCGCTTCTGATCTGTTTTTTCAACACGACTTACGTCCATATAAGTGGCTGTAATAATTTCCCTGAACAGTTTTAGTTGCGGAACATTACGCACTTCATCTCCGATTGCGTCTATCATCAAATTGTTTGCGTCATCTGCTTTGTAACGTACACCACATTCAGAATTGCAATGGTAGTAATGATAATATTTTTTCCTGCCTTTTGAACCGCTGCCTGTTAAAAACCTTCCGCAGTTTGGACAAATCAGATAACCCCTTAAAGGAATATCATCCTGTGAAACTACCTTTTTACTTACCGCCTTCCTCTTTCTGCCGTCCAAAACATCCTGCACGTCAAAAAATAGTGAAGCCGTTATGATCGGCTCATGTTGTCCCGGTACAAGCTGGCTTTGCTCATCTTTATGCTGCGGGACGAAAATCAACCCACAATAAATAGGGTTTCTTATCGCAACCCAAAAGTTGTTTTTGCTACATTTTAAACCTTTTTCACGGGCTTGTTTCCAGACTTGTTCAGTATTCAGCTTATTGCGAAAGATTTCCTCAAAAACCCATTTCATGATTTTAGCATCCTGATCTTTCGGCGCAATATATTTCTTGCCATCTTCTGTAGTTCTGTTCAGATAGCCAATCGGAGCTGTGCCCATCCAGCGACCTTCCTTCTTAGCACGCCGCATACCATTAAATACATTTAACGCCCTGCGGTCATTCTCTACCTCCGGTGCTGCGAGATAAAATGCCAGCATCATTTTGTTCTCAGGAATAGACAAATCTAATGGCTGCTCCACGGCCTGCGGCTCTACTCCAAGATGGCGTAACAAGCTTATCATTTGATAGGCGTCCCCGGCATTACGGCTAAACCTATCCCATTTTGTAAAAAGAATAAGGTCAGAATGACCTCTTTGCTTCCGTAAATCAACCAACAGGTTTTGCCATGCTGGCCGCTTGAAAGTCTTTGCTGAATGATCTTCAAAAATAACCTTGCGTATTTGGATGTTATTGATATTACAATACCTTCGCAGCCTTTCTTCCTGGTCACGTTGAGAATAACCTTTGTCTGCCTGTTCATCTGTACTTACCCTGATATAAAGGTCTGCAATTTTCATAGCTGCTATTTATTGTCATTTGTTACGGTTATGGCATCAGATTGCCTACTGCTGACAAACTGCTCAACGACGATATTTGCCATGCTGTACAAGAAGTCGAGTATAATCTGAGCTTCTTCCATAGTGACGTAAATACCGTCTTTCTGCAATAGTTCTATCGCCTTGTCAGGAGTGATTCTTATCAACACGTCATCTTCCATCTCACACCTCCCTTTTAGATAACAAAAGCCCGTCACGGGCTTAGATTACTATTAAACTTTAAGTTTCAATCGCTTCTTTCTGCAAAGTAAATCTTGCTGCCTTTTGTGCGATTAAATGAAGGTTCGTACCTGATATATCCATAACTGCTTAATTCTTTCACGCATTTATGGTAGGTTATAGCCGATGATAATTTCGCGATGTTCATAATCTCATGGCTGAATACCTGTATCGGATTAGTGAAACCTTTTTGCATCCGGTATTGTAACAGGGCTGCATATACTCCAATATGGGTAATGCTGATGCGTGGATCAGTTCCTATGGCTTCAAAAAAATCCGATAAGTAACATAACCTGTCCATTGCCCATATCTTTTTAACCTACTTTGATATCGTTCTTTTTAGAATGTTGCTGCTCATTCACCTTGTGGGTTACTTTCATGGCATCCATTGTCTTATTGCCTAATGCCGTATGTAGCGTTATCTTTCTGGAATGCTCGTCATAAATATTGACTGATTTAAACTGTGGATTTGCTTCAATGTAAAAGCGTTGTTCATTGCCATCCTTTATAAAACTCACAGAAATCTTTTCGCCATTCTTTAATGCCTCTTTCAGTTTTTCCGTTTCGGCTGTATTCGTTAACTCCCTCAAAGGAAGCTGCTGTAGTACATTATCAAGATCATATCCGTAATCGGAATGAAATTGCTTGATACGAAAGTTGCCATGCTGGTCCTTATCGTTAAGGTCGAGCTGTAACCAGGTTCCGCCGCTCTGAATACACCGGCCAGACAATAAATTATGGGCTTCCGTAGTATTGAGATTATGCTCGTGGCGCATACTAAAGTATTGCTGGCGTTTTTCATCCGGTTTTGCCTCATTATACAATGCCGTTTTATATCCTTCAAAATGGTATTGCCCGGATTGGTCTTTTACAAATGATAGTTGGTGATCTACTCTTTCTTTATCGTTGATGTAATAGGAAACCGGAATGGAAAACTGTTGTTGCCCCTGCCTTATCTGCTCATCAATTTTTGCCGAAAGGTCAGGAAAGCCAGTGCGCTGCACCTGTTGGTGCAGTGCCTGGCTGTTTTGTTCTGTCTTCCTGTTATCCTGCCTAATTACAATTTGTTCCTTTACAGGCGCTACCAATAACCGGCGCAACAGCCTTATTAACAGGTTAGGATAAAGCTGCTTCTCGATGCGGCTGCGTTCCTGCCGCAACATCCTAAGCGCAAACCGTTCGTCCAGATCCTGCGTGCCTTTGTACTTTGCCGCTATACGGTCATAGTAATCCAGCTTTTCTTTTAGCAATGCTCTGTTCGAGGAAAGGTTAAAGGAGAACAGTTTGCTAAACCGTTCTTCCCTTGACCGCCATTGATTCAATTCCGCTTCTACTCTGTTCACAAGGCTGTTAATCATAATCCGAGTTTTAAATGATACACAATTAAGGCATACTGTATGTCACAAGATCATAAGCATACGTGCTGCAATCGGCAGCATATTCCACACTGCCGCTCACAATAGCTCCGCCTATATCACTTGTTACAGCAGCGATCCATTTCACAATGTTCTTGAACTTAAAAGCTGCCACTGGAACCGGAGGCGGGAGCGTGTTTATCCAATAATAAACGGAGTAACGTGCCACCGATGCGGCTTTAAGCACAATGCCGCGACCTTCAGGAGTAAGCAAGTCATTCTGCATTATCCTGCGCTCATAGTCCATAATAGTGGTCTTAATGACCGGATAAGGACTTTCGTTGTCTGAAAGTCGCTTTGTCAGTTGCACCAACGAATCCAGGGCAGCCTTTACTGGTTCTTCATAAGGGCAATCCGCAATAAGGTTTTCAATGCTTTCATTGCTTTGCCGTACCGTTTGCTCCACTGTAATAAACAGGGATGCAGGTGGTTCAGGATGTTGATTCTCCCTGCAAAAGTTGAGGACACATCGTGTTGATGATTCCACATCCGGCGCATTGTCAGGCTGTTTACACTCCTGTACATACGCAACGATCTCGTTATGCCAATAACCTATGCTATCATAGGCATTATTAGGATTATCTGGCATAACTGCACCTGAACCTGATCGTAGCAGCACCGCTTTATTTTCTTCTTCGGTTACTGTTGCATTATTATCCTTTTTACATGCTGAAATACCGATGATAAATACTAAAAGCATTATTATTTGACTTTTCATTTGATTTTGCTTTTTTGTTATAAATAGTTTTCCTGTTCACATATCCAACAACACGGCTACTTATAGTAAGCTGGTCTGCTTAATCTTTAGTTGATGCTTTGCCTTTTCTTCTTTTTGTTAGATGCCTTCGGCATCTCAGGGCCATCATCTTCAGCAGGTGTCTGCTTTTCCTTTTTACCATCTTGCTTAACTGACTGGCCTTCGCCTTCAGATTGCTGTTCCTTTTTCGATTGCCGGGTATCCACCCTTTGCATGGCGCTGTCATAAATATTGATTGTCTTAAACTGAGGATTTGCTTCGATATACTGCTTTTGATCTGCGCCATTGATTTGAAATGTCGCAGATTGCAGGTTACCCTTTTTGAGAGAATCCATCAGGTTAGACTTGTATTTGTCGTTACCTAATTCCCTGATTGGATGCTTGGATAAAACAGCCTCCAGATCATAGCCATAGTTCTCGTGGTAGTGCTTCAGCTTGAAGTTGCCGTTGTCATCACTTTGTTTAAAGTCCATTTGCACCCAGGCATTGTAAACTTGCCCTTCCTTATTGGTGAGGTCTTTATTCACTGACCGGCCTTCCATAAGGTTATAGGCTTCTTTCAACGTGATGTTGTTCCCTTTGTTGATGTAGAAGGTTTGATCCATTGTTTCAGCACTATTCTCCTTTTGTACATTGACCTGATAGGAATTAAAAAAGTACATATCGCTTTGCTTCGACTGGCTGAAATTCAATGTGGCGTTTACAGTATCGTTGCCGTACTTAGTTTCGTAGGCTAACTTAAACTCAGGATTGCCTTCCTGAATTTTTTGCTTTAGGTCATTTTCCAACCCTTCGCCAAACCCCGTGTACTTTACTTGATCACGCAGGTATTCAAAATTTTTCTGATTCATGACTTCTGAATTTTGATTGTTATTTAATTGTTCTCTTTCTAATCTTTCATATCGCATAGCTACCATGAGAGAAACGTCAATGATGCCATCCCTTTCAATCATTAGCTTACTATCTTCCATAGCTTCCTGCATTGCCCGGTACGCTGACCGTATTGATAAAAAGTTGTAAAAGTCTATATCGGTTGACATTTCGTAACAGAACTCCCTGACTTCATATTCCGTAGAGAATGTGTATAGTTCTTCTTTACTGGCAGGTAAACCATCATTGAGAAACGCGACAAATTCTTCACCTTCCCAGCGTTTATTAGTTAGGTATTCAAGGACTTTCTGATAATCGTCTTTCCTAATTTTCATAGTTCAAATTTTTATCGGGAATAAATGCTGATTGAGATTTATGAGAATGGAATGATTGGCTTCATTTACGATTGTTAGTCAATCGGAACTGCCTTTGCAATCTTCTTATTCTTCACATGCAGCTCCAGATGTCTACCGCCGTTCTTCTCCATCAATTGCACAGCGAGATATTTTTTATCCGGAATAGTGAACTTGGGCACAACAAACAGTATCGTATTATCCGACTTACCTGCTACCTTGCTGGTATTATCCTGCACGAATACAGGTAATATTTCGATCTCCTGTGTTGCTGTCCTTTTGGATTTCTTCTGGTCACGGATATAAAGCCTTAATTGATCAATATCATAGTTGATATTGGTTTGATTGGAAATATTGAAGCGTAGCAACATTATGTCCTCATGGATAAATATTCCATTCAGTTTAAAGCGAATGCCGAAAGTTTTATCCTTTATACCTCTTGCCTTCGCTTTTGATTCAGCAGCCATCTTAGCAAAATGCTCCATTTGTTCCTGGTTAATGTTCTCTGAAGGAATAGAGATAGTATTTTGCCTGCCTACGCCTGTGAGAGCCAGGTTAAGCACTGACGGTTGGTTGTCATAATCAACAAGAAATGACGTGAGCTTGCCGTCAGCCGTAATGATGCTGATATTTGTTTGCGGAAAATTGTCCTTTGCGGCCTTTATCTGCAAAATGTTTTCTACGCCTTTCGCTTTTTGCGCCAGTACATCCTTGCTTCCTATATCTACGCTGACGATAGCATAAGGAAAGATGATGTTGGTGGTTTTGGTAAAAGCAACTTTTACATGATACGTTTCGATTGCTTTGGTTTGCCAGGCTGTATTTGTTTGAGCCTGAGCCTTGAAAATTGCAAATAGCAGGAAAATTCCTATTACCATTACTGCACTGATCTTTTTCATCTTTTGGAATTTTAAGTGATTGAAATATTTAGTTGGATTGTTGTTGCTTTTCGTCACGCAGAAGCACCTGATACCCTGCCTTCACAGTTACCTTGATTAACTTTACTTTTCGGCTGAACAGCGTTTTTGCAGCTTCAATGCCTGCGCTTGCTGCCTGTGCCGCCCATGACGGATCAAGACTGGTTAACCCAATTGTTTGCATAGAACGGTCTGCCGACTGCTTTGCAACATCCCTTGTAATCGCTCCGGGAATATAAATGCCATCCAGGCCGTCCATGTCATATACCGATAATTCAACCGGGAATAAAGAATTGCCAAAGCGTACACTGTTAATCTTGATACTTAATCTTTCACCACGCAGCGAGGCTATTCCAAAGAGGAAATTGTCTTTCGGAATGCGAACACCATTGATGAAAACTTCATTTACCAATCTCAATTTGACAGTTGAGCCATCCACGATAGTTTGTGTTTCGTGAATAACAGCCTGTATAGCATTCTGCGAATCTTCGATAGCTGTCGCCCCAGTAAGTGAATAGAAGCCATTCGTTATGTTGCCGGATATATGCTCCGTATCAAGCAGCGTGATGCTATTATCTTTCTTTTTTGATGACACCGCAAACACTTGTCCCCGGTTTGCTTCAGAAGTTTGTCTTAGTCGCTCCTTCACTCTGTCGGGATTTTGTACGTCCAATATCTTATCAAGCATACCATTCAATTGCTGCAACTCAGGATCTTCGCCATTCGACTGATTCATCATGTTCATCATTTGTTCCAGCCTTTCCACATCAGAAGAATTTACCGTGGCACTATTGCGGTTTCTCGATGAAGTGGGTTGGTATGTATCATAATCGTCATTGTCTGATGATGTCGGTAGTGGCTTGTTCATCTCCCGATCCAGTTCTGCCAGCTTGCGGTAGATTTTATCAGTATTGGGGTCATTGTGTCCCCGGCTTCCGTGAAGGGATGTATTCAAACCTTTAGGACTGGTAGGCTGCCGAAAGGTATCTTCGTCATTCGACAGGTATTCATCGGTATCTGTTAATCCAATATTCCTGTAATTGGGATCATTTTTTACCATTTCCTGAAATTTGATAGAATCCAGTTGAGCCTGATTGTAATAGCTCATTTTGTCCATCGGCTTGTCATCTTTGAGATTGGCGTCCGGCAGGTTAATGTTAAATCCCTTCTTTGCAGATGCCTGGGCTTCCACCTTTTCAACCTTGCCACCGCCAAGTGCCCAAAAAATCATGGTCATAAAAGGCAATGCGAGAAGTGGTAATACCAATAAGAACCTGCGCTGCCTAATCTCCTTCGGAGTTTTTACTTGCTTTTCCATTTTTATTTCTGTTTTAATTGTTGATAATAATTTTCAATAAACCACACACTGTCCATTAGTCCCGGACGATGGTGGATTATGCTGTCATAAAGAGTTTTCCCCGCAGGACTTCGTGCCAGGCTATCCATATACACCCTGAACCTTTTGATGCGGCTGTATTCAGCCTCAGACACTTCCGCTGGTTCAAGATTTGCTTCTCCCGTTTCAGTTATGTGCTTCGGCTTTTTGATGGGTGTTATGGTTATTGAACTGCTTTTTTTGCCGGTAAAAGCATTTACGCCCAGATATATGCTGTATGTGCCGGTACACAGAACGAAAAGAATAAGCAGCACAAACCATGTACGCCGTGAGAAATTCTCTGTTCGCCTTATCATCCAATTTGCCCAGCCGCCTTGTATTCGTTTGTAGCCCGCCTTTATTCCTTTGGAAAGTGCATTGGGCTTTAGCTCAGCATTGTCCTTTTTTCTTTTTGGAAATAGTTTCATGATCTTGATTTTTATTGTCGTCTGCTTACTGTTTTTAAATCCCTGTTATCAATCGTACTCCATCGCTCGATAAGGAAACCATGTGGATTATTGTCACTGCGTGATACATTCCGCAATGCACCGTCCGTCACCAGGCTACGGGTAGTAATGCTGGTCGGTCGAATAATGCTCTGTGTAGCATAGCAACGGAATTTGAACGGGTAATCATTGATATCTACCGCCACGCTATCCACAACAATGGTTTGATTGACGTTGCCGGATATGAGCCCTGCATAGTACCCGTTCTCCTTCAGATCATCGTAGGCTCGTTTGGCGCTTCCGTCTGCCAGGTACAAGGCTTTGGTAATATTTGCTGTGATTGCTTTATCGTCAGGGTCAAGCGTAAAGAATAGTTTGTGGAATGTAGTTACGTGATCCCTTGCCTCAACAGGAATATTGTCTTTCCGTTCAGATGCGTAGGCTTCCAGTGCCTTGCCATTTGCAAGAATGTATATTTTGCTTTGCATCTGCGATACAAGGCTGAAACTTTTGTATAGTGCAAAACAGCATATCAGTAAACAACCTATAATTACTACAAGGGTGAAACTCCTGATATGACGGAAAGCTGTATCAATGTTTTTCATTTTCTTGAACATATCTCCTCCTTTGAATTATTATGAATTGCCTTTTAGCTTGTCGTTCATATAGCCAGATTTGCCACTACTGCCATCACCGAAATAAGGATTGGAATTGCCGCTACTGGCCATGCTTTGCGACATACGATTTGCTGCGCTGCCCATAGCATCTACTGCCATGCCTGCACCGGCTGATGCTGTATTGACTACCGTTCTGGAAGAACTGCCGAAAATGCTTGTGACCTTGTGGCCTAATGCGCCACCACCGCCGGCATGAACAATGTAATTCGCTACGGAGGGAACAGTAAAGTATCCGACTATGCCGATTATCATGAAGACCAGGTAAGCCACATCGGTTCTGCTAAAAAATGTATCGCCGTAATCCTGCACCTGCGATATGTCCAGCTCCATCATTTTCTCCTGTATCTTCCCTATAATGCTTCCGAAGATGTTGGCGACAGGTAGCCATAGAAAGATGTTGATATAGCGGGCTATCCAGACGGTAAGTGTATGCTGAAAACCGTCAAATACTGCAATGCCAAATACCAACGGACCAAGTATCGCTAATACAACTAACTGGAACGTTCGCAACGTATCAATACACAAGGATGCCGCTTCAAATAATACCCTAAGCACTTCACTCATCCATTCCTTAACGGAATTGCGGAAGTTGTAAGAGGCTTTGGACATGGCGAACTTGATGTCGTTACCGATGCCTTCAAAAAAACCTTCTTCGGAGGGGTCTTCATTATCGTGTGTGTATTTATACCACTTGTCCCTGTCGCCGCTACCGCTTTCTCCCACGTACATTTGCCATACATCCGTTTTCTTGATAGCTTCTTCCTTTTTTTGCAAAAGCACCGAAATAGCCTTATCTGAATTTTCCACCATTGCAGCAGTAGCTGTCACGGTAGGTTTCATTACGCCATTGATCAATCCCAAAACGGAGGGAAATATCATCACGCAAAATCCAATAACGAAGGGACGGAACAGCGGATAAAAATCAATAGGTTCTGCTCTCGATAAATGTCCCCATACCCTTGATGCGATATACCACATAGCAGCAAATCCCGCCAATCCCTGACCTACGCCGATCAACTGGCTGCACAAAGGCATCATCTCATCGTACAATTGTTCCAATACACCGTGCATCCCTCTCATTTCGTCGGCTATGCCTTGTGCACGGCTTATAAAAGGCATTATCAACCCCACCACCGCCAGCCAGGCAGCCTTTCCACACTTTGCCATATCTGTTTATTTAATTGTTTAACCCATAGATTTTTCGAATGGTCTGTGCATCGTTGCGCTCCTTCGCCCGTTGTACAGCCAGTATTGTAGTGTTATTATTGAAGTGCCGCAGAAACATTAATTTATCCTGCATGTCGGCATAAATCCTGTCAATGGTTTGCAGTCGTTCATCATCGCTCATTCGAGCTTTGCCTGCCGTGATGACCGTGAGCAGTTCATCCAGATTGCGCAAGCTCTCCTTAAACAAGTTGTCATATACCCTGCTCAAATACGCCAGTTCATCAGGATTAAAATTATTGTCCCGCCTGAACCGATCATAAGCGTTACGGTATTCCTTAACTAAGGTGATCTGGTAGTTGGTGATATCCGCAACACGCCTGTAATTGCGCACAGTAGGGCTTACACCCATTAAACCGTCAAGAAAAGTCTTGTGCAAGCTGAAGTTGCCTTCAGAAATGTTCTTTATGGTGTTGTAGCCACCCTCCAGGATCTGGTAGCCCTTCTTCATGTCGCTCAGTATCTGCTTGAATTGCGCCAGCTTCTCAACATTGAGTAAAAGCTGTGCTATCTCATCGGCTTGCGCAGATGCACGGAAAGCAGGAAGCAAACCCAGGAATGACAGCGATATAATTACTATTACCTTTTTCATCGTTACTCGTTTTTAATGCCATGCAGTACACGGCTGGTTTGTACGTCTGTTTTCTCTTTCAACCTTGATGCTGCAAGTGATACAGCATCATTAGAAAAGCTCTGAGAGAATGTGAACTTATCCTGCATATCCAGGTATAGCATATCAATCCTCTTCATGCGCTCATCATCCTTCATTTCCATTTTTCCATCGGTGGTAAAGGTGATAAGCTCATCCAGTGTTTTATCGCAATCATCAAGCAGCCTGCTGAAGACCCTGCGGACGTATGCCAGTTCATTATTTGAAAGGGCATCGCTGCCGTTAAGCCTGCGGTATGTACGGTTATAGTTTTGTACAATTTTGAGCTGTAAGGCTACTATGTCTGCAACCCTTGCATATCGCTTGATTTCGGGGTTAACGGATTTCAATGAATTGAAATAATCTGTGTGCAGATTAAATTCTCCCCTGGTGAAACCTCCAATAGTAGTTAGGCCCTCTTTGGCTATATTGTACCCCTTTTTTGCATACCCGATATACACCTGAAGTGCCGCTATTTGTTGGATCAGGTATTTCTTCTGTGTCTTTTTTTGCTGAAACCATTCTGCAAAAGTTTGTGCTTTCAGACTGCTCCCTGCCGATACGAACAGTATTAGAAATAAGATTATCTTTTTCATACGTGTTGATTTAAGGAAGTCCATATAATTTTTTAACTGCCTGCACTTCAGTTTCGGTCTTAGCACGCTGAAGGCTTAGTAATGTGTTCTGCGTGTTGAACTGTACCAGATCAGAGTAGTTGGCATCTACCTGGTCGGCTGCATTGTTGATCAATTCCAGCCTTTTGGCATCACTCATCTTCGTGGTGAAGGATTTAATAATGAGATTGATTTGATCAATGTTCTTCAGGCTCTCATCGAGAATACCAGAATACACTTTTTCCATGTACATCACCTCTTTTGCTGTAAAGCGGCTGTCCTGCCGGATGAGTGCCCATGACCTGTTGTATTCGTCCACAAGGCGCAATTGCTTTTTGGTAATATCCCGGATGCGTTGGTAATAGGAGATAATTGCTTTTACTTGCGCCAGTTCTTCGTAATATTTGCGGTACTGTTCTTTTTGCTTTTCAGTCCAGTCAGAAATTTTATCCAGTTTCAACTTAGATAAAGTGTTTTCCAGTGTCTTCTGCGCATTCTGTAACCAGATCGTTTTATTCTGCAAACGCTGAATTTTTAAGTCAACCGCCTTTATCACTTTTTTGACCGCCGCCTTGATGATCTCCAGTATAGCTATTGGTGTTGCATTTGCCTGCTGTACCGGAAGAACGGTGAAGGAAATGCAAAAAGCCACAAGCATCATTCTTACATATTTTTTCATTGCTTCAAGATTTTAGTAAATAATTCAATTGTTGTCTTTCCTTGTTCCGTCAGCTTTTCGAGGTACAACGATTTTGAAACCGTATCAAAAATGCAGTACCGGTCACCGCCTATTTCAATCAGATGCCCGTTGGAATGCCATCCGTAGGTAGCAAGCCACGTTTCTTCATTCTCAGGTATGTTGCTGATGTAATCGGTACGTGTGATTTTATAAAAGCTGCCACAGGATGTTATGTTCACGATTGTATCCACTCCTGCAACCGTGTCATTGTGCAATATTTGTTTTGCATATATACCCGGCATCATAGAAATGGTGTCATGATGCTCCCTGCCAAAATGCACGATTACCTTAATTGCGCAGCACAGATCCCGTATCAGTTTTTTCAGTTTCATCGGATATTTTTTAACTTTTATTCCTAATGTCTTCTGCCATTGCCGCAATGCCTTTGCGTATGTCTCCATCAAACTTTGCAGCGTATTCCATCAGCTTTACCTTCTCTGTTTGTTCGGTAGTGTATGCGAGATATTCTTCAAGACTTACTTCTGTTCGGTACACTTTACTCATCATACCGCCCAAGCTGATGAATACCTCTTTATATTTCTTAGCGGGATCATTGGACTTATTGACCGAGAGTACCAATGCTTTTTCTTTTTCCGTTAGCCCCAATAGTTCCTGTATCTGATCAAATTTGTTCTGGTACTTGCTTTGGTCGAGCAGGATTTTGCAATCACTATTATTGATGATGGCTTGCTTTACCACCGGAGAAGAAATGATGTCTTCCACTTCCTGTGTTACCACGATTGCTTCACCGAAGAATTTGCGGACTGTTTTGAACAGATATTTGATATATTCGGCAAAGCCTTCTTTCATTAAGGCTTTCCAGGCTTCTTCTATCAATATCATTTTGCGGATGCCTTTCATCTTCCGCATTTTGTTGATGAAAACCTCCATGATAATAATGGTTACTACCGGAAACAGGATAGGGTGATCCTTAATGTTGTCCAGTTCAAACACGATAAACCTTTCCTGCAACAAATTCAGGTTTTCGGTAGCGTTCAGCAGGTAATCAAATTCGCCGCCTTCGTAGTAAGGGCGCAGCACATAGAGAAAGTTGTCTATATCGAAATCCTTTTCTTTTACCCTGTCACCCTCCAGCACCTGCGTGTATTCATCCCGCAGAAAAGCATAGAAACTGTTGAAACAGGGAAACACAGCCGTATTTTTTTCCAGATAACTGTAGTAACCGCCAATGGCATTTGACAGGGCAACGTATTCGCTCCGCTTGAATGCCTCATCGTCTTTCTTCCACAGCGCCAGGAGCAGTGTCTTGATGCTTTCTTTCTTTTCGGTATCAAGGCTATCGCCTTCGCCTATGTAAAAGGGATTGAAGCGGATGGGATTGTCTTCGCTGTAAGTGAAGTAATAGCCCTTCACCATGTCGCAAAGTCCTTTATAACTATGCCCCACATCCACCAGCACGATATGCGTACCTTGCTCATAATAGCTGCGTACCATGTGGTTGGTGAAAAATGATTTTCCGCTACCGGAAGGCCCAAGTATGAATTTGTTCCTGTTTGTGCAGATGCCCATTTTCATAGGCTCGTCGCTAATGTCCACATGAACGGGCTTGCCTGTAAGCCGGTCGCCCATGCGAATACCTATCGGACTTAAAGAAGATCGGTAGCCGGTTTCGAGGTTTAGGAAACAGGTTCCCTGTTCCGCAAACGTATCAAACGTATCATTCATCGGGAAGTCTGCGGCATTCCCTGGAATGCCTGCCCAAAATATCTGCGGAGCACCAATGGTTTCCTGTTTGGCTACTGCATCCATCTGTGCCAGTGCAGAGGATATCATATTCTTCAGGTCTTTTAGTTCCTCTTTGTTGTCTGTCCATACAAGCACATTGAAATGCGCCTTGACCGGCAACCGTTGCTGGCTGATGGCTTCGTTCAGAAAATCGTTGGTAGCATCCCTTGCAATTAAATTCTCCCTGCTGTATGCGGAAAGAGATTGCAGCCTTAGTCTTTTACTCTCCAGCTTTTGGATGGTTTTATGAGCATCTTCAATAAATATGTATTGATTGTAAATGTGATTGCAGGGCAAAAGCTGTCCCAGAGTGGAAGCAAAGCCAACACTGAACTTCGTTTTGTCTGTACTGTATTTATCGTAGTTGATACGGCTGCCGCATAATGCCGGAAGATCCACTGCATCGCCCAACGTATATAGCTGGCAATATTTATCGCCAACACGCATCGCTTCATCAAAAATGATGTCGCCCATCAGGAAGCTATCATTTCGCTCAGACAGGTAACAATACTGTTCTATCAATCCCATTTTACGGCTATGGCTGCGCAGTTCCTTTTCTCTTAATCTTGTGAGCTTCACAAACCCGCTATCCTCCATGATCCGCTTGAATTGTCCTGTACTGTCAAGAAAGTCCTGTAGCATTTGCGGTTTTAACGTTTCTTCCGGCACTATAGATTTCCGCAAGAGGCTTGAAAACATCGAGCTGGCTGTTTTTCGTCCTTCCGGCTTTTTGGTAAGCATGATATAGCAGGTATGAGCGAGAAAAGGACGTTCATTAAAGAACCGTTCGCTGGCCCGGCTGAGAAAGCTGGTATTTTCTTTTGAAAAGTCGGGTTTATGATTGCTTTCCAGAAACCAATCCTGTTTGTGGAACACACTAAATTTGGGAAGCACCTTAATCGCTTTTATCCAAGCCTGATGAAAGGCTTCATATTCCTGATCGGAAAGAGTAAATATTTCCGGCAGGTCTGCCTTAAAAACGACTGTTACATCGCCTTGCTTGCTTAGGATGCAGTCATGCTCCACATCCATTATTGGTAATATATCATCCAACACTTTTTCCATCTCACTTTATTTTACCTGTTCTCACTTACTGCGACCCGGCAGTATTATAGCTTTGGCCCTCTGCGTTGCCGCTTGCCAGCCTTTTGTTCTTTATCGGTTTGTTTAGGCAGCTTTTGTTGCTTGTGCTGCTTGTTGATGTTTTTTTGTATCGTTGCTTCGATGCCGGTTTCCTTCCAACCCACCACTTTTGCCTCGAACTTAGATTTTACATTGGTTTCTTTTAATCCGTATGTTTCATCCCAGCCGCCCTTCCGGTTATATCCTATTGGGTCTAACACACTTTCGTGAGGGAACGAAACAACGATAAGGTCTTTGGGAATAGACGTAATGTTATCGTATTCCAGATCCTGAAATTCATGCGTCTTTGGATTGTAAGGAATGGTGTAAACTTTACGATCATCATCATAGAAATGATCAATCTGGCTTAATACGATTCCTTTGGAAAGAAAATCGTCTTTAGGACGAAGCATGTCCATACGGATATCAACAAAGAAGGTATGACCGGCAATATCTACCGTCGGTAGTTGTCCCATTAATCTTCTTCCGAGAGCCTGCTGATCTACCATTAATGAAAAATCTGTTTTGCCCTGCATCTCGTGAATGGAACAGCCATATTTTTCCGACATTCCAATAGGGTCAAGCTGTACCAGCTCAGGTATTTTAACTGTTCTCACATCTGTATCATCACTGAACAGTATCGGTATGTTCTTTTCTTTAGGGCTGTAATCAAATACATATCCATCGCCTACATCCCGCATATCTGACAGAGATATTACGTTTTCCGGGTTTGCCTTTTCGCTAAGCTGTAGGTTAGCTACATCAACTACAAAGTCGGTTCCTTCGATGCTATACACCGGCAATTCTCTTTTCATGATTGTTTTTCTTTAGTTCCTATAAAAAAATTTCTGCTCCGCGATTTGATGAGCTTCGGGACTTGTTTACGGGCAAGGGCTTTCATCAAGCCATACTCTCCATACGTATTGCTCATGGCGTAGATCTTCATGACGAGGAATGCTCCTGCGGATAGGATAATGCCGATACACAGGTATGTAGGCAAGCCGATGATATACATTACCGCAAAGACGATAAGCAGGGCAACAACACCTCCGCCCAAATACCATATATACTGCGCTTTCAAACCCTTGAACTCTATGCTCTGGTTAATTCCTTTGTTGATCTGATATACACTATTTGCCATAACCATTTCCTTTAATTGGTTTATAATCTCATTCTGCTTCGGAGACGTTCTGCCATTTGTTGTGTGGCAAGTATTACTTCCTTCGGAACAGTTTGTCCATTGAGTTTTTCGTTAAGTTGAATGACAGGTACTTTAGCCGCTTCGTCCGTCTGGTTTTCTGCTACCTGTTGCTGCTTCAGTTGGTTTTCCTGTATTTTAATGGCTATCTGTCTTTCCAGATTAGCCAGTTCGTTTTTCATTTGTGTTAATTCAGCCTCCTGTAAAAAAGGCTTCGTAGTAAGCTGTTCCAGTTTCGGTATGGCCGTAGTCAGATCAGCCAATGTATGTTCGTATTTATCTTTCAGGCTTTCCACCCGGTCAATGGCATTAAGGAAATGTCTTGCGGCCAGCTTAGGATTATCTGTATTTGGAAGGCCATTATTATAGGTGTATTTAATGCCATCATTGTCCCTTTGGGCATAGAAGCTATTGGAGTAGCGGTATTCAAAAACGCCATTTTCTTCGTAGGCTTCCTGTTGCCTGCGGATATACAGGTTGAATCCATATAATGTACCCACCTGTGCAGTATGCTCACCTGCAGCCGTAGGTTTCCAGTCCTGGTACAGCTTAATAATATGCTTGCCGATTGCTTCGCTATCTGATGAACTGATGTTATCCAGTTTAATGAGATTGACCTTCACGCCGTCCTTATCCAGTTGAAGGACGCTTTTATACGCCGCCTCATCTGTCCGTAGCTTGTCCAATGTTTTGACCGTGGAAGCCTGCTCGTTTTGCAGGCTTTCCAATTGGTATTTGTTACGGGACACTTCCCTGAAATGAGAGACCTTCAGGCTTTCCATCACAGCTATTTTCTTTTCAAGCTTTGATTTTTCTAACAGCGATGTATCACCGGAAAGAATAGCGATGTATTCGGAGAAGTTCATTCCGCTCTTTTCATCCATGGCGCCTTCATCAATAGCGCGGACATTCAGCTCACAGTTTTTCATTTGCGAAATGAACGTCTGTTTATTTTTCAGGAGATTGAATTTGTAATTATCAAGCGACTGCTCTACGGCATATACATAGTTTCGAACCTTGTTTTCATAGTGCTCTTTAGCAATCAGGTTGCCCTGGCGTGCGCCACGGCCATTGCGTTGCTCCAGCTCTGAAGGTTTCCAGGGAATATCCAGATGGTGCATTGCCACTACACGTTGCTGAACGTTCAACCCTGTGCCGGCCTTTTCGGTACTGCCTAATAAAATGCGTATTTCACCCCGGTTCATTTTTCGGAACAACTCGGGCTTTCTAATATCTGTCCAGTCGTGTATGAATCTGATCTCACGTTCAGGAATGCCAAAGTCCCTTACGAGCTTTTCTTTAAGCGCATCGTAGATATTGAATCCGTTTGGTTTAGGTGTGCCAATATCGGAGAACACGATCTGCGTACCCTTATGCTGCAAAGTTTCTTTATAGATTTCCGCAATCTTGCGGGCGCTGACGTTTACCTTGTTATCAGGATGGTCGCTGTACTTCCATTCGCTGATCAGTCGCATATCTGCGGCCATCTTTTTTGCATAGTTGGTGGCAATCAGCATCCGGCCTTTATCTTCTTCAGGCGTTAGCCTGCCACGTCCAATAAGTTCGCCATTACCTGTTTTAGCGAATTGCATCAGGTTTTTGATGAACTCGACTTGTTCGGGCGTTGGTTTTATATTCACCAACGTTTCATTCAGATCAGGCTTGTCAAGGTTAATATGCTTCGCCGTCTTGTAGTCGGTAATTTCATTATAGAATAAAGCCAATTCTGGCACTTTGATAAAATGCCTGAAGCGTTCTTTAGCTATGATTTCATTGGTTACTGAAAACTCAAAGTCTGTTGTCTTACGTGCGAATACGGCTGCCCAACCATCAAAATTCTCAATATGCTGACGCTCCATTTCTTTCGGACGGAGGTATTTGAACAGCAGATACATTTCCGTAAGGCTGTTGGATATGGGTGTGCCGGAAAGGAAGGTTACGCATAGATCGCTGTTAAATCGGCTCTGCAACTCACGAACGGCAAACAGCATATTAAGCGCCTTCTGGCTGCCTTCCATATTGCCTAAGCCTGCAACCCGGTTGTGACGGGTTGTAAACGTGAGGTTTTTATACTTATGGGATTCATCCACAAAGAGGTGATCAATGCCCATATCCCTGAAATTGATACCTGCATCTTTCTTTTCTTCTATGTCTTTAAGCACCCCCTTCAGCTTGCCTTCCAGGTTGTTTTTGCGTATCTCCAAGCCTTTAAGCATTTTCTTAGAGATTTCACCGCCAAGCTCTTTGACCGTTTCCAGGTCACGTTCTACATTGTCCAGTTCTGTCTGGAATATTTCTTTTTGTATCTCTGGTGACTGTGGTATTTTTCCGAATTGGTCATGTGTAAGAATGATACAATCCCAATTGTTATTCTTTATTTCATGAAAGAGACGTAGCCGCTGTGCTGGCGTAAAATCATTTTGTTCAGGAAATAGTATGCGGGCTTTTGGATAGGCTTGCTTATAAGTTTCGGCAATCTGGTTCACGTTGGCCTTCAATGCAACGATCATGGGTTTATGTACAATGCCCAAACGTTTCATTTCCTGAGCGGAAACGATCATGGTAAGGGTTTTACCTAACCCTACTTCGTGGTCAACCAAAGCACCCCTGTTTTGTATAATGCGCCATGCTGCATTCTTCTGACTGCTGTACAGGTCTTCAATGCCCAAAGCCTTTTTATCAAGTCCGGGAAAATTCAGGTGAGTGCCATCGAACTCCCGTAATACATAACAGTTGAATGTATCGTTGTACAGGTTCTCTAAGTGCTTTTTTTCTGTATCGGGCAATTCATTCAGCCAGTTGATAAAACCGCTTCGGATCTGCTCAATCTTTTGATGAGCCAATTGTATAGCTTCACTATCCGGCAACCTGATGGTTGTATTGTTCGGCCCCTTTACTTCATAAGTAAAGAAAGGAGTGGTGTTCTCCAGCGCATGTTCCATCAGCGTGTAGCCGTAAGTAGTGCGACCGCTTTTAGGTGTAACAGCAAACTCCCTCGATACTTTGATGTTCATCCCGGTGCTTACCTTGAAAGCATCCAGCGAAGCGAAATAATTGATGGTAGCGTCCTGTTCAAAGAGGGCTGTTGCGAAACGGTCATAGTAAGAAGTGGGTATCCAGCGTTCACCCAAATTGAAATCCAGTAGTTCAAATGGAATACGCTCCGGCTGCACCTTTAATATGGCCTCAGCACTTCGTTTATATTGCGGATTCTCAGGAAACTCATTGGACAGATGTTCTACCTGTCTTAGTTTTTCTACCACATTACCGCTTAAATATTGATCGGCAGTTTCCCATTCATTGCTGGCAGGATTCAGGTACACATGGTTGCCCAGACGACCGATCACCTCGTTTTCTTCCAGCCCCATTGCGGCGCTGATAAACCCTACATCTACCCTGCCTGTATCATTAAGGCTGTGTGCCAGGGCTTCAATGGGATCATCGGTGATGAACCGTTCTTTTACGTGATGGATAGCATGAGTAAGGATGTCGGCTTTTACAAACATTTCGCCATCCCTACGTTCGAGAGAGGAAAGCGTAATAACACCAAAGGCGGTATCTTCAAGAATGCGCCTGCGATTATCGGGACCATTTAACAGCCCGTATTCGGCAATAAACTTTTCATAAGTAGTGTTAAGGCTGTCCCTGTCAACATTGGTGATGGTTTCGCCTGATACTTCCTTGCCGGATAATTCGAGATAAGCGTCACGTAAAGCAGTGTAACTTTCATAGAAGCGAATATTACCCTGAAGACCGAGAGGCTGGAAAACTGCCTGTTTATATTCGGGATCGGGACTACCTATAGTTCCGACGCTTCCCATGTGCACCACCAATGTTCCTTCCTGGTAATAAGATTTCAGGCCAATAAAAGGAAGTGGTGTATTTTGCTCAAAGCGGAAAAAACCTTCCAATGTTTGATCGCCTTCATATTTGAAACTGTGATCAAACTGTTTAAGGTAATTGGAAATACCTGTAAGCTCATGCCCCAACAAGCGGGCATCCATCCAGTTTATAGACAGTTGATTTACTTCTTTGACGTTGGAATAGAGCTTGTATAAAAATCGGTTGCTTTTATGCTGCTTTGCGGTAAGCAATACCACATTTTCGTGGCTCGGCTTATCCGTTGTACGGATTGTACCAACAATGCGGACCGTTGTTTTTTGTACGATGGTTTCATCGAGCGGATTGATATAGGCCATCGCCCGGTTGATCTGTTCTGCTGGTGCAGTATCAAATAACCCTAATTGTACTGATGGAACTTCTGCCTTGCTCTCCGGCATCGGCAGCTGA
>APMI01017922.1_pt1 | contig 29343 bp, 28 predicted proteins | sample 667938 | NCBI WGS metagenome assembly APMI01 (sample SAMN01084076, study PRJNA167559) | wastewater metagenome | biome: Wastewater | place: Denmark: Ejby Moelle, Odense | collected 2011-11-28
ACTGCCCCCGCCGGCCCCGCCGGTTGAGGTGCCATTCCCCAAAAGGCCCGCCCGCACACGGGTTGCGCGCACGTCGGCAGGCTCTGCGATGTGGCGCAGCCCATCCAGCCCCGCCGCGCCGCCAAAGCCGGTCGAGGGCACGCGCAACTCGGCCTCGGCCAGGGCGATACGTCCAGAGATTTGCGCACCGCCCGCCAGCGGGCCTTTCACCGTCAGATCGCCATTCAGCCGGGTTTCATACAATTCCGGGTCGCGCAGCACGACCCCGCGCAGCCCCAGCGCCAGATTGCCGGCATAGGGCGCGTTGGTGTCGATGGTGCCGCCGACCGCGATCGACCCGCCGGTAGAAACCGGAACCGTTCCGGTGATCCGGGCCTGGCCCCCGGTCACATCGGCCCGCGCAACGATGTCTTGCAGCGCGAATTTCAAACCGGGGTCCGAAAACCGCCCGCGCGCCAGATTGGCGGTGCCCGACAGCGACGAAACCGCCAGCGGCCCGTTCATCCGCATGTCGAAACTCAGATCGCCCTGAATCGAGCGCGGCGCAAGGAAGGGATTGGCCAGCGCCGCCTGCGCCCGCCCCGTCAACGCCAGGTTTGCCGAGCGAAAATCAGGCGCGACCTTGCCCTTGACGGTGGCATCGATGCCGCCCGGGCCCCGGCCGGACAGGTCAACCTCCAGGCTGGCGGCGCTTTGCAGGATCGTGCCCGAGACCGTCATCGCGCCGGGAAAATCCGGCAGCAACAGGCCCAGATTGGCCAGTTTGGCATCAATGGTCAGCCGCTGGTTGGCGCCATCGGCAACACCGTTCGCCTTGGCCTGAAGCTGCGGGTTGGTGATGTCGGCCCGGTCCAGAACCAGCTTGCCCGCGCTGGCGGTCGCCGCCAGGGCGAGGGTGCTTTGCCCGCGCAGCAGCTTGTCTGCCTCTGCCTGCCCGGTGCGCAGGTTGGTGCCCTTTGCCTCCAGCGTCAGCGCCAGCTTGTCCGCCGGGCCGTTGACGGTGGCCTTGCCGGTCAGCGCACCGCCATAGCCCGGGCCCAGGACCGACAGGTCGGCAAAGTTGACATCGCCGGTCAGCGTCGTGCCGGTGCTGGCAATCGTGCCTTGTGCGCTGGCGGTCAGGCTGGTCGCTTGCAGCGTCAGGCTGCGCAAGGTGGTGCCGGTCTGGTCGCGCCGCGCAGACAGGTTCACCTGAGATTGCCCCTTCAGCAGTCCGTCAACCTCGGACATACCAGCCGACAGATCGGTGCCCTGCACTATCGCCGTGCCATCGAATGCGCCGGTCAGCGGGCTGTAGCTGCCTGCAACCGTCACCTGCCCGGCACCGCCCAATGGCCGCCCTGCCAGACCGGACAACCGCGAGAGGTTTGCCACCCTTGCGTCAATCCGACCTGACAGTGCCAGATCAGCCGATAGTCCCTGAATCCTGCCGTTTGCATCGGCGCTGTAGCCATCGCCCGTCAGCGTCAGCTTCTGGAAGGCCAGCGCATTTGTGGCAGAACTCCAGGTAAACACACCGTCGCCTGAAACCTGCGCGCCCAGTGCCGAGGCCAGCGCAGGATCGGTAGGGGCCACGCCTTCGGCATCAAACCGCAGCGTGGCGCCGACCATCGGGCCGCCCGGCGGGCTGGCAATACGCCCTGATCCGGCCAGCGCAAGGCGGGCGATCTTCATATCATCCCGGTCAAGGCCGGATATTTGGGTGGAAAGCGTCCAGCCTTCGCCTTTTGCGGCATCGAATTGCAGCGACAGGTCGGCATTGTCGATCCTGACAGGTAGTGCGGTCGTAAGTGGCAACAGCACCGGCTGGCCATCGGCCTGTGCGATGCGCCCTGTCAGATCAAAGGCGCGCGGAACGCCATTGGCCCCCACCGCCAGTGTTCCGGCAAGGTGCAGGGCCTTGGCGTCTAACGCCAGATTGTCCAGATCAAGCCGCCCGTCGGCAAAGCGGCGGCCTGCAACATCCAGCGCCACCTTATCGCCAAAGAACTCTGCGTAATCGGGCAGGAACAACGGAGCAAGATTGCCAGCCAGATTGGCGGTGAAACCTGTGCTGCGATCGGTCGCGGTTTTCACCGCGACGGTTCCGGCCAGCCGGTCGATTCCATCGGTGGACAAGGCAATATCCGCCGAATAGTCACTGATCGGGCCCCGCCCGGCGATGGTTATTGCTGCGGCCGGTTTGCCCGGAAGATCAAGCAGGCTTGCGGCAATACCGCCCGCCCCTTCCGAGGCTGAAAGGTCCAGTGACAGTACCTGCGAGGCGTTGGCATAATCGGCATCCAGCGTCACGGCGCCTGATGGCCCGTCATCGGTGCGCCGCAGGTCCAGATGCGCCTTCCCCTGCCCGCCAGCCAGATGAATGCTGGCCGCCAGGCGGCCTTCGACCGAGCTGCCAAGAACGGTCGGTCCCAACACGATCCGATTGGCCGCCAGCCTGCCGATGTCGATAGACACCGGCAATTCCGGAAGCGCAAAGCCGCCCGAAGCCTCGGGGGAGGGCGCAGCAGAGCTGTCACCGCCGGGCAGCCGATCCAGAACGATTTCCGCCGCCGAAAGCTCGTTCACCGAAACCTCGCCCGACAGCAGGGCAGAGCGGTTCCAGTCCAACGCCACATCGCGCAGTGTCAGCCAGACGCCGGCGTCATCGGCGATGGTCAACTGTCGGATACGCGCCCGTGACGACAAGGCACCCTCGAACCCGTCGATCAGCACCTGCCGCCCGGCACCCGACAGGTTATCTTCCAGCAGCGTGGTCAGATAGCCCTTGTCGTCCTGGGTTTGCGCCAGTGCGGGCAAGGGAATGAAGGCCAGTGCAATTGCAAGTTTCCGCATCAGAATGCCTGCCCCAGACCCACATAAATCTGCAATCCATCGCCGGTATCGCCGCCAACCGGCAGCGCCAGATCCAGCCGGATCGGCCCTACGCTCGTGGCATAGCGCACGCCCACACCGGCCCCGGCCTGCCAGCCACCGAAATCATCGAAAAAGCCCAAGGCATCCACCCGGCCAACATCGACAAAGCCGACAACGCCGATCTTTTCGGTCACCCGCACCCGCCCTTCGAGCGAACCGCCGATGAAATGCGTGCCGCCGGTGCGGAACGTATTAGTGCCGCTGCGCAATACGTTCACGCCAAGCGATTGATAGGGTTGCCCGCGTACGGTGCCGCCGCCGCCCGAATAGAACAGATAGTCGCGCGGCGTGCCCAGCAGGCTGGAGCCGACGACCGCCCCCATCTGGAACCGGGCGGCAACGACAAAGCGGTCGCGATCGCCAAAACCGCGATAGCCCCGCGCATCCAGCGTGAACCGCGCGCCGCTGTCCGTGATGCCAAAACCCAGGAACGGTTTGGCCTCGGCGTCGAAATAATAGCCGCGCGTTGCATCGGTGGTGCTGTTGCGACGGTCCCAGGTCAGGCCCAGCGGCAGGGCGAGGTTGCGATAGATCCGGTCCGCGCTGACATCTGATACCGACAGATAGGTGTATTCCACCGCCGCCCGCCCCGTCAGGCTGCGCGAAAAACGGTGGGTCACGCCGGTGGACAGCGTAAATACCTCACCTGTGTAATCCTCTTCGTCCAGATGGCCGATTTCACTGGCAAAGGTCAGCGTCGTATCAGGGGTAAAGGTGGCGGGCCGACTTAGCGCCACTTTCAGGGCATAATCGGTGCCGCTGTTGCCGCTGCCCAGATTGCGCAACTCGCCATCGATCGAAAGCCGCTCGCCGCCGCCGAACAGGTTGCGGTGCAGCCACCCGGCGGTGATCGAGGCGCCGTCCGGGCTGGCCAGTTCGGCGCCAAAGGTATATCGCCGCCGCTTTTCCTCGACCACGCTCAGATGAAACGGCAACAGGTCCGGCGGGGCAATCGTATCGCCCTCTTCCAGCGTGATCGACCGGAATACACCCGACCGCCGCAGCCGGTCCTTGGCCAGTTCGATCTCTTCGGGGCTGTAGGTCTTGCCTTCGGGCAGGCCGGTGATGGCACGGATACGTTCGGTCCGCATCCGCTGATTGCCGCTGATGGTCAGCGGGCCGAATCGCAGGCGGGGGCCAGGGTCCAGCGTGACGTCGGCCGAAAGGGTCGCGTTGCGATGATCTGCCTCAAGGTTCTGCGCCGCGACCGCCGCCTTGGCGTAGCCAACATCGCGCCAGGCATCAATTCCGGCAGAGACCGCTTCCAGAACAAGGCCACTTTCGGCGGCATGTCCGGGGGCAAAGCCTTCGGGCAATGTGGCCTTGCGCGGCAAAGGGTGAACGCTGGCCCGCGACAGGTGAAACAGCGGGCCGGGTTCAACCACAACCTCGATCCGGTCAATCCGCGTGGGCGCATCCAGCGGCGCAATCGCCGCTGCCTCGCGCCCGTCGATATAGACGTGGATTACTGCCGAATAATGACCGGCCGCATAAAGTGCGTTCAAAAGGCTGCCGTATTCGGCCTGGGAATCGGCAAACAGGTCTTGCGCCGCGGTATTGCCCTCTGCCTTCGACGCCAGCAGAATCGAGGCGCCCCGCAGCACCTCTTCCAGCGTCTTGTCCGCGCCGGGTGCACGGAATGTCAGATCTTGCAAGGCAAGCGCAGGCGCGGCGCCAAAGACAAGGGCCAGAAAACCAGCAAAAACGGGGCCGCAACGACCCATCGTGACCATGGGCATCCTGATCCCCCAGATGCAGTGTTCAAACTATCGCTTGCGCCTGAGCAAAGGGCAATGGCTGGGAGCCAGGAATTCCCCATATACCCCCAAAGCGGCATCTTTTCGCCAAGGCGAGGATGTGCTTCCCTGCTAGCGCAAACAGGCGACGGGGAGGCAACCTGATGCAATCGCAAAAATTGCGCGAAATGCGGCTGGGTCGGCGGCAGGTGCTGGCAGGTCTGGTGGTCGCACCCGCCCTTTTGTCGGCGCGCGCTGCCAGGGCGGCGACCGATGGCACGGCAGTGGTGGATAGCTGGTATCGGCTGACACTGGAGCTGGTGCGCCATACGCCGATCTATTCACCCCCCGTGGCCAGTCGGGCCTTTGCCTATATGGGTGTCATCTTGCAGGAATGCCTTGCAGGTGGGCCCGAGGGGTTGGTGTCGCTCGCAGGTCAGGTGAACGGCTTGCCGCCTTTGCAGCCCTCCAGCGCCCCCGTCGATACCGCGTTTGTGCTGCACACCGCCCTTTCCTCCGCTGTGCAGAGCCTGTTTTCCCATACCGGCCCCACCGGCCAACGTGCGATGGCCGCGATGGCGCGCAATCTGACCGACAAGCTGGCTTCGGCCCCCCATCCCGACGCGAGCACGGCGCGGGGCAAGGCCGTGGCAGACCATGTGCTGGCTTGGGCCAGCACCGATGGTGGCGCGAAAATTGAAAACATGGGCTTTCCACAGCAGGCAGTCAAAGAGGCGAAGCCAGGGGAATGGGTGCCAACCAGCAAGATTGCGCAGCAGCAGGCACCCCTGTTGCCGTATTGGGGAAATGTTCGCCCCTTTTCCATGGCTGGCGCAGCCGATTGCGGCCTGCCCCCGCCACCGCCCTACAGCGAAGTCGTCGGATCAGAATTTTATACCGAGGCGAAAGAGGTTTATGACACGTCGCACAACCTGAACGACGAGCAAAAAGCCATCGCGCGGTTCTGGTCCGATGATCCGATGCTTTCGCCTACCCCGCCTGGCCACTGGATCTCGATTCTGCGCCAGATTTCTGACCGTGATTCGCTTTCTCTGGATCGTCAGGTCGAGGCTCTGGCGCTGTTGGGAATCTCGATGGCCGATGGCTTCATCTGCTGCTGGAAGACAAAGTTCGACTATAACCTGATCCGGCCGGTCACCTATATCAACCGCGTGATCGACAAGACCTGGCAACCTTTGCTGAACACGCCGCCCTTCCCCGAATACCCCTCGGGGCATTCAACCCAATCCGGTGCGGCGGCTGGGATTCTGGCGCATCTTTTTGGTGACAAATTTGCCTTTAGTGACGCAACGCACGAAGATGATGGCCTGCCCGCCCGCAACTTTTCCAGCTTTGCCGCCGCCGCGCAAGAGGCCGCCCTGTCGCGCCTTTATGGCGGCATTCATTTCCGATCTGCCATCGAACAGGGGCTGGTGCAGGGGGCCTGCGTCGCCGGCCATGTCGCCCGGCTGAAGACGAGGGCCACATGATGCGGGCGCTGCTCTTTCTGGTTTTCGCTGCAACGCCCGCCTTGGGGCAGACCCCGACCTATAGCCCAGAGCCAGAGGCTGGCCTGACCACGCCTTACCTGGGTGACTGGGAATATATGGTGGGCGGCGGTGTTGCGGTGTTCGATTGCGACGGCGACCTGAAGCAAGATGTCTTCTTGGCGGGCGGCCAGGGGAAAGCAGGTCTTTACCGCAACATTTCGGCCATCGGAGGCGACCTGCGATTTCAGCCGGTGGAAAGCGGGCTGGAGATCGAGGCCGTCACAGGTGCCTGGCCACTGGATATTGACGGCGACGGGCTGACCGATCTGGCGGTGATGCGGGTAGGGCAGAACCGGCTGATGAAGGGGTTGGGGGGCTGCAAGTTCCGCGACGCAAGTGCCGATTGGGGCTTTGACGGCGGCGACGGCTGGTCAACCGCGTTTTCCGCAACTTGGGAAAAGGGTGCCACCTGGCCCACCCTGGCCGTGGGCAACTATATCGATCGCACGCAGGATGCTTTTCCCTGGGGCAGTTGCACCGACAACTGGCTGCACCGTCCTGCGGGGGCCACAGGTTTTGCCCCGCCGCTGGCGTTGAAGCCCAGCTATTGCGCGTTGTCGATGCTGTTTTCTGACTGGTCGGGAACCGGCCATGCCGATCTGCGGGTCTCGAACGACCGCGAGTATTACAAGGGCGGGCAGGAACAGCTTTGGCACGTTGACCCCGGCCAGCCGCCGCGTCTTTACACCGAGGCCGAGGGCTGGAAGCGGCTGCGTATCTGGGGCATGGGCATTGCCAGCCGCGATCTGGATGCCAATGGAACGACCGAGTTGTTCCTGACCTCCATGGCCGACAACAAGCTGCAATCCCTGAACCCCGGCGCGCAGAAAGAGGGCCCGAAGCCTACCTATGACGACATTGCCTTTGCCCGTGGCGCGACGGCCCATCGCCCATATACGGGCGGTGATATCCGCCCCTCGACTGCCTGGCACGCCGAGTTTTCAGATGTGAACAACGATGGGCTGGATGACCTGTTCGTGGCGAAGGGCAATGTTGACCAGATGCCGGATTTTGCCCAGAACGATCCCAACAATCTGTTGGTACAGGGACCAGACGGCAAGTTTGTCGAGATGGGCGACAAAGCGGGCGTGGCCGATATGGGCATCGGGCGCGGGGCGGCATTGGCGGATTTCAACCTTGATGGCTTGCCCGATCTGGTGGTGGTGAACCGGCGAGAGGTGCCGAAGGTCTGGCGCAACGTCACGGCGGATGCAGGTGGTTTTGTCGGGCTGTGGCTGGCCGATGAAGGGGCAAACCGGGATGCCATTGGCGCCTGGATCGAGCTGCGGACCGGCGCGCATCTGCAACGACGCGAGGTGACGGTGGGTGGCGGCCATGGCGGTGGGTCGCTGGGCTGGCAGCACTTTGGTTTGGGCAAGGCGGATCAGGCCGAGGTGCGGGTGATCTGGCCTGACGGGGTGGTGGGGGGCTGGCAACCGCTGGCGGCGGATGGGTTTTACCGGCTGACGCGGACCGGGGCAGAGCAGATCACTCGGTAGCCCCGCGTTCGCGGATGCGGCGCAGCTTTTGCCGTTCGGCATCCACGGCCGCACCCAGCAGCACGGCATAGGCGGTCAGGTACAACCAGATCATCGTGACCGCCACCGCGCCAATGGAGCCATAAACCCGGTTATAGCTGTTGAAGTTCGCGAGGTAGAGCATGAAGCCCCGCGTCACCAGCCCCCACAGGACAACGGCAACCAACAGACCCCAGGAAAACAGCGGGGGTGCGCTGGGGCCGTGATTCGGGCCAAGGCGGAAGGCAAGGCCGACCGCCAGCACCGCAAACAGCAGCGCCAGGCCCAGATTGGTGGTGGTGGTCAGGCCCGCCCAATCCATCCATTCGGGCAGAAAGGTTGCCAGAAGCGGCATGATCACCGCCATGATCATTGCGGCCAGAACCAGCCCTATCAGAACGAAAGTCAGGAAAATCGCCCGTAACTGATGGCGGTGCCCGGCGCGGTTGGGGCGCTGATGGATCGCGTTCAACCCGCGGATCAGCGCCGCCGCCCCTGCCCGGGCCGACCACAGGGCCAGCATCAGCGAGACGAAGGCGGTCACCCCGAAATGCGAGGAGCCGAGCGAGAGAAGCTGATCGACCTGCGCTGAGATCAGGTTGAAGAAATCCACCGGAACCAGCGGGCGTATCAACTCCAGCTCCTGCCGGATCACGGCGGGGTTGGAGATGAAGCTCCACATCGAAATCACTGCGGCGGCTGCGGGGAAGATGGCAAGAAAGGCATAAAAGGCGACGCCAGCAGCGATCAGGTCAATCTCGGCATGATCGATCCGGCGATAGAACCGCCAGAAGGCCGCGATCAGATCGGGGTGAAGGAACGAAAGCCGCATGGAGGCAGGATGGGCGAGGATGGGCGCGGCGGCAAGGGGAATCACGCGCCAGTAAGTTTGGGATAACCTTTTACGGTCAAGGTGTTGGGTGTTCCCCGAGGGGAGTCTTGGTCGCGGGATGCGGATGATCGCACATGGGTGCCGCGCCGTTGAAGCGGGCCGGTAGGGCTGGTTGTCAGCCCTCCCCTTCCATTTTCAGCCGCAGTTCGCGCAGCACGGGCAAAAGGGCGCGCACCTTTTCCGAGCCCAAAGCCTGCACCACTTCTCCGATCATCGGCACAACCGAGGCCACGGCGGCATCGCGGGCGGCCCGGCCCGCCGGGGAAATCGCCACGAATTTTTGCCGGGCGTCATCCCAATCGGGGCGGATGTGGATGTGCCCTGCCCATTCCAGACGGCTGAGCGTATTGGTCATCGCGCCGCGCGTGACATGGAAGGCGCGGGCAAGCTGGGCCGGTGTCCGTTCGTCGCTGATGCGCGCCAGATGGTTCAGGACGGAAAAATGCGACAGCTCCATCCCCTTGGGCAGGGCCTTTGATATGCGGTTGCGGGCAAGCTGATCGGCCATGAACAGCTCTCCGAACAGGGCGACGGCAAGATCGTCGAGACGCTCGCTCATGGGCCGTCAAACGCGCGATCATGGGTGATCGAGGGTACGCGGGCGCGGGCCTTTTCGACCTGGCTCAGGTCGAGATCGACAAAGGTCACGCCGGGTTCGGTGCCGGCATCGGCCAGCACCTCTCCCCAGGGTGCTATGGCCAGCGAATGCCCATAGGTGCGGCGCTTTCCGGGGCCATGTGTCTCGGGGTGTTGGCCGGTCTGGGCGGGGGCAAGAACGAAGCAGCCGGTTTCAATCGCGCGGGCCCGCAAGAGGACATGCCAATGTGCAGCCCCGGTAGTGTCGTTGAAGGCCGCCGGAACGGTAAGGATTTGCGCGCCGGCCTTGGCCAGACGGCGGAACAGGCGCGGAAAACGCAGGTCGTAACACACTGCCATGCCGATTTTCGCAAAGGGCGTTTCGGCCAGAACTGCCCTGGCGCCGGGGCGATAGGCGGCGCTTTCGCGATAAACCTCGGTTTCCGAGACATTCACGTCGAACATATGAATTTTATCGTACCGCGCGGCGATGCAGCCATCGGGGGCCACCAGGATCGAGCGGTTGGCGAAGCGGCCGTCGGCATCGTGGGTCTTGAGTCCCAGAGAGCCGATCAGCAGCCAGATACCGTGCTGCGCAGCCGCCTTTTGCAGGGCGGCAAGGCTTGGATCGTCTTCCTCATGGTGCAGGGAGCTGCGCTGATGGTCGCGGTTCGATGACAGGATGTTGGTGCATTCCGGCGTCAGGACGAACTGCGCCCCGCCCCTTGCCGCCTGCGCCACAAGGTCCAGCGTGGCGGCAAGGTTTGCCGCCGGATCGTCCGACACGTTCAACTGAACCAGAGCGACCCGCATCACGCCAGCATCGCGTCCAGCTTGCCTTGGTGGTCAAGCAGGTGGATGTCATCGCTGCCGCCAACGCCGGTGCCGCCGATGAAGATTTGCGGCACAGTGCGGCGGCCGCCGGCCCGTTCGGTCATGGCGGCACGCAACGCCGGATCGCGCGAAACATCGATCTCGCTGTAAGCCACGCCCTTCTTGGCCAAAAGCCGCTTGGCGGCCTGGCAATAGGGGCAGGTGGGGGTGGTGTAGATTTCAACGGTTTTCATGGGATGCCTTTGCGAAGCCCCGCTTTGCGCGGAACTATAGGGATTTAGGCATCCTTCGCAACGCGTGCCAGCACCAGAACCGAAATCTGTGTTGCGCCATGGGCAAGGCAGGCCTCGGCGGCGGCGGCAAGCGTGGCGCCAGAGGTCATCACATCATCGACCAGCAGGATGTGACGGTCTTTCGCGCGGGCGGCACGTCGGGGATGCAGGGTCAGCGCACCGGACATATTGGCAAAGCGCATCTGACGGTCACGCCCTTCCTGGCTGGGCGTTGAGCGAGGACGCAAGAGGAGGTCGGGGCAATGCTCCAGCGCCGCTGCCCGCGCGATGCGGGCAGACAGCAGCGCCGACTGGTTGTAACGCCGCCTGAACAGCCGCAGGCGGTGCAGCGGGATGGGGGCCACCAGCATGCCGGGTTCCAGCAAGGGCTGGGCGGCACGCAGCATCCAGGCGGCCGCCGGGCGCGCAAGGTCAAGCCGGTCGCCGTGTTTCAGGGCCAGAACCATCTGGCGGGCCTTGTCCTTGTAGAGCAATGCCGCCCGGCCCCGCGCCCATGACCGGGCGATGGTCAGGCAATCGTCGCAATACTCGGGGTCGGTGCTATCCTCTCCCGGCAGCGGAATGCCGCAGCGGTCACAGACCAGACCCGACACGAAAGGCGTTTCGCGCCAGCAGGTGCCGCAGAGGCCGAAATCGGTTGTGACCAGCGCATCGCAGGTCAGGCATTGCGGCGGATAGACCAGATGCAACGCGGCCCGCAGCGCGCCTGCTTGCAATCCCATTTTCGCCTCCTATGGTCCGGTGCATGACACCGCTGACCGATCTTGCCGCCCTGAGCCGAAACCGCGCCCGCGCCACTGAATTCTTCCTGCATGAAGAGGTGGTGGCCGATGTCGAGGAGAGACTCGCTGAGGTTAACAGAACCTTTACAGAGGCCGTTGTCGTGACGCCTTTTCCCCGTCTGTGGGGGGGGTGGCGCAGTGTGCCAGAGGCTGAAGTGCTGGATCTGGGCGAAGGCGCGCAGGATCTGGTGGTGCATGGGCTGTGCCTGCATTGGGCGAATGACCCGGTGGGGCAGTTGGTGCAGTGCCGCCGCGCGCTGCGACCCGATGGTTTGATGATGGCCTTTCTGTTCGGCGGCCAGACCTTGCATGAGTTGCGCGCCTGTCTGGCCGAGGCCGAGGCCGAGGTGACGGGCGGCCTGTCGCCTCGGGTGCTGCCGATGGGAGAGATTCGCGATCTGGGCGGGCTGTTGGGCCGGGCGGGTTTTGCCTTGCCGGTGGCGGACAGCTTTACCAGGACGGTGCGGTATGAGAGCGCCTTCCGCCTGATGGCCGACCTGCGCGCGATGGGTGAGAGCAATGCGCTGGCAGGCCGGGTGCGCCACCCGACAAGGCGGGGGCTGATGCTGCGGGCGGCGAATATCTATCACGAGCGATTCGGCGGGGCGGACGGGCGGATTCCGGCAACCTTCGAGATCATCGCGCTGACCGGTTGGGCACCGCATGAGGGCCAGCAGAAACCGTTGCGCCCCGGCTCGGCCGCGGCCCGGCTGGCCGAGGCGCTGAATGCGGCGGAACGTCCCTTGCCGCGCGAGGGTGGTTGACCGCCGCCGCCGCCGCGCTATCTGGGACGGGCGAGCAGAGGAGCAAGCAGATGACCGATGTGACCCCAGGAACCGGGCGGCTTGCCCATGCCCCGGCTGCCCACCCCAAGGTGAAAACGGCAAAGGTCGGGGTTCTGCTGGCCAACCTGGGCACGCCCGACAATTATGACTATTGGTCGATGCGGCGGTATCTCAACGAGTTCCTGTCGGACAAGCGGGTGATCGACATTCCGAACTGGAAGTGGCAGCCGCTGCTGCAACTGATCATCCTGACCAAACGGCCTTTCAGCAGCGGCGCGAACTACAAGCTGATCTGGAACCACGACAAGGGTGAAAGCCCGTTGATGACCATAACCAAAGACCAGACGGCGGCGATTGCCGCGCGGATGGCCGAGACCCATGGCGACAAGGTGATGGTGGATTTCTGTATGCGCTATGGCAACCCATCCACCGGCTCAAAGGTGCGCTCGATGGTCGAGGCGGGTTGCGAAAAGATCCTGTTTTTCCCACTTTATCCGCAATATGCCGGCGCCACCACCGCCACGGCCAATGACGCGTTCTTTGCCGCACTGACCAAGGAAAAGCGTCAGCCAGCCGCCAGAACTGTGCCGGAATATTTCGAAGAACCCCTCTATATCGAAGCACTGGCCCAGTCGGTCGAACGGGCCTATGCCGGGCTTGCCCACCGGCCAGACCATCTGATCGCCAGCTATCACGGAATGCCACAACGCTATCTGCGCGAGGGCGACCCCTACCATTGCCAGTGCCAGAAAACCTCTCGCCTGCTGCGCGAGCGGCTGGGTTGGGACAAGGGTGAGATTCTGACCACGTTCCAATCGGTCTTTGGCCGCGAGGAATGGCTGCGGCCCTATACGGTGCAGCATGTGGCGGAACTGGCAAAACAGGGCAAGAAGCGCATCGCGGTGATTGCCCCTGCCTTCAGCGCGGATTGCATCGAGACGCTGGAAGAGATCAACGGCGAAATTCGCGAAAGTTTCCTGCACGCGGGGGGGGAAGAGTTTACCTACATTCCCTGCCTGAACGACCAGCCTGCGCATATCGATGCGCTATGCGCGACGATTGTCCAGAACCTTCAGGGCTGGGTGTAAAAAGGGGGCCAAAGGCCCCCTTCCTTTGCTTAGGTGCCACCGCCGCCGGTGCCAGCGTCGCTGCCGCCTGACGAGGCGATGGCCGCAGCCACCACGATCAACAACAGCAGCGGAATCAGGATGCCGCCCGAGGATGAAGTGGTCGTAGCCTTGACGACTTCGGGTTCCATCGTGGGCTCAACCACACCACCGGCGAAAGCCGAGGTTGCGGCCAGCGACAGGGCGGTTGCGAGGGCAATCTTTTTCATTTGAAAGCCCCTCATCAGTCGATGATCGGCGTGTCGTTGCCACCCGACGAGGCGATGGCAGCAGCCACGACGATCAACAGCAGCAGCGGAATCAGGATGCCGCCCGAGGACGAGGTGGTCTCGGCCTTGACGACTTCGGGTTCCACGACGGGCTCAACCACACCACCGGCGAAAGCCGAGGTTGCGGCCAGCGACAGGGCAGTTGCGAGGACAATCTTTTTCATTTGAAGCCCTTCATCAGTTGGGAATCGCCGGCGGAATCGGCGTGTCGTTGCCACCCGACGAGGCGATAGCGGCGGCCACCACAATCAGCAGGAGCAGCGGAATCAGGATGCCACCCGAGGACGAAGTGGTCGTGGCCTTGACGACTTCGGGTTCCATGGCGGGCTCAACAACACCACCGGCGAAGGCCGAGGTTGCGGCCAGCGAGAGGGCGGTTGCGAGTGCGATCTTTTTCATCATGCGTTCTCCATTAACGAACGGGGTCATTGCCGCCCGACGAGGCGATGGCAGCAGCCACCACGATCAGCAGGAGCAGCGGAATCAGGATGCCGCCCGAGGACGAGGTGGTCGTGGCCTTGACGACTTCGGGTTCCATGGTCGGTTCAACAACACCACCGGCAAAAGCGGTGGTAGCGGCCAGCGACAAGGCGGTTGCGAGGGCGATCTTTTTCATTTGAGAGCCCTTCATCAGCCGGGAAGCGGCGGCGTAATCGGCGTGTCGTTGCCACCCGACGAGGCGATAGCGGCGGCCACCACGATCAGCAGGAGCAGCGGAATGAGGATGCCGCCCGAGGACGAGGTGGTCGTGGCCTTGACGACTTCGGGTTCCATGGCGGGCTCAACAACACCACCGGCAAAAGCGGTGGTAGCGGCCAGGGAGAGGGCAGCAGCGAGTGCAACTTTTTTCATAAGAGCCTCCAGAAATTACGACCGGGTGCAGATCCCGATGCGGCCGGAACAGCCGGCTTGCCGTCGCAGAATTACAGAGCGCGGCCGTCAAATCAAATGTTGTAAAACGATAATCAAGAAAACGGGGGGGGTATGAGGCAAGATCACAACAGAAAACCCGAAAAAAGAACGGCAGCCCCGAAGGACTGCCGTCTTTTACCAGCCGAAGCTGGAAGAATCAGTTCGAAGCCACAGCAGCGGCAACGATCACCAGCAGCAGCAGAGGAACCAGAATGCCGCCCGAGGACGAGGAGGTCTCGGCCTTGACAACTTCCGGCTCGGTAACAACTTCAGCAACGCCACCAGCGAAAGCGGTGGTAGCAGCCAGCGACAGGGCAGCGGCGAGCGCGATCTTTTTCATATCAGTCTCCAGATTTCTGCGGATCGACATATTTGCCAAGCCGCACGCAATGTTATCCTCGTAAGTGCTGTCTAGAAGCAGTTGCGGGGAAAATGCAATCCGTGCCGAATGTGCATCCCGCAGCATCATCAAACTGCGTCAAATCAGCAACACTTGTGTGCCAACCTTCGCGAGGGCGAACAGTTCTTCGATGTGTTCGTTGTAAAGCCCGACGCAGCCACTGGACGACCGCCGCCCGATCTTGCGGGTGTCATGCGTGCCGTGGATACGGTAGGCGGGCCAGCCAAGATAGAGCGCGCGGGTGCCAAGCGGATTGTCGGGCGCGCCGCCTGCCACCACATCAGGCCACTCCGGGTTGCGTGCCTTCATCGAGGCGGTGGGGCGCCAGGTTGGATTGACCACCTTCTGGATTACCTCGGTGTGACCGCGGCGGGTCAGATCCTCGGTCAGCGGCACGGAAGAAGGGTAAAGCCGATAGGTCACGCCATCCTCGCCCCAGAAATGCACTGCGCGCGAGGTCAGGTCTGCCAGAATCGCACCGTTCTTCAGGGTCTGGAAGTGTTCTTGCCAGGTGGGCATCCTAAAGGATGAAATATTGTTGGTCGGCCCCTGCGCGGCGGGCACGAATTCGGTTGAATTGTCCTGTGCCCTGGCCGTTCCGGTTGCTGCCGCGGCCAGAAAGCCGCCGGCCGCGGAAAGTATAAAGCGGCGGTTCACGCCCTGCCCGTTGCGATTTTTCATCGACTGCCTCCTTTTTCTCCGGCCCAACATAGGTGTGGGATACGGGATTTCCAGAGACACAAGTCTGTGAAATCAGATGAAAAGAACCTGGGTGCCGACCTTGGCAAAGCCATACAGCTCCAGAATATGCTCGTTATAAAGGCCGACGCAACCGTTCGAAGACCGCCGCCCGATCTTGCGGGTGTCATGCGTGCCGTGAATGCGGTAGGCGGGCCAGCCGAGATAGAGCGCCCGTATCCCAAGGGGGTTGTCCGGGGCACCGCCAGCAACGCGAGTTGGCCAGTCGGGGTTGCGCGTCAGCTCGTCCTTGGTCGGAATCCAGACTGGATTTTCCACCTTCTTGATCACTTCGGTCCGCCCGCGGCGGGTCAGTTCTTCGTTAAGCGGAACCGACGAGGGATATAGCCGATAGATCGAGTGATCCTCTGACCAGAAATGCACCGCGCGCGATTCCAGATCTGCCAGAATCGCCCCGTTGCGGGTGTTTTCGAAGTAATCCTGCCATTCGCGCGTGACGAAGGCCGAGATGTTGTTGGTGGGCCCGGTGGCGGGGGCGATGAATTCGGTGGAATTGGCCATCGAGGTGTCAACGGCCTGAGCAAGCGCCGGTGCAGCCAGCGCGCCGGCGCCCAACAGGGTGGCAGAGCCGGTGACGAACCGGCGGCGGGTGATGCGGTTGCAGCCTTGGACGGACATCCGCGTTACTCCATTCTTGTGGTTTGCCTGCGATTTTTGTCGCCATTTACTCCTTTCCGGGTCACAGGACAACTCACACAAGCGTGGATCAGCCATGTCACGCATAGTTGGGTTTGAACCTTTCCCGGCATTTCGCTATCTGGACTGAAAACCGATTTCCCGGCGGATGAGGAAAATGGACAGACGGATGTTTCTGGCGATGGGCGGCGTGGCAACGCTGTCGGCCTGCGTAACCTCGCAACCCCCGGCGCTGGGCGCCGATGGCAAGCCCCTGCCGCGCGTGGTGATGATCACGCCCGACGAGGCACAAAAAATTCCCTACCGTGTGCTTGATTCGGTCAACACACTGCGTCAGGCCAAGGGTGCGGCCCCGCTGTCGTTCAACGCGGCGCTGAATGCTGCCTGCCTGACCCATTCGCGCGATATGTCGGTGCAGAACCGGCCGTGGCACTTTGGTTCTGACGGGTCTTCCCCGCTGGTGCGGGTGCAGCGGGTCGGTTACACGGGCGAGCTGTTGGGCGAGCTGATTTCGGAAACCTATCAGACCGACCTGGAAACGCTGTCGGCCTGGATGGGGCAGCCCGATACGCGCAGCGTTGTGCTGGACCCGCGCGCCACCTATCTGGGCTTTGGCTGGTATCAGGAGCAGGGCGGCAAGGTCTGGTGGACCATGTTGACCGGACGGTAAGACAAAGGGCCCCGCGGGGCCCTTTTTGCTGAACTAGGGATAGATATAGATCGGGGTGCCAGGGTTAACCATGGCATAGATTCGCTCGATCTCTTTGTCGGAGACCGCGATACAGCCCGCTGTCCAGTCTTGCGGGATGTTGCCGCCCCGGCGCGACTTCGGCAACTCACCATGAATGAAGATGTCGCCGCCGGGCTTCTTTTGCTGGGCTTCGGCAAAAGCGACCTGTTCGGGGTTCGGATAGCTGATGCCCAAAGACAGATGATACCGCGAGTTCGGGTTGCGGTGGCTGATGTAATAGACACCTTCGGGCGTTTTCTGGTCGCCCTCGAACTGCTTGGGGCCGATCGGGTTGCCGCCAAGGCCGATGTCATAATCCTTCAGCACCTTGTCATTGTGCAGAAGATACATCTTGCGATTGGCCTTCTGGACCTGAACAGAGGTGACCTTGGGGCCATGATAGGTCTTGAACTTGCTGTCGCCACAGGCGGTCACCGCCAAGGGCAGAAGAAGCAGAAGAAGAATTTTCAGATACCGCATGACGCCACTGCCTGTTTCCGTATTTTTCTTTTGCCGTTAGCGGAAGTGTCGCGTCATTTCCAGTCCTGGCTTCGGCCCGCCGCTCACGCCTGGCTTCGGCCCGCCGCTCACGCTTTCGTCAGGGACAGGCGGGCTGCCAATTCAACGTGCGACGACCAGCGGAACTGATCGACGACCTGCACCCAGTCGAGGGTGTATCCGGCCTCGGTCAGAATACGGGAATCGCGGGCGAAGGTGGCGGGGTTGCAGGAGACCATGGCGATGACCGGCACGCGGGCGGCGGCAAGGGCGCGGGTCTGCGCCTCGGCTCCGGCGCGGGGCGGGTCGATCACCACGGCGTCGATGCCTTTCAGTTCATCAGGTTCCAGCGGGCGGCGGAACAGGTCGCGCGCGGCGACCGTGACTTTCTTAAGCCCGTCGGCCTGGCGGGCCGCCTTGTCCAGAGCGGCAGTCATGGTGGCGTCGCCCTCGATCGCAAGAACCTCGGCCCGTTCGGCAAGCGGCAGGGCGAAGGTGCCGCACCCCGAGAACAGATCGGCGATGCGCCGCGCGGGGCCGACGGCATCGGTGACAGCGGCAAGCAGCGCCGCCTCGCCTTCCGCGGTGGCTTGCAGGAAGGCACCGGGGGGTGGGGTGACAAGGGCGCGGCCCATCCGTTGGCGCGGCATTTCGCGCAAGGCCACGGTTTCGCCGTTCCAGGTCAGCCGGGCGATGCCATGGGTTTCGGCAAGGCGGGCCAGATCAAGTTGCAGGGCCGGATCGAGCTCTTTGCCGCCCGCAACAGCCACATCGGGGCCGGACAGGCTGCGCGTGACGGTCAGTTGCACCTCAGCCGAGCGGCTGCCGCCAAAGCGGACCAAGGCTTCCAGCGCGGGAAGGGTGGCGATCAGGTCTGGATGCAAAAGCTGGCAGTTCGGCACCGGAATCAGCAGATCGGACGCGCGGGCGTGAAAACCCATCAGCACGCCGCCCTTGGTTTTGCGCCCCGACAAGGTGGCGCGGCGGCGAGAGCGGGTTGGAGAGGTTGCGATGGGCCGGAAGGGTGCGGTCAGTCCCTGACCGGCCAGCGCGCCCTTGACGATGCCTTCCTTCCAATCGGCCACGAAAGCATCGGACGCGTGCTGCAACAGGCAGCCGCCGCAGGTTTTGGCGTGATTGCACGGCGCTTTGACCCGCAGGGATGAGGGCGTAACGATCTTTGGGTTGACCAGCCGGTCGCCTTGCAGATCACCCTCGGCCACCTCGCCTGGCAGAAGGCCGCTGGCATAGATCGTGCCGGCTTCGGTCTGGGCGATGCCGTCGCCGTGGTGGCCCAGCCGGTCGATGGTTACTCTCACGCCAGTTCCTTTTCGTCGGTGCCGATGAAGCCGCCCGATTGCCGGTTCCAATAGCGCGCGTAAAGCCCGTTTTTCGCCAGAAGCTGGGCATGGCTGCCCTCTTCGACGATGCGGCCCTGATCCAGCACGATGATACGGTCCATCTCGGCGATGGTGGACAGGCGGTGCGCGATGGCGACAACCGTCTTGCCCTCCATCACGCGGGCAAGTGCCTCTTGAATGGAGGCTTCGACCTCGCTGTCCAGCGCACTGGTGGCCTCGTCCAGAATGAGGATCGGCGCGTCTTTCAGGAAGGCACGGGCCAAGGCGATGCGCTGACGCTGCCCGCCCGACAGCTTCACGCCACGCTCGCCCAGATAGGCGTCATACCCGGTACGACCCTGATGGTCGCGCAGCGAAAGGATGAACTCATGCGCCTCGGCTGCCTTGGCAGCGGCGATCATCTGGGCTTCTGTCGCTTCGGGGTTGCCATAAAGGATGTTGTCACGCGCGGTGCGGTTGAACATCGCGGTTTCCTGCGTGACCATGCCGATCTGACGGCGCAAGCTTTCCTGCGTGACACTGCGCACATCGTGGCCGTCGATCAGAATGCGTCCCTGTTCGGCATCATAGAGCCGCAAAAGCAGCGAAACGAGGGTGGATTTTCCCGCGCCGGAGGCACCGACAACGCCGATCTTTTCGCCGGGGTTGATGGCAAGATTGATATCGGCCACCCCTCCGCGCCCGGCCTCGCTGCGCCTGCCGTAGGCGAAGGTGACGCCATCGAACCGCACGGCGCCTTTCGAGCGCGGCAGATCAATGGCATCCGGCGTGTCGGTCAGCGTGTAGGGCGGGGTCAGGGTTGAAATACCGTCCTCAACCTCGCCGATATTGCCGAAGATGGCCATCAGGCTGAAGGAAACCCAGCCGGTCATTTGCGCCAGACGGAAGGAAATCGCCCCGGCCGCCGCGATCTCTCCCGCAGTGGCGCCACCTTGCATCCAAAGGGCTGTGGTGCCCCCCACCAGCATTACCGGCAACACACCCGCCAAGGCCATCAACGCAAGCCGGAACCAACTGCTGATGATGCCGTATTCGGTGGCTTTGGCACGAAAACTGCCCATCGCCTCCAATGCCGCGCGATCTTCGTGTTCGGCATGGGCGAACAGCTTGACGGTTTTCATGTTTGTGACCGTATCGACGATCTGTCCCGTCACATTGGCCCGCGCCGCTGCCCGGCCCGCCGACGCACCGCGAATACGTTTCAGAAAGCCGCGAATGAACAGGATGTAAGCGGTCACCCACAGCACCAGCAGACCCGACACCCAGCCGTTGATGGCCACAAGCAGCGCCACCGAGCCTGCGACCGATGCCAGGGCAAAGGCCACAGTTTCGATGGTGCCCGAAACGATGTCGGTCGCCGCCCGCGCGGTCTGCATCTGTTTCTGTGCGATGCGGCCCGCGAAATCGTTGTCGAAGAAGGTCACCGCCTGCCCCATGGTCCAGCGGTGGACACGAGAGAGGATAAGCGGAAACAGGTTCGGCTCGATCCGAACCGAAGCGGCGGCGGTGTTCAGACCAAAGATCAGCGGCCGCAGCACCAGATAGAAGCCAAGGAAGATTGCCGCCAGATGCCAGTGGTCGGTCAGTGCCGTGGCCGGGTTGGCGGTGGTCGCGGCATCGACGACATGGCCAAGGATGGTGGCTGAAACCGCCTCCAGGCTGCCGGCTGCCGCTGACCAGAAGGTGGCCCACAGGATGCCTGGCCAGGCACCTTTGACGGCCCAGCCCAGAAACCGGCCAAGGCTGCGGGGCGGGGGGCTTTCCGCCTCGGCGAAAGGCGGGATGGCGGGGCCGAAGATCAACGAGGTCATGCGTCGTCCATTCCGATGAAGCCGCCCGACTGGCGGGCCCAGAACCGGGCATAGAGGCCGTTCTGGGCCAACAGATCGGCATGGCTGCCGATCTCGGCAAGACGCCCGTCTTCCAGCACCACGATCCGGTCCATCTGGGCGATGGTCGAAAGGCGGTGGGCGATGGCGATCACCGTCTTGCCCTGCATGACGCCGAACAGCGCCTGTTGAATGGTCGCCTCGGCTTCCGAGTCCAGCGCACTTGTCGCCTCATCCAGAATCAGGATCGGCGCGTCCTTCAGGATCACACGGGCCAGCGCCACGCGCTGGCGCTGGCCGCCCGACAGTTTCACGCCCCGCTCACCCACATGGGCATCGTAGCCCCGGCGGCCCTGCGGGTCTTCCAGCCCCAGGATGAAGTCATGCGCATCGGCGCGGCGGGCCGCGTCGATCATCTCGGCCTCCGTCGCGTCGGGGCGGCCATAAAGGATGTTCTCGCGCACCGAGCGGTGCAGCAGGCTGGAATCCTGCGCCACCATGCCGATTTGCGCCCGCAAAGACCCTTGGCTGACCGTGGCAATGTCTTGCCCGTCAATCAGGATGCGCCCCGATTCCGTATCATAAAACCGCAGGATCAGCTTGACCAAGGTGGACTTGCCAGCACCCGAGCGGCCAACCAGCCCGATCTTCTCGCCGGGCCGGATGGTCAGGTTGACGTGCTGCAATCCGCCAAAGCCGCGCCCGTAATGGTGGCTGATGCCGTCCAGCACGATCTGGCCCTTGCCATAAGCAAGGGGTTTCGCGGCGGGTGCATCGACCAACTGGATGGGCTGGGTGATCGTCTCCATCCCTTCCTGCACTGTGCCGAGGTTTTGCACCAGGTTGGTGGTGGCCCACATGATCCAGTAGGTCATGTTATTCAGCCGCAGCACCAGCGCCGCCGCAGCCGCGACAACGCCCACCGATGCCGCGCCCTGATACCACAGCAACATGGCCCAACCGATCACGCTGACGATCAGCACGCCATTCAGCGCGGTCAGCACCAGATCCATTACCGTGACGATGCGCATTTCCTTTTGCAGCGTCAGGCGGGCGGTTTCGATCGCCTCGCGGCCATAGGCCAGCTCGCGGTCATCATGCGAGAACAGCTTGACCGAATGGATGTTGGCATAGGCATCAACCACCCGGCCCGTCACGGCAGAGCGCGCGTCGGACGAGGCGGTTGCGGCCGGTCCGGCGCGGCGGATGGTCCAGCGCATCAGGGCGATATAGCCCGCGAACCACAGCAAAAGCGGCACCAGCAGGCGCGCATCGGCCCCGGCCAGCATTATCGCAGCACCAACAAGGGTGGTCGAGGCGAAGGCAACAGCGTCAAAGGTCTGGAATACCGTCTCACCCGCTGCCGGGGGGGCCTGCATGATGCGGTTCGCGATACGGCCGGCGAAATCGCTTTCAAACCAGCCCACGGGCTGGCGCAGCACATGGGAATGCGCCCGCCAGCGCATCATCGTGCCGAAATTGGTCAGGATGGTGTTGTGCAGCAGCGCCACGCCGGTGCCGCCGATCAGCGGGCGGATCACCAGAATGACGAAGGCAACGGCCAGAATCTCGGCACCATGATCGGCCCATACCTGCGCAGGTGCGCCCTGAGCCAGAAAATCGACCATGCGACCCACATACCAGATAAGCGCGATGTCCAGTGCGCCATTGGCAATGGCGACAAGGGCCGTAAAGGCAAAGACCTTGCGGAACGGGCGGATATAGTCGCGCAGGAACGGCCACAGCTTGCGCGGCGGCGTGTCGGTTTGCGGCCAGGATTGGTAGGGATCAACGAGGTTTTCGAAAAAGCGGAACATGAAGGGCTCCTGTCAGAGCAAAACGCAAAAATGGAGAGGGCGGATGGGACCGCCATACGGGATCGGTCCGCTCAGGGTTGAGGTCGGAAAGTCCCGTGATCCATGCTGCGCTCCTTCTTGTGCCTGGTAAGGGCTAGCGGAAATCCGGCTCGTTGTCACCCCCCCGCAGCGCAAGCAGGTCGGCGCGGTCAGGGACCAGATCGGCGGCCAGCCAATGAGCCTTCAGCGCCTTCAGCCTTTGGCCAAGGGCGGGCCCGGACAGGGGGGCCAGATCGGCGGCACGCAAGGGAAAGGCGGTTTCGGAGCCACGTTGCACCTCGGCCTGCCAGCGGGGCGGCAGGGGCGATTCCAGCAGGGCGGCGCGGGCGAGAAGGGCATCGGTGGCGATGTCGGGGCCATAGAGATGGCCGAGGGCGGCGGCGGTTTCGGTGCCACCGATTTTGTCACGAATGTGCTGAACAGTGCCTGTTTCGGTGCGCGACAGACGCAGGTGGCCGGGGTCTCCGCCCAGAACTGCCAGCCGCCGTTCCCAGCGCGGGGACAGGCCATCTTCCAGGTGGATCAAAGGGGCCAGCGCGCGTGGGTCGGCGCTGGGAAGGATGTGGGCCAGGATGCCTGCCTGGCTCATGGCCGCCACGCTTGGCGCGGGATCGGGCGCGGACAGCAGCTTTTTCACCTCGGACCCGATGCGCTCGGCAGACAGATTGTCCAGCCCATCGGCGAGTTCGGCACAGGCGGCAAGGCCGCTTGCGTCGATGCCTTGCGCCGGGTCGCCATAATGGGCGTGAAAGCGAAAAAACCGCAGGATGCGCAGGTAGTCCTCGCGGATGCGCCGGGCGGGGTCGCCGACAAAGCGGACGTATGCTGCCAAAAGGTCGGGCAGGCCGCCAAGTGGATCGATCACGCTGCCGTCCGCCGTGGCATAAAGCGCGTTCATGGTGAAATCGCGCCTGGCAGCATCTTCGGCGACGTCATCCGAAAAAGCCACCACGGCGCGGCGGCCATCGGTTTCTACATCGCGGCGGAAGGTCGTCACCTCATGCGGGATGCCGCCAGCGATCACCGTGACGGTGCCGTGGTCAATGCCGGTGGGAACCACCTTGAAACCGGCACTAATCGCCAATTTAGAGACTGTTTCAGGCAAAGCGTCGGTCGCGAGATCCGTGTCGCCGACCGGCACGCCCAACAAGGCGTTGCGCACGCAGCCGCCAACGAAAAGCGCCTTGAATCCGGCGTTGGATAGGGCAGCGCACAGAGCCTGCGTTGCCGGGTTGGCCAGCCAGTCGCCCGCAACTTTCATGCCTGCACCCTGTCGGCCAGTCCGCGCAGGATGCGCGCGGTTGCCCCCCAGATGTAATAGGGACCGAAGGGCACGGTGTAGTAGCGGCGCCATTCACCACGCCAGCGGCGCCGTTCGACGACAAATCGGTCAGGGCTAAGGACATGCGTCAGGGGAACGGTAAAGACCTCTTCCACCTCGCCCGCCTCGGGGACAGCGGTGAATGCGCCCCGAACAACACCCAGAACCGGGGTTACGGCAAAGCCGGTCACGGTTTCATGAACAGGCAGGTGCCCCCAGATTTCGACGGCGGAGGCAGGCAGGCCAATCTCTTCCTGTGCTTCGCGCAGCGCGGCGGCTTCGGCGCTGGGGTCGCTTTTCTCGACCTTGCCGCCGGGAAAGGCGATCTGGCCAGGGTGGTGCTTCAGGTGTGAGGCGCGCTTGGTCAGGATCAGCCGGTCGCCCTGAATGGCCACCAGAACCGCCGCCGGGCGCAAGATGCGACCCGGCGGCAGCGCGATGTCGGGGTTCAGGTCAAAATCGGACGAGGCACCTCCGGGGCGCGCGATTGCGTCTCGGAGGCGGTCGGCCAGGGTCATTGCGTGGCTTCGAACCCCAGGGTCTTGGGGTTCATTTCGTAATGCGCGCCGCAGAACTGGCAATCGGCGGTGACGACCCCTTCTGGCGTGGTCATCTTGCCGATGTCTTTCTGCGAATAGATCGACATGGCCTGCCGCACCTTTTCTTCGCTGCAAGAGCAACCAAAGCGCACCGTCTGGGCATCGAAAACCCGCGGCTGTTCTTCGTGGAACAGCCGCACCAGCAGGTCGGTCGGGGTGACCGAGGGGCCGATCAGTTCCATCTCTTCGACGGTCTCCAGCAGAATATTGGCGCGGGCCCAGTTTTCGGCCTCTTCTCCGGCCAGAATGTCGGTGTGGTCCAAAAGGCCACCTTCGCCCGAACCACCCTCGGCGGCGACAGCGCCGCCTGCGGGGGGCATGTGCTGCAACATGACACCTCCGGCCCGCCAATGGCTGTTGCCGCCCGGCACCTGGCTTTTGCCATAGGTCAGGGCGAAGCGCGTCGGCAGTTGCTCGGACTGGGCGAAGTAGGTTTGTGCACAATCGGCCAGCGATTTGCCGGCGATGGGGGTAAAGCCCTGATAGGGCACCATGCCTTCGCCCTGGTCGATCATCACGGCCATATAGCCTTCGCCAATCTGGCTGAACGGCTCGGCGTCAAGATCCAGACGATCGGCATCAAAGCTGGCATAGGCGCGGATGCGGGCGGGTTCGCCCTCTTCCGTGGGGCCATAATAATCGGTTGCGATCAGGCGAGCCGGACCCTTGCCGCGAATTTGCAGCGACAGCTTCCAGCGCAGCTTGACCGACTGGCCGATCAGGGCCGTCAGCAGCGCGGCCTCGGCCACCAGGGCCTCGATCACGGGGGGGTAGTTGTGTTGCTTCAGAACCTGCTCCAGCACACCGTCCAGCCGCACCACGCGGCCGCGGATGTCAGAGCGGTCAAGCTGAAATGGCAGGACGGTATCGTCCCAGGCGATCTTTTCGGCGTTCATGGGGGCTTTCCTGAGGCTGCCTGTCTTGGCATACCGCGCCTATATAGGCAGGGCAACCGAAGGTCCAAGGGGCGATGACGATCCGGCGGTATGGCGAAGCGGTGAAAGCGGGCCAGCATTACAGGCGGCGGCCGGGGGTCTATGCCATCCTGATGCGGGGCGACGCCCTTCTGACCACCCATCAAGCTGAACCGGAGCCAGAGTTTCAGCTGCCCGGTGGCGGCATAGACCCCGGCGAACACCCCATCGCCGCGCTGCACCGCGAGGTGATGGAGGAGACCGGCTGGCACATCACCGGCCTGCGCCGGGTGGGCGCGTTCCGGCGGTTCTGTTATATGCCGGACTATGACATGTGGGCCGAAAAGCTCTGCACCGTCTATCTGGCCCGCCCCGCGCTGCGCATCGGCCCACCGACCGAGCCGGGCCACACGGCGGTGTGGATGGAGGCGGGGGCAGCCCTGCACGAATTGGGCAATGCCGGCGACCGGGCGATGCTGGCCCGCGTGCTGGGCAATCAGCCGCGATAATCGAAGATCAGGGCCGAGACATCATCGGGGAAATCCACAGTTCCGGCATGGCGGGACAAGGCCCAGATCATCGCCTCCAGCAGTTGGGGCGAGGCAAGGGCGCTATGCGCCGTCAGGATCGCATCCAACCCCTCGACCCCCAGTTCCTGTCCGCGCGGGTCGGGGCATTCGGTGAACCCGTCCGAGGCGAGGATCAGCCGGTCGCCGGGGGCAAGGCGAAAGGTGATGCGCTGATAGCTGGCGCCCTCGATCAGGCCGATGGGTAGGCCGCCATCGCCCACCATCTCGACCGTGCGGTCCCTGCGCAGCACCAGCGGGTGCGGATGGCCCGCCTGCACCATCATGCACTGACCGGTCGCCATGTCGATCTCGGCATAGGCGAGGGTGAAATACTGCTCGACCTGCAAATCCTCGATCATCATGCGGTTCAGGCGCCAGGCCACCATCTCGGGCGGCCAGGCATCGCGGAACCCGTCCTGCCCGCTGGTCAGCGCGATGTTCATGTCAGGCGAGGCGCCCGACAACATTCCCGCCAGCCGCGCCGTCATCATCGCCGAGGCGACACCATGGCCCGACACATCCACCGAATAGACGGCAACACGGCGGGGGCTGATGGCAAAGCTGCCCACCAGATCGCCACCCACATGGCCCGAGGGGCGCAGGATCAGGCTGACCGAACCACCGGAAAATTCGCGATGACGGTCACGCATCAGTGTCTGTTGCAGCTTGCGCGCCTCGATCAGGTCGCGGTCAAGCGAATCATAGACCTTTTGCAACTGGTCCAGCGCGACGCCCAGCAGGCGGTTCTTGCCGACAAGTTCGCGCTGCATTCCCAGAATGCGTTCCCCCGCCCTCAGCCGGGCGCGCAGTTCATCGGCACTGACGGGTTTGGTAAGGAAGTCATCGGCCCCCGCCTCCAGCCCGCTGGCAATTTCGGCCTTGTCGGATTTGGATGTCAGCAGGATGAAATAGCCATAACCCTCTCCAGACAACGCCCTGAAGGCGCGGCAGAATTCAAGGCCGGTCATGCCCGGCATCATCCAGTCGGACAGGATCAGGTGAAAGGTATGGCTGCGGCACAGATCCAGCGCCTCTTCGGCAGAGGCGGCTTCGGCCACCTGATAGCCCCAGCGTGACAATTGCACCGAAAGCATCCGTCTTTGCGCACGGCTGTCATCGACCACCAACACAAACGGCAGACTGGCGCTATCGGCCTGTTCCGCTGTGGATGGTGAAACGGCGCGCAACATCAACGGGTACTCCTTCATACCGCTCTGTTCTGCCTTGGGGGCCTTAAGGGAAGGTGAACCGTAAAACTTGCTCGATCCTGTATAGGCGGGCTTACCGGCTGTTAACTGCGCGCGCTCAGGCTGACGCAGGGGCAGGATACCTGGGGGCTGCAATGATTGATTGGGACAGGGTTCAGGCGTTGCGCGATGAGGTGGGGGCAGATGATTTTGCCGAAGTCGCGGGCCTGTTCCTGGAAGAGGTGGATGAGGCGCTGGGCGGGCTGACCGCAGGGCTGGCACCTGCGGCGGTGTCGTCTGCGCTGCATTTCCTGAAGGGCAGTGCGCTGAATCTTGGCTTTGCCGAATTTGCCCGCCTTTGCCAAGAGGGTGAAAGGGCGCCGGAAAAAGCCGATCTGGCTGCCGTTCAGGCCACCTATATCGTGTCAAAAGCGGCCTTCGCCAAGGGAATGGCACGGCTGCCCCTGTCACGCGTCGGCTGATCGCCCTTGCGCGCGGCGGTCGTCGCGCTATGTTCACCGTCACCTCGGGGTGCCCTGCGAAGGGCTGAGATGCGCAAGCGAACCCGTTGAACCTGAACCGGATCATACCGGCGGAGGGAAGGTGCATGGAATCCTCCATCCCGACCATTCCGTCGCAACTGGAGGATATGATGAAACTTTTCCCTCTCGCTGCGGCCGTAACCTGCCTTGCCACGCTGGCACAGGCCGAAACGCCCGTTCTTACCGTCATGACCTATGACAGCTTTGCATCCGAATGGGGGCCGGGACCGGCCATCAAGAAAGGGTTCGAGGCGACCTGCGGCTGCGAGGTGCGCTTTGTGACCGCAGGCGACGGGGCGGCATTGCTGTCGCGCGTGCAGATGGAGGGCGCGGCCAGCGAAGGCGATGTGGTCGTGGGGCTGGATACCAACCTGACCGCCGCCGCCACCGCGACGGGCCTGTTCGCGCCGCACGGCCTGCCTGGGGCGAAATCGCTGCCGGTGGCCTATGACGATGCGCTGTTCGTGCCGTTCGACTGGGGCTGGTTCGCCTTTGTCTATGACAAGACCAAGCTGACCACGCCGCCCGCCAGCCTTCAGGCGCTGGCAGATTCCGATGTTAAGGTGATCATCGAAGATCCGCGCTCTTCCACCCCCGGTCTGGGCCTGGTGATGTGGGTCAAGCAGGCTTACGGCGACAAGGCGACCGAGCTGTGGAAGGGGCTGGCCGACAATATCGTGACCGTCACGCCCGGTTGGTCTGAGGCCTATGGTATGTTCCTTGAGGGCGAGGCGGACATGGTTCTGTCTTACACGACGTCGCCCGCCTATCATCTGATCGCTGAAAAGGATGATACCAAGGCGGCCGCCCCGTTTGCCGAAGGGCATTATGTGCAGGTTGAAGTGGCGGGCAAGCTGGCGGCAACCGATCAGCCCGCGCTGGCCGATCAGTTTCTGGCCTATCTGGTCAGCGATGCGGGGCAGGCGGTGATTCCCGAGACTAACTGGATGTATCCGGCCAATACCCCGGCGGCAGGTCTGCCCAAGGGGTTTGAGACGCTGATTGTGCCGGAAAAGTCGCTGCTGTTCTCCTCGGATGAGGCGGGCAAACTGCGCGATGCGGCGGTGGCCGAGTGGCAAGCCGCCCTTTCCCGCTGATCGCGGGGGCGGTTGCCCTGCTGATCGCCGCGCTGACCCTGGGCAGCGCGGCGGTTACCGCGCTGTCGGCCACAAGCTGGCAGATGACGGCGGCGGATTGGGCGGCGGTGCGGTTTACCGTGGTGCAGGCGGCGCTGTCGGCAGGGGTTTCTACCTTGCTGGCGGTGCCGTTGGCGCGGGCGATGGTGCGGCGGCGGTTCTGGGGGCGCGGGCTGTTCCTGCGGCTGCTGGCGGCGCCTTTCCTGTTGCCGACCATCGTGGCGGTTCTGGCGCTGCTGGCGATCTTTGGCCGGGCCGGGCCGGTGAATGCGGGCTTGCAGGCGCTGGGCCTGCCTGCGTTTTCGGTGTTTGGCCTGCATGGCGTCGTGCTGGCGCATGTGTTTTTGAACCTGCCGCTGGCCTGCCGGATGCTGGTGCATGGCTGGCAGGCGATTCCGGCAGAGCGGTTTCGGCTGGCGGAATCGCTGGGCATGGGGCCGGGGGCGCAGTTTTGGCATCTGGAATGGCCGATGATCCGGGCGGTGGCGCCGGGGGCGGCGGTGCTGGTGTTTCTGCTGTGCCTGACCTCTTTTGCCGTCGCGCTGACCTTGGGCGGCGGGCCTGCGGCCAGCACGGTCGAGCTGGCAATCTATCAGGCGCTGCGGTTTGATTTTGATCCGGGCCGCGCCGGGCTACTGGCGGCGGTGCAGTTCGGGCTGTGTGCGGCGGTGACTTTGGTTGCGATGCGGCTGACGCGGGATGAGGGGTTTGGCGCGGGTTTGGGCCGGGCGCATCCGGTGCCTGCGCCGGGTGGCTGGCGGTGGGCGGTGGATGCGCTGGTGCTGGGGGTGGGCGCGCTGTTCCTGCTGGCCCCGCT
>APMI01012003.1_pt1 | contig 29335 bp, 26 predicted proteins | sample 667938 | NCBI WGS metagenome assembly APMI01 (sample SAMN01084076, study PRJNA167559) | wastewater metagenome | biome: Wastewater | place: Denmark: Ejby Moelle, Odense | collected 2011-11-28
CCTTTTTTTGCTTCGAAGACGCAAGTCTTGGCATTGAACCATAGAAAGGCGAACACGTTCATCCCTGATAGGCGCGACAAGTATCAAGCCGTACGGATGTCCGGTTTGCGCCATCATTCCAGTCGTTGGAGACCCGAGCGCTCTACCACGAAAGCGGACGCTCGCTCGGGCCTAGTTTCTCGTCTGTTCGGCGTCGCGATTTTTAAATTGCGGCTTTAAGACCATGTATCCTGGCGACCGCGCGATTAGGCCTGTCCGGAGAGGGCAACAGCATCTGGACCGGCCGGAAAGCGAAGCTGGTTCGTGCTTTCGTGCACTGCTGCCCAAACAGCCTCGGCAACATCGCTTTCGCGCGTGGTTAGGGCTGGCCTGGCGAAGCCCTCCATGATCGGCCGGGCGAATTCCGCGTAGTCGCCGGGTAACAACTGGTCGAGCGGCACGATTGAATTTCCGGTGAAGCCCGTGGTCGGCCCGTAGCCAGGGTGTTGGTCTCGAATATCCGGCGTGCCGCATCCATCGGCGTCGCTTCGAAAGCGCCGACCATGCCGATGCCGGCGTTGTTGACGAGGACGTCGATCGGGCCCGCAGCTTTGATAATGGTCGAAATGCTGTTTGGGTCAGTCACATCGAGCGGAAGGATTCGAAGTCCGTTGCGCTCGCCGCCCAGCGCTGCCGGATCGGGGCGCCGCATCGTCGCGATGACTTGCCAACCCCTCGACAAGAAATGTTCGGCGGTCGCCCTGCCGTAGCCCGACGAGGTGCCGGTGATCAGAATTGTCTTTGTCATGTCAATCTCCTTGTGGACACGGTGGAGATAGACAGCGCGCGATGGATGATCTATAATTCAAAATCCACAATTAATTACGAAACGTCCACAGATATGGACCCGCTAAGCCAATTTGTTGCACTCCTTCGTCCAACTGCAGCCGTGTCCAAACCGATCTCCGGTCGTGGACGTTGGGGCGTAAGTTACGGTTCGCATGAGGCCCCTGGCTTTACACTCGTTCTCGCAGGCGAAGCCTGGATCAGGCCGGCGGGCAGTGAACCGCTCAAGCTAAGCGAAGGCGATTTTCTCCTCCTGCCGACAACGCCCGCTTTCTCGCTGTCGAGCGAGCCAGACAGCGTTTGTATTCCGGCCTATCCGAGCGGCGACGCCGTGAGACACGGCGAACAAGCTGGCGAACCTGACTTCGTATCGCTCGGTGGCAGCTTCGCGTTCGAGCGCGTGAACGCCCCGCTGCTGGTGTCATTGATGCCCGAGGCGATCTACATCCCGGCCACCGAGGGAAAGACGACACGCTTTGGGCGGCTCATCGAGTTGCTTGCCGACGAATGTCGAACAGACGCGTCAGGCAGGGAACTGGTCATTCAGCGAATGCTCGAAATCCTGCTGGTCGAGGCTCTGCGTTGGCGCGGCGAGACCAGCCAGATGATGCGCGGGAGCCTGGGTGATGGGTTACGCGACGCCGCACTTGCTCGGGCTTTACGGGCTATCCATGCCAACGTGCGAAGTAACTGGACGGTGGCTGGCCTTGCTGAAATCGCCGGCATGTCGCGTTCGGCATTTGCTGCCCGGTTTGGCGAGGCGCTCGGATGCGGCCCTATCGAATATCTGTCCCGGTGGCGCATGGCGCTTGCCAAGGACCATTTGATATCCGGTACCAAATCGCTCGACCGGATCGCCGACGAGATTGGATACGAGTCCGCGAGCGCGTTTAGCACTGCATTTCGCAAGCGCCTTGGCTGTCCTCCCCGAAGTTTTTCCCGGATTCATCGGGCAACAATGGAGCAAACGGCAGGAGTTTGATTATCGATGGCGGCAAAGCGCTACGCACCCCTCCTTGCGAGCCGCTTCGACCATGCGCGCGTTCGGCGCTGCCAGCAGGGGCATCGCACTTGCAAACAACGCCAGCATTACAGAACACTTGACCGCATTTCTGCGAGGATTCATCGCGCAAGGACCCGGTCAACGAAAGAATTTGAATAGGTTTTGTTCAGAACGACGGCTTTATATTTCGGCGAGAGCGCCGTCATGACGTCGAGCTGCTGCCGCGCGGCATTGATCGGCAACCGACCATCGGTCGCGAACGCCTGTTTATCGTCCGCCAGCATTTTGATGAATGCGGCGCGATTAGCGCCCACCACCTTAGGCGGTAGAATTGCTGCTATTTGCTCCGCGCTGTGCGTGTTGATGTAGGCAAGCGCGCGAATGCACGCCTCCACCAGTTTTTGAACTTCGCCGGGATGCGAAGCGACATATGTTTCGGGAAGATAGAGTGCAGTTGACGGGTAAATATCGCCAAGCGCCTTGCGTGTTCCTTCGACCGAATTGAGGTCGGCGAGCGTGAAGGCCGCACCGGACGACAGGTATAGGTCGATGTCGGGTTCGTGCGCGATGACCGCGTCCGCGCGGCCGTCGCGCAATGCATTGAGCATGTCTTTCGGCGTGGTTGGTGTCAGCGCAGTGTAATCGCTGTTATGCAATCCGGCGCGCATGCCGAGCCAGTTCATCGTCGTCGTTTTGCCCGAATTGGTGCCACCGACGAAGATCTTGCGTCCCTTCAGATCGGCCACATCCTTTACGTTGCCGCGAAGTCGCTCTGCGACAACCAGCTTCAGTTGGGGGGAAGCTCCCATGATGACCACGGCTTGGGTAACGAGCTTTAATTCGGTCTGCGTCATGAATGTATGATGATAGAAAGCGACAGCGCCATCGGCCCTGCCGTCTGCCACCAACGCCTCGACGCTTGGTTCAGCGGGAGCTTCGACAAGTGTGACGGTCAAGCCGGCGTCGGTAAAATAGTTCAGCCTTTCGGCCACCAGGACGGGCAGATTTCGGGTCTGGCCGATCCCATCTACGGCGAGCACGACGCGTGGGCGCGTTGTCTGGGCAGCTGCCGGGCCCGCCGAGGCGGCAAAAGTCACAGCGAATGCGATTGCCGCAGCGAAGAAGCGGTTGTTCACGGAAAACTCCCCTGACGCCTAAAGTGAAACGGTGCCGTACAGTGCGATCAAGCGTCGATGCTGTCGGCTTCCATAATTTCGTTTAAGGTTGTTGTCAGACTGGCACATGCCGCAGCGGGTAACCGCGCATTCATGCGTCGTATCTCCCTATTGTACATCCCGGCCGCCATCGCGATGAGCACCGCCGTTCCCGTCATCGCGCAAGAAGAGGTCAACGACACTCCGCCGGTTGCCACGTTTTCGGCGCTTTACACGGCCGATCTTTGGACAAACGCCGCGGGAGGCGTTCAGCGCGGCCACACATATCTCGATAATCTGGATCTTGTTGCGACGTACGACGCCGATCGGGGGATCGGGCTGCGAGGAACGACGGCGCTCGTGTCGTTGCTCTATAACAACCGCTCGACATTCTCGGATCGCTTTGCAGGCGATCTCCAGACGATCAGCAATATCGATACGGATGGTGCACTGCGTCTCTACGAAGCATGGATCGATCATGATTTCGGAGCTGGAAGACTGAAGCTGGGATTGATCGACTTCAACAGTGAGTTCGACATCAACGAAACCGGCTCTCTGTTCGTCAACAGCTCGCACGGGATTGGCCCCGAGCTCAGCCAGGTCGGCGCGAATGGACCAGGGATTTTTCCCGTTCCGGCATTGGGCGCGCGTGTCCTGCTGGGGTCCGAGAAGATCGCGGTGAAGTTGGGCGTGTTCGAAGGTATCCCGGGCGATCCGGAACATCCGCATCAGACAGTTATCCGCCTCCAAAATGGTGAGGGCGTTCTTTCGACGCTCGAACTCAACTGGCGCCCTGTGAAAACGGTTCGACTGGCCGGCGGCGTCTGGCAACATTCCGGCTCACCGATCGCCGGCCTCGGCGCGGCATATGGCGGACACGCGATTGCCGAGGCACGCGTGTCTGGCGATGCGACGCGGTCGCTTTCCGCCTTCGCCCGTGTTGGAATGGCGCGCGGAGATGTTTATGAACTTGGCGATTATGTCGGCGCAGGCGTCGCGTTCTATGCCCCACTCTTCATGGGCGAAGATGAACAACTCGGGCTGGCGGTCGGTTCGGCTGGAAACGCAGGTTTCTATCGTCGCGAGCGTCAGGCCGCCCAACAGCCCGTCGAGGCGCGTGAAACGGTGCTTGAGTTAACTTATCGCACCAGATTGACGCCATGGCTCGCTGTGCAACCCGATCTGCAGTACATATTCAATCCGGGTACCGATCCAAATCTCGACGACGCGATCGCGATTGGATTGCGCCTCGAAATCGGATGGTCGACCGCGAAATGAAGAACCGGCAAAGCCAATGAAAATCCTGGTCGTCGAGGATCACGCTCAGCTTGCCAGTTTCATTCGGCGCGCACTCGTCGAGCAAAGCTATTCGGTCTCGATCGCCGGAAGTTGTGCGGAGGCCGCCGATCTTCTCGCCGGAGAGAAGTTCGACATGGTCATCCTCGATATCGGCTTGCCCGATGGCAGCGGCCTCGGCCTCCTCCGGGCGTGGAGGGAAGTGGGGTTTAACGAACCGGTCCTTATCCTGAGCGCCCGTGATGCGGTGGACGACCGCGTTACCGGCCTCGATGTCGGCGCGGACGTTTATCTCGCGAAACCATTTCAGGTAAATGAGTTGCTCGCCAATGTCCGCGCGCTCCTGCGACGTCAGTCCATCGCTCGCAAGACTATCCTAAAGCACCGCGGCCTCACGCTCGACCTGGTAGCTCACAGTGCCACACTGAATGATGTTGCGCTCGAGCTCACCGCGCGCGAATTCGCATTGCTAGAAATATTCCTTCACCATGCGGGGCGCATCCTGACCCGGACCTTCATCAGTGAGAAAATCTGGCAGTCCCACCAGGACGTCGATACCAATTTGCTCGACGTTTACATGAGCAGGCTTCGCGCGCGGATCGAAACGCGCGAGGATAAGTATTTCCGCACGGTCCGTGGCGTCGGCTACCAACTGATATGACGTCGCTCTCCGCGCGTTTGACGGTTTTGTACGCCGTCAGTTTTTTGTTTTTGAGCGCTGCAATGCTCGCCATCGGTTACCGTCAGATCGACCAGAAGATGGTGCACGGGCTCGACACGCTGCTCAACACCGAGCGACAGCGCGTTTTCAATCATCTAGCGTTAGGTGACCCTACGAGTGATCCCGCTGCGCTGAAAGCGAAGCTCCAGCGCTCATCGGATAATTCTGCGGCATTGTTCAGCGTGGAAATCCGAAACCGCAACAGTGCCACGCTTTTTCTCTCGTCCAATCTGTCGGGACGGCTTCCCGTACCAAGCGCCGGTTGGGATTTCAGAACGATTTATTATCCAAACGGCAATGGCGCCCGTGTCGGGCGATTTGACTATGGCGATCTCACGGCATTCATCGCGACGCCGACGAGCAATGTCGAAGATGCCATGCGTGGTTACATCGAGACCTCCGTGGGCCTCCTTTTTGTGATGGCTATGATCAGCATGACCATTGGTTATGCGCTAAGCCAGATCGCGCTTCGGCCTTTACGTGAGATCGCCGCAACGGCAGCACGCATCCGGCCGGACAATCTCAACGAGCGAATTGCCGTGGAGAAAATGGGCAAGGAACTTCGAAATCTTGCGGGTCTTCTCAACGCGATGCTCGATCGAATTGAAGCATCATTCAATCAAATACGCCAGTTTACCGCTGATGCATCGCACGAACTCAAGACACCGTTGTCGCTCGTCCGGCTGCAGGCGGAGACGCTGCTTGTCGATACAAAACTGAGCGACGTGCAGGAAAACGCACTGGTCGCGCAACTCGACCACATCGATCGCATATCGACCATGGTGGATGATTTGTTGCTGCTTGCGCGTGCCGACTCGAATAGCATGTTGCTCGAATGCGCTTCTCACGATCCAAAGGTGTTTTTGACGACACTGATGAGCGACGCGATGGTTCTTGCAGAAGCATCAGAGTGCGTTGCTTGGCTCGATCATAGCGGGGTCGGTACTGCTCAATTCGACGCTCGCTGGGTTCGGCAGATAATATTCAATCTGCTGACAAACGCACTCCGCGCGAGCCCACCAAAAAGTGTCGTCGCAATCCATTCCACTCTCGAAACAGATATCTGGAACATATCGGTTATCGACCAGGGGGGCGGCATTACACCTGACAAGCGTGCTCGCATGTTCGATCGTTTCGTGACGGGCGTGGAAGGTGGAACCGGCCTAGGGCTCGCTATTTGTCGCAGCATCGTCGAGCTGCACGGAGGAATTATCGGCGCAAAATCGGGTCCTGCAGGCAAGGGACTGGCCGTTTATTTTTCGCTACCCCGTAGCGCCCGGCAAATCTGAAATCCCATTCAGACGAGTTTTAGTTCGGCGACAAAAAGGGAATCTAAAAGCTCCGATAGGCGGCGCCTCTGGGCCGCATATCGGAGCGGATGCCCATGCGCAGTTTGAAGCGAAGCGCCACCAAGATCCATCTCTGGTTCGGCCTGACTATTGGCCTGATCGGCGTTTACATGGCAGCGACCGGGGCGTGGATTTTGTTCCGCCCGCAGGCCGACGCGCTCGTTAATCCGTCGTATCTGACGATATCCTCCTCCTGTAATACGCCGATGTCGCTCGACACTATTCTGACCTCCGCCGAACGGTCGTATTCGAAGGCACCCGTCGATTCGATCTGGTGGCAGCGTGATCCGAACGCGACAGTGATGGTGCGTTACGTCGACGAGCAACAGTCGTATTTCAATCCGTGCGATGGCAAGCTGCTTGGATTTCATTCACGCTGGACCGGGACGTTCGGTTTTATCGAGATGCTGCACAGGTTCCGGTTCCTGCCCGCCTGGTTTGCAGAGCCGATGGCCGGCGTATTTGCGACTGTCATGGCGCTGGTCATGGGCGGTCTCGGGCTATTCATCTGGTGGCCACGCCGGCGGTCTGCCTGGAAACCGTCGCTTACGATCGACAACAGGCTGACCGGCCGGGCAAGGACGCGCAACCGCCACTCCGTTGTCGGCGCAATCGCGTCCGTCGGCCTTCTGCTCATCGCAGGCAGCGGCGTCGCACTCGCCTTCGACGCGGTCGAGACCTTCCTCTACACCGCAACGCTGTCCGAAAAAATCCACAAACCCGAGACGACGAAGCTTGCTGCCGGTCACACCGTGGCACTTGAGGCAGCCTGGCAGAATGCCCTCACGATGATGCCAGCCATGCCGCGCTCTGCTTCGCTTCGCCTGCCAACGCCGAAGCGCGCATCGATCGAGATGTACGTCTACGATGAGGGAAATTCCAATCCCGAGGGCCGCTCTTATGTCTATGCAGATGCTCAAACCGGCAAGGTCGCCGAATACCTGCCCTATGCCCAAACGCCGCGAGGCCAGCGCCTGTATTCCTGGTTTGTGGCAATACATGAAGGCAAAGTCGGCGGATTACCGGGCCAACTCCTGACCTTCGGGACGATGCTCGCTATTCTTTATCTCGGGTATTCCGGCGTCCGGAGCTATCTCCAAAAGCGCGTCGCGGCCGCCGCCCCGATGCGCATGCGCGTAGCCGCAATCCGAAATGTTGCCTGCGGTGTCAAAGCATTCGACCTTGAACCGATTGGCCGTACGCGGGTGAAGGCGTTCACAGCTGGCGCCCATGTAGAGGTACATGTCCCCGGCGGGCCGAAGCGACAATATTCGTTGTGCAATGGGCCGGCGCAGCGCGAAAGCTACACCATCGCTGTTCAGCTGGATCGATCCTCGCGCGGCGGATCGAAAGGAATGCATGCTTTGCAGGTGGGGCAGGAACTGCTCACAAGCAGGCCCAAAAATCATTTCCCCATCGATCCGAAAACCCGCCATGCAACGCTGGTCGGGGCAGGTATAGGCATAACGCCGATGCTAAGCATGGCGAGGCATCTTTTGGCGCGAGGCATTCCGTTCGAGCTACACTATTTCGGTCGAAATGCTGCTGGAATGGCGTTTCTCGACCACCTTCGACTGCCGGAATTTGACGAACATTGTCACCTGCACATCGGTATCGGACGGCAATCCATCCCCGGGGTGCTCGATCGCGTTCTCGCTCAGCGGCCGATCGCAGGTCACATCTACACCTGCGGCCCGGACGCTTTCATGTCGGTCGTCGAGGGGGCTGCAACTGGTGCAGGCTGGCCGCGGGACGCCGTGCACCGTGAGAATTTCAGCCCTTCAGCCGAACTGTTGTCTGGCCAGCGCGAAGAAATCGAAGTGACATTGGCCAAGTCGGGTCGCACTATCGTGGTCGCGGCCGACCAGACCGTTCTCGCAGCGTTGAATGCCGCTGACATCGGCCTATCGAGTTCGTGCGAGCAGGGTACCTGCGGAGACTGCGCCCTACGCGTTCTTAGCGGTGATATCGATCATCGTGACAGCTTTCTGTCCGATGCCGAACGCGCGCAGGGCGATGTAATGCTATGTTGCGTCTCTCGCGCCAAAGGTCGTACGCTCGTCCTCGAGGTTTAGAGGCGTCTCCTCGTCGTATATTCGCAAAAATCAAGCGATCCTGAACGAAGCTTACTGCGTTGATTGCGGCAGGTTACGGCCCAATGCCGGCGAGTTGAGCAAGAGGCTTGCTTCCACTCTGCGCCGCCAAAGCGATCATTCGTACTATCGTTTCGCAGCCTGAAAGCTGACAAAAACTTCAGGCAGACGGGACTTCTAGTGCTTAATCGGGACGACGCCTGGGCTGTCGCCGCGCTTTATCTTATGTGCGGCAGCCAACAGAGCCAGACCCAACCCGGCGGCCAGCCAAAGGCTTGCTGTCGGCGCTTTGGCAAAGATAATCGCGCCTGCGACTCCGCCGATGACGAGCGCAAGCCACAATAGAAGGTGCGGTGCCCAAGCCGTGCGATCTTGACCGCGAATAGCATCAGCCAATTTATAGCCCAACTTGACGAGCGTCCCTGTCATGTAAGTAACGCCGATGCTGACCTCGCCGTCACGTTGAAAGACCGCGTTGGAAGCGCCCATCGCAGAACACAGCAGCGCGACCGTCAAGATATTCCAACCCGCAGTTTGGGCAACCGCGGCACTAATCAGCAGTGCTGCGACGCTTGCTGCCGCCGCTACTTTGCGATGCACCCTAGTGCTCCGAGCGCTCATTAGCACATTTGCTGTCACGCCCAGCACGAACATGAAAATGAGCCCGCCAGCCAATATTGCGGAATTTTTCGTCTCAGCGATGCCGATTGCCAACCGTGTCGAATTACCGCTCATGAACGAAACAAAGAGTCCGCCCGACTTGAGGAAGCCAATGGCATCGACAAAGCCAGCGAGTGCCGCAAAACCCGCGGCGAGAAAGCGCAGGCTTCTGTCGTAGTAAATCATGATCTACCCCCGATGCAGCGGCAGGGTAGCCGAAGAACGATCCAGGTGGCTACGGTGCGCCCACTACCTTGCCGAGAATATCGTTTCCGGCTGCCCAATCGTAGAAGGGGCCGTCGCTAAACCCACTCGGTAAACGGTGCCACCAGTGAAGATCTTAAGTCACGCACTATCAACTGCCAGTCCGCAATCGGCCCAATTCAACAATTCGGATGCCGAAGGCCATGGAAACAGAGTGGTGTCATCGATCGCCGAGCGTCCATTGGGGGCTAATATGGGTACGATGGATGATTTTTAAAAACTGTAATAATATCAATAGACAATGGCGGACAGGGTGGGATTCGAACCCACGGTGAGCTTGCACCCACGACGGTTTTCAAGACCGTAGCCTTAAACCACTCGGCCACCTGTCCCGCTGAACCGCGCGGGTAGGACGCCGCGCCCCGACGTGCAAGCCATGCGATAAAACGGGTTCACCTTAACGGCCTGTAATGCGATGATCGCACCATGAGTATGTTTCGGCGTTCGATCTTCACCGGCCTTGCCGTTGTTCTCGCGGTACTTCCCTTGTCGGGTTTGGGCGGCGGCCTTGCGCAGGCGCAGGATGAGGCATCCGGGTTCAGTAGCTACCTGCAGAGCGTGGCAATGCGGGCGCGGGCGCAGGGCGTCAGCCAGGCGACGCTGGACGCGGTACTCCCGACATTGACCTTCAATCCCCGCGTCGTCGAACTCGACCGCGGACAACCGGGCGGATCGCCGACCAGCACGGCCGCGTCGATACCTAATTTCGCGCCGTATCGCGCACAGCATGTCGACGCGCCGCGCATCGCGCGGGGCCGGGCAAAGTACCAGGCGCTGCGCCCGCTGCTCCAGCGTGTCGAACGCGAAACCGGCGTTCCCGAATCGATCATGGTGTCGATCTGGGGGAACGAGACCAATTACGGTGCCTTCACCGGCAGTTTCGATCTGCCGCGCTCGCTTGCGAGCCTCGCTTATGAGGGGCGGCGCCGCGACCTGTTCGAGCAGGAATTCATCGATACCCTCAAACTGATCGACCGCGGCACTCCGCGCGAGGTGCTGAAAGGCAGCTGGGCCGGGGCGACCGGCTATCCGCAGTTCCTGCCGTCCGCCGTGATCAGGCTCGCCCGCGATGGCGATGGCGACGGGCGCATCGATATCTGGCGCAGCGAGGCGGACGCACTCGCCTCGATCGCCAATTATTTCGTGCAGGCCGGCTGGCGTCCGAACCAGCCTTGGGGCGTGGCAGCGACAGTGCCGTCCTCGCTCAACCGGGCAGCGCTCGCCAACAAGACCGTCAGCCCGCGCTGCGCGCGTGTCCATGACCGCCACAGCCGGTGGATGACGGTGGCCGAATGGCGCGCGCTGGGTGTGATGCCGGTATCGCAACGGCTGCGCGACGGCGATCTCGCCTCGTTGATCGAACCCGACGGACCGGGAGCGACTGCGTATCTTTTGACCGGAAACTACCGCGTCATCCTCGACTATAATTGTTCGAACTTCTACGGCCTGTCGGTCGGTTTGCTGGCGGATGCCGTCGCCAGCTGATGCCAAGGAAAATGCCCACGTGAAGCCTATCTTGTTTCTCTCCGCCGCTGCCATCCTCGTCGCTGCTCCCGTGACGGCCGCGGCACCGCCATTCGAAACACCCGCACCGGTCGCCTATCTGGTCGACCTGTCGTCGGGTGCAGTGCTGTACGCCAAGGATCCCGACCGCCGCATGCCGCCCGCGTCGATGGCGAAGATGATGACGGTCCTCGTCGCCTTCGACATGATCAAGAAAGGCGAACTCAAACTCGACAAGCAGTTTCAGGTACGGCCGGAAACCTGGCAGAAATGGCATGGTCCTGCAGCAGGTTCGACTATGTTCCTGTCAGTGAATGAGAACGTGAGTGTCGACAATTTACTGAAGGGGATCGTGACCCTTTCGGGCAACGACGCCTGCGTCGTGCTGGCCGAGGGAATCGCCGGGACCGAGGAAGCGTTCGTCGCGCGCATGAACGCGATGGCGGCGAAGCTGGGCCTCAAGAACAGCCATTTCGGTAATTCGAACGGCTGGCCCGATGAAGGCGTGACCTATGTCAGTGCCCGCGACCTCGCGACGCTCGCAAAGGCGACGATCGAGGAGCACCCGGACCTTTACAAGAAGTACTATTCGCTGCCGTCGTTCACCTGGGGCAAAACCCTGGGATCCGGCACGGACATCACTCAGGCGAACCGCGACCCGCTGCTGGGCCGCGTGCAGGGCGCCGATGGCCTCAAGACCGGGCATACCGATGAGGCGGGCTATGGCTTTACGGGTTCGGCGATCCAGAATGGCCGTCGCCTGGTCATGGTTGTCTCCGGCCTGAGCAGTTTCAACCAGCGCATCAGCGAATCCGTGCGTTTCATCGAATGGGGTTTCCGCGCCTGGACGACTAAGCCGCTGCTGAAGGCCGGTCAGAAGATCGAAACCGCTGAGGTCCAGCTGGGCGATGCGTCGACCGTGGGCCTTGTCGCGCCGCGCGACCTCGCCGTGACGTTCCCCGGCGGCGGCGCCGAGGGCATGAAGGTCAAGGTGGTTTACAACGGCCCGATCAAGGCGCCGATCGCCAAGGGACAGGAGATCGCGAGCCTCGTGGTCGAAACGCCATCGACCCCGCCGCAGGTGATGCCACTCGTCGCCGAGAATGCCGTCGGTGAGGCCGGTTTCTTCCGCCGCGCCTGGGCAGGCTTGCTGTCGCTCGTGGGCCTCGCCTGACACAGGGTCGGAACCCGGGACGCTTCATCACGCTGGAGGGCGGCGAGGGCGTCGGCAAGTCGACGCAGGCAGCGCGCCTTGCGGAGCGACTGCGCGCGCTCGGGAAAACCGTGATCATCACCCGTGAGCCTGGCGGGACGCCGGGTGCGGAGGCGATCCGCGACCTGTTGATGACAGGGGGCGTCGACCGCTGGAGCGCGCGTGTCGAGGCGCTGCTCTTCGCCGCCGCACGCGCCGACCATGTAGAGCGCGTCATCCGTCCGGCAGTCGAGCGCGGCGACTGGGTAATCTGCGACCGCTTCATCGATTCGACACGCGCCTATCAGGGCGGGGCGGGGGGGCTGTCCGACGCCGAGATCATGGCGCTCCATGGCGTCGGCAGCGGCGGTCTGCTTCCGGACCGCACGCTGTTGCTCGCTTTGGCACAGGACGAAGCTTCGGAACGTGCCCGCGTGCGCGACGGCGGCGATAACGACCGGTTCGCCGGTAAGAGTGCCGATTACCACCGTCGTCTCGGCGCGGCTTTCGAGCGGCTGGCAACCGCCGAGCCGGAGCGCTTTCGGCGCATCGATGCCGACGGCAGCATCGATGCGGTGTCCGATCGCCTGTCTGCCGCGCTGGACGATCTGCTGTGACCCTGCGTGGCCATGACGCCCAGTTCGCGGCGATGCGTGCAGCGATCGACAGCGGCCGGATGCACCATGCCTGGCTGCTTCACGGGCCGCATGGCGTGGGGAAGGGGAGTTTCGCCCACATCGTCGCCGCGCGCCTGCTCGCAGAGGCTTCCGCCACGCCGCCTTTGCAGCCGGATTTCGAACTTCGCGAAGATCACCCGACCGCGCACTTGATCGCGGCGGGTTCGCACCCCGACCTGGTGACGCTCGAAAGGCTGGAAAACGAAAAGACCGGCAATCTCGCGCGCAACATTACCGTCGATCAGGTCCGTACGCTGAAATCGGTGTTCAGCGGCACGCCGTCGCAGGGCGATCGCCGTGTCGTCATCGTCGATTCGATCGACGACATGGAACGTGGTGCCGCCAACGCGCTGTTGAAAAGCCTCGAGGAACCGCCCGCCAGCACGATCTTCCTGCTGGTCAGCCATTCACCCGGCCGGTTGCTGCCGACGATCCGCTCTCGCTGCCGCAGCCTGGCGTTCGCGCGGCTTGGCGATGACGTCATGGCGTCGGTCCTGACCGCGGAAGCACCGCATCTCGACGAAATGACGCGCGCGGTGGTGATCGCAGTCGCCAACGGATCGCCGGGAGCTGCGCTGTCGGTGATCGAAGCGGACATCCCCGGCATCGATGCCGCGCTGCGCGAGATCGCGACGACCGGCGATCCTCATAACGTCGTCCGCCTCGACCTGGCCGGCAAGCTCGCGCTGAAGGCCGCATTGCCGCGCTACGAAGCGTTCCTGCGCCGCGCGCCCGCGTTCATCGCGACACAGGCGAAAACGCGCTCTGGGGACGCGCTGGCGACCGCCGTGGCCGCCTGGGAAAGCGCACGCCACCTCGCCGATGTCGCCATCCCGCAATCGCTGCCAGCCGAAAGTGTAGTGTTCGAGATCGCCGGGCGCGTCGCGGCGCTTGCTCCGAAGGATGCTCACGCTAAAGCCTGACGCCATGTCCGGCGAACCCTTCTACATCACCACGGCGATCAGCTACCCCAATGGCCGCCCGCATATCGGCCACGCCTATGAAGCGATTGCCGCCGATACGATCGCGCGGTTCCAGCGTATGCAGGGCCGTGAGGTTTGCTTGCTGACCGGCACTGACGAACACGGACTCAAAATGGTTCAGACCGCACGCGGCCAGAACCGAGAAACGCGCGACCTCGCCGACGAAATGTCGGGATATTTTCGTGAGATGTGCGCGAAACTGAATATCTCGATCGATCATTTCGTGCGCACGACGGCGCCCGATCACCATCGCGCCAGCCAAGTGCTGTGGGAACGGTTGAAAGCGAACGGCGACCTGTATCTCGATCGCTACGAGGGCTGGTATTCGGTCCGCGACGAGGCGTTTTATGACGCGAGTGAAATCTGCGAGGACGAGGGCGGTGCGAAGCTCTCGCCGCAGGGCACGCCGGTCGAATGGACCGTCGAGGAGACCTGGTTCTTCCGCCTATCGAAATATCAGGACGCGCTGTTGAAGCTTTATGCCGACCAGCCCGACTTCATCCGTCCCGAAAGCCGCCGTAATGAAGTCGTGCGCTTCGTCGAAGGAGGCCTGCGCGATCTGTCGGTCTCGCGCACCAGCTTCGACTGGGGTGTGAAGGTGCCGGGCAGCGACGGCCACGTGATGTACGTCTGGCTCGATGCGCTGACCGCTTACATTTCCGGCATAGGTTTTCCCGACGACACTGAAGAATGGCGGAAATTCTGGCCGGCGAGCCTGCATCTGATCGGCAAGGATATCGTCCGCTTCCACGCGGTCTATTGGCCCGCGTTTCTGATGTCGGCTGGTATCCCGCTGCCCAAGGCGATCTTCGGGCACGGCTTCCTGCTTGCACGCGACGGCGCGAAAATGTCGAAGTCGGCTGGCAATGTCGTCGATCCGATGGCGCTGGCCGAACGCTATGGCGTCGATGCTTTCCGTTATTTCCTGATGCGTGAAGTCAGCTTCGGGCAGGATGGAAGTTGGTCAGAGGAAGCGATTGTAACGCGTTGTAATGCTGAACTTTCGAACAGCTTTGGTAATCTCGCGCAGCGCGTGTTGAGTTTCATTGCGAAGAATCTACCCGAAGGTTTGCCGTGGGGCGGATCAGAGCAAGAGGTTGACGCCGAACTGCAGGCGACGGTCGCGATTGCCTGCCGGCACGAGTTGCCGCGAGAGTTCGAAAACCTCACTTTCTCTCAAGGCATCGAAGCCTGGATGCGCGCGGTGTTCGCCTGCAATCAATATGTCGATGCCCAAGCGCCATGGGCGCTTCGCAAAACCGATCCCGAACGGATGAAGTCCGTTCTTGCTACGCTTGTCGTTTGCATACGCGATTTGGCTATCGCGATTCGTCCGGTGGTGCCGACAAGCGCGGATGCGATCCTTGACCAGATTGGCGTTCCGGCTGCCGAGCGGGACTATACAGTTCTAGCAGACCCCCTGTGGTATCAGCGTCTGGTCGAAGCGGCGGCACCGAGCCCGGCGTTCCGCCGCCTCGAACTGGCGGCAGACGAACCGGTTTGATGTTCGTCGATTCCCACTGCCACCTGAACTACAAGGGCTTGGTCGAGGATCAGGACGCCGTCCTTGCCCGCGCGCGGGATGCCGGCGTGCAGACGATGCTGAACATCTCGACGCACGAGCGCGAATGGGACGAGATCGTCGGCACGGCCGAGCGCGAACCGGACGTCTGGGCTTCGATCGGCATTCATCCGCATGAGGCCGACGCCCATCCCGACATCGACACGGCAAAGCTCGTCTCGCGCGCCGCGCACCCGCGCGTGATCGCTATCGGCGAGACTGGCCTCGACTATTACTACGATCACAGCGACCGCGACCGGCAGCGTGCGAGTTTCCGCAGCCACATCGCCGCCGCGCGGGCGACGCAGCTGCCGTTGATCGTTCACACGCGCGATGCCGAGGACGATACCGCCGAAATCCTGCGCGACGAAATGGGGAAGGGGGCCTTCCCCGGCGTCATCCACTGTTTCACGGCAAGTGCGGATTTCGCGCGGATCGCGCTCGATCTCGGGCTTTTCATCTCGATTTCGGGCATCGTGACGTTCAAGAATGCCAAAGACTTGCAGGATACGGCTTCGACAATTCCTGAAGACCGGCTGCTGATCGAAACCGATGCGCCGTTCCTGGCGCCGGTGCCGCATCGCGGCAAGACCGGCGAGCCCGCATTCGTTGCCGACACGGCGCGGTTCCTCGCCAGCCTGCGCGGCACGAGCGTGGAAGCACTGGGCGCGACCACGACAGCGAACTTTCACCGCTTGTTTGCCAAGGCGGCCGCGTGAAAGTCACCATGCTCGGCAGCGGAACGTCCTCGGGCGTGCCGCGCGTCGATGGCGACTGGGGAGACTGCGATCCGGCAAATCCGCGCAACCGCCGGCGGCGCGTGTCGATCATGGTCGAGCATGAAGGCACGCGCATCCTGGTCGACACGTCGCCGGACCTGCGCGAACAGCTGCTGGCGGAGGGCGGCGGGCGGCCGACGGCGGTCATCTGGACGCACGAACATGCTGATCACTGCCACGGCATCGATGACCTGCGGCCATTCTATTACCACGGACAGGAACCGATCCCGGGATTTGCGCGGCCGCGGGCGCGCGACGAGCTCATGCTGCGCTTCGCCTTCGCCTTTTCGGGGCATCAGGGATATCCGCCCTATATGCGCTGCGATCCGCTGCCCGACGCGGTCAACATTGGCGGCATCGATGTCCGCGTCATCGACCTGCCGCATGGGCAAATCAGCAGCGCGGGCCTGCGCTTCGACGCAGGCGAGAAATCGATAGTTTATTTTACGGATTTTAATACCTTACCTGATAATGCTCAGGAAGTGATCGAAGATTGCGATATCTGGATCGTCGATTCCGTTCGCCGCCGGCCGCACCCGACGCATCCGCATCTGGCGCAGGCGCTTGAATGGATCGAACATCACCAGCCACGCCGCGCGGTGCTGACCCATATGGACCAGTCGATGGACTATGCGACGCTCGTTGCAGAGCTGCCGGAACATATCGTGCCTGGCTATGACGGACTGGTGCTGACACCGTGAACGGCGACACCGTCACCGGCGTCGTCGCGAGCGTCATGATGCTCATGCTGGTCGGCAGCAGCCTTGCCGCACGGCGTCTGAATTTCGGCCAGACGTTGCGCATGGCCCTTGCGTGGCTCGCGATCTTCTCAGTCGTATTTGTTTTGTTCCTGTTCCGTGACGAAGGAAAGGCGATCTGGAACCGCGCCACCGCCGACATCGCTGGCTCGCGCGGAACCGTCAGCGGCACGACATTACGCGTGCCGATGCGCGAAGACGGCCATTTCTGGGTCCGCAGCAAGGTGAACGGCCGCGAGACCGATTTCCTGGTCGACAGCGGCGCCACGACAACGGCGCTGTCGCTGGAATTCGCACAAGCTGCTGGCGTCGAAATCGACACGATGTTTCCGATGACGATCAATACCGCCAACGGACAGGTCCAGGCACAAACTGCAAGGATTGCGTCGCTGAACGTCGGGCCGATCACCCAAAGCGACGCGCGTGCAGTCGTCAGCGCATCGTTCGGCGACACCAATGTGCTGGGAATGAGCTTCCTGTCGTCGCTGAAAAGCTGGAAAGTCGAGGGACGCACCCTCCTCCTCGAACCATGAATTCATTTAACATAATGTATATTATCGGACTTATAGATGGCTGAATCCGAAGCCCCCCTCGCGCGGATCATGGCTATCGTAGAACGGTTGCGCGATCCCGTGCACGGATGCGACTGGGATCGCGTCCAGACGTTCGCGACGATTGCGCCTTATACCGTCGAGGAAGCCTATGAAGTCGCCGACGCAATCGCGCGTGACGACATCATGGCGCTCAAGGACGAACTCGGCGACCTGTTGTTCCAGGTCGTGCTTCACAGCCGCATCGCCGCGCAGCAGGATTTGTTCGACCTCGGCGATGTTGCCACCGCAATCGCGGACAAGATGGAGCGCCGGCATCCGCATCTGTTCGGTGACGCCGATGCGCGGCCCGATTGGGAAGCGCTCAAAGCCGCCGAGCGCAAAGATGCGACCAGCGCCCTCGACGGCGTTGCGATCGCGTTGCCGGCGCTGATGCGCGCCGAGAAACTGCAGAAGCGTGCCGCGCGTACGGGGTTCGATTGGCCGGATGCGGATGGACCGCGGGCCAAGATCGACGAGGAACTGACGGAAGTTTCGGAAGCGGCCGACGCAGATGCGCGCGCCGAGGAAATCGGCGACCTACTGTTCGCCGTCGTCAATTACGCACGCCATCTCGGCGTCGATCCGGAAACCGCCTTGCGCGGCGCCAATGCCAAGTTCGAACGGCGATTCAGGGCTATCGAAACTGCACCGGGTTTCGCCGGACTTTCGCTCGATGCCAAGGAAGAGCTCTGGCAGGCAGCGAAAGCCGCTCAGCGCGACTGAAAGCGCGCCAGATCGTCGTCGGTCAGGCGAACGGCGATTTCAACACTGTTACCCTTGGTCTCTTCCGCCTCGACATTGCCATGGGCATGAAGCCAGGCGAGCGTCGCACCGTCGTTGATGTCCACCGACAGCGTGTGAAGACGCCGCGATGCTGTGAGGACGGCACTGGCACTGGCCGACACGGCATCGACGCCCTCGCCGCTCAACGCGGACACCAGCATGACATCGTCGCGCCGGGCCGCCTCGTTGGTCATGATCTCGCGCGCCTCGCCGCTCAGCAAGTCGATCTTGTTCCACGCTTCGAGCATCGGGATGGCATCCGCCTCACCGATCACGCCTAAGTCGCGTAGCACGCCTTCGACATCTGCGGCCTGCGCTTCCGTGTCGGGATGCGCGATGTCGCGGACGTGGATGATGAGGTCGGCCGACGTCACTTCCTCCAGCGTCGCGCGGAATGCCGCAACGAGTTGCGTCGGCAAGTCGGACACGAAACCAACCGTATCGCTCAGGATCGCCTTGCTTATACCCGGCAAGCTGACTTCGCGCATTGTCGGGTCGAGCGTCGCGAACAGCAGGTCTTCGGCCATCACCTTCGCGCCGGTCATCCGGTTGAACAGTGTCGATTTGCCGGCATTGGTATAGCCGACGAGCGCCACGACCGGCCACGGCGCACGCCGCCGCCGCTCGCGATGAAGACCGCGCGTACGAACGACCTGGTCGAGTTCGCGGCGCAGTTTCGCCATGCGGTCGCGGATCTGGCGCCTGTCCGCCTCGATCTGCGTTTCGCCAGGACCACCGAGGAAGCCGAAACCGCCGCGCTGGCGCTCCAGGTGGGTCCAGCTGCGCACCAGCCGTCCCGCTTGGTAGTCGAGGTGCGCGAGTTCGACCTGCAACCGCCCTTCCGCACTCGCGGCGCGCTCGCCGAAAATCTCCAGGATCAGGCCAGTCCGGTCGATGACCTTGGTCTTGGTTTCGGTTTCAAGGTTCTTCTGCTGGACGGGCGACAGCGACGCGTCGACGATGGTCAGGTCGGCCTCGACCGCCCTTCCCCGCGCTGCCATGTCCTCGACCTGGCCGCTGCCGAACAAGGTTGCCGGTTTCGGATCGCGGATACGGAATGCGACGCGATCGACGACATCGATGCCGATCGCCGCGGCAAGGCCAGCCGCCTCTTCGAGGCGCGCGTCCGCATCGCGCGAATTCGCACCCGCACGCTCGGGAAGCACGACGAGTGCGCGAGCGCCCCGCGTGATCCCCTCCTCACGCCTGAAATCCACACCGGTACTCATGGAATGGTCAATCGTCGGCGTCGCCGGTCTGTTCCTCGGCGAGGTTCAGCGGATGCGCGGGCTGTACGGTCGATACGGCATGTTTGTAGACCAGTTGCACCATGCCGTCGCGCTGCAGCAGCATGCAGAACAGGTCATAAGCCGCGATTTCGCCCTGAAGCATGACGCCGTTCACCAGGAACATCGTCACCGGATTGTTCTGGCGACGCACCGCGGTCAGGAAAATATCCTGCAATTGCTTGGGCTTGGCGTTGTCTTCTGCGAAAGCCGCAGCAACAGGCGCCAAGTCGAGCGGGTTCGACGGCATCACCGTGGAGATCGCGTGCTTGTAGATCAGCTGCGACTGGCCGTCGCGGCGTAGCAGGACCGAAAAATTGTCGAACCAGGTGATGATTCCCTGGAGCTTCACACCCTTTACGAGGAACATCGTAACCGGTGTTTTCGCCTTGCGGACCGAGTTGAGAAACAGGTCCTGGAGGTTGTTGGGCTTGTCCGCCATCTTGTTTTTACCTTCTGCTCTTGGCGCGCCATGCGCAGTGCCAAGATAGCGGTTCAGGTTACACCCGCAAGACTCTCAATCGTCGTTTTCGTCGCGGTCCTCCGCAATCCCCAGAATCTTGAGCTTTCGGTGCAGCGCCGACCGCTCCATTCCGATGAACGAAGCGGTGCGTGAGATATTGCCGGAAAACCGCCTGATCTGGACGCGAAGGTATTCGCGTTCGAACGCTTCACGCGCCTGCCGCAAGGGGGCGCCCATGGCGATCGTCGCCGGCCCTCCCCCGGCGTCTGCCTGTGTCACTTCCGACGGAAGCAGGTCGACTTCGATCCGACCGATCCGCTCGCCGGGGGCAAGGATGATGGTGCGTTCGACGACGTTTCGCAGCTGGCGCACGTTTCCGGGCCAGTCGAATGCCTGCAGCGCCGCCATCGCGTCGCTTGCGATTTCGGGGGTGCGAACACGACGTTCGGCCGCGAATCGCGCCACGAAATGTTCGACGAGCATGGGGATATCTTCGCGCCGCTCGGCCAGCGGCGGCAAGTGAACCGGCACGACGTTCAGCCGGTAGAACAGGTCTTCGCGGAACCGCCCCTGCTCGATCTCCTCGGCGAGCGGCTTGCCCGATGCCGACAGCACCCGCACGTCCACGCGCACCATCCGCTGCCCGCCGATGCGGGTGAAACTCTGGTCGGTCAGCACGCGCAGTATCTTGCCCTGCGTCGGCAGCGGCATGTCGGCGATCTCGTCGAGGAACAGCGTTCCGCCATGAGCGCGTTCGAGCAGGCCGGGGCGGATCTCATCCCCCTCCTCGCTTCCGAACAATTCCTCTTCGACACGTTCGGGGTCCATGCGAGCGGCGGACACCACCACGAACGGCGCGCCGATGCGCGGGCTCCAGTTGTGGAGCATCCGCGCCGCGATTTCCTTGCCGACGCCGGCCGGCCCCGTGATCAGGACGCGGCTCCCGGTCGGCGCGACACGCTTCAGCGTCGCGCGCACCGAATTGATGGCGTTCGAGGTACCGTTCAGTTCCTCATCGGCGCCGCCGCGCTCTTTCAGCGCCTCATTCTCGCGGCGCAGGCGGTCGGTCTCGGTCGCGCGCGCAACCAGCAGGACGAGCCGCTCTGCCTCGAACGGCTTTTCGATGAAATCGGCAGCACCGCGGCGGATGGCGTGAACCGCCGTATCGAGATTGCCGTGGCCGGAGATTATCAGGACGGGCAGCGAGGGATCCCGCTCCTTGATGACGTCGAGCAGTTCCAGCCCGTCGAGCCGCGATCCCTGCAGCCACACGTCGAGCAGGACCAGCGACGGCCGCCGCTCGGCGAGCGCCGCCAGCGCCGCATCGCTGTCGGCCGCGACCCGTGTCGTGTAGCCCTCGTCTTCGAGGACGCCCGCGACCAGTTCGCGGATGTCGCGTTCATCGTCGACGATCAGGATATCCAGCGCCATCAGGCACGCGCCTCCATTGCATCGGGTTCGGGAGCATCGATGGCGTGCGACGCCAGCACATCGGCGTCGAACACCACGGTGACGACGGTTCCGCCGCCGGGCCGGTCGCTGAATCGCATCGTTGCGTAGTGCTCCTCGACAATTTTCTTGACGATGGCGAGGCCAAGGCCGGTGCCCCGCGCGCGCGTCGTGACATAGGGTTCGACCAGCCGTTCACGGTCAGCGGGAAGCCCTATGCCGGTGTCGCTGATCGAAAGATGAATGGCCGCGGGTTCGGGCCAGGTGATGGATACGGCCACCTCGCCGCCGTCGCGGTCCGCCGCCTCAACGGCTTCGACCGCGTTCTTGATCAAGTTGGTCAGTGCCTGGCCCAATTGCCGGCGGTCGCAGACCAGTTCGGGGTGATTGTCCGGAACCTGAAGCGAAAAGCGGATGCCCGGGTGCGCGACTTCGTGAAGGAACACCGCCTGACGCGCGATATCGACGATCGATTCAGGCCGGAACACCGGCTTCGGCATGCGCGCAAACGATGAAAACTCGTCGACCATGCGCCGGAGATCGCCGACCTGCCGGACGATCGTGTCCGTTAGCTTGGTGAAAGTCGCCGGATCGCTCGACACTTCGGTCGCATAGCGGCGCTTCAACCGTTCGGCCGCGAGCTGGATGGGTGTCAGGGGGTTCTTGATCTCATGCGCGATGCGCCGCGCGACGTCCGACCAGGCGGCACGGCGCTGGTCGCTCAGCTGCTGTGTGATGTCGTCGAAAGTCAGCACGTGCCCGCCGACGTCGCGCGATACCTTGACGGCAAGCGTCCGCATATCGCCGCCGCGGGCAACCTCCACCACTGCTTCACGCCGGCCATCGTCGATCAATGCCCCGAGTTCGGTCGAGACGGCGCTCAATGGCTGGCCGACGAGGATGGTGCCAGGTTCAGCGAGCAATGCTGCCGCCGACCCATTTGCCAGGCGGATTTCGCCCGCGCGATCGACGGACACGACTCCCGCGCTGACGCCGGACAACACGGCCTCGGTCAACGCACGGCGGCGCTCGATCTGGTCGTTTGCGGCGACAAGGTCGGCGGTCTGTTCCTGCAGACGTCCGGTCATGCGGTTGAATGCCGTCGCCAAGGTGCCGACCTCGTCGCGTGAATGCGGACCCGCAACCCGCGTCGACAGGTCGCCGCCCGTCACCCGCCGTGCCGCGTCGACGAGCTGACCGACCGGGCGAACGAGACGGTCGGCAACGCTCAGCGCGATCCAGACCGAGCCGCCCACGATCAAAAGCGAGATAAGAAGCAGTGCAGCGTTGAACTGGAGCTGCAGCGATCGCGACCGGGCCGAAAGTTCGCGATAGTCGGCGAGAACGGTTCGCGCGCGCTGGATCTGCTGTCCGAAAACCGTGTCGAAGCGCGCGGCATAAAGGAAATTGTCCTTGCCGATCGGCAGCATCGACAGCGCGCCGATGCCGTTCGGGCTGGGCACCATGACGCTGCGTTTCCCCGACCGGACGGCGTCGAGCATCGCGGGCGTGATAAAGCGGTCGAGGTCACGGGTGCGCGGGTCGATAAGGACCAGCGACTGCATTTCCTTGCCCGGTTCGGCACGCAGCACCATCGCTTCCGACATTTCGCGGAACACCAGCTGCTTGCCGACGAAATCGAGGAATCGCGGATCGTCGATCTGTACGCGGGTCAGCGCGTCTGCGAGGTCGCTCGCCATCGCTTCGGTGTTGCTCGCAATCCGGCTTTCTTCACGGCTGTAGCTGTCCTGCACGACCGTGCTCGCCCCTTCGAGCGTCGCCTTGGCGCGATCCGAAAACCAGAACTGGACGCCGGCCTGGAACAACAGCGATGCGAATACGACGACGAGCAGGGTCGGCACGCTGGCGACCAGCGAGAAGATCGCGACAAGGCGGACATGCAATCGCCCATCGCCGCCGATCATGGATCGGGCCGCCCTGCCCTTGGCAATGCGACGACCGATCAGCACGAGCAACGCGATCGCCGGGATAAGGTTGCCCATCAGCAGCAAGGCGACGACTGGCGGGGTAAGCAGCTTCTGGCTACCGGTGCCCGAAAGGACCGCCCAGGTCGCAAGCGCCATGGCGATCGATGCGCAACCGGTCGCGATTTCGACGAACGGAACCCATCGCCGCCGCCGGAACCACAGGGCAGCACGAACGCGCAAGGTCCGGTTCGTAGACGACGTCATTGTGACTGCTTTACAACAACCGCGTGGCTTTCCAAGCACAGTTGGTCGAAGCCTGGGGTCAACCGCGCGTTCCCCGCGTCGGAACGACGCCAAGATCGGTCAGTTTCTTGCGCAGCGTGTTACGATTGATGCCCAGCAGGTCGGCCGCTCTTAGCTGGTTGCCCCGCACGGCATTCAGCGTGGCGGAGAGCAATGGCCGCTCCACCTCGGCCAGAATACGGTCGTAAAGCCCGGGCGGCGGAAGTTCCTCCCCGAACCCGATGAAATAACGGGCAAGATGCGCCTCGACCGCTTCGGACAGGCTGGCCGTCGGCAATGAGGGACGATCGAGCACCGTTGCGCCCAGCTGGCTCTCGACCAGCGATGACGGAATGACCGTATCGCGGCTGAGCGCCGACAAGCGGCGCATGAGGTTGTCGAGCTCCCGCACGTTGCCGGGCCAATGATGCCCTTTGAGGATTGCTTCCGCATCGCCCGACAGGCGCCGTCGCGGCAAGCCTTCGGCCGCCGCCCTTTCGAGAAAATTCTGCGCAAGGAGGACGATGTCGTCACCACGTTCGCGCAGTGCGGGCAACGAGATCGGGATGACGTTGAGACGGTAATAAAGATCTTCGCGGAATTGCCCCGCCTCGATCAACTGCGACAAATTCTGGTGCGTGGCGGCAACGACGCGCACGTCGACCTGAACGGTTCGCCCGCCGACGGTCGTAAACGCGTTCGACTGAAGCACGCGGAGCAGCCGGGTTTGCGCCTCCATCGGCATATCGCCGATCTCGTCGAGGAACAGGGTGCCGCCATTCGCTTCCTCGAACCGCCCAGTCGCGCGTGCATTGGCGCCGGTAAATGCCCCGCGCTCATGCCCGAACAGTTCGGCCTCGATCAGTTCGCGCGGGATCGCGGCCATGTTCACCGCAACGAACGGCTTTGCCTTGCGGGGGCCCAGGTCGTGGATGGCGCGGGCGACGAGTTCCTTGCCCGTTCCGGATTCTCCCAGCACCAGCACGGTCAGGTCGTTGCCGACGACGCGCGCGATCATGCGATAGACGTCCTGCATCGGCGGCGAACGGCCGATCAGCGGCAGGTCCGCATCGGGTGCGGCCTCGTCCCCTTCCCCTCCGGACCCACGCGACAGCCCGCTGCGCACGGCCTGGCAAAGGGCATCGAGATCGAAGGGTTTGGGAAGGTAATCGAACGCCCCGCGCTCGGTCGCACGCACCGCTGTCGTCAGCGTATTCTGTGCCGACAGCACGATAACGGGCAGGTCCGGGTGCGCCTCCAGCACGGCAGGGATCGCATCGAGGCCATTGCCGTCCGGCAACATGACGTCGGTCACCAGCAAATCAGGCACGAACTTCGCCAGCGCCTCGGTTTGGGCAGCGACCGACCCGACTGTCTGCACCTGGTATCCCTCACGGCGCAGTGCTTCGCCGACGACCGTCCGGATGGCCGCGTCGTCGTCGACGACCAATATGCGTGCGCCTCTCAAAATCAGGTCCTCACTTCGATCTCGGCAACAACAGCCGGAAAATGGATTTGGGCGGCGTACCTTCGCGCGCGAACTGGACGATCCCCCCGTTGTCGCGAACCAGCTTGTCGACCAGCGCCAAGCCAAGGCCCCGTCCGGACGACTTGGACGAGACGAAAGGCTCGAACAGGTGCTCTGCGATCTCGTCGCTGGGACCGGGGCCGTCGTCGATGATGCTGAGTTCGATCGGCAACGACCGGCGTTCCGCACCCGCGCCAATCGAAACACCGTGACGGTATCGCGTGGCGAGCAATACGGTCCCACGCTCGCCCTCCGGCACCGCTTCCGCCGCATTCTTGATCAGGTTCAGCAGCACCTGCACCATGGCGTCGCGGTTGACGAACACGGGCGGAAGCGACGGATCATAGGCGTCGTGGATATCGATCCGGTCGCCGAACCCTGCTGTCGCCACAGCACGCGCATGTTCGAGGATCGCATAGATATTTTCCGAAGCCCGCGGCAACGGGCGTTCGTCGGTAAAGGCCTCCATCCGGTCGATCAGAGCAGTCACGCGGTCGACCTCGTCGCGGATGAGGCGGGTCATCGCCTGCCCGCCCTCACCCACTTGCGAATCGAGTAATTGCGCGGCGCCGCGAATGCCCGAAAGCGGATTCTTGATCTCGTGCGCCAGCATCGCAGCAGCCCCGATTGCCGAGCGGCTGCGATCACGGCGGTCGAAGCGTTGCCCCATCGCCTGCCGCGCCGCACCGGTATTGAGTGTCAGCAATCGCCAGCCGGGATAGTCGGGTAGCGGAGTCGCGTGGATATCGAGTTGCATGTCGATGCCGCGAGGCGTGCCGACCGTGCAGTCATAGGCGGCAAACACCGCCTCCTCTCGCAGCCCCTCGAGGCAAGCGGGCGGCAAGCGCATGACGATGCCCAGCGGCTTGTGTCGCAAATTCGCGGCGCTCGCATTCATCAGCATTTCTGCCGCCGCGTTTACGCTCGCCACGCATCCTTCTGCATCGATGACGAACATCGCGGCCGGAAGCGCTGCGATCAGCGCGTCGGGCGTCGGTGCGTCTCCGCTCCCTAGGCGGCTGCGCGCGAGCGCCACGGGCCGTAGAAATCGTCGAGCATCGTGCGCGCCGTACGCGCGTCGGGGATCTGGTTGATCCGGTTGCGGAACTCGGCCGATCCGGTCAGCCCCTTGGTGTACCAGCCGATATGCTTTCGCGCCATGTTAACGCCGGTCATCTCGCCATAATGTTCGAGCATCATGTCATAATGCTCTGTAATCAGGTGATATTGCTCTTCGATCGTCGGATCGGCAACCGGGCGCCCGCCAGTCAGGTGCGCGATCGTCTGCGCGAGCAGCCAGGGTTTCCCATATGCTCCCCGTCCGATCATCACGCCGTCGGCGCCGGACTGGTCGAGCGCAGTCACTGCATCCTCCGGCGAGCAGATATCGCCGTTGACGATGACGGGAACGCGCACCGCATCCTTCACCTTGCGCACGAATGCCCAGTCGGCCGTGTCGCGATACATCTGGCAACGCGTGCGGCCGTGGACGGTAATCAGCTGCGCCCCCAGATCCTCGGCAATGTGCGCAAGTTCGGGCGCATTGAGGCGCGAATGGTCCCAGCCCATGCGCATCTTGACCGTCACCGGTACATCGACCGCCTTCACCGTCGCTTCGATCAACGACGCCGCCAGCGGCAGGTCGCGCATCAGTGCCGATCCGGCGTCACCGTTGACAACCTTCTTCACGGGACAGCCCATGTTGATATCGATGATCGCGGCACCACGATCGGCATTCAGCTTCGCGGCTTCCGCCATCTCGTACGGCGTGCAGCCGGCGAGTTGCATCGACACCGGCTCCTCGCTCGCGTGCCACGCAGCCTTTTGCAGCGACTGCCGCGTCTCGCGGATCATCGCCTGGCTTGCGATCATCTCGGTCACGTTGAGGCCCGATCCAAAGCGTCGCACGATCCGGCGGAACGGCATGTCGGTCACGCCGGTCATCGGCGCGAGGATGACAGGCGCGTCGATGCGGATCGGGCCGATCTGAATGGGATGGATACGTTGCACGGGAATCTGCCTAAAAGTTAGGCAGCGCATAGCGTCGATGGCTCTGGCGGGCAAGCGCGCTCCGGCATAAGGGCGCGTGATGCGTTTCGATACTGTCGCCCTGATCGTTGCCGCCGGACGTGGCGAGCGCGCGGGCGGCGATCTTCCCAAGCAATATGTGTCGATCGGCGGCGTGCCCGTCATCGCCCGTGCGGTCGATGCGTTCGGCGACATTCCGGTTTTTGTCGTGATCGGCGAAGGCCAGCAGGACCTTGTCCAGGTGGCACTGGGAACGCGGACAGTGGCGGGCATCGTGATCGGCGGATCGAGCCGTCAGGATTCGGTCCTCAATGGCTTGAAGGCGATCGAAGGGAATGGCGGCGCGACGAAAGTGTTGATCCACGACGCCGCCCGTCCCTTGCTCCCCGCACAAGTTCGCGATGCGCTGGTTGCAGCGCTTGATGTCCATGACGGCGCCGTTCCGGTCGTTCCAGTCGCCGACACGGTCGCCCGGGCGGACGGCACCCTGGGCGATACAGTCGATCGCACCGCCCTTTTCCGCGTGCAGACGCCGCAGGCGTTCCGCTTCGGTGCAATCATGACGTCACACAAACACTGGTCGGGCGATCCCGCAACGGACGATGCGCAAATGGCCCGTGCGGCCGGATATGAGGTGGTGACGGTGCCCGGTGACGCAATGCTCGACAAGATCACCCACCCCGCCGATTTCGCGCGCGCCGAAGCGGCGCTCGCCACGCGCTACGTCTCTCGCAGTGCCAGCGGGTTCGACGTTCACCGGTTGGAGGCAGGCAAGCCGCTGTGGCTTGGCGGAGTCGAGGTGACACACACCCACGGCCTGTCCGGCCACTCCGACGCGGATGTCGCGCTCCACGCGATCACCGACGCGATCCTGGGGTGCATCGGCGCGGGCGATATCGGCACGCATTTCCCGCCCAGCGATGCACAATGGCGCGGCGCCGCATCGCATCTGTTTCTCGACCATGCGCGTAGCTTGGTCATGGCTCGCGGCGGCATCATCGATTTCGTCGACCTCACGCTGATCTGCGAAGCGCCGAAGGTCGGCCCATATCGGGACGCAATGCGGGCACGCATCGCGGAAATCTTGAACGTGCCGACGGGGCGCATTAGTATTAAGGCAACGACAACCGAGCGGCTCGGCTTTACGGGGCGCGGCGAAGGAATCGCTGCGCAGGCCATCGCGACGGTTCGCCTTCCGGAGGATATGTGACGGATACGACTACGGACGACGCGCCAGCGCGTCGCGAAACTCTATTGCCCGAAGAACTCGTTGCGGCAGCGCGGCGGGTGATCGAGGCCAACCGCGCGGCCGGACGGACCGTGTCGGTCGCGGAAAGCTGCACCGGCGGCCTGGTGGGCGCGGCGCTGACCGAGATCCCGGGATCGTCGGACGTGCTGCTGGCGAGCATCGTCTCCTACGCGAACGAAGCCAAGGTTTCTTTGCTCGGTGTCGGCAGCGACATCGTCGAGACGTTCGGATCGGTATCGGTCGCGACCGCCTGGGCCATGGCGCGCGGCATGATGGAGCGCAGCGGAGCCGATATCGCGGTTGCAATCACGGGCATCGCCGGACCCAATGGGGGCACCGAGAAGAAGCCGGTCGGAACGGTGATCTTCGCGAAAGCGATCAAGGGCGGCGATCCGGACGATATCGTGTCCGAAAAGCAGCATTTCCCCGACACCGGCCGCGGCGGCGTGCGCCTTCAGGCCGCGCTGTGCGCGCTCGAACTGTTGATGCCCGAGGGCGAATAGAGCGCCTCGGCGCGCTTTTCGAACGCGTTGATCATCTTGCGCAGGGCCTGGTCGAAGACCTGCCCTGCGATTGCCTCGAACACGCGGTTCTTGAACGCGAACTCGACGCTGAAATCGACGATGCATGCCGTTTCGGCCGGTTCGAATTTCCAGTCGTTGCGCAGGAATTTCAGCGGTCCGTCGAGATAGTCGACATGGATCGTGCGCGGTCGCGCCTTGATCACCCGCGACGTGAAGCGTTCGCGTAGTGCTGCGAAACCGACGATCAGGTCGGCGACCATCTCGGTCTCACTGTCCGACCGCACACGCACCGCGCTGACCCAGGGCAGGAACTCGCCATAGCGGGCCACGTCGGCCACCAGGTCATACATCGCCTCGGCCCCATAGGGCAGTGCGCGGCGCTCGTGATGCTTGGGCATCAGCGC
>APMI01004775.1_pt1 | contig 29322 bp, 23 predicted proteins | sample 667938 | NCBI WGS metagenome assembly APMI01 (sample SAMN01084076, study PRJNA167559) | wastewater metagenome | biome: Wastewater | place: Denmark: Ejby Moelle, Odense | collected 2011-11-28
AGACAGTCTTGGCTTGCGAAATTAGTAGGTGTATGGGCGAGGATCCATTAATTTTATTTGTTTATGTTAAATATCAAATTACACCAGTTTATTGCACACAACATTCTCCCAATTAAACTCATCATTTATTTTTCTCATTAATTGTCTCGTAATCATTTGATTGAATAAATTCAACAAGTCGACACAATCAGAACGAATTGACTTAGATTCAACACAAATAGATTTTTCCCGATTGTTCATAAATAACTAGTTTTTGTATTAATAATCAGGCAAGTAATGGAACTTGAATTCTCAAATCAAGACTTGCAGCAGAAGAACCAAAAGCATGGTAATTAATAAAAAGTTCGCAACCAAGTTCTTATATTCTCTCTGTACTTTTTCCTCTTGACAGTGTCCTTCTCCTCGTTCATCATGATCGCCATCTATCTGCACCAGAAGTACAAGCACAAGGGGTACGGTGAGATGTATGTTACAGCGAACACCCTTGCCTCAATAATATCATATTTCTTCTGCCCTGCTATTATTGAGAAAGCCAAACATCGATCAAAATTACTCTTAGTACTTTGCAGTTTGGGGTATTTTCTCAATATGTTCATTCCCATGACACTTAGTATATTCGAGGACTCTCGAGATAATTAAGGCTCAACAACAATGCCTGCGCCTACTAAATTGCGGGCCGGTTTCTAAATCCTTGCGAATGTTATTGGGGGTTCGTGCACCAGCTTGTCTTGGGTGCTTCAAGGAATTTATCTTTCTAAGTACTGTAAATCTTTACCTGAAAACACTAAAGGCAAATATTTTGGAATCTCAAACGCAATCTTAAATTTTAGAGTCGTGGGTGGACCAGCTATCACTTTATTAGGACTTGGTTAAGGAAATTAAACGGTATATTTTGGTACTTTATCACTTATTGTATTGTGTTCGCTTCCTATTGCATTATTTTTGATTCCAGAAATAAGTCTATAACAGGATCAAACAAAGGCATTATCTCAGGACAACGATGAGACAATATCTGAATAGCAATCTGAAAATGCAAGTAAGTTATCGCCTTGCAAATATGTCGCATCCTTCCTGTGTTACTTTAAAGTTATTCGGTGCTTAATACTGACCTCATTGATTGCAGGACTGGTAGGTGGCTTTGTTTCTAGTTCTCTGTCTCACCTTCTGCCTAAGCCTGCAATAAACGAGAGTAATGATACAAACATTGCCATCGCCCTCATATTTTTTGGTCTCGGTAACGTACTCGGTGGTTATGCTAGTGGATTATCATGTGACCGATTCAGCCTACGAAAGGCAGGCTACATTGGATGTTTGCTAGTCATATTAGCTTCATCAATATAAGCCATCTGTTTAGCAATATAACACACTTTGAAGGGAAGCTGCCTGGTTGGATTTGCCTCGGGGTTGTGTTTCAGTTTCTTGTGCACATATGTGTCAGTGGTGTGCACCATTAACTACCGGGGCAATTCTTATAGTTTTTCAATCAACAGACAGATCACTAATTTTGCCTATGTAGGATACTCGCTTATTGTGGGATTTCTAAACAACCAGTGCAACATGAGACTCAATATGACATATCAGTGCTTAGCTCTTATACCACTGGCTCTGCTAGCAGGACTGGGCATTAGAGCGGAAACCAAAGTGAAAGTAATAGAAGAAAGGTAATAAAACACCGAAAATAATCAATGATCTAACTAACACTGTTATTCAATAATCATGATTTGACTTGTCTTAAAGGATAGGCTGCTAGTTACGGAGGCGCCTAAATAGAAGCATAGTTTTAGATTCGGTCTTAAGCTCTATAAAGTTTTATATGTAATTTTTGCTAAAATATACTGAAATGTCACTATCTGAGATGATGACTTGCCACTCGCCTCCGTACAAATTTTATAATGTCATCTTCAGTTCTGAAGTCTGTTGTATAGTCTGTGAGTTATTCTCGATAACTTTCCGAACCTAATCTAAGACAGTCTCTCGCATTTACCCCGGCATTTCGATTTGATTTATCTTGAATCGCCGACCCAACATAGCTGTTACTAGTTACTATTATATCTCACTACCTACAAAATTCACTCTAAATCACATTCGGTCGTATGGTATTAATATCTAGAAAAAGCTGTTTACTAAGTTAAGTTATCGTTCAAGTATAATTATTTGCTTTTTAAACATTGATTTGGTTAACGATATTGGCAAATTACCAAAAAATGTTATATAGTATTAATAATTTAAGTTAAACTTGGGCGGGCATTCAATATAATCAATTCATGTCTATCGTCTCAGTCGAAGGAAACATCGGGGCTGGTAAAAGCACACTTTTAGCACTACTTAACACTGACACTATCAAGGAACCCGTGGATGAATGGGAGAATACAGCGGGTAGCAACATCCTTCAACGTTACTATTAAGACCCCAAAAGGTGGGCTTTCACATTCCAACTAAATGCTCTACACTCGCGCTGCAAACTTTGGGAGGACACAATAAAGAACAACAACAACAAAATATTTTTCTCCGAAAGATCACCCCTAGCAGATCGTCATATTTTTGGGTAGATCATGCATCGGGAGGGCAATTTCTAGGCTGTCTAGTACGCAGTGTACGATTCGCTATGTCAAACTATTATGAAAAATATGCCTCTGAAGGCAATTATCTATTTAAAATGTTCACCTGAGTTATGTCTTTAACGGATTAAGATTAGAAATAGAAAAGGATAGGAAGGTATTGGACTAGAGTATCTGAAAAAAGTACATGAAAGACATGAAGCTTGGATTAACAGACAGAAAAACAGTGAAATACTAACCATTGACACAGAATACTATGACATTTAAAAACCGGAAGATCAAGCTGAAGTGAAAGCTCTGATTATGAACTTCATTTAAAAAATAAACAGCAAATGATATTCAAATTTTATTACTTGATTAATTCAATCTATTTTATATAAAAAGATCTGTTTTCGTTACCTTGAATTGGACATGTTAAAATAAATTAAATATCACCTCTCATAAAGCTAGCCCTGAAGCTTAACTCTATGATCGAAACTGCATTATTTTGGTTTGGCAATGCCCTTATTTAGTCGCAGTTTCGTCTTCCTCTTGAGTCTCTGCTCCAATTGTGCTTTTACTGCTAATTTTGCTCATGTATCTTTATCTAATTTCGTCTTGCTCAGCCTGAATCTTGACGCAGAGCTTAGCTATTTATTTTGTAAACTGAGCACTTTTTAGCTCATTTTTATGACTTTCAGAGCTGATGTGCTGCAAATAATCCTAGTAGTCCTTGGCGCAAACTCCACAGTAGTTCTTGTTCGGTTTTGGTCTAGGCACCAGCTAAATTATACAATTTTTTACGATATTTTATTGTGATTTTTAAAATGTGGCTTCAATTTTACTTTGGTGCTAGCTCTGGTAATTGGTCTTGTTCGGGTAGTACAAGCTCGGAATAATAAATGAAGGCGTATAATATTTGCCATCGCGGTTGAAGCAAGGCATTGAACTAATGCATTTAGATGGTGCAAAATCGGCTTATACTTTAGTTTTATAGTGCATACCTTTGCCGCCCTTCAAAATAAAGCTGTGATGCTCTTTCTATTTCGGTGTAATCTTGGTTTTTTTGCCCATGACAAGCCGAATTGTTGATTATTTGATAAACACAATATTATTACTCTAAATGATTGGTGCCTAAAAACACACGCATGCTACTTTTGTTCAAATGCATTGCCAGCAATATAAAGTATATGATTCATGTTACAAATATATAGAAACACACAAAGTCATAGCATCGGATCGCGAATGTTATTGTCCGGTCTTAGGTTAACTTCTGCCTAAGCTAGCTCTTGCTCTTTCTAGAAACTCTGTCGGCAAATTGGACAACTCAGGTTTGTGTTACACCAACTTTCTAAGCATGATGAATGATAAATGTGTCCGCATGGTGTTTTTCGTACGTCTTGTCCCTTTCCAAAATCACACAAGCAAATCGAGCATATCGTTTCATTTTACTAGTGATTTGGGCTTACTTCATGCTCTTCAATTAGATTCTCATATTTTTGTGAAGGCATTAAGCTATTAACGCAGCTTAGTTTTTTAAGAGATTATCTTCTTCGTGCTCGTCTCTCTATCCACTTTTTACGAACCACAATGACTATGGAAATTAGGAGAAAAACTGTCGCAATAATGAGAAACGAAAGAAGTATTGTGGCTACGAAACTGACAGTAAATATTGAACTTGTTGTACACTTGACGATTAGGGTTTGATTTTCGAGGTCTATACTTTTCCCTGTAAGTCGAAATCCAAACACTAGTTTCAGAAGTTAATCATTTGGCTTTTTGTCAACAGAAACAAGTACGTTACTGAATATCTCTCGGCAACCGAATTCGCCTCCTGCAATCATTTATAGCCCCTCTCTTTATTTTTTGGGATTGAGTTCAATTTGTCCATTATTTTGCTACTCCTGAACGAAGATAACAAAATCAATATTTTGATCTTTAGCAGCCGAACAGAAAGTCAGTAAAATTCGGTATAATACTTTCTATGAGGGTTTGTAGTATGCAAACGTGAAGTTTTTGGTTAAAGGTATTTTCGTTTACGACTAATTCAATTGATAAGCAAATATGCTACAGTCATTACCTAAGAAACCTTCAGCGCAAGAGCAAAATTGAGATGCTTCTATGAAGGTGCTATTATTCTCGCATTTTTAAGTCGCAAAAGTGAAAGAGATTAAGAGCAAGCTAATGAGAATGCCCTTCATAAATTATTATTATATTATCTATGATTTATTCAGAATGCAAACACAATAATCATTCTTTCTTTTCACCTTCGATTTGCTATTTCCACTCTTTGAATAAAAATCTACACATCTTGTTGAGCTTAGATTTGTTTTAGTCTTCGGTATTGCTAGTTTTTCGAGAGATCCAAAGCAGTAATCGAGGCATTTCCAAACATTTGAGCATTTTGTTGTCCAGCTTCAACTCACGCACAGTTTTTAAAATTTTCATGCACTCCACTGTACCCGTTTGTTCGAACTGCTTCAGCTTTTTTCTATAAGCCAGGATATCGAAGGGGTTAATTTATTTAGCCTCTGCCATTCTCTTATAATTATTAACAACCTGGTTATCATAGTTCAATTTTAGCCTTCCGTCTCTATAATTGACAAGGCTTCAAACAAGAAAATAAGCCGAAATCAGATGAAATAAGTTCGGGTGTGAAAGATTAAATAAAATAAATGGTATAATAAATAAATGCAAAAATACAAAGGAAAGTAGCCATAAAAATCAGACTACTAAACAATAAACAGCCACATTGATAACAGTCATAGCATCGTGGTTCTAAAATATATCTAACCTGCTCGATAGCTGTTATAGTCCAGCAACCGTATCAACTCTGTGTATATGAGAGAGCTCAAACATTTACCATATATTTTTAAATGTTGCGATCAGTTGCATCCATTAGGTCAAAATCAAAAGGATGCAGATTTCTACTATAACCCTGACACAATCATTAATCTTTACTATCGAGATCTCTAGTTAAAAGTAAACCCCTTCGAGACTAAAAGTTACTTCAAATCAGTCCTCCATTATGCAGACCCGCGCAGAAAATACCAGAAATAGTCAGTATCTTTTTAAAAGGATAACCTATACTTCTAAAGCCATTTCGAGAGTGGTAATTTACTTTCTGTTGATAAATAGCTTAAATGTAATCGATACCATTTAATGATGCAAAATGATACAAACACATTCGGGTGCACTCAATGGTTCTTTTTTAGAGTGTATAATCAAACACCACAAAAAGCTACATTTTATATCAACAACTTCTATAAAGCAGACTCACTTTATAAACAGGGCATGAAAGTTCTTATTTTCAGCATGAAGAAATATCTGCAGTAAGGTGTCGGATGGATTAGAGGAGGCGAATAAATTGCCTATTTTGCGAATAAAATATCAGAGAAGAAGGAAAATAATCTTATTGTCAAAAAGTTCTTCACGTTAAAATTTGCATACAATTTTGAATATGATAATGATGAGGTGTATTTCGCCTACAATTATCCATATACTTACTCCAGACTTAACGAATACTTATAATAAAAGTAACAAGCAAAATGCGAGTACTATAGCTGTAGGACCCTTTGCAAAACTAAAGCCGAAAACAAAATATTTTTGGTAACAATTACAGATAACTGTATACCAAAATCAAAGAAAAATGCAATATTTCTAACTAGCAGAGTACACCCAGGTGAAACTGTTTCATCGCTTATGATGGAAGGCATAATAAATTTTTTAAGCTCTGATCACTAAACTGCCATAACTCTTCGTTCACGTTTTATTTTTAAAATAATACCCATGCTTAATCCTGATGGAGTGATTCATGGAAATTATAGAACAAATTTGGCAGGCATTGATCTCAATAGAGTATGGGACTGTACAGATAAATACCTTGCACCCGAGATCTATGAACTCAAAAAATATATTATTTAATTTAATAGAGAGTGTCCTGTTTTAATGTTCTGTGATTTGCATGGACACTCTTCTAAAAAGAGTGCATTTATTTATGGATGTGAAGAAGAAAAATCAAAACGTGTATAAAATCAATAATAAAGTCGACTTTTTCCGTTCATGCTCTCATATTTTAACTAAGACTTTTTGTACAAATTTTGTAGTTTTAAAATGCAGAAGAGTAAGAAAGGGACAGCCAGAATACAACTTTGGAAGTAGCTTAAAATTCCTAATATATTTACGTTATAGGCTTCGTTTTGTTCAGCATAGAATTCTGAGTACCATTTTCGACCTTCAGATTATCTCTAAATCGGTGTGTCTTTTTGCAAAACAATTCACGATTATTTTTTGAAATTAGACACTAAAAAGTAGTATAAAGAGAAACTAAATTAATTTAAAGGCATGTTCTGCAAGTAAAATGAAGATGATGACAGCTAATCCGATACAGACTTATTGGATAAAAAAGCAATTAATTAACTTAAAAATGGTGGAAAAAATCCTCTTAAAACAATCTGGGATAAGAGGTAAATTGTCTTCTATCGACCATAAAAAACAATTATACCTCAAACAGACACACTGCAAGAGAAAAAGAGTTTTTACCGTAGAAGTGAAGGCACATAAAAGAGAAGGTCAATTAAAACTTAGGCTAGTCCACAATTAATTCCATCTATTTCAACAATATCAAGCAAAAAGACTATTATGACCTCAATTCCAACAAAAAGATTAATATTTGAAAGTGTTGAACCAGTCAAAGAATCTAAACCATATCTAAAGAATTCAATTTTTCAAAAAATTGAACACAATTACCGAGGTAAAAGTACAATTTATCGGATCCAAAGAAAAAATTTAAAAAACATAACAATCGATCCTCTCAAGAAAAATTCACAAGTTTTTGAATCTTACAATGATCTAGATCTATTTTGAGTGTCTGATTTTTATTCTAGTCTCTATTTATTTATTATTTCAAATAAATTGGTAAATATAGTATCACTTATAATCATTTCCAATAAAGCTCGCTAATTACTTAGTAATTTCTACCACTATCTTCATTTTATTATCTATGTAAAAAAATAAATACTCATTTCAATGGCAGAGCTATGACATTTACCTCGAATGACTGTTCCTGTGTCAATCTTGAGCATCTTTCCATCACTAGATTTAGACACGTAGATATTTTAATCTTTTCTGTAATCAAACTCTCGGATAAGACTCTTCGGAGCTACAACTTCGACGGGCCCAATAGTTCCCACGATGGATGAATCGCCAACAGTCTTAGCTTTGAACAACACTAAATCATTCTTCTCAGCTGAATTGCAAAGATAAATACCTTTGAAACAAATTGCAGAGAAAGTGACATAAATTTTGATGCCATTTTAATCGACTTCGGGTGAGGATATGATAAATCCTCTCTTCTTTGAATTATCTGCTTTGTCGACTTATTTTCCTTATTCTACTTCTTAAGTCTTCACAAGTTCAGACTCTTTCGCATACGCTTCGGAGTCGTTGACTACTTTAACAATGTAGCCATACTAGCTGAAGCAGAGACCTTCAACTTTTTCACGCAGCATCTGAATGACTGCCTTTTGCGTGTTGAGCTTGCCCATATCATGAGGAGTGAAAATTAAGCATGTTTTCAAATTACGCACAAGGTGAAACATATGATCCACGAGTCACTTTGTTATATATGTCAATATATATTATGTCTATTGCATTTATATCTTAAATTGCCTCCACATTTTCAAATTTATAATAAATATTACAGTCTTTTCATAAACTTCCAAGTTATCATTCGATCAATGATTTTTCATTATTAATTCTACTGATGCTATAAATAAAGAGAGCATAAATTTTAAAACTTAATCCGTTCCTTATTAAATCTAATCGTAATGGTGGCCTAAACGGTTGCATATTCCGACATCGCCAACAAACAGGTCGGACTAGGCATTGCTTTAGTGGTGACAGGTCTAATAGCTGGAGTTCTGCTTCAGTACACACGCAGAATTCGATACATGCCTTCATACTTCGTTGCCAATTTCTAATTCTTCAAGAGTACCAATATTGCATAACACAGACAAGAGTCCAAAGATACCGATACTGGCAACAATATTGTACTACATTCTACTTGCGACCCCTGTGGTTTTGTTGATCGTCTGGGTAATAATTTTAGGAGTTTCAATTGGCCCCAATCCTGCCCTCCCCATTCTTTTTCTGACTATATTCATCGGGCTCATCTTCGTTCCCTCATACAACAAGCTGTTCTACTTTAAAATTTTGGGCGTATTCATTGCTTACATCACGGCTGAGAGCTTAGCCATGGGATTGGTCTTTGATTACGAGTATAAATATGCATTAATTTAGAAGCCAAACGTCGTTTTGGACACTTACTGCCCTGTGCTTGACTATAAATAGCCTCCTCGTCATTATTTCCATGTGGTTTATGGATGATACCATTTGGACAATCCCTTAGGACATTCATTCCAGTCTAAAAGACAAAATTATTAATTAAATCGGTATTTGGAAAGAAAAAGATGACCCTCCTGAAATCATTAAGGCTGGCTTGTACGGAAAAGTACTTGGACTCAGTAAACCACTCAGGTATGTTGCTATAGTCACTATTTATGTGTTCAGCATGATAGTTCTAGCAATTTACTCAGTAATAGGTAAATACAAAACAGCATCAAACTTTCAAGCTCTTGTGAACTCAGTTGCAGTGGTGACTACAGATATAATTACTTTTATGCTGTTAGTAATTTCCAGAAAGATAGGACTAGATCCAAACTTGAATTCTCTCTTTGTAATCGCAGTTCGGGTTTGCATTGTCGCTTTTTCTGGACCTTATTGGTTCTTTGGATACTGTCTACTGTATTTGATATTAATGGTGTACTCTTCTGTTTTGTTAATCAATAAATTCTATCCGTCCTTCGAGAAGCCTCCAACTGGTTAGGTCAAAAATACCAACATTCTCAAAATGCCATAAACTGTGGCTGTCCTATGGCTTTTAATATTTTCAGCATTGGTGTATTTTATGGGCGTAGATGCCGGCAAGAACGTACCTGTGAATCAAGCTCAAATAGGGGAAGGAATATATCCATTTTGGGCAGTTGGAGTCGCCACTATTTTACTCTCGTTCGCTGCATTTTTTTATCTGATTAGCTTGCGGATCGTCGATCGCTCACGCATGAAAATTAGATCTGCACATTCATACTACTTAGGATGCGAGGGATTCAGTTAGTACTATGTTTTTATATTCGCCTCATATTGCTTTCTCGTAATTCTCGGATTCTATCTCTACTCAGTAGTTGGTGCCAAAATTATATGGGCTAGCTGCGTATTTTTGCCGCTGTTCTATGAAAGTTTCACGCTCTTTTACTAAAACTGGAAAGAGAATGACTACTTGATACTCGGTGATGTAGCTGAATTCAACAAAAAACTAAAGAAAAGAAGAGATAGGTAATAAAAAATACAGCAGATGAGAAATAGTGTCATCACTAAAATGAAATAATAAAATAAAGATAATGAAGAAGCTCTTATGGTTGAGTAGGCTAACGTTCAAGCCATGGACAATGCTAAAGTTTAAGAGAATTGGGTGATCGATAATTATGACCTCAACAATGTATATGTAGATTGGAGGGATAATACTACATTTTTCGAGGCTTTTCGAGCAGGTAAACTATTGCCAACTGACAAGCGAATTATCATTAGCATTCCAATAATGGTAGCCTCACTTGTAGCATACTCCCTTACATTTTTCTACACAGAAAATCGTAATATGACAGCGTTCACAGTTTCAGTGTAAATACTTGTACTTTTCTTAATATTTGTGCCAATAAAAAGATATTTCTCTACTTTTGAAAAACTCAATGTCACCCAGATTGTCTCATTTATTTTGGGTATTGTCTTGAACTATGCTTTTGGTATAATATCATACATTGTTGGATGGAATAATAGCCCAGCTTATACTGTACTTTGGGCTATCATTAACATACTGCTTGTATCAATCTACGCAGCTGTCAGTCTCATCAGAGATAAAGGACTCATTACAGTCACTATTATTGTATCGGTAGTCAGCATGGTTCTATCTTTTGGTCCAGGCATCATATTGCTTGTATGGTTCAAATCAATACCAGTGGGAGTTGCTTTAATTGGTATAGGTTTTTACTATTCCTATTTCTTGTCAACAGTTCTGATTTACAAGAAGATGAATAACTCCGTCCCTTTTGCTGTGTACCCTATCACAATAATAATAATTGTTCTGACTTGCTGTGCTGTCATGATCTATGCTTTCGTAAACGATGAGTTCGACGACTTCTATGGCTTTAGTATAACCTATCTAGTAGTTAACTTGTTAGGACTAATCTATGCATTTTATCGATGTGGATCTGACATATTGTCACGCATTGATAAGCCTAACTTTTACTCACCATATGGCAGTCCGATATACAAATACGATTTCAACATAAAGTCAGTGGTTTAAAATGAAATTCCACTAAAGATATGGTTAGTTTTTTGGTTCATGTTCTATCTCTATACTATTTTGATGCAAATATTTATTGTCGACACCAACTACGGGACTTCCACTTCGATGATTCCACTTATTGTATTCTCTCTCACATTCTTTTATATCGTTACTTATAATGCCCATCGTGCTGGAAGAATTAAAGATGACATCACTTAAGAAATACTTTAGGCTTCATGGTAGAATGTTTTGCAGGCTAGATAGAAAAATTTAGGCAATTTCCTCAAATACTAAGATCTTGAAAAATAGTTAGCCTAAGCCATCAAGAAAAGAGAAGGCGGATAGAAAACAATAAAGACATCGACATTGAAAATTCAGCCTAAGGGAAATCTAAATTAATAAAGTTAGATGAATCAGACAACCACAAAAATCGACCCCAAAGCTGCTGCTGATTAAGATATGGACATTGACCATTTTATTTATAATTTGCAGATAAAACTTGGAAAAGCAGCTCAAAATTAAAAGATTTTGCTTGTGAACTTTTGGACAACCATTATCTTTAAGACTGAAAGCAAAAGAGTAATTTAATTTTAATATAGAAAAAACGTATGCTTGAGTTCGTGAGCTTTATCAAAGATTGCGGTGATATCTTAGCTTCAACTGGAATATCATTAGTTCTCAATGATAGTCTTTACGATTTAGAGCTCATCTATAATCAAGCTTTCCAGGAGGTACATACGCTATCAGCTCTGCAAGTAAATAGTTTCTAATTCAGCGTGTGTTCTTTAGTAAGCAACTAAAACTGTACATTGAGCGCAAATAAAAGCAAGAAAAATAGAGAGACGAAGTGCACAAAAAAGAGATATAAAATGATATTATTCGACAAAAGGAAATCGAGAACAAGATTTTAAAAGATGATAAAGATGCAGATGACTCTAATCTACCAATTGAGAAAATGAAGGATGGTCCTGCTAAACTGAAGAAAATCAAATAGACTTTGAAGACGGATTTTACAGATTCAGAATTTAAAACTATCAATGATTTTATCCCTTCATAAGTGAGATCTCTTGTGAAAGGATGGAAAAGGCCGAGTAAAACTTGTTATGTGATGAAAAATGACTTTTCTTCTGGTATGTAAGTTAGGCAAGGTTCAATCGGCAACTGTTATTTGATCAGTGCTATAGGAGTTCTTGGTAAAGATAGAATTAGACAAATAATATCTGACCCCTCGTAATGTCCAACAGGGGCCTACATGGTGAAGTTTCAGAAATTTGGCAAAGACATATATGTGATAGTCGATGATAATTTCCCTGTTGCTGATCCAGGAGTCGATAATTACTGGCTGTTTGGTCGATGCGAAGATGAAAAAGAGCTTTTCTGTAACATTATTGAAAAGGCATATGCTAAGCTTTATGGAGGGTATAACAAAATTGTAGGTGGAAAAGTTGCACTCGCTCTTTCTGATTTGACAGGAGGTTTCCCATAGTAAATTGAGCTTAAGCCATATCAAGAAACCAACACTAATTAAATATTTGAGAAGATGTTACAATTCAAGAAAGCAGGTTATTTGATGGGAGCAGGTTCGCCTCCTAATGCAAAGGGAGATGCTGTTTAAGTTGATGGAATTTATCAAGGGCATGCATATTTAATTTTAGATGTTCGAAATCTAGATGGCAACAAGTTAATTAAACTCAGAAATCCTCATGGAAATGAAAGCAGATAGTCAACACTAGATTGGTCTGATGATTCGCCTAAGTGGAATGCTCGACTTAAGGGGCTGCTTGGCGAAACGATGGCAGCTGATGGAGCTTTCTGGATGGGACTTGACGATTTCGTATACTGCTTCAGAGCATTGTATATTTGTAGAATTTTCGATAATTCCTGGAAAAGAGTCGGTCCCTTTAGAGGTGAATGGAAGGGACAGTCAGCAGCAGGACTGAAGTCAAGCTCAGGATCAACAATACTAGCCAATAATCCTCACTATGGTATAAAAGTCACGAAGGCCTGCACTTTGTTCTTAGAGCTGAGCCAAAACGAAATTGGGGCTGATGGAAGTGGAAAGAATCAAATATTCTTTATGGTGCAACGGAATGCAGGTAAGCGTATAGATGCTCCTGCAACAAACAAGCTGGTAGGAATGTCAGGTCCAGCTATAAACTCTAGGACAATAACAAAGTAGATAAATTTGGTAGCAGACTCATTCCCATATACATTTTCACTGATGACAGCAACATATATGGCTGGTAATGAGGGTACTTTTTCAGTATCGATGTACTGCAATGATGCGGGTATCCAGGTGATTGATGATGCTGAGTTCGGTAGATGATGATGTGATATATGATATGATATTATGATATTAGTATTAACATAATATTGAATATAATATTAGTATAATGATATTAGTATAATGATATGATATAAAAATATGCAGCTATCACTAATCACTATGCCCGTTTAATTCTGTGCACTACTGAACTAATTCTGCGTAGGGAGTGTCTAGGAGTAGCTACTGGCGATGTGCTACTTGGAGTAGATCCTGCACTTGATGATACTGTTGATGATGAAGTTGTTGGTGCTGTAGTCGTCGATTTTGTTGTTGTTGATGACGATGTTGATGCAAGAGTGGGTGTTATTGCGGCAGGAGTTGTGCCAGTTGTTGATGTTGATGTTGTGCTTGTACTAGTACTAGTACTAGTACTTGTGGCAGGGGTTGTCGTAGTAGTTGATGCTGCTGGATCTTGAGTAATACTCACAGTTTTGACAATAGGTTATGAGCCTGCACCCATTTATACACCATATATATAGTGCTTACCAGACCCTGCACTGTAGTCATAGTAGTAAGTCTGCACTCCATTAGCACTAGTGACAGTGGATACTGAGTTGAGTGTGGGGTTAGTTCCCAGTCTGGTGGCATCTTGCTGTCTCAAGTAAGTATCAATAACATTAACATTGGGATCTGCTGCTTTCTGCTGGTTAGTCAGGACGGTAGCACCTGCTGGAACTGGCTTTACTGTTGTGCTTGTACTTGTACTTGTATTAGTATTAGTATTAGTGCCAGTGTTAGTATTACTATTAGTTGTTGTGTTAGTACTTGTATTAGTATTTGTTGTTGTGTTAGCAGTAGGGTTAGTTGTTGTGCCTGTTGTTCCACTATTTGTTGTGTTTGTTGTTGTTGTTGTTGTATTAGTGCTAGTCGAATTGACACTTGTGTTGTTTGTCACAGCTGGATTTGTATTCACATCGATTACTACTGGAGATGTGCTATTCGTAGTCGTAGTAGCATTACTGCCTGGAATCACAACTACTCCAGTATTGTTACTTGTCGAATTTGTTGTAGTCGCATTTTTTTTATAGTTCACGTCTGTTCTATTGACGACTGGAGATCCTGCACCTGCGTTAATGCCTCTAATTAAGAAGAAAAGTCCAGTCAGTAAGCCAGCTAGAGCGAGAAGTCCTAGTAAAGCTAGACAGCATGGTGTGCCTTTTCTTTTATCTTTGTAACCCTCACCCTGGTACAAATGCATGCGTCGATCTCTTTCAGGATCAGAAGCTTACTTGACCACTTTCTCATATATGACGGGGCCTTCAACTGGAGTCTGATTAACTGGAGCAGACACAGGTTCATCCTCGTATATGTACTTTTTCTAAACAATGGGGCCAGGATTAACAGAACCCACAGCGCTAACTGAGCCTACGGGACCCACTGTAGTAACGGGTCTCACAATGGACTCAGATGCGTTGTATATTGTGTTTCTTAAAGGAGGAAGAGGTGGCCCTGCAGCAGTATACACCTCAATCGGATCCCGTCTGATGCTTGATCTAATTCGTGAAGAAGTGATTGCCACAGGGGGACTAGGAGCCAACAATCCACTGATTGCTGTACCTCGATGACTTTCCAGTGTTGGTTGAGTGCCTACAAAAGGACCAATTTCTTGTCTACTAATAACCTGAGGGCCCTGGCTGATGACAGTTTGACGACCAGGAACGAACCCTTCGACGGTTGAATTAATGGGAGCATTGATGGTTTGTCTAGGGATGGCATTCGTGGTTGAAAACGCTTATAATCTACCAGCTCGAGAGGCTGGCAGCACGTAGGAGCCCGATGTTATTCGAGCATCAGGCGGAGGCATATTTGTTGACTGCATATTGAATCTGATTGATTTAATTTTTTATTTGCTTTATTCAAATCAAATATTAAATAGAATGGTCGATGTAAACGAGCCCATCAGCAGGGGTTTCAGTATCTGTCTCCGCTTCTTCCAGCTAGGACTATAACTCATGATTGCTCAGTTTGTAAGCAAAATAGCCAACGAGGACTGCTCTCAAACTCTAGTAACTATCGGATTACCAATTTCGTACATACTGTTAGGCATCAACCTGATCGCTATTCTGCTACTTCGGTGCAGGCAAGTCTTCAACCAGAAGGCATTCTATGTTCTATGTGCTGTAAATGTAATACTTGCAGGAGTCATCATGATCGTCGGTTTCGGAGGAATTGGATAGACAAATAGCTGTGCGAATAATAAAGTAGTACACCGTTACGCAGGATTTCAATCTCTCATAACAATTGTGGTAAGCGTCATGACACTCTTCGGCTAATTCGATTGGTCGCTTCGTTACACCAACGCACCCGGTAATCTCGTCTGGCCTTTCCTCTTTTTAGCATATAATTGGACTGCAGCATTCAAAGGCTCGTATATTACAGTTGGAGTTATTACTCTTCTTATATCGATAGCCACTTTTATCGTAAATTTGTTGCCATTGAGAGGTGGGTTGACTTCAGGGAAGAAAAATATTATACACTATGAATGGCTAGGAGCACTAATTTTAATGGCAATCTGTTAAATTATTGTATTTGCAACATATTTAACAGGCTCAAATGCAAACGATTTCAATGACGTAGTTGCCAAGAAATTGGCTCAAACTTACTTGCCTATCAACATAGTAGACGCATTATTTTGGACATGGGGAATCCTCACGCTCAAGTATACGTCAGGTGATGTGGTACGTGACAACATTATGCAACCAGACAACAACCACGACTAGAATGACTTAGACCACCAGAATATTGGCATCGGCACAATTAAGAGATGATTCCTGTAACTAGAACCTATCTAAGTTATTGCGTTACTTGATTATACAAATTCATTAATTTTCGATTAATTTGTACAAATTTAAAAAGTCTATCTGATGAGCTTGTAAAATTAAGATCAATTTATATAATCAAATAGTCATAGTGTATTGGCAAATTGGAACAAAATATCACCATGACATGACTCAGGTTTACACCAGCATCCTAGATTTTTTCCTTTGAGAGATCTTAGTTTATTTGCAAACTAAGGTTGATTTTATATCATGTTTATAAGTCTTGCTCTATACTTGATAAGTACTTCCTCTCTAGAACCATTTTTACCTATTTTATATGGATTTGCAAATTCAGAATCTTATTTGGGAAATCTTTTTCCATCAATGAATATAACTCCCTTGCGACCGATATACACGTTATCAGGTTTACTCATCCAGTCCTTGAGGTTCTAAAACTGAGGTCTAATGTTGGCCACTTTCACATTCACAACCGCCATAATACGGATAAATAGTAAATTTATTATCCATTACACCTCACCCATAATATAGACAATGAGCGAGTTTACAGAAGGTCAAAATATTAGGAAAAGTATTCATAATAGAGCTCTCAGTCTCCTTGGCAATGAGAAGATTAATACGTTTACTTCAGATTACATAATGGGTTTGCTAAGCCGTGACTCCCTGATTAAGATCGAATAGTTCATGCGCAAGAATAAAATTCTGAAGATATCAGAGTTTTTGAGGTTCTTCAGATAGCTGTTACCATTTAACAAAAATGACTCAAGCGAATTGACATAGTTCTTTCTTCATTATGCGCTGTTTAAGTTATTTTCTGAAATTTGTAACAGTAAGAAGAAGACGGAGGTTACTTTTGCTGACATCTCCAGCTATATTGCTGAAAGAATGCCAAACTTCACTCAGCAGAGTATTATTCAATAAAAATTATTACCACTTGGCTTGAACATAGACGAGAAACATAAAACTTATATCAGCCCACCTGAGGTGTTTGGTCAAATTCTGCAATAACGATGTTTTCTGAGCTCAAGACCGATAAAAAGCGATCGTATGCAACATCTGAGCAGAGAAGTGGGACAATCATAATACTCAAAGAAGTTCAAGTTGTATTTTTCAATAGACAAACCTTCAATTTATATAAATATTCTGGATGACAACTTCAACATTCAAGAGAGTCTTAAAACAGAGCAAGAGATGACTAAGAGAGACATGGTGGTGATATACATAGCTTGGTCAGATCGAGAGTAGAAGATCGCCTGCATCTTAGGCAATTACTCGATTTCGATGTGGTCTAAATAAGATAATTACAAATACGAGGTGAATGTACCACTACCAGCGCAGAACTTGTCAAATCCTTACGTAATGATCAAATACATGGATTCAATGCGCAAGTGGATTACTCTCGATAACAGACCAGTCATCTATGTACTCGATAACAGAAACTACGAACCAGAGTTCACATTCATGAGTCCGAAAATAAAGAAGAAGAAGTAGTCATAAAAAATACACATAGTTGAGTTCCACTATGTCTAGCTGGTCTGCATTGGATTTTAGAGAAATTTGTTCTTGGTCTCTCTTAAAAATAAAGAAATAATATCTGAAATTCATAATTTTAGGACAGGCATTACTTCAATAGCCTTCTCATAATCATATCAGGCCCTATTTGTAAGCACTTATGAGATGTATTTCCGCTCCTTTGAACTATCATAATTTCAAGATTTAATGTAAAGAGGGAAGTTTGAGGGTCACAAATCCCAGATAAGTATTCTGGGAGTAATATAGCAAAAACCAGTAGTATTTTCGCTACAGTAAAACTCAATATTAAAGATGTTTGACATTCGGGACTATGCCTGCTATCAATCAGTATCAGTACTTAAAAACATTCTGTATAAACAAGTGTTGCATCTTGATAATGCTTTATGTTTGGTTGGAAGTAAAATGCATGTGTACAGCGTGCAGAAGGAACTTACTTACCAGGACAAGGAAAAAGTTCTTTATATTCAAACAATGCATAAAGATCTACTCATCGTCACTAACAAGGACATTCGGATATATGATATCAGAAACGGAGCTCTCAAATCCGTTATCAAGGCACTATTTGGTTCATCATAAAGCTCAAGTGACGTATTTTCTGCATTCACCATTCAAGGCAAAGACAAATTATTTATCCAAAGCTAATAAGGCGAATGCATTATTTTGGAAACAAATTAGATGTCTGAAATAGCGAAATGGAACTTGGATCCTAAACCAAAATTTATGTTTTTCGATAGTGAAAATGACTTGCTTACTCAGGTTTCCCATGGAAATATTTATGTGAATCTGTTCAGCAATTAATACTGCCAGAAAGAACTCAGGAGAGAAATCATTAATAAATCAGACTCAGTCAGAAATATTAAGGTGAGTGTAAAGCACGATCTCATGCTTGTTTGTTATGAAGGTGACGAAAGTCTTTATTTTTATGCTTACTAAAAAGGAAAATAGCTTGGTTACTTGAATTTTGGTGATAAAAGAGTGATCAAATTTCAAAATGCCTATAAGCCTCACATAATAATTCATCGAGTTGTTGATTTTGAGCTCTATGAGAGTAAGAATGTACTTATGGTATTACTTTCGGATGAGCTGCTGGTGCTCACTTATAAAAGAACAATGTCTAGCCTTTCATTCTTTATAAAGAAATCTGTCCAATTATGGAAAAATCCAATAAAACTTTTCGACGGTACATAATACACTCATGACTAAAATATATACGAGTAGCCATTACACAGCACAAGCCTATCAATATTCCCAAATCACATCGCGATAACATCTAACAAGACTTCAATAATGTGTTGCGTGAGCTATGATATTAACCGCATGCAAGATGTACGTTAATAACGTATCAGTAAAGACAACTACAATCCTAGCAGGATTGGCAGTGAAGAACATGCTGGCTCTAATTTCAAGAATCCCTCAGTTGCTATTGTTGACTACTGTAACTCATAGTTCAAGCCTAACTATTACTTGTTTAAGCATAAAATAGACGATTTTGTTATTAAAAATCAAATAGGCAATCTCTTGATTGTTGCCGATACTAAACTAAATCTTGTAATCTGGCAAAGTCCTCACTGGAATTAAATTGCCGGCATTATCAACTGCGCCTCTACTTTACCCAAAATATGGAACATATTCAAATATTCATAACAAGAGATTAATTAAGTTGAGTTTGTCCTAGACTTTATTGAAAATTAAAAGAGTCTACCTGAAATGGCACTTGTTAAAAATTTAGTTTAACAAAATATTCAAGCAAAATAAGCATAGAAAAATTTTGCCAAAATTACAATATCACAGCTTATTAACTAAGACAAACTAAAAGGAGGTGGGCTTAAGCTATATCGTTCATGCTCGCTACGAGAGAAAAAGATTGTCTTGGAAAAATAGAGAGAAGAAAGAGAAAAATATGAGAACTTTTTAGAGCAACAAAAAATTGATAGAAGATAAAAACCAAACAATTCAGTTAAAAAACCAAGCACAAAAGCAGATCAGCGATACATTAGGTTACTTAAGTGTGAATCACAATTAAGTTATCATGAAAAAGGGCATTGCAGATGAAGATTTTCCAGCAGTACGAGCGTTATAGAAAAAGTTGTTAACTTCAATTAATAAATAGGAAAAGAAGTCATTGATTTCTTATAAGACAGGTGAATAATCTGCTAGAACGAATAGAATGCATTAAATTGTCAATAGTTTTTCATTAAAATAAGCAAAATTATCAAAAACCTTATCAACGTAGATGCACGATAATTTTAAATTTAAGTTCGGATCAGCAAATTTAAACAGTAAATAGCTTATCCAAAGACTCAATTTGAAGAAATCAGAAAGTCAAAGAAAACTTCGATCACTCTCGAAGTAGTTTCTACCTAAAATTAGAAATTGATTTATAATATTAAAAAATAAATCATGACCTAGAAATTTATTAAGATGCCTTATGGAAAAGTTTTCGTTTGCTTAAAAATTTTAAGCCCGATGGAGAAGTCACACATCCTACATCGCTAAATTATTATTTAGTTTTTAAATTTGTGAGGGCAGCTGAACAGGTTGAAGTTAGGACTCCAACTTTAGAAACTGAAAGTTTTCCGAGTCTCTTTTTGACACTTACACTGCTCAGTCTTGGCTTCTACTCGCTGACTGCAGGGACAAAATTTTGTGTTGCTGCTAACTTTTTTACTCTTGGTTATTTGTTAAGTCCACTCGACTATTCTTGACCATTCTAGTGCTTTTGCTTTTATTATCTGCTTTGAGGACAAACTTTATTAAGGAAGAACTTTTTTAAGGGGTCTGTGTTGATAATAGATGGAGCGTAATCAATCAATGGTGTGACTCTCAGTTTAATATTTTCTTATTTTACTCGACTAGACTCCATATCTTAAGCGTCACTTGACTATTCATCGTAAGTTGCGATGATTTATATATCATGCTCAGTCGGTGGTTAGATATTGGCATTTTTAGAGTTTTCCGAGATCCGTCTCCAAGCCTATCCGATTTTTATTTCTTACTTGATGATTTGATCATTTATTTCTCTAATTAGATTATTGCAACTCTGAATATTCTCATAGCTGTAGGCTTCAGCATCCAGTCCCATCTGCTGCAGTTCGTACTCATGTAATTTGTTGTGGTCTTCCATCTGTAACTTAGCTCCCAAATTCTATGATATTATTCTAGATTTTTCCTTAATGAGAGTAATTGGATTATGAGACACGTCCACCCACTCCAGATTAGTGATCGTGTAAATGTATTAAATTTGATCAATTAAAGCTATTTTGTTATCCTGCAAATCCACGCACCTCAATGTAGAGTGATACATCAAATCAGAGATCTATTGGATATTGTTGTGTGGCACGAAAAGGTACTCGAGTGATGGGAATATACTCAAACCTGAGAGATCCACTAAAGAACTACTGCACATCACAGTTAAACTCTTCAAATTAGACCAACCTGTGCCCAGTTGTCTCAAAGTATCTAGGGGAGTATAATACAAGTATAAATTCTTTACATTTGTTAACAGATGAGCACTGATGCCTGGAGGAGGATTTATTAAAGGCTATTGACAGGTTTTATCATTAGCTTTTGGTCTTTCGTACAGGCAACTTATAGCATCCGAAGAGTGCAGGTAAGGTAACTCGACGTTTCCGTAGTACACTGCCCGATCCATTAACACTTTCCGCTCAACATTTGAATTCTGTACTTGAGCCTGAGTGGTAATCTCAGATTAATTTTCAGATAGGTTAAGAGTATTACCTCTCGTAACTGCAATTTGATTAGTTATGCTAGGTTTGCGGTTTAAAATAGCTTTACCTCTGCTTCTACTTTCGGGCCGCATTGACTTAGTTATTGCGCTGCCTCTTCTTCTCAGGCTAGTGTCAACAGTTGATGGAGTTTGCGCTTCCATGCTCTCGTTATTTAATTTTTGCTACATACTCATATCAGCTTGTTTTTATGAGGTCAATCTTCGAGCGAGGGCCTGAAGCACGTCCAAATTTAGTATTTTGTTGAGGTCTTGAGCTGCGGTTTTGGTTAGTGCTGAATGCAGTTTCATACTGTGGAAGGTTAAGTTATAATTGAAATAATTTTATTATTCTACGTCGAAATCTGTAGGATAGTCAACTGAACAATTTTATACACTATCAAATTTAAGTAAATTGTGTGCAGCATATAAACTAACAAAATTTATATGCAAATTTGCATTGATTTAATTAGGCAAGTCTGCTTTAGAATAGAAATGAATATATAATTGTTACATTGTTACTAATCAGTAAAAAGGCGCAATGTCAAAAATAAAAATAGGGTATTCCTACAAAGGAGATGTCAGCATACTTCAGCAGGAAATCGACGAAGCCATAAAGAACACTCTCAAGTAAATGTAAGACTCAGAGTCAACTAACTCGACCTCCAATTTTAAATAGCAGAAACCTATTATTGAAAGGAGACTACAATAATTCTTTATGAACTCTATGTCTTGCTTTCGTGGTCTTGTTTAGTACGCAAAAAACCAGGACAAAGATTTACAGAAGGTGTTCATGGAACCTGATGAGAGCCTGCAAAAAATAAATGAAGTGAAAATAGGAATGTTACGAGAGTCTATTCTTAAAGCGGAAAGAGAAAAATGGCCATAAATTAAATACAAAATGAATATTTAGAAACCTGAAACTTTAAATGTAGCACATTTTTAAGGATTTAAATAAAATATTAATGATGTTTTAAACCGAAATTATCAGAAAATTCCAGAAGCTTCTGAATGTAAAATATTATTAATTTAGAAATCGCAAAAATATAGGGTTTATAAAATTTAATAACAGCCTCAATAGCAAAGCTTTAAATTCAGGAAAGGCACGACAATGATTACTATAGCCTAAAATGAATTCGTTAAACGAAAATATTATTTTATCAATGACTCGAAACATCCCTTTTAATCAGTTAGCTTAGACTTAAGGGATGGGATCTAACTTAGAGTTCTGGCCTTTTCCATTTTTGAGTTATTCATCAATTTTGTTGCGTTACTCGACAGATAAGAATCCGTTGTTGCCTGTGGTGTCGAAATAGCTTTTGGCTTCAGCTTCATAATCGTGAAACATGCTAGTCTCTGATTGGCAAAAAGAACATCGAAACTCTCTCTTTGCTTTTCTCTAATGAGTATTGTAGCATCGATGACAGATGCAGTTGCCGCACTCCTAGCATGCAAGAATTTCTATATTAGTAACAGAAGTACTATTGAAGCGTAGGAAACAAATAGGGCAAGGGTAGACTGGTTTAAATCCTGCCTTCCTTTACTCATCCGTAATCTACCGAATGTCGTCTGCTGTAAACTTTGTTGTAAGTCTGTTCTTCTTCTTATAACTCTTCCGGGATGTCTTAGAAGTCGGTCTTTGGGTAGAATGCGGCACATCGTTTTGTGAGTCTACACAGCCCATTTTCTATTTATTGATTAATATTATAGTGTCAGTTATTAGAATGGACAGCACCAAACTCATAGATCTTATCGAGTAATTGTCAAGTGTACCAGAAAAGTAAGTTGAAAGCAGATGCCTGTAGATCATTCAATCTTTATCCCAGGCACCAAACTGCAACAGATGTCAAATTTTATAGTAGGGCAATATTTAATTACGCAACATTGTAGCCAAGTCTTCTTCAGAGTACAATAGCCTGTTGAGAACAGTTAAAATCTTAATAAACTTATACTATGAGGTATTCGAAACTCAGCAAGCAAAATTCGAATAAGCTGCTGCATAAATAGAGCAGGATAACCAAGACTGTTACGATAAAATCAAATAAATGGAAGAAATAATATAAGAAAACAATAAAGTTTTGTCTCAGTATAGAAATTTACTCCTATAAAAAGACGAACATATCATGAGGATTGAGGATATGCTATAAGCGAATAACAATAAATAAACCAAACTTTTGTCTCCCACTCATTAAATATAGAAACTTAAATATCATGGCCGACAAAAGTCTCAGTTATGCACTAGACTATAATATGTTAATGCTAATCTCATAAACGAAAATAAGAAAGTGAGAGAAGAGAATAGCTAACTGACCAAGCACATAATTGATCTTAAATAATACATTTCGAGAATGGAAGACGATTTAGCCAGTAACAATATAAAGTCTCCTAGAATTATTGCATAGTTTTGTGATAATGCAGAAAGAAATAAACCTAACGAAACACACAATAATATAGTTTAAGAACAATATCATATTGAGCAGTCTTCTCTTGATGAATAAAATAGTATTTCTGAAGCTGAAAATATAAAGACACACAAATCCACTAAGTCATCTTTTTTAATGCACAGAAAGCCTTTACGCTAAATATTGGATTTTTCTGGTTAAACTAGCAATTATTTTCATTTTAGAACCAAATAAAAATTAGAAGAGTCAAGTTCAAAAAATTTATCGAATTAGAACTTCAATTCGTACAATGTGATATTACAATCGAAAAGTTCACAGAAGAATGTGCTGTAGATAAAATAATTTGAAGTTGCTGAGGTGATTGACAAACAACAAAGAGTGAGTATCGATGCCAGAGTCAAGAACAATCCTAAGAATAACAAGCCATAACTAACTCAAAAATAAGTTCCTTTTGACCCGTATTATTCCTTCTTCATACTGGTAAATCAGCAATTATTTAGACAATTCAATGCTTAAAGCTAAACTGGCACAACTTAAATGAAGTGGCGAATATTAACATTTCTGATTAGTGGAGCGCTGTACTGCAAAAGCAAGTGCCTATTAACAAATGGAGTCAATATTTGCATCGTATCATGTAACAAAAAGTTAAATAACAAAGATCGTCTTGATATTGTCATATTTTTAATTTTCAAACTTTTTTTGTGCTTGCGAAAAATTAAAAGATAAATAATCATTTTTATATTTAAATGGTCCGAAGAGCGTCAATATCGATGAGACGTGCGTAAAGAGGAGAACCTTCTGTGACTTGCTCTAAAGTCATACTCATAATTCCGACTATAAAGGGTGGAGTAATAACCAAATCTCTATGTTAAGGTTCGATAATAAGTGCTCCAGGTAGGAACTGGCGGTAGCTTATGTTAACTGAATCATGGGCATAGATGTCTTTGCTGAGGAAAGATTTGAACTCTCGAATGTTCCAAGCTCCTTTGTCCATCATTTCTGGCATCCACACATACTTCCACACAGCCACGTTATGACTCTTCACGTTCTTGAGAAACAGTCTGATATACATGAACAAGTCCATCTTATTGGACTATTTTAGCTCCATGTACTCCTGTGCATTCATTATGAACAATTTGTACTTAGAGTTTTATGTCGGCAGGATGTTCATCTCACCGTTATATATAGACGATTTTATTATGTGCAACTTGTATGGGGGCAATGCTGCCAATCTGAAGTAGCTAATCTGCCTAATCTGTGATTATTTGGTCTACACTGGTAATGAGGTCGTCTGGAAATTAAATGGCAAGTTAAATCCATGATTGAGTTCACAGTAAAATACACGATTGTGGTCAATTCCACTGTCTTTACAGTATCTAATAACATCTTTTCCTTGACTCATCAGTCTCATGTTGAGCTAAATTAGACTTTTGTACTCATACAATTTCAGCTCATCCATTTTTACTTTCTTCTTTTGCAACATGACCACCAGTACTAATAGCTATTTCAATTTTACAAACTATTTAACTTTGCTCTTGAGTGCTTCTGCCTCTTCCGGAGTTAAGTATGTCCTAAACAGCTCAGCTATCAAAATTGCATAGGACATCTCATCTTCAGGAGCAATTACATCCCTAAGTTCCTCTTTGAAAATAATCATATCAGCATCGCTCATCATAACCCCCGAGTATACTGAGAATATGTTTCTGAAAGTGTTCTTGTTCACTCCGCCAAGTACAACTTCGCATTTCTGATTGAATTGTCGTTTAAGCACATACTTTCTTTAATATTATACTTCGGTTGCCTTTTTTTGATAAACATTTCCGTACTTATCGAACCACTGGTTAAACTCAGTGCTAAAGTTTAATTGCTCCTGCCTTGACTCATTGAATTTGTAGTGGAATTATACTTCGTCGCAGGGGTCTTTTCTAAAGATGAAGTTGCTTGCATTTATAATAAATTATTTCAAATCTTCTGTTTTGTACGTACCAATGTGCACGATCACAAATTTACGAATATCTGTTCTTGAGCGGTCATGGTAAGCGAAAGCCATCCCAACCAGCTTACCTTCGTGATGTCCTAGTAATAAGCAAAATGTTAGCTCTCCTATTAATTTTCTATATAGTTCCTCCCGGTCATAGGTTTGAATGTTTATTTGATCTTCTGGTAATCGAGAAAAGTGGCCTTATAAATATTAATCCATTTATGATTCTGGAATTGCATCTAAAGAGACTTAAAACTTATTTGCGATTTGAACTTGTTTCATATTTGTCTTCTTAATTGTTATAGGCTCAATCTGACTAAGATTTGGTTATTTGGTTTATTTTTTGTCTGCGTCATAATAAACAACGACTTTTTGTTACTCTGTTTACTAAAATTCACTCTTTTTATCAATCTTTACTTTCGATGCTTTTATTTCATGAGCTTTTTATTTTTAAGAATCAAACTAAAGCCGCTTCTTTAAAGGACTCTTTTTATTCTTTGCTTCTTATTAGCTTTATTTTTAATCAGACTCCATTTTCTGCTACTTTTTAGTGTTTGTTTTCTTTTTATGTTTTGGCTTTTCCTCATCCTCTGAATCAACTTAAGATTTTTTACTTTATTCTGAATCTGATTACTTCTTTTTCTTTTTATTTTTCTTAACTTTAAATTTTCTTTTTCTATCATAATCGGAATCTTAAGATTCACTTTATTTTACTCGTTTTTTCTTCTTTTTCTTTTAAAATTTTTACTCTTACTCTTTTGGTTTTTACTTTCTCATTATTTTTATTTCATACTGATCCTCATTACCTTTCCTTTTATTGTCTGGTTTCATAAGTTCATAGCCTTCTTATTGTTATTCAACATATTTTACAGGTGGCCTATCTTACGGTTATTATCGCAGCTCATCAACTTTGCTTTTCTGTTTCGAGTATATCTGCAGTTATTAGTTTGTAACAAGAGATCTCACATCTCGAATTTGACTTTTAGTTGCCTGTTTTTCATCGTACATAGGTCGTTGATTAGTTGGCTTCTCTGCAGTTAGCTACATTCTTTTGTTCAAATTTTCATTTGTAGCGAGCTGTTCAGTGTGCTTTAGCAAAAAGCTATCTTTTGATTCATAAATTTAAGGTACTGCTGAAGATAACAACTATCTCTCAAATTGAGCTCGTAAAGCTAATTTCGCATTTTATCTTTCCATATTTTTATCGAAAATTACTCTTTATATTACATCCTTCTTAACTTCCTCGTGAATTTTATCCTTGTCTATTTTGTTATTGTTTTCAATGTTTAATTTCACGCTCTCAAGTTTTGTTCTCATTTCGTACTTCTTAGCTTCTCTTTATTATAAATCCTTTTTTGTTCGATTAATAGCTTCCATTCTCATTTCTCTTTATATTTTTTCTCTTACTTTTTATCGATATACTTATTACTCAAGCTCTTTTTATCGTTTCGTTCTGTTGGCTTCGATAGCAGCTTCACGCTCATTTTTATATTACTCAAGCATTTTTTATTTAATATTGGCTCTTAAACCTTCCTCAAGCTGCACTCTTTTTTATAATGCTTCCCTATCTATATCTTCTTTTTCTCTTTGAATGATATTTTTCATTAAAGCTTCAACTTCTTTTCTTTTAAGCTCCTCCTCCTATTTTTTAAGCTTTATCATTTTTTATCGAATAGCTGCTTCCTTCTCCAAAATGTTGAGTTCATCTTTCTACTTGAGCTTTAATAACTATATTTACTTTGCTAGTTCATCTTGTTTTTGTCGTTTAATTGCATTCATTTACTCTCTCATAGATGCTTCATCCTATATCTTTTTCTTTTCCATAAATTATTTTCTCAAGTCTTCCTAAATTTGTTATTTGAGCTCCTTCTTTTTTAATTCTTACAACAATTTCTATTTTTATTTCTTTTACTTTTAGATAGCTTACTATTTTTATCGTCTAAGCTTTTGTTACTTTTCTAGCTCTTATCTATACTTTTTTTATTTCTCTAAAGACTCTCTTCTAATTTTTTACAGTTCTCTCATTTATTTCTCTTTGTTTAATTTAATTTGAAGTTGCAGCTCCATCTGTCTTTGGTTATTAAGACGATCTTCTTACTATTTGAGCCTTTTTTATAGTTACTCCCTTTCCATAATTTTCTCTTTCTTTTTTTGTTAAAGTTTCTATTCCATTTCCTTCTTCATTTTTATTTTGATTTCTTCAAGAGCTTTTTACTATTATTCTTTTTTCTTCTTCCTAAGCTTATCTTTCTCTTGATTTTCTTTTTATATTTTTTGAATAATTTACATCTTAAGTTCTTTTACAAGTTCATCGTTATTTTTCCTTGAATATCTTGTACCAAGTAAGCTGGATTACTCAAGCTTGTCTTATTTCTTCACGATTTCAAGCTTACTCTTTAAAGACTACTGAATTTATCGTAGATTATCTATCATCTTGTCTTCTTGTTTCGGTAACTTTGTTAATGATTTAGTGTGTTTTTATTTCTTTTTCTTAATTTATTCTAGTTTATGCCTTTCGCTATCCATTTTAAGTTTAACAAGGCCCTCGAAATCAGATTAAGCAGCCTCACTTTTTTTCTGCTTCTTAACCCGAAATGTTTCTCTCTTTTAGTCGATATCGGTCTCGGCTATAATCTTCTTCTCTGAACTTGCTCCTTTTTTCTTATTTGCATAAGTCTAATATATACTTTTAATCGAGTTTATTTTTTATTGGTTTTTCTTTAATCGTTATTAGCGCTGTCTTTGCCTCTATAATGCTTCAATATCTTCATTCTAATTTGGCTTTTATTAGACAACATTCAAATTTTTATCTAGCTTATTGGATGAATAAATTTTACTAACACTTTCGGAGTGTGATTTCTTTTTAGGCGATTAGTTTATAAGATTTATTTAAAATGCTTTTTCGCTGGCTAAATATTCAAGATATTTTTGATAGTAACTTAATTATTTATCAGTTGCTACTATATCTGCGAATTCAGAGTGCTCTTTGCCTTCCATCTTCTTCAAGGGAGCAATAACAAAAGGATCATTTTTTTCACCGAAGTTGATAAAGTCAGCTAATTTAGATGTGAAAATAAATTTGTTGTCATTAAGCATTTCAATTAAATAATTTTTATGGTCATCTGAAAAGTACACAGCTCTTTATTAAATTGAGCCTAATTAACTTCTCCATGTTTTCATTTACTATATCACATTTATAGATAACAATCTGAGATGATCAATTTCGCTTTTCAATTTCGATTTTTATCTTAATATATCAACCTGAATAAAAAAGTATGATACCTATTTTATCTTTTGCAATGATTTTTTCAACCGCTCTAGACATTAGTTTCTTGCTTGAACCGAGGTTGAAATTCGATGATATGCTGATGCTTTTTCTTTCAGTTTTTTGGTTTGATTAAGGAGAAATCCTTTGCAGTCTTCCATGTTAAGTAAAGGCATGAGACTGAAGTATGAGTAAAAATTTGGTGCTCCACTCTTGTTCATGCTGTCCTCATAGGATTTAATATCATCGTAATCATTACTACATTAATAAAATCTTACTTATGCTTTTCTTTTATACGACCTAACAATTAAAGCTTCTTCTAAAAATATGTTTTTTGCTTAGCTTTCTTATTAAGAGCCGCTTCGACATCACTTATTTT
>APMI01001579.1_pt1 | contig 29284 bp, 26 predicted proteins | sample 667938 | NCBI WGS metagenome assembly APMI01 (sample SAMN01084076, study PRJNA167559) | wastewater metagenome | biome: Wastewater | place: Denmark: Ejby Moelle, Odense | collected 2011-11-28
TGGCCCGGGACAGTGTGCGCTGCCCCGGGCCATCCCGTTACCAGCCGAAGGTGATCCCGGCGCGCCCGCCCGCCGATCCCCGGATTGTCGATCCGGCAAAGCCTCCGCTGACCCAGACATGGTCGTTCACCCGCGCGACCACGGCACCGGAAAAGCCCTGTTCGCCGCGATAGGTAGCGAGATTGAACGAGATGGCGACGCTTTGCCCTTCGGGCAGGAACGCGTTGCCGATGGCCATGGCGGCGGCGATCCCGCCATTGGCTTGGCGGGCTTGGCGTTCGAGAGCGGTCGTGCGCGAATCGATGCCGTCGACACGGCCCGCCAGAGCATCGACCCGGTTAGAGATGCCCGTCGTCTGCGCAGCCAGCGTGGCCAGCTGGCCCTGAAGGTTGACGATGTCCTGCGGGCCGACCGACGATCGGGTAACGCGCCCCTGCGCATCCACCTCGGTGAACTTTGGCGGCGCAGGCGGGCCTTCGCCACCACGGGCGAGCCCGGCGAACGTGTAGGTCGAACGGGAATTGCCCAGCGCCACCTCGTTTTCACGGCTTGCCTGCGCGCCATTGCCGATCGCCACGCTGCCCGCCAGGCCTGCCTCGGCACCGTTGCCGATGGCGATGGATGAATCTCCGGCATTGGCCTGGTTGCCGATGGCGACCCCGCCAGCGCCGCTTGCAGTGGAAGCATTGCCAAGCGCCACGGCTCCATCGCCGGTCGCGGTATTGTCCTTGCCAATGGCGACCGCGCCGGTTCCCGTGGCAAGGTTCGGATCGCCGATCGCGACTGCACCATTGCCCGCGGCGACATTGCCCGCGCCGATCGACACGGCCTTGCCCTCGGTTGCCTGCGCGCCTTCGCCTATGGCCACTGCGGCGTCGCTGTCGGCCACTGCACCCGATCCGATCGCCAAGGCATTGCGCCCGGTTGCGCGGGGCCGGACCGACCCTTCGCCCGAGTTGACCGCGATGTAATCCGTGCGCGAAAGCGCATTGTTGATCTGCTGCTGGGCGGCGATGGCGGTGATATAGAAATTCGCCTGCAGGGCATTGAGCTGGCCCAGATTGACGGCATCGGTTTCGGCAAGCCCGGCGGACACGTTCGTCAGGCGGCGCTCGTTGCCGATGGTGCCGAAGGAGACGGTGCCTTCCTCGTTGGCCACCGAACCGGCCCCAATGGCGACCGAATTGGCGGTAGTGACCAGCGCGCCATGCCCTAGCGCCGTGCCGCGCGTGGCCTCGACAGTCGCGCCGGTGCCGACCGCCGTTGCATAGTTCACGATCGGGAGCGTGTTCCCGGCAGCGTCATAGCGGCCAGATGCAGCGGCATAATTGCCGAGCACGAGATTGTTGTCGCCATTGGAGGTGGACGATGCACCGATCACGACATTCCCGGCCGGCTCATTTTCGGGCAGGCGGACAGGCAACTGTCCCGTTCCATCGCCCGCGTTGACGGCGGCCGAAACGCCGATGGCAATCGAGTTCGCCTTGGCGGTGAAGCTTTCTGACCCGATGGTTACGCTGCGATCCGCGGTGAAGGCACTGTTAAGCCCGGTCGCCAACGCGGAATTGGTGCCCCTGCTGTTGATAAGCGTGGTCCCTGCGCCACGGACAATCACGCCATTGCCGATGGCAAGGCCACCATCGGCGGCAACGGTGGCACCGCGGCCCAGCGCGACGGCATTATTGGCGCTGACCAGCGCAAAGGCGCCGATCGCCGTGCTGTTCTGGAAGGTGTTGAACAGGTCGGGCACACCCACAAGCGCACCGCCGCCCAGCGCCACATTGCTGAGGCCCGATGCGCGGGCCAGATAGCCGACGGATACGCTGCCGATCGGACCGGCGGCCGGCTGTATGATGACCGGTCCGGCTGCCATGGTAGAGCTTGCAACGGAGAACGCGCCCAGTGCGACGCTGCCCGGCGTCGAGCCCATCGCAAAAGTGCCAGTGCCCAGTGCGACCCCATGCCGATTCTGTATAACGGAGAACGAGCCGACTGCCGTGCCCTGCGTCGAATTGGGATCGATAATCGCACCAACGCCAACGGCGGTTGCGCCCTCCGCCAACGCGGTGGAACTGCTACCGCATTCGGTAGCCGCTTGCACAACGGCGCCATCATTGCACTGTGGCGTGGCATCGGCGTAGGCGGCGGTGGCAGCGCCAAGCGACAGCGCAGCAACCAGGGCTGCCTTGCTTGCGCCGCGCAAAAGAGACTCGTGTGTCATCGTACAATCCTCGATCAATTGAAGTTCGGTTTGGACGCGACCCGGCGAAGGCCAGCCCGCCCTTGGCGGTCGGCCCGGAGCGGCCCCGCTCGTTGCGCCGGGGTCCGCAGTTTTCAGGAAAGGATCAGCGCAGAGGCGCTGCTCTCGCGAAGGTCAGCAGTCGCCTTTACGCACGCCTTCGGTGGTCATCGTTCCCATCGCGCCGCTGGTCATGGTCGTGGTCGAACTGTCGCCGCGATAATCGGTCGAAACAGACATCTTTATGCCGCTGCAGGTCATGCCGAAGGCTATGGTCGAACCGTTGATCCTGACATCGTTCAGCGTGCAGGAATCTTTCGCCGCCTGTTCCTCAAGCGCCTTGCGGATCTGTTCGTCGCTGCCGTTGACAGTGCGATCGGCCTCTTCCTTCGAGATGCAGCGGCTTTCCTGCGGGCCTGCCACCTTTGCCCGGTCCGATGTCGTCTGCCACAGGCCGGGGTTCAGTCTTGGCCGCGTGGTGCCACCGGCCATTGCCGCGGCGGGACTCGCGCTGTCCGCCTTGGTTTGCTCAGGTTCCGGGGCGGAGCCGCACGCCGTCGCCAGCATCACGCAGGTTGCCATCAGGCAGGATCGGAAAGTCATGCTTGTCGCCTCTTTTGGGTGCTGCATGACGTTTGCTAAAACAGTTCCGGTAGGGTGTATCTCACCCGAACTGGGTAGCGTGATTTGTGACAAACCACACTATAAGCCACAGGTTCGTGCAAACAGGGGCACAGCATGATCCGAATCACCATTGTGGAAGATGATCCTGTGACTTTGGGACGCATTGAACACAGTCTTGTCGGTCTGGAGGACATGACCGTCGTCGGCACTGCCGCCAATGTTGCGCAGAGCCACCCGCTGATCGCGGCAGGCGGCTATGACGTGTTGCTGTGCGACCTTGGCCTTCCCGATGGCAGCGGCATCGATGTGATCCGCGCCAGCAGCACCGTCAATCCTGAAGCAGACATCATCGTCATCACCGTATTTGCCGAACAGGCCAAAGTGCTGAACAGCATCAAGGCAGGCGCGCGCGGCTACCTGCTCAAGGACGAAAATCTCGATGGCTGTTCCGAGCGAATCCGTGAAGTGCGCGCTGGTGGCTCTCCCATCAGCCCGATCATCGCCCGGCAATTGCTGCGCCAGCTGGCCCCGGCCACAGCGTCCGACGGACCCGAGGTTGCCCTGACTCCGCGCGAGACGGAAGTGCTCAACATGCTGGCCCGTGGCTTTTCCTATGGCGAGATCGCCGACATGCTGCATCTCTCGGCGCAGACCATCGCCACCCACGTCAAGAACCTGTACCGCAAGCTTGAGGTACGATCCCGGTCCGAAGCCGTGTTCGAAGCCAGTTCGCGTGGCATAATTTCGCTCTACTGATCCGGTATCGCCGCGTTGACTCTCTTGCCGCCCGCATTCCCTTCGGCCACCGCCATGCCACGGCTACTGGCGCGATTGTCGGCGTTTCTCGTGGCCATTGGCTTCTGGATCGTCGCCACCGCCGTCCTGCCTCCTGCCGTGCAGGCCGCGCAGCCGGAGAGCACGGTGGTGCATCTGTCAGACAGAGCCGCCGTATCCGTGCCGGCAGGTGATTACCTCTACAGCGATGCGCAGCAGCCTCCCACGGAAGGCTGGCAGCGCGCCAGCGTGCCCTTGCTCGATCTCTATGCCGCGCCGCGCAACCCCCAACCACGCGTTATGTGGGTGCGCTTTTATCTGGACACAGACTTGCCGGGCCCATCTCGCGCCGCGTCGGCCAGTGCCGTCCCGATCGCCTGGACCGCCGCCTACATGAGCGAGCGCTTCCGCTTCTTCATCAACGGGAGGGAGGTTTTCCGCAACTACGCCGACCCGGCGGACCTTCCGATGTCGACCTTCAAGCCGCAACTGGTAGGGCTGCCGGCGGCCTTGATCCGCCCTGGCCGCAATGAAATCGCGATCCGGCTCGAATCCGCAAAGATCTACACGCTCGGTGTCAGCCGCATGGAAATCGGCCCGGAAACAGCGATCCGCAAAATTTACAACTGGCGCTACATCACCCAGTTCCAGGGTGTGCTCGTCTCCAATTCCATGCTGGGTATCCTCGCCCTCTTTGCGATCCTGCTGTGGTTGCGGCGTCGGCAGGACACCACGCTGGGCTGGCTGGCGCTGCTCGGCAGTCTTTGGTTCATCCGTAACCTGCGCTACTACTATGAAGCGCCGCCGGTTCCGATCGACCTATACTGGCATGTGCAGATCAACATCATCTTCGCGATGATGGCGGTATTCTACTGCTTTGCAGCCCGCTTTCTGGACATCCGCAACCGGCAGCTGTGGACCATCGTGTCGCTTGGCATCGCGGCGACCGCGATCGTCAGCCAGCTGGTACTGACCAGCCTGGGCGTGGGCGATGTCTTCAGCCACCTGCTCGTCATTCCGCTGTCGATCGCCATCCTCGTCGTGTTCGGTCGGGCCGCTCTGGTGAATCGCAAGCCCGAGAATATCGCGATGTTCACCGCTGCGGCGATGGGCATTGCCTCGGCGATCCACGATTTCGGTCTCGGCATGAAGGCGTGGCAGGGCGTGCATTTCGCGCTGCTTCCCTATGCGGGCGTGATGATCTTCCTGGTCTTTGCCTTTGCGCTGGGCCGACGTCTGATCGATGCACTGGGCACGGTCGAGAACCTCAACGTCATCCTCGAAGAGCGGGTGGCCGTCGCCAGCGCCGAACTGGAGCGCAATCAAAAACAGATCCGCGAACTCGAAGTCGCCGTGGCGCTGGAACAGGAGCGCGAGCGGATCATGCGCGAGATGCATGACAGCGTCGGCGCCAACCTGATCTCCGCACTTGCTGTTGCCGAACATGGCGATGCATCCCGCCGCACAGTCGCCACGCTCAAGCGTTCACTCACCGACCTCAGGATCGCGGTCGATTCGCTCGAACAGGTCGATGGCGATATCACCCTGCTGCTGGCCAGTTTCCGCTATCGCATGGAGCCGGAACTGCGCGCTGCGGGCTGGCGTTTTGACTGGCGGGTCGAGAACGTGCCTGCCCTTGAATGGCTGGATTCGGCCAACGCCCTGCACGTCCTGCGCATTCTTCAGGAGGCGCTGAGCAATGCACTCACCCATTCCGGGGGCAATGTCATTACCTTCACCTCGCGTCTGTCATTCCGTGAAGGGAGACCCGGTGTCGAAATCATTCTCGCTGATAACGGTGCGGGTCTTGATCGGTCCCTTGGTGCTGATGTAGCCCGACCGCGCGGGAAAGGTCACCATAACATGATGGTAAGGGCAAAGGCCCTGGGTGCTCAGTTAACCATCGTAAACGCAAAGGAGGACGGGACACAGGTTTCGCTCTGGCTCCCGCTATTCAGATGATGCAGCAAGACGCCTCCGGCGTACGAAACGTGTTTCCGCGCCAGCACGCTCGAATGTGACGCTTGCGCCATCAAGCCGAGCTGTTGCCCGACCCAGCCAGCGCGCAAGATCCTACGCTCTGTCCACGAGGGCGCCCGTGATCTTGCTCACGAGATTGTCGCAACCGACGCCTATCTGGTTTCGCGCCGTCAGCGCAAGAAGGTCGAAATGCTGTTCGCTCAACTCAAGCGCATCCTCAGAATAGATCGTCTGCGCACGCGAGGTCCAAAGTAGTCGTCCGGTGAATACCGCGTCGGTACTCACTAGCTGTTACGAAGGTTGATCTCGGTGAATCCCGATCGTGCCCTATGGGCAACGGAAGCCATAGACGCCAAAGATATCGCGCAATTGGCCTGCTTCGGCCTTCCATCGCACCGACCAGAGCGTTTGGCAGATCATTCCCCCTCGCTTGATATCTGCGGACCGATAGCCATCAGCCCCCTGCGGACTGACCTCGAAACCAAGACGGTCCAGCTCAGTTATGGCTTTCTCCTCGGAGGAGCCGAGGGGGAAGGCTGTCTCAACCCGACGATCGAACTCAGGTTCTGCATTACGAACATCCGACGGCAGCTTATCCGCAATTGGCGGCAGCGGTCGGTAGGGTGCGCTGCCACAGGCAGACAGAAATCCGAGTAACACAGAAGCTGTAAACTGCCTCATGACCCTCAGTCTACCGGAACACGCCATAGTGGGAATCTCGGGCGAGCCGCCGGTTAGCCATTGATCGCTCACGGACGGTCATGGGCTGACGGGGTAGTTCTCAGATAGACCAGCCTGGCCATGGCGTAGCGCCTGGCGAACCGCTGCCTCGATCTGGCAACGCAGATAATCTTCGCGATGCTCTTCGGGCGCTGACAGGCTACCCTTCACAATCTTATCGATCGTGTTCGCTTCCCACTCGGCATAGGTCCAATAGTTGCCATCCATCTCTGCATCATGGCTGCCTTGACGCATGTCCACAACCGGGCGTTTGCCGTCATTCCTTGAATGGCATCTGTGGACGCCCCTTCGGATGCAAGCAGTAAATTGGGGCATGTTGGCACGTAGTCGGATGCTGTCATCTGTCCGGCCTCGATGAGCAGCGCCATATGCTGCGGGCCAGTATGGGAGTTCGCGGACCGGATCCATTACAGCTTTGCGCGCTTGGCTAGCGCTCTGCCATTCCCTGGTTCTCCCGGCCCCGTCTCGCCGACCGTTGTGCCATACCCTCCTTCGACCGCCTACGTCCCCGACGCCTCTGGTTGCTGCCGCGGCTTACGCCGCGACCGCCGCCGGAGCCCTGTAATCTTCGTTATTAGTGAGCAGCGCCCAGACCATGCGCGCCATCTTGTTGGCTAGCGCGACCGAGACCAGCATGCGCGGCTTGCGTGCGAGCATCCGTTCCATCCATGAGCCTGCCGCCGCACCATACCGGCTTGCCTGTCTCACCATCGAACTGCCGCCGATGATGAGCAATCGTCTGATCGTGCGCTCACCCATCTTCGAGATGCTCCCGAGCCGCTGTTTGCCCCCGGTCGAGTGTTGCCGTGGGGCGAGGCCAAGCCAAGCGGCAAAGTCCCGGCCTTTGCGGAAGGTTTCGATCGGCGGCGCCAGCGCGATAATGGCTGTCGCGGCGATGGGACCAATCCCCGGGATGGTCATCAGACGGCGTGCGGCCTCATCCTCCTTGGCGCGTCGTGCGATCTCACGGTCGAGCACAGAGATCTGCTGATCGAGCTCGCCTAGCATATCGACCATCAGCTTGAAGATAGGCCTCGCCGCCTCCGGCAAAGTCGCCGCCATCTCCTCTTCCTCGAGAAGATCAGCCAGCATCGTCATGTGTGCAGTGCCGCGCGGTGCGACCCAGCCATATTCCGCCAGGTGCCCGCGGATCGCGTTGATCAACTGGGTGCGCTGACGAACCGCCAGATCGCGCGTGCGGAACACGAGCCCCGCAGCCTGCTGATCTTCGCTCTTCACTGCCACAAAGCGCATGCCAGGTCGTTGCGCGGCTTCGCAGATCGCCTCAGCGTCGATCGCATCATTCTTGTTCCGTTTCACGAACGGTTTCACATAGGCAGGCGGGATCAGCCGCACATCATGCCCCAGGGCCATAAGCTGGCGCGCCCAGTGATGGGCACCACCGCACGCCTCGAGTGCCACCACGCAGGCCGGCTGACCGGCGAAAAACTCGAGTAACTTGGCTCTCGTCAACTTGCGACTGAACACCAACGCGCCGCACTCATCGGCGCCATGCGCATGAAAAACGTTCTTGGCGATATCCAGACCGATTGTGGTAACCTGTGACACGGACGCCTCCTCAGTGGTGCTTCAACACCTCCACTTTGCCATAAAGGCCGTCGGGGGGCGTCCACCCCATCAGCTTGGTCGTAGCTGCCTAGGGATGGCTAAGATCTTCGGTCACGCGAGTAGTGGAACAGCGCCGCCGGCGGATCGGATCCGGCGAAGGGCCGATCATCGCGGACGTAGGTCCACAGCCGTGCCGTATCGATCTTCCCCTTGGCCATGACTGGCACCGTCGTATCGTCGCCGTGCAATCGCTCGGCGGCCAGCACATGGGCCTCGATCAGCCGGTAGAGCGGCATCAGCGCGAACGTTGCCGCGCCGACCTGATCGGCCAACGTCCTCAGTTACGGGCACCGCACCGCGACGGCTTTCGAACAGCGGGACGCCGCCGGCAGATAGCTCATGGGCTGCTTCCCGATTGGGAACCTCCAACGGGGCGACCAGGATCGATACAACAATGCGCAATATCCCCGCAGGGGCTTTCCCAAAACCTGTTCTCAATTGTGTTTTCCCGAAATAGCGCATCGGAGATGAAGAAACGGGACGGTTTGCTATCCTTGAGGGGCCGGCTTAAAGAATCCGTGGTGATCGACTTAACGGCAATGTGGAGCGGCTGCTGTCCGGCGGGTCGAGAGGATCGAACGGCGGGTTTTGTCGGATCCCGTTGTTCGCGTCACCAAAGGGGAACGGCGATACGTGGTCGGGTGCTTCCGGTTCGCCGGGCCGGGAATTGTCGCCTTAATAGCGGTCGTTTAACAGTTCTAAGATTGACGTCGGAACTTGTCGTCCGTTCAGGTAGGGCACGAACGCAGCGTTACACCGCTCCAACTTCGTCAACATCGTCATCCGGCCCGCCTCTGTTCCGGACGTCCGGGCCCCTTGGCCAAGGCATCGGAACCGGCCATACATTCATCTAGCTGCTGTACTGCTGAAAGACTTGGGCAGGTACACACCGCCATTCACGCCCCCGGTGTCGAACGGCAAGTTTCGGCAGAAAGCGACCTTCAGCACGTCGCACCGATTGACAACGATTTCAGGTGGTCTGACGCGGTAGCTCGGAACGCCAATGCATGGTTAGGCGCCGATATGGCGCCCGCAAAGTTCCGCCTTACGACACGGGCCGCAGCGTATCGATTCCGGTGCTCTTGTCTGTTTCTGGTTCAGGCGGCGCCTTCTTCAAGTCGCGGTAGGACGGCAGATCGGGCGCGTTCGCAGGCGTCGGCGCAGCTTCGAGCCGGGCAATTATCCGCTTCATCCGGGTGATCTCGCGCACCTGCGCGTCGATGATGCCATCGGCAAGCTTGCGGACTTCGCGATCCTTGATGTGAGCCCGCTCGCTGGTCATGATCGCGATGGAATGGTGAGGGATCATGGCCTTCATGTAGGATACGTCGTCGACGGTTTCCTGGCTCCGGACCAGCCAGAGCGCGAGTGCGAATACCACGGCGCTGCCGATTAGGATGCCGGTCTTGACCCGGACGTCGGGGTACATGCTCCACATGAAGCCAAGCATGATCACGGTCATTGCCGCGCCCATCACGACCGCCATCCAGGTCCGGGTCTGACTGAACTCGACGTGGCTCAACGCATAGGTGTTGAGGTACATCAGGCCGAACATGACAACAGTCGAAGTCGCGATCATCGCGGCGCACCGGCCGAAGCCCATTTTCATGCCGCCCTGCTGGTCATCCATCGCCGGTCCTTTCACATTGTTGCGGGCACAACGATAGAACCCGACCGGCAGCGATAAGTTTCGGACGGACAACACAGATCGGCGATCCGCCTTGGCCTTCAATCCTCAAGCCTGTCGAGGATCGGGCAGTCGGGTCGTTCGCCGCCGGCGCATTCCCTGGCAAGATCAAGCAGGGTCCTGCGCATGTCTTCCAGTGCGCGAGCCTTGCGTCCCAGTTCCTCGGCGCGGGCCATGGCCAGTGCCTTGACCTCGCCGCTGGCGCGGTTGCGGTCGGACCAAAGCGCCAATAGCGAACCGATCTCCTCGATGCCAAAACCGAGATCGCGCGCGTTGGCGATGAAGTGCAACCGGTGAACGTCGGCATCGCTATAATCGCGGTAGCCGCTGTCCCGCCGCGCCGCCGGCGGAATCAGGCCGATCATTTCGTAATGGCGGATCATGCGTTCCGACACCCCGCTGGCGCGTGCTGCGGCACCGATGTTCATAGCGCCTGCCGGTTCAGCCGCAGGGCATTGGTGACGACGCTGACCGAAGACAGAGCCATCGCGGCGGCGGCTATCATCGGCGAGAGCAGGATGCCGAACAGCGGATAGAGCAGGCCTGCCGCAACCGGCACGCCGGCCGCGTTGTAGATGAAGGCGAACAGCAGGTTCTGGCGGATGTTCGACATCGTTGCCTGGCTCAGGCGCCGGGCGCGCACGATGCCGGTCAGATCGCCCTTGAGCAGGGTTACACCTGCGCTTTCGATAGCGACGTCGGTGCCCGATCCCATGGCGATGCCAACGTCTGCAGCGGCGAGCGCCGGGGCATCGTTGACCCCGTCGCCGGCCATGGCGACGACGCGGCCTTCCGCCTTGAGCCGCGCGACCACAGCACTTTTCTGATCTGGCAGGACATCGGCCTCCACTTCTTCGATGCCCAGCCTGCGGGCGACGGCTTCGGCGGTCGTGCGATTGTCGCCTGTCAGCATGACGACACGGATGCCTTCGCGACGCAGGCCTTCGAGCGCTTCGGGGGTGGTCGGCTTGACCGGATCGGCGATGGCGATGGCGCCGCCGGCCTGCCCATCGATTTCGACGAAGATCGCGGTCGCGCCTTCGCGTCGCAGGTCATCGGCAGCCGCTGAAAGTTGCGCCGTATCGATGCCTTGTTCCGTCAGGAACCGGGCATTGCCAAGGACGATCTTCTTCCCCTCGACGATGCCCAACGCGCCACGGCCGGTGGGCGAGTCAAACCCGTTTACGGCGGACAGTGCTATGTTGCGAGCCTTGGCGGCCTCGACGATCGCGAGCGCCAGAGGGTGCTCCGAGGACTGCTCTACGGCCGCAGCCAGGCGAAGCACATCGTCTTCGCCGGACCCTGCCGCCGGCACGATCGCGGTGACTGCCGGATGGCCCTCGGTGAGGGTCCCGGTCTTGTCCACAACGAGAGTGTCGACCTTTTCCATGTACTCGAGCGCCTCGGCGTTCTTGATCAGCACACCGAGCCGCGCGCCGCGTCCGACGCCGACCATGATCGACATCGGCGTGGCGAGCCCAAGCGCACAGGGGCAGGCAATGATCAGCACTGCCACGCCTGCGACGAGGCCATAGGCGAAGCGCGGTTCCGGACCCCAGATGCTCCACCCGGCGAAGGCCAGGACAGCGACGGCGATCACCACGGGGACGAACCAGCCGGAAACCTGGTCTGCCATGCGCTGGATCGGCGCGCGCGTCCGCTGAGCTTCGGCCACCATCTGGACGATACGGGCGAGCATCGTGTCGCGCCCGACCTTGGTGGCGGTGATGACGAGCGCGCCGGTCTGGTTGAGCGTGCCGCCGATCACCGCATCGCCCCGTGCCTTGGTGACCGGCATGGACTCGCCGGTGACCATCGACTCGTCGAGCGACGACCGCCCGTCCTCGACGCTGCCATCGACCGGCACCTTCTCGCCAGGGCGTACGCGCAGCCGGTCGCCGACGTTCACGGCTTCCAGGCCGATTTCTTCCTCGGCGCCGTTGGCCAGCAGACGGCGAGCGGTTTTCGGCGCCAGACCGAGCAGCGCCTTGATGGCGCCCGATGTACGTTCGCGGGCGCGCAGTTCGAGTACCTGGCCGAGCAGAACCAGAACAGTGATGACTGCCGCGGCCTCGAAGTAGACCGCGACGCTGCCATCGGCATTGCGGAAGGCGGGTGGGAACAGCGCGGGAGCGAGCGCGCCCACCATGCTGTAAGCCCAAGCCACGCCGGTGCCCATCGCGATCAGCGTGAACATATTGAGGTGGCGGGACTTCAGCGAAGCCCACCCGCGCTCGAAGAACGGCCAGCCCGCCCAAAGCACGACCGGCGTTGCCAATACCAGCTGGATCCATGCCGATAGCCGCATCGGCAGAAGGTGGTGGATCGCCGGGAACAGGTGTCCTCCCATTTCCAACAGGAAAACCGGCAGGGCAAGCAAGAGACCGATCCAGAACCGCCGGCCCATGTCCGCCAGTTCGGGGCTTGGCCCATGATCGAGCGATACCGTCTCCGGCTCCAGTGCCATCCCGCAGATCGGGCAGGCGCCTGGATGGTCCTGCCGGACTTCGGGGTGCATCGGGCAGGTCCAGATCGTCCCTTCCGGGGCATCGACCGGTGCCGCAGGTTTCAGACAGAGCTCGGGATCGGCCACGAACTTCACCCGGCACTTGTCGCTGCAAAAGTGCCACTCATGGCCGGCGTGCATCGCATGGTGCGGGGTCTTCGCCGGATCGACCGTCATCCCGCAAACGGGATCCTTGACCTGTGCCGGCGCTGCTTCGCCATGCTGATGATTGTGCTCGCAATGCGCCATGCTTCACCTGTTTGCTCTATGAAGCCCCCGTCTGTGGACCTTGACACAATGTCAGGGTCAAGCGGATTTTGCTCGCTCGGAGTTCCCGGTTCCCGCTCCGCCGCCGCGCCCGTGATGCCCGCCGTGCACGAAGAGATGCATCAGCGGCAAGTGAGAACCAGCGCGTCGGACAGAAGGCCGAGTGCGTGCTGCCAGTCGTTTTCGCGGGCAGACCGACTCAATCGCCTATTAAAGCTGAGGAAAGCGGGAACCCGCATTTCGCTCTAAAGTTGAAAGGGTGGTGCGTGAATGTCAGGCGGGGAACGTGAATACAGACGATCTTTATCGAATTCTGCGAACGGGCCATGCGCAGGCGCAGGGCATTGTCGATACTATTGCCGACCCGTTGCTTGTGCTCGATCAAGCGCTCTGTGTGCAGGCGGCCAGCCGTTCATTTTTCGCCAGGTTCCGCGTCGATCGTTTCGACACCATCGGAAAGATGGTGTTCGACCTTGGCAATGGTCAATGGGACATACCGGAACTCCGGCGCTTGCTTTTGGAGGTGGTGCCCAAGGCCGTTGCAATCGTCAATTTCGAGGTACAGCACGATTTCCCCCACCTTGGCCCCCGAACCATGATGCTGACGGCGCGGAAGTTGTACCAGCCTGATGGTGGGGGGCACTCGATCCTACTCACGATCGTCGATGTTACAGAGTTGCAAGAGCGCGATGCTGCCAAGGACTTGCTATTCGGTGAACTGCGGCATCGCATGAAGAACCTGTTAGGCGTAATCCAGGCATTGGCGCGGCAAACTACAACCCAAGGCCGGACCGCAGAACAGTATCGCGATGACCTTATCGGGCGATTGAGCGCACTCCTCGCAGCGGAAAACCATGCTTTTGACGAGCAACAGAGCACCGACCTAAAGGAACTGATAGAGCATCTTCTGGCTCCATATTGCACCGAAATGAGAGCAGTGACGATAGATGCCGGGCATGCTGTCGAACTTATGCCCCGGCAGGTCACGGCGCTCTCGATGGTCTTGCATGAGTTGGCGACAAACGCGGCCAAATACGGGGCGTTATCGGTCGTGGATGGCCGGGTTCGGATCGGCTGGCGCCTGAACGATGGAGGCGACAATCTGACAATCACCTGGTCGGAAAGTGGCGGACCGCCCGTGGCCCAGCCCTCGGCAAAAGGCTTTGGGACAAGGCTGATCCAGACGACGGTGGAGTACGGCCTACGAGGACAACTGGAACTGGATTACGCCGACGACGGTTTGCACAGCAAGATCGTCATTCCGCTCGGGAGTGCTGCTCCCCGAGATTGAGATTTCCCCGACAATAGGGCTTTTCAGCCTCGCTCTGGAATGCCGTGAATTGGCCGGCAGCCGCCGCAAAAGCTGATGGGGTGGACGCCCCCCGACGGCATCGATGTGCCAAAGTGGAGGTGTTGAACACCACTTGAGGGAGGCGTCCGTGTCGCAGGTTATCACAATCGGGTTGGATATCGCCAAGAGTTCGTTCCACGCGCATGGGGCCGATGAACGCGGTGAGGCGGTCTTCAGCCGCAAGCTGAGCCGGGGCAAGCTGCTCGACTTCTTCGCCACGCAACCGGCCTGCCTCGTCGCGATGGAGGCATGCGGCGGCGCGCATCACTGGGCGCGCGAGTTGACGCAGTTCGGCCATGAGGTGCGACTTATCCCGCCCGCCTACGTCAAACCGTTCGTGAAGCGACATAAGAACGATGCGGTCGATGCAGAGGCTATTTGCGAGGCAGCGCGGCGACCGGGCATGCGCTTCGTTGCGATAAAGACGGAGGAGCAGCAGGCTGCCGGTATGGTCTTCCGGACCCGCGACCTACTGGTCCGGCAGCGCACTCAGCTCATCAATGCATTGTGGGGTCATCTTGCCGAATATGGCTGGGTAGCTCCGCGCGGCAAGGCTCAGATGACGATTTTGGCGGACTTGCTCGACGAGGATGAAATGGCTTCGTCATTGCCCGAGGCGGCACGCGCCATGTTCCGGATCATGACCGATATGCTGGCCGAACTTAGCGATCGGATCGCCGACCTGGACAAGGAAATCGCACGTCGCGCCCGCGAGGATGAGGTTGCCCGCCGGCTGATGACGATCCCTGGCATCGGGCCGATCGCTGCTACCGCGATCGTGGCGCTGGCGCCTCATGCTGCCACGTTCAGCAAGGGTCGCGACTTTGCCGCGTGGCTGGGCCTCGCTCCGCTCCAACACTCGACGGGAGGCAAGCAGAAGCTCGGCCGCATCTCGAAAATGGGGGAGCGAACGATCAGGCGGCTTCTCATCATCGGCGGTAGCGCGGTCGTGAGGCAGGCTACGATACATGGCGCGGGGCCAGGCTCGTGGCTGGAAGGGATGCTAGCGCGTAAGCCTCGGATGCTCGTCTCGGTGGCGCTCGCGAACAAGATGGCGCGCATCGCTTGGGCGCTGATGACCAGGAAAGAAGATTACAAAGCTCCGGTCGTCGTTGCAGCGTAGGGCTGCGACGAAGGCCAGAGGTCGTCGGGAGACGTAGGCGGTCGAAGGAGGGTATGGCACAACAGTCGGTAAGACGGGGTCGGAAAACCAGAGAATGGCGTAGCGCTAACCAAGCGCGCAAAGCCGATGTGGATCCGGTCCGCGAACTCCCATACTGGCCCGCAGCCATAGGCTGCATCAGAGGCCGGACAGACGAGAGCACCTGACTACGTGCCGAACCTCATTTACCGCTTGCTTCTTTAGGGGCGTCCACAGACGCCGTTCGGTACGTGATCCTACGTTAACACTGCATCGTTCAACGACTCAGGCGAACATGTCCTTGGGAATATGCGTAATGCGGCAGGCTAGGTCCGCCTCGCCGGACGCCACGATATAATGGCCCGGGCTGCTCTCGTCCTCGTCGCCATCGATCACGCCGGTCGTGAAGACCACGTCGCGGATATAGAGCATGTCCTCGATCGGCCTCGTCAGTTCGTCATCGGCCTCGAGCAGCGGGCGATGCTCGGCAGCAACCACCTGGGAAGGATCGTCGCGATCCAGGATCGACCAGTAGGTCCGATAGATGCCGACGATCTCCTTGGGCTCGACGCCGTGCCAAAGGGTGAGCCAGCCCCGGTCGGTGAGGACAGGCGGCGCCCCGCCACCCATGCGCGCGGTGGCGACGGTGGCGCTGTGGGGCCGGATGCCGGGCGCGGGATAGGGCTTCCAGTGGCGCGCGTCCGGGGAAGTCGCGAGATTGATCGAAGGCCCGGCACGCCATTCGCTGCCGGGCGGATAGGCGAAATAGAGGTCACCGAGCGGGCGCGTCTGCGCCCAGTATTGCCCATCGATCAGACCCTGGAAGATCAGCATGTCCTTGTTCTGGTGATCGAGCACGATGTCGGAAAACTCCCAGTCGAGCCCGTTGTCCGATCGGTACAGGGTGGTCGAATGGCGTTCCGGGCTGACCGAGCAGCTCGTCATCAGCCAGGTCTGGCCGACCCGGCTGATCCGGGCATCCTCGACCCCGTAGCACTGGAAGCTGGCACGCGGCGCGATCGCGCGGTCATAGTGGATCGCGTGGATCGCGAGGCCGTCCGGCGTCAGCTCCACCGGGAGCAGCCAGGACAGCGAGGTCAGCGCCAGCACGCGCCAGCCGCCGCCCCGCAGCAGGAACTTGCGCGGATCGGCGGTATCGACGAGTTCGAGGGGCCAGGCATCGAGGATGTAGCGGCCGGTGCCCCTCGGCACGATCGTGCCGGGGGCAAGGTCGCCGTCCGCTTCCCAGCGAATGGCGTGGACATGGCCATCGCGGATCGGCTGCCGTAACGCTTCGGCGATGCGGACCATCATCAGCAGGTTGCCGTTGGGCAGGCGGGTCAGACCCGGATTGAACGCGCCCAGCACATAGGTTTCAGCCTCCAGATGTCCCGCAAGCGGCGAGTGCCGCAGATCGATATCGCCCGGCGTGAGGACGAGGCGGTCGATGGCGTAACGGCTCATGGGTGGTCGAGCCGCGTTTCCACCCGCATCAGCGAGAGCGCGGTTCGGCGCGGCTGGGTCAGCATCACCTGGACCGCGACGGCGATGTCCTCGGCGCGCAGCATCTTGTGCGCGTTGATGAGCTCGACCTGCTTCTCCGGCGGGAACTCCGGATACTGGAAGTCCGCGCCGGTGAAGCCCGGCTCGATCAGCCCCACCTTGATGTCGCGTTCGGCAAGTTCCCTGCGCAGCGACTGGGCGAACGCTTCAATCCCCGCCTTCGCGGCGACATAGATGGAGGAGCCCGGCCGGCGCGAAACCGCCGCCATCGATCCGATCAGGACAAGGTCGCTCCCCGCGCCCATCCGCTTGATCGCGGCATGGCTGGTGGCGAGATAGGCGGTAAAATCGACGGCGATCTGGTAGCGCAGTTCGTCCTCCTCAGCGTCGGCGAGCGCGTCGGCCGGCACGGCGGCATTGATGACGGCAATGTCGATCCCACCGAGATAGCGCTCCGCCGCTTCAAAAAAGCGGCCGACGTTGGTGCGCTCGGCCAAATCGAGCGCGATCCCGTCGCCCCTGCCGACCTCGCCGATACGTGCGAGCGCATCCGCCAGATAATCTGGATCGCGCCCGCAGACGAAGACGTCGACGCCCTCGGAGGCAAGCAGCACGGCGATCGCACGGCCGATGCCGGTGGTGCCGCCGGTTACAATCGCCTTGCGGCCGCGCAACTCTGGCATGGCCGTATGCGCATCGGCAACGTTGGTGGCAGGTCGTGTGGCAAGTTCGGGCATGATCGCTCCTTTCAATCGGGTTACCAGATCACGCTCACCCGGCTGCTTGCGGGTAAGCGGAAATCGATGCGGTCCGGCGCCTGCGCGCGCGGGCTGATGCGATCCCCGCCGGCGGTGGTCACCGTAAAGCGCGGCAACGGGGCGCGGCCCGTGCGGATCATGCTGAGCTTCGCCTCGCGCTCCTCGCATCCCAGCAACTGGACGCTGAGCGCGCGTTCGGCGGGGCGTTCGCTGCTCACCAGGAAATGATCGCAAAACAGGCGGAATGGCGCGTCGCGGACATGGTGGAAACAGCGGCTGGCGAACACGAAGGCCGCACCCGCGCCGTATATTTCCTGGCCGACCTGCCCCGCCTGCTGCCCGTCGATATAGAGATCCTCGACCGGGAAGGAGAGTTCGCGATCGATATGACCGTTGGTCGGGCGCTGCTGGGGCGAGAGCGCCTCTTCGGGCAAGGCGTCGGGATAATAGAACCAGGCGCGGTCGAGCGCGTAACGGCAATATTCCGTGAGCAGCAATCGCACCGCCGCATCGACGTCCGGGCCGCTGTCCTTCAGATAGCGTTCGAACGCGGCGAAGCTGTCGAAGCATTCGTAGAGCGCCATGTAGGGCGCATCGTGCAGGGCCGTCACGCCCAGGAAGTTGCGATAATAGCGCGCGTGTCCGATCTCGGATTCCCAGATCGCCGTGTTGTGGAAGAAGTTCGCCAGATAGACATAGCTTTGCTCGAGGTACTTCTCCTCCTCGGTGATCCGCCACAATCGCAGGCACGCCGCCGCGCCCCACGCGGTCAGATTGGCCTGGTAATTAAGTTCGAAGCGCATACCCCGGGCGGCGTCGATCGCAATGCGCGCCTCATCGAGATAGGCCTTGTCGTCGGTCAGTTCGAAAGCCTGGAGCATCACATAGGCATACATGCCGCCGACGTCGGTCTGGCCCAGCCCCTGATCGTCGCGCGCTTCCTGCAGCACGTGGAAATCGCGCACATCAAACTGGATGGGCCAGCGATAGTGGAAGTGGCGGGCAGCCTTGATCCCGTAGCCTATCGATTTCCGGAAGAGGCGCATGGCCTGCTTGTCGCCGTCGATCGCGAGCCGGCCGAGCTTCGACAGCGGATGATAGAGATACCAGCTGTCGACCGCGTGCTTGTTCTTGTCCTTGCCCACATTGGGAAGGTAGCGCCGCAGCGCCTTGAGCCTGGGGTCGTAGAACTTGCCAAGACCCGCGGCGAGGTCGGCGCCGATGGGGGCCTTGGTTCCGCTCCAGGTCTCGAAATCGCGAAGTGAGGACAGCACGCTCAGCTGCACCATCGAATCCGGATATTCGGCGGCCGTGTAGGGATGGACATACCGGTGGCCGTAATGCCGAACCGTCGCCTTGGACGAGTGCGAAAGGTCGTCGAGCGACCGTTCAGCGCGCGCCACCCAGTCGCGATAGTCGCTCTCCGGTGTTGCCAGATGCGGCAGCACCGCGCCCATAAGGGCGAGATAGCGCCTCGCAACCGCACGTTCGTCGCCCTCGCTCTCGTCATGGAACGCGATCAGCGCGTCGGACAGCACCGTTTCCTCGCCGGCGGGCAGCGGGGCGACCGGAGGTGTTCCCTGTTGCGGCGGGGTCGGCAGCAGATAGCCGATCTCGGGCCAGACACCGCCGACTGCACCATCGGGCTTGGTGCCGGTCGCCAGAAAATAGGGGTTGAGGCGCGTGAGATCCTGAAAATAGAGGACACTGCCGAACGCGGGCTCCGTCAGGCGGAAATAGATCGCGCCGGTGTTGAGCCCGCGCTGGGCCGCTTCCACCGTGCCGTGCGCGCCCAGCGGGTCATCGTGCGCGTCAAGCAGATAGAGGTCGCGCGGCACAAAGGACGTGAGCAGCGCCGCGGCGGGTTCGACGGTCGTCGTGACCCGCAGGATCGGAAGAGCGCCTTCATGAAGGCTGATGGCAATACGATGCGTGCCGATCGCGCTTTCCACCTCGATCCGGGCAGCCTCGCCCGGCCTGGCGCGCACCGTGCGCGCCTGGCGATAACCCGCGGGCAGGAACGCCGTCCGCATGGCGATCCCGCCACGGTTCCCCCGGCGGACGATCATCCAGATCGCGTCGTGGCCCGCGCAAAGCCCGATCTTGCGACTGCCCAGGGCAAGGCCTGCCAGGGGCCGCATCGTCCCTTCCCCCAGTTCCTCGCGCAGCAACGCCACGCCAGGCGTGACCACGCCTTCGCGGGTAACCGAAGGTACCCGCTTCTCGCGAACGGCGTGCATCGGCCTCAGGCCGGTTGCAGATTGATCGCGTGAGGCTCGGCAGGCGGCAGGCCGGCACTGTCCGCCTGTGCCATCAGTTCCTGCTTGCGCGCCAGCATCGCGTCGCGCAGCGCCATCAGATCGACATCGGCCTGGCGGCACTGGGCGAACATGCCTTCGGACGGCATCTCCTCCTCGTGCACGTGGTGCTTGATTTCCTCCGACAGCACCTTGACCTTCGCGTCGTAGAAGTCGTCGCCCGGCGCTCCGGCCTCGATGTCGTTGATCAGCACCTTGGCGCCGTCATGCTCGACATAGGCTTCATCGAGTGTGTCGTCCTCGATCTTCCCCCGGAAGGCGGGATAGAAAATCTCCTCCTCGAGCGCGGTGTGTATCTTGAGCTCGACACAGATCCGGTGAGCAAGCTTCTTCTTCGCACTTTCCCCGCTCGCCCCTTCATATTGTGCGAACAGGTCTTCGACCGTGCGATGGTCTGCCTTCAGCAAGGCGATAGCGTCAGTATAGGTTTGGTCCGGCATACGATGTCTCCTTGCAGACGTGTCAATCGCGAGCCCGCAGACGCAGGCCAGTTGACCTCCGGCGTCGCGCCAGCCGCGGGTATGCGGTTCGGGATCGCGCACCACCCATGAACCACTCAACCTGGGATGGGTTGCGCGTGAGCGCCGTTCACTAACATGCATCACAGCAAAAATCGGACGACGCGGGATCAGCGGACGTCGAAGCGAGCTCCACGGCAGTCGCGGCGCCACAATAACCGCAGGAAAGAAACGAGCTGCCCCGCCGCAAGCTGGACATTTTTGAAAAGCCCGTGGTGGCTCGGGTGGAGATATGCTTCTGGTTTTCTCGTGATGTGAACAGGAGCGTGGCGTGCATCGATGCGGGCGATTTCCCGCAGGTAAAGATTGACGTCCTCCGACGTTACCGCGCGGATTTGCCCTTCTCCATCCTCGTATTCGAACAGGTGCTGCCCCGGCAGGTCCTGACACTGCCAGACGATGCGTGCGACGCGCCGGTCCTGCAGGCGCAGGTTCCACTGCCTGCCGCTCTTGCCCCGGAAGCGGAACCGCAGTTCCCCGCCGTCGATCCGGACATGACGCCTGCCCAGCGCGGTCAGCCCGAAACTGCGGTTGGCGCGGGCGTATTCGGCATTGCCGACCCGGATCATGGTCTTTTCAAGCAGGTAAACCACCGTGGCAAGAACCTTCTCGCGCGGAAGGCCGGCGTCGCTATCGGCACTGTAGACCAAGCCCGCTTCGTCGATGCTCCCGGCCACTACCGGTTCCCTATTCTCCATGCGGGAAAAGCGAAGAACGCACCATCCGCCGATGCCGCGGAAAAGGAACACACACATGCGTTAGCGATGGCTAGCCGGATGGATCGCGGATCGTTCCGCCCTGAGGATGGCTTGTACAAGCGACGCATCCCCGGTGACCACATCCGTTTCCGTTGGAGACCACCAATGATGGAAGAAGCGAAAAGCGTCCGAAGGCGTCAGGACCGGCAGCCTGACGAAGATCAGCAAAGCCGCCCGATCGTCGTCCATAACCATCCCGAGGAGGCCAACCGCTGTTCAGGTCAAGCCGACGCCATGAAGAAAACCGGCATGTCGCCCCAACGGTCCGATAAAGCGATGAAGAACCGGGTGGGCCAGTCCGGTGTGCATGACCACGCGTTCCAGGATGACCTTGACCGTGAGCTCCGGGAACCTGGAGCGGACACGGCCGGCACCGGGGGAGCCGGTGCGGCTCCGGACACCCCTCGCGAAGAGAATAGCAATACCTGATATCGAAACGCCCTTTCGGCGCTCTCTGCAAATTCTATCCGCCCCTGCAATAGTCCCATTGTGGGCCTCTTCGATGCCCGCGCGCTATATTCTTTCGCTCGCCTCCGGTGAGGATTGATCGACCATCTCGCTGCAACGTACCCAACGGGTAGAAAGCCGTCTTATGCGTGGCGCGGGGGCAATGGTAAAAGATCAATATCTCGCCGAGGCATCATCGGTCTAACCAATCCGCCAGCGAAAGCCTGGAGCATGGCGCGGTTTCGGCCTGCATGGCGGAGCGCATGACCGCCAGGGCACCTTCGCCTTGCGCCATGTCCAGCGGCGCCACCGCATCGCTGGGAACCCACAAGCCGTAATCCCGCATATGCGCATCCGCGGCCGTGAACAGAACGCATATCTCGGTCGCGATCCCGGTGAGAATGAGGCGCCGAATACCAAGCTTGGGCAAGAGAACCCCGAGATTTGTCGCGTAAAACCCCGAGAACTGGGGCTTGATGATAAAGTAGTCGTCGTGGCGCGGATCTAGCAGTCCGTCGCCTGGCATGGGGCGCGCGCGGTCAAGCAGTTGGGAGCGTTCCGAATGCCATTCGCCGAAGTTGTCATTGACGTAGATGACCGGGACGCCGAGCCGATAAGCACCGGCCCGCAGGTTTGCCAATGGGCGGGCAATGGCCTCGACACGCCGGCGCGCGTCTGCCCCTCCTTCGAACTCAAAGGGGTTGACCACATCGATGAGCAGCAGGGCCGTCCCATTCCCGGACTGATCCCGCGCCGGCGCAAGAGGGGCGCGATCGGCAAGATTCCGTTTCATGCTGGTCTCAAAACGAGAAGAATAAGGAAGTTCCCCAGCATCAACGCGGAGAAAGGATCGCAACCCGTTCCGGATCGTTCAGATCAGGCATGATGCATCCCGCTTTCCGACCGCCACGCATTCCGGTCACATGTGGAGCACGACGATGACCTCCCCTGAATCAGAGCCGACACAATCCCTCGCCGCGTTGTACAAGGCGATGGAAGGGGACGACCGCAATCCGCTTACATCCGCGAAGACGTTCGTTCGCGGAGAAGGCCCTCTTCACGCGCCCATCATGCTGATCGGCGAACGTCCGGGTGACCAGGAAGATCGACAGGGGCATCCGTTTGTCGGTCCCGCGGGGAAAATGCTTGACGCCTGCCTGAAGGAAGCGGGCCTCGACCGTTCCTGCGTATTTCTCACGAACGCCGTCAAGCGCTTCCGCTTTTCGGTGGCAGGCAAGCGCCGCCTGCACGAAGCTCCCAATGCGGGCGAGATCCACCATGCTCGCTGGTGGGTTGGCCGCGAAATCGCGCTGGTCTCACCGGCGGTGGTCGTGACGCTGGGGGCAACGGCGCTTCGGGTCGTCGCCGGACGTGCCACCCTTGGCCCGGTTCGCGGCGAAATTCTCGACGTGCAAGGCATACCGGTCCTGCCGACCATACATCCCGCCTTGCTGCTGCGACGCCGCCGGAGCGACTACGCGCAGGAGCGTGCTTCTTTCATTCATGACCTCGCCCGTGCCAAGGCCATTGCCAACGAAAGAAACGGACAGCCGCGGTAAACGCGGACGGACGGCATTCCGGCTCGACAACATCGTCCGGGACCAGCCGCAGGGCCGCCCTGCGGAGCCATTCCTCACCGCTTCTCAGACTTGCGTTTGCCTGTTTTGCCGTCCGTGGCCGCTGCGGTCTGCAGTTCACGATCCTTGAGGGGATACTGCTCCGGCTTCACCGGGCTCTGGATGGACGTGGCCGCATGAAGCCTGTCGTTCTCGACACGATCGGGGCTGTCTGGGTCCAGCGGCTCGTGCGCAGAGGTTTTCGGCATGGTGCTCTCCTGTATTGCAGAACAAGGTGGCGGACGGGTGTGCGTTCCAAATGCAGTCGGGGCTGATCCCCTGATCCGATTGCAGGCGGGCAAAAAAGGCCGGATCGGCCAACGATCAAGTGCGAGAGGCAATCTGCCCGGGCCGGAGCACGACCTTGGTCCAGGTGTCCTGCTGCTCCTTGAAATTGCGATAGCCGGTGGCGGCTTCCTCCAGCGGAAGGCGATGGCTGATCAGGAACGTCGTATCGAGCGTTCCGCCTTCGATCCGGGCGAGCAGATCCTTCATGTAGCGCTGAACATGGGTCTGCCCGGTGCGCAGTTCCAGGCCCTTTTCCATCAACGCGCCCAGCGGAAACGTATCGGCAAACCCGCCATAGACACCTGGCACCGAAACGCGCCCGCCCTTGCGGACGGCCAGCAGCGCCTGCCGGAGCGCGCTGGCCCGATCCGCGCCGAAACCAATCTTCTGCTTTGCAATGTCGAGCAAGTTGTCAATCGCGTAGCCGTGGGCTTCCATTCCCACCGCATCGATCACGGCGTCGACGCCAAGGCCGCCAGACATTTCCATGAGTGCGTCTAGCACATCGGACTCGCGGAAATTGATCACCTCCGCGCCAAGGCCGCGCGCCAGTTCCAGCCGGTGGGGATAGTGGTCGATCGCGATTACTCGTGCCGCGCCCATGGCCAGCGCTGATTGCACGGCGAACAAACCTACCGGACCGCAACCCCAGACCGCCACGGTATCGTCCTGTTCGATGCGGGCGTTTTCCGCCGCCATCCACCCCGTGGGAAGAATGTCGGAAAGGAACAGCACCTGCTCGTCGTCAAGGTGATCGGGCACCGCGATCGGGCCGACGTCGGAAAATGGCACGCGGACAAATTCCGCCTGCCCCCCTGAATAGCCCCCGGTCATATGCGAGTAGCCGAACATCCCCGATGTGGCGTGTCCGTAGACTTTTTCGGCTATGTCCTGCTTTTCCGTCGGATTCGAATTGTCGCAGGCGGAAAATGCCTGCCGACTGCAATGGAAGCACTGTCCGCAGCTGATGGTGAAGGGTACCACCACACGTTGGCCCTTACGCAGCGTGCTGAGCGGTCCGGTTTCCACTACCTCGCCCATGAATTCGTGCCCCAGAACGTCTCCTGGCATCACTCCCGGGATGACGCCATCGTACAGGTGTAGGTCCGATCCGCAGATGGCTGTGGAGGTGACGCGGATGATCGCATCACGCGGATTGACGATCTCAGGATCGTCGACCGTATCGACGCGCACATCCTGTGTGCCGTGGAATGTCAGCGCGCGCATTACGCGTTCTCCTGCTGCTTGGGGGAAGTGTCGTGCTTGCGTGCCTGCCTTGCTGCACGCGTCTGATCCTTGCGGCGCGCGGAGGTGGCGATTTCGCCGGTTTCCATCAGCATCTTGAAGCGGCGCAGGTCACGACGGGCCTGGATCTCCGGCTCACGCCCCTGCAGCTTGGCAAAAAGGCGCCCGAGTTCGCCCGCAGGGGGCTTGTAGGCAATCCGCACGCTTACGCGCGTGCCTCGGTCGCCCGGTGCGTCTTCAAACGTTACTCGCCCTTCGGTGTCGATATCCGATCCTTCCACAGAGCGCCACGCGATCAGTTCGCCCGGCTCCTCACGTGCTATCACCGTTTCAACGTCGACAGTTCTTCCGGCGGGCGCGCGGATCGTCCACACGCAATGGCCATCATCGCCGGCCGGCCGGACGGCCTCGACGTTCTCCATGAACCGGGCCAGGTTGGCGAAATCGCGCCAGAAGGCGAACAGTTCTGCCCGCGGCTTTCCGATCGTGACGCAGCGCCCGCTTACGGCGTACTTGCCGAACTCCCTTGATCCGCGCCGCGTTGTGAAGCCGGGTGCGGAATCCTGCGCCGCGCGGGACACACGCCGACGAGACCCGGTATAGAGCCAGGTTCCCACGGCGAGAACGGTCGCCAGCCCGGCGATGGCGCGGCCGGCGTGCGATGGCATGTCATGCCTCGTCATCATAGAACTCCTCAAAGCGCATCGGGATCGGCGGGATGGCCATTGCGGATGGAGCTGGGTTTCGTGCCCAGCTCCATCACTGATACTTGGAAGTCGTCAGGCGGCATTTCGGTTAGTGTCGGTTTTCCCAACCCCTCCTTGCCGCTTCGGCATGGCCGCGAGAATCCCCGGACCAGCCACGTCCGCCGCCGCGATTGTCATCGTCATCGCGGCCGCGCGAGGAACGCGAACTGCCACGACGATCGTCGTCATCATCGTAGCGCCCCTGAGAAGAGCGTGAGGAACCGCGATCTTCCCAGCCCTTGCGCGAGGCTTCGGAGTGCCCTTCCGGATCGCCGAACCATCCGCTGCGTCCGTGATCGGGATTGTCCCAACCCCGGCGCGAGGCTTCGGAATGGCCGCGCGAGTCTCCATACCAACCGCTATCGCCATGGTCGGGATTGTCCCAGCCCCGGCGCGACGCCTCGGAATGGCCGCGTGAATCGCCGTACCAGCCCCGGCCGTCGCCGCCGCCGCGCCGTCCGCCGCGATCGTCATCGTCGTCATAACGGCCGCTGCTGCCGCGCGAGGAACCCCGATCTTCCCAGCCGCGGCGGGAGGCTTCCGAATGCCCACGCGAATCGCCGTACCAGCCCCGGCCGTCGTCGTCATCGCGCCCGCGACCGTTGCGCCCGCCACGGTCGTCGTCGTCCTGGCCGCGTCCGGAGCCGCCGCCGCGCGAACTGGTAAAGCGGCCGTCCTCGTCGCGATCCCGTCCCGCGCTTCCACCGCGGCGGGAGCCGCGATCATCATCGTAATCGCCCCTGCCGCGACCACCCGCGCCACCGCCGGTAAAGCGGCCCTGATCATCGCGTTCCTGCCCGTGTTGATAGCTGGCCATCTCGTATTCCTCTCTCTGCTTGTTCATGGATTGAAGGTTGATCGCCACCGGCTCGCCACCGGGCAGACGATCGCACTGTTCAAGCTCGGTACGGCGCTGCTTCAGCCGCTGTGCCAGTTCGGGGGTATCCAGCCCCTTTGCTTCGGCCTTGGCGAAAATGCCGTCCTTGCCGCTCTCTTCCTCCCTGACATGGTGCTTGATCTGTTCGGCCAGCACCTTGACCTTTGCATCGCGGAAGGGATCGTCCTGTCTCAGCAGCAGAAGATCGGCGATAAGCAGCTTGGCGCTGTCATGCTCGACCTGGGCCTCGTTCAGGGAATCGTCTTCCGGGATTTTCTCGCGGCACACCGGGTAGAAGATCTCCTCTTCCAGCATGGTGTGCAGCGTCAGCGCGTTGCAAACCTGTTCAATCAGGGCTTGCTTCTCGTCATCTTTCGCCTTCTCGAACTGGGCGAAGAGTTGTTCGGCCTTGCGATGGTCCGCCTTGAGGCTGGCAATCCCGCCGCCGCCGGCCCCGGCGTTGCTTTCCTTGTCCGCCGCACCGGTGACCCCTGTCTGCTCGCCGGATTTCTGCTCATTGGCCTGCCCCTTGCCCGAGCTCTCGCCTTTGGGCCTGGTGCCACTTTGTGATGCCATGATGCTTTCCTCCTGTCGTCGCGGCCGGCGTCATGTGCCGGGCTGCAGGAAGGGAAGCGTCGATCGCGGACGTTCGATCCTTCTGTCTAACCTAGTTGATCGAGATCCGGCGAAATGGCGACGCCGTGCGCCGAACCGATTGACCCGCTGCATCCACCGTACGTCTCAATCCGGAAAACTTTATTCGAATGAAACATTTGCAAGGCTTCGAGCCGGACTCGCGGAGGCGGGACGGAGGCAGCCAGGATGCGGATGCAAGGCTATGCACAAGACAATCGCGTGCCCCAGACTATTGCGGCGGTATGATCATGTGGTCAGAGCCGGCGAGAAATGCGATTGCATCTATCGCGTGAACCAAGGCTGGGGCTGCCGCTATAAAACGTTGCGCGATGGCCGGCGCCAGATCACCGCGCTCTATCTGCCGGGTGAACTGTGCGAGCCGCACTGGCTGCTTTCAGGCCGCGCCGAACTTCCGGTCATGGCGCTGACCCGGCTCAGCATAACGCCGCTCCCGCTTTCGGAAATTCACAGGCGCGAGAACGGGGTGAAGGACGTTCTTGGCGCCATGATGCAGACGCTGGAACGGCAGGCACAGTGGATCGTGGGCCTCGGTCGCAAAAACGCCACAGAGCGCATTGTGGAGTTGCTCATCGATCTGCGCATGCGGCTGGGGGAATCGGACGGCCCGTTGGAAATCCCCCTCACCCAGCAGGAAATTGCCGATATCGTCGGACTGACTCCGGTGCACGTCAACCGCGTACTCCACCGCCTGGCTGAACAAAACCGTGTTATCCAGCGGGGGCGCACCCTGCTTGCACCTGCCAGCATCGCTGGCGCCGATGCGCATTAGAGGCCAGATTGCTTGCGTTCCCCGGGCGGACGTACCTTCCGTTAATAAAGGTCCGCTTAGGCTGATCTGCGCGCCTGGAGCGGCCCTTCCGGTCAGTCCGCCAACCTCGCCGAAATCAGCCCTTCACCAATCACGCGCGCCAGCCCTGATCACGCCATCGCCACCCCCGTCCGATCGGCATGAGAACCTGACTCTTTCGTCCCGGAACCGGATGGCTGGCATCGCCGGGCTACAGTCATGGAGCCCGGTCGTTGGCCAGACTGCTGTGTCTCGGAGCGTTTCGCCAGATCGATGACGATCACACAAGGCTCGCCCCCGGCAATGGAAGCGCGGTGACAGCCGCCGGTCAGCAGGACCAGCACCACAAGCACGGAGTCCCGGGCGGGCTTCATGTCTGTTCCACCTCGCTGACCCAGCGCAGGGCTGTGGCAGGATCGGAACAGAGGATCGCCACGACGCCGGGTTGCCCCGCCAGTTCCTCGACCAGATAGGGCCTGCCGGGATTGCCGGTGTGGACCAGCGCGTAATCGCGATCATGATCGTCGGCCATGGAAGCGGCCACGCGCCAGGCGTTGTTGAATGTCGCAAGATTGCCTGTCATGTTCGCGTCCCGTTTGGCGTTGCGTGCCGCGCACGCGCCTGGCTGGCAAGAGAATTTGCCCCTGCCCCGGCCAAGGGTCGGTGATGGACCCGCCCGATCGGCGCCGGCGTGGACGAATTGAGTTCCATATCAGCTTCCTCCCGTTTGTATGAGTGATGGGGGGCAAGCCGAATGCCTCCCGCAAAGCGTCGCAGCGCGTGCGTCATGGCGCCACGAACAGCCTTGCGGTTGCTGACATGGAACACGGGCTCGAGCGCGGCGCCGTCGCCGGCGACATAGCCCCGTGCCGGTTCACCGGTCGCGGTCACCGTGATGACGATCCGATGCCCTTGGGCATCCTTGCCGGACCAGGTGGCGGTCAATTCGCCAAGGCGGGCCACCAGCCCATGGATGGTCTTCCCCCAGCGGATGTGTCCCGCGGCGCGGGTCTCTCCGGGACAGAGACCCCGCTCGAGCCAGAGCGCGAACTGCGCCCGCTGCAGCGGCAGGGTATGGCGCAATCGCTCCTGATGGCGCGCAAGCGGGAGGAAAAGCGCGTGGGCATCGATGACCGCCAAGTCCTCGCCCTGGGCCGCGACAAGGATGTCGGAGAAGTCACGGCCAGCAAACAGGGTATTCAGGTCCGCCGGCGGCGGTGGGCAGGTTGCTGCTGCGCGCGCGTCATCCAATGCGCAAAGGGCATCGCCGACGACGACCAGGACAGCCGCCGCGTCTGCTCCCTCGCGCACCAGCAACGGCGGTAGCAGTACAGCGCTGTTGCTGGTGCGTGCGGCAAGCCCGGCTTCGGCCGCGCCGAAGATCACGAGACGACGCGACCAGGGCGCCGGCCGGCGCGCATCATCGGGCTTTGGCCATGTGCTCGGCAAGGGGCGAGACGACAGGGCTGGCACCGGTTCCCTCTGCGGCTCGGCAACGCGCAGCGCACGCCGGGCAGTGTCGAAGAGGTCGTCGCGATCGCCACCGCCTTCGCGGAAACCGCGATCGTAGGCGTCGCGCTCTGTCCCCACCGCGTGCGGAGCATAGGGCCATCCCGACCGCGCGGCCTGGAGCCCATCGGCATAACGGACCGCCGCCATCCAGGCGAAGCCATGGATGTCCCGCCCGGCGAGGATGGCCCGATCGCGATCGTCACCCTGCCCTGCGGCGAGCCTGGTGGCGGTGAAGGCGAAGTTGCGGTGCTCCCGGTCCTGCGCGTTCCGACGCGCGATGGCATCGTTCAAGGGTCGCATCGCGCCGACGCGTTC